>JRHI01001744.1_pt1 | contig 17066 bp, 14 predicted proteins | sample 215371 | NCBI WGS metagenome assembly JRHI01 (sample SAMN02929681, study PRJNA255918) | sediment metagenome | biome: cave system; feature: Ice Cave; material: Sediment; isolation source: sediment from deep within a dark volcanic ice cave with no known source of... ...
ACGCGATGTGGCCGGTCAGGTCCTTGATCGACCACGAACCGCAGACACCCGGCTCGACCAACCGCTCACGCGGCACCCCGGCCAGGACGTCGAGCAGCCGCGCCCAGCTCTCGTCGATCAGGCGCACAACGTCCCCCTTCGTCGCCTCTCCTGTTGCGGCAACCCGTTCGCCCATCGCTCGATCCTCCACCGCACCGCGTGGCGCCTGGGGCGTCGGCTGACGACCCAGGCCCGGAAGTGGTTCCTGCCAGGTCTCGTCTGCTCTCATCCTCGCCGTGCGGCGAGCTAGGCTGCCTTGACCGCCGTGATGAGTCGCGTCAGCGACTCCTTCGCGTCACCGAACAGCATGCCCGTCTTCGGATCATGGAAGAGCTCGTTCTCGATCCCGGCGAACCCCGACTTCATGCTTCGCTTGAGGACGATGACGGTGTTGGCCTGATCGACATTGAGGATCGGCATGCCGTAGATCGGGCTGCTTGGGTCATTGCGGGCCGCCGGATTCGTCACGTCGTTGGCGCCGATCACCAGCGCCACGTCGGTCTTCGCGAAGTCGTCGTTGATCTGCTCCATCTCGTAGAGGTCATCGTAGGGGACGTTGGCCTCCGCGAGCAGGACGTTCATGTGTCCCGGCATCCGCCCGGCGACCGGGTGGATCGCGTATTTGACGTCGACCCCGCGCTCCTCCAGGATGTCGGCCAGCTCACGCACCGCGTGTTGCGCCTGCGCCACGGCCAGCCCGTACCCCGGCACGATGATGACGCGCTGCGCGTAGGCGAGCGAGACGCCGGCGTCTTCCGCATTCACCTCGCGAATGGGCAGCGCATCACCGCCGGTGGTCGCGCCGGCCGCCGCCGTCGCCGGACCGCCGCCGAACGCCCCGAAGAGCACGTTGGCAACCGAGCGATTCATCGCCCGCGCCATCAGCAGCGTCAGCAAGGACCCCGACGCCCCGACCAGGGCTCCGGCGATGACGAGCGCCTCGTTGTTGAGCACGAGACCGGTGAGCGCCGCCGCGAGACCGGTCAGCGAGTTCAGGATCGCGATCACGACCGGCATGTCCGCACCGCCGATCGGGACGACGATTAACGCGCCGAGCGCCAGCGCCGCGAGGAACATCAGCCAGAGCGCGGTCTTCGCCCCGACACCCGAGCCCGCGGCGACCACGATAATGCCCAAGACGACGATCACGCCGAAGATGATCGCGTTGTAAAGCTTCTGGTTCGGAAAGGTGATCGGCCGGCCTGAGACGAGCTCCTGCAGCTTGAGAAAGGCGATCATGCTCCCCGTGAAGGAGATCGAGCCGATCAGCACGCCGAGGACGATCGAGGTGATCTCGCCGCGCCCCAGCCCGGTCTTGTGCATGAATTCGCCGACCGAGACGAGCGCCGCCGTGGCACCGCCCATGCCGTTGAAGATTGCGACCATCTGCGGCATCGCCGTCATTTGGACCCGGCGCGAGAAGTAGCTCGCCACGACGCCGCCGATGATGATGCCGACGACAATCAGTACGTAGTTCTGCCCGACCTCGCGGCTGACGAAGGTCGCGACGACCGCGACGAACATCCCGACGGCCGCGATCTGATTGCCGCGCCGCGCGCGAGCCGGCGAGCTGAGGAACTTGAGGCCGACGATGAAACAGATCGCCGCCGCGAAGTAGCTCAGGTCGACGAACGCGCCTCGCCAGGTGTCGATCATCGCTTCTGCCCCGCCCCCGCCGCCGGTCGCTTCTTGAACATCTCGAGCATGCGGTCAGTCACGACGAAGCCCCCGAAGACGTTCGCCGCGCCGAGGATGACCGCGAGGAAGCCGATCACCTGGAGCCACCAGGCATCGGCCTGACCCAGGATCACCATCGCGCCGAGGAGCACGATGCCGTGGATGGCGTTCGTACCCGACATCAACGGCGTGTGCAGGGTCGCCGGCACCCGTCCGATCAGCTCCACGCCGAGAAAGATGGCGAGGAGGAAGATATACGCCCCCAACAAGACGTTATGGTCCATCAGGCGCACCTCCCGGACGGGCGCTCGCACCGAGTCACGATCATTGCTCCTTGCTCCTTTCCGACCGGTTCCGTCTGTCGATGTGTTATGACGTGCCCGAAGGAGCCGGCGCCGGCGCCGGCGGCGCGGAGGGCTCTGCGGCGGCGGCCGGTGTTGTCTGAGCCGCCGGCGTGGTCGGGGCGGCGCTCGGCTGCAGCCGGGCGCGCGTCTCCTCGTGCAGGATCTCGCCGTCGCGGGTGATGATCGTTCCCTTGACGATCTCGTCGTTCATGTCGATCGTCAGGGCGCCGCTCTTGTCGATCAGCAAGGCGAGCAGGTTCTGAATGTTCTTGGAGTACATCTGGCTCGCGTGGACGGGGATCGTGCTCGGTAGGTTCATGAGTCCGATGATCGTCACGCCGTGGCGTTCGACGATCTCGCCGGGCACGGTCAGCTCGCAGTTCCCCCCCGTCTCGGCCGCGAGATCAACGATCACTGACCCATCAGGCATCTGCCGCACCGTCTCCTCGGAGATCAAGCGCGGAGCGGGCCGACCGGGGATCGCGGCGGTCGTGATGATCGCGTCGGCGCGGGCCGCCCGCTGGGCCAGGACCTCCTGCTGTTTGCGCAGCATCTCGGCCGAGGCCTCCTTGGCGTAGCCGTCTGTGTCCTGGGTGTCAGTGACGCCGGTGTCGATCTCGACGAACTTGGCGCCTAAACTCTCCACCTGTTCCTTGACCACGGGGCGGGTGTCGTACGCCTCGACGACGGCGCCGAGTCGTTTCGCGGTGCCAATCGCCTGCAACCCGGCCACGCCCGCACCGATCACCAGGACCTTCGCCGGGGCAATCGTGCCCGCGGCCGTCGTCAGCAGCGGGAAGAACTTCGCGAGATGGTCTGCCGCCAGGAGGACCGCCTTGTAGCCGGCCACGGTCGCCATGGAGGAGAGGGCGTCCATGTACTGGGCGCGGGACGTGCGCGGGATCGCGTCCATGCTGAAACTGGTGATGCGGCGCCGCAGAAGCTGTTTGACCAGGTCGGGGTTGAACATCGGTGCCAGGAAGGCGACGATGGCCGAGCCCGGCCGCATCAGGTCGATCTCTCGGGCATCGGGCTTCTGGACCTTCAGGACGAGATCGGCCTGCCCATAGAGCGTCGCCACGTCCGGGACGATTCTGGCACCGGCGTCGGCGTAGGCCGCGTCGGAGATGAACGCACCGTCGCCGGCACCGGCTTGGACGAGAACGGTCAACCCCGTCGCGGTGTACCGTTTGACCGCGTCCGGAAGCAGCGCGACGCGCCGCTCGTTCGTCACGGTCTCTTTCGGCACGGCGAGCGTGAGCCGGCCAGCCGCCGGTCCGGAATCTTCCATCGTTACGTCATGCCTCCCCAGCGCTCGAACCGCCGGTCACCGCCGCCCACCGGATCGCTGCTCTACGGACCGCGGACCACTCGTCCTCTCGGGCACAGCGGATCGGTGGTCGGCCCTCCCTCCGCCGAGGAGGCCACCCCCGCTCGCATCGTCGCTGCGCTTGCCAAGACCTGTCACCCGCTGGCCGATGGCCACCGATCCGTGAAGTTTACAACGATCTTGCAGCTCGCGTGACGGGCATGAAGCGATCCGCCGCTGACCGGGATGGCGCGCGATCGACAGGAGCGAGGACCGGACAAGCGGCGGGGTGCCCGACGGGGCGAGGCGATCCGCGGCGACCGGAAACGTCGACGCCGCTGACAGAGCAGCGGCGTCAACACGTCTTGAAGCCATTCCCCCGACCGCGCCGGCCGTCTTGGCCGCCGGAACGATCACCTCGGAGGAGGCGAGATTTGGATGGGGCGGGTCCCGCGCTAGCGCCGGCCGGACCGCAACCGGCTGCGGTCGTCCCGGCGCGCCACCGCGGTCGCGTAGGCGGGCGCCGGGCGTCGCCCGCGACCGCGCAGCGCGTCGCAGAGCAACGCGAGGCGATCGACGAGACGCCGGTGAGAAGAGGACGACATCGTTACACACTCCGTTCGATCGACGGCGCTTGCCGCCCAACGAATCTACGTCTCACGGTGATTGTCAGTTCTTTCCCCGCGACCGTGCGCCCGTTCGCAACCGCACGATTGCACCCGCGCCAAGATAGGTGTTGCGCCGGCGATCGTAACGATGACACCGTAGCACATTGGGGGGAAAGCGTCGTCGCATCGGGCCGCGCACGGCAACCGTGACCCTGCCCGTGAGCTGGCCAGCCGCACGAGGCACCGCTCGGTGGCGGTCAACCCCGCGGCGGCGGCGATGGGTCGGATGCCCCGGTCAGGCAGCGCCGCCAGGGCGAAATGAAGGGGCCGCGGGTGAGTGCGGCCCCAAGGAGAGGAGGGAGAGGAGATGACCCGCGAGCGGTTGGCGCTCGCCGCCTGGTGCGCCTTTAGCGTAGCGGATCGGCGTCCTCCCACCATCCCCAACTGCTCCCAAACGACCTATGAGACGATAGTCACCGCCCGGCCTTTCGCATGGCCCGATCGGCCGGCCGGTCTGGCAGCCGGCGTTAGGGCTTGCTGCCTCGGCGAGCGATCGGATGGGGTTCGACGTGGATCCGGAGATGGCGGACGGTGAGGACGCGAGTCTTCAATTCGACCTAGCGCCGCTGCCGGACGACGCCCCGGCCGATGTCGTGTCCACGGCGGGCCACCTGCCGCGGCGCGATTTCTTCGCGCAGCTCGTCAATCGTCTGCGCGGCGAGCTGCCGACCGAGCTCGCCGATTTCCGCTCGCAGTACATGGGGCACCTGGTCAAGATCTTCTACGGGAATGAGCGCGTCCACTATGAGGTCTGGACGAATCGGCAGCGCGGTTTGACCGAGATCGGGCTCCATTTCGAGGACGGACCGGTCAGCACCGCGGCCTACCTCCGCTACTTTGACACCCGCATCGTCGCGCTCAAGCACGAGCTCGGCCCGGCGCTCGAGCTCGAGCGGTGGACGACCTCCTGGGGCCACCTGTTCGAGGTCGCCCCGCTCGAGGCCCTCGACCAGCGGGTCGCACGCCGCACCGCGCACCGGCTGGCGGCGATGATCAACGTCCTGCAACCCCTCGTCGCGGAGGCGGACATCCCACCCGAGCGTTCGGCCCAATCCGAGGAGTGGAGCCGCGCCAGGCGACGGTGGCGGGGTACCCAACGCTGACCCCACAGTCCAACCACAGGCCGCTCCGTCGCGGTTGCCGATCGGGTCGCGCGATTCTTCGCTTGACTCCAACGAACTACCGCCCCAGAGACGTTGTGCTCGGCACCCGAGCGGGCCAACGCGTGATTCGGCATTCAGTGAGAGAATGCCGCCATCCCGGCGCCAAGTGGGCACCGGCCGTGCAATCGATCCTAATAGATGGAGGAGTGACGCCACCATGGACACAGCTCGCGACGCCACTTTCACGGGGACGCTCCAGGCTACTGCATCGCGACGGCGCGCTCTCGGTCGTCTGGCGGGGGGCTCACTGGCGGCCGCGTTGATGGCGGGCGGCGGCTTTCGTCTCGCGGCCGCGCAGAGCGCAACGCCGGCGGCAGCGGGCTGCGCGGGCGACCCGAAGGTGGGCTCGCCCGTGTCGGTCGTCGGCATCGATGGCGGGCCAATCGGCCGCATCACGATTAACACCGTGACCGATCCCTTCACGGCCTACAATCCGAGCTCGCCGCCGGAGCGTGGCAATCGCTACATCGTGCTGACCGTGACGGTCGAAAACAGCGGGACCAATCCGTGGCAGTTCGATCCCCGCGGCATCATCCTGCAGGATGCCGACGGTTTCATCGCGCAAGCAAGAAGCATCGATATGGGAGCGACGCCGGCCGTACCCCGACTCGATGGTCAGACCCTCAAGCCCGGCGCGCAAGCGCAGGGCGCGGTCGGCTACGTCGCCCTCAAAGGCACCCAGCAGGCCCGCGTCTTCCTCATGGGGGGCGACCGCCTCATTCTCCTGGCGACCTTGCGGTAAGGGACAGCCGGGGCGCACCGGGCGAGCCGGGCGAGCCGGGCGCCGGTCTGACAACACCAACGCGGCGGGAGGGGGTCACCCTCCCGTCGCGTCCATGCGGTCTCGCTGGCGGGCCGATCGCTCGTTACTGTCCGCCTGCCTGCGCGTAGCGCTGCGCCACGGCATCCCAGTTGACGGTGTGCCACCAGGCGTTGAGGTAGTCCGGGCGCCGGTTTTGGTATGTGAGATAGTAGGCGTGCTCCCAAACGTCGACGCCGAGGATCGGCGCGCCGCTGTCGGCCTCCATCAGCGGGTTGTCCTGATTCGGGGTGCTGGTCACGGAAAGCTTGCCGCCCTTGAGGACGACCCAGGCCCAGCCTGAGCCGAAGCGACCGGCGCCGGCCTTGTTGACCGCCTCCTTGAGCGCGTCGAAACCGCCGAAATCGCGGTCGATCGCGGACGCCAGGGCGCCGCTCGGCGCGCCGCCACCACCCGGACCCATGATCTGCCAGAACATCGTGTGATTGACGTGGCCGCCGCCGTTGTTGCGGACGGCGGTCCGCTTATCCTCGGGGACCCGCGCTAGATGCTGGATCAGGTCCTCCGGGCTCATCGCCTCCAGCTCGGAGTTGCCGGCGACAGCGTTGTTTAGGTCCGTGACGTAGGTACCGTGGTGCTTGTCGTGGTGGATCCGCATCGTCTGCTCGTCGATGTCTGGCTCCAGCGCGTTGTAGTCGTACGGCAGCGGGGGAAGCTCGAAGGCCATTCCTCTCAAACCCTCCTGTTGAATCCTGGCGGCGGTTCCGACACCCGCGTGCCGGACCGGCCGCCTGCGCTCGACCGGCACATGCCGCCGTCGCACCGGGCAAGGTACCAAAAAACGCGCCGCGGCGGAAATGGGAGAACCCACGCGGAGCCGTGGGCGCGGCCGATCCTGCGAACCCGTGCTACGCCCAGCTCTGATATGGAGCTGGCTGCGACTCCCAGTCGCCGGCGGTCGCGCGCTCGTCCTCCGCCTCCGCGAGCCGGGTGAAACCGGCTTGCCGGTACTCGTACAGCGCGGCGGCTCGCTGATCACCGTCGAGCCGGGCGAGGCGGACGATCTCGTCGAACGCGGTCTCGACCGCCTCGACGTCGCTCGCGTGCTCGGGCTGCCGCCGCCAGTTGAGGAAGTCGATGGCGTACTCCGCGGCGGCCAGCGGGTCGCCGTGCTCCTCGGCGAGCGCCGCGAGGCGGGAGGTCGCCTCGAAGATCAGGTCTGGGTCCGCGGTTTCAAGACCGTCGGCGAGGACGCCTTCCCAGAGCGTGTCGGCCAGCAGATCGTCGCCTTCGACGAGCTCGGCCAGCTCCGCACGCGCGATCGCCCGGTGCTCGTCGTCTTCCGCCCCGAGCAGCGCCGCGATCGGTTCGACGAGCTCCGCCGTGGCAGGCAGCTCCTCAAGCCGGCGCGCAAGCCACGCCGCAACGCGGTCCGCGCCCTCGGCCCGCGCGGCGACCTCCCACGCCTCCCAGCCGGCCAGCAGCGCGGCGTCGAGTTTAGGGCTCAGCGTCAGACTGAGCGGTTGCCCGGGTCGATGGTGCGCTGACATGTCTCTTCGTCCACCTGTCCCACGACACGTTGAGCCCTGCTCGCGTTCCGATTGCCGTGGGATTTTAGCGCCTCCGGGCTTGACAGGCGGCGTCTTTGCCGTTAGCGTATGGGTCATGGAATCGCTGACGGCGTCGGTACCGGCTGAATCCAAGCGGGTGGGCACGACGGCGACGCCGTGGTCCGGTGGCTATTGGTTCGCCTTTACCTATCTCCCCCCGGCGTTGCTGGTGGGGCGTGAGGCGCTTATGCGGTAGCACGCTCCATGATCGAATCCAGCAATGACCGGGGGACCGAGGCAAGTGCCTCGGTTTTTTGTTGTCTGAGAGGACCGCGCGAGGAGAGGACCCGCCATGATCGTCACCGTCACCCACGACGCACCCGCCACGACGACCGCCACGCTGCTGGCCACCGCCGCCAGCTCCGGTCTCGCCGCCCGGATGCTGCCGGACGACCGCGGCGGCGCCGTCATCGGCGTCGACGGCAACCTGCCGCCCGATGCCCTGACGCTGCCGGGAATCCATGCCGTCCATCGGGATCATAAACCGTACATGCTCGCCAGCAAGGAGCATCGCACCCGCAGCGTCGTCCGCGTCGGCGGCGTCGCGATCGGGGCGGGGACACCGGTGTTGATGGCCGGCCCCTGCGTCGTCGAGGGCCGGGACGAGATCATCGAGGCGGCGCGGGCCGTGAAGGCGGCCGGCGCCGACATCCTGCGCGGCGGCGCGTTCAAGCCACGCACCTCTCCGTACGCGTTCCAGGGACTCGGCGAGGAAGGGCTGCGCTGCCTGGCGGCGGCGCGTGAGGTGACGGGTCTCCCCGTCGTCACCGAGGTCCTCGAACCCGATCAGATCGAGCTCGTCGCCGAGTACGCGGACATGCTGCAGGTCGGCGCCCGCAACATGGCCAACTTCCCGTTGCTGAGACGGGTCGGCAAGCTTCACAAGCCGGTTCTGCTCAAGCGCGGCTTCTCGGCCACGGTCGAGGAGTGGCTGATGAGCGCGGAGTACATCCTCGCCGGCGGTAACGCGAACGTCGTCCTCTGCGAGCGCGGCATCCGCGGTTTCGACCCGGCCGTCCGGTTCAACCTCGACCTCAGCGCGGTACCGCTCGCCAAGGAGCTCTCCCACCTGCCGGTCGTCGTCGACCCCAGCCACGGCACCGGCCGGCGCTCCCTCGTTCCCCGTATGGCTCTGGCCGGCTTGGCCGCCGGCGCCGATGGGTTGATCGTCGAGGTCCATCCCGACCCGGAGCGTGCCCGCTGCGACGCCTCCCAGACGATCACGCCGGCCGAGCTCGCGAGCATCCACCGGCGCGGCTTGGCACTTCACGCCGCACTGGCGGAGGACGAAATCGCGGAGTACGGGTTCGCGGAGGTTGCGCTGTCGGCGTGAGGCGGAGCCAGCGACCTCCGCTTGCGGTCGCTGCCACCAGCCCGCACACTTACCGCAACGGACCAGGGATCACGGACCACGGACCACGGACCACGGACCACGCTGGTCGGGTCGATCGGGCACCCTCTCCGGGGCCGCGCAATGCCGGGTGGGTCGCCGCCGTCTGGTGAAATGCATGAGCAACAGAACCCGGGGTTGCACCCCGGGCTAAACCGACGAACCTCCTTCCGGGCTAAGAACGAGGTGGACACCGAAGCAAGGAAGCGAGGGAGCAGTTCGTGGCCCGGCCTGCGTCAACGTCGACGTGGCGAGGCCATCAGTCGGGCGGAGAGCGCCCAAAGGGCACCCGGTCCTCCCCCGCAACGATCTGGGGCGCCATTGGTGCTTGTTGAGGCGTGCCAACCGGCGTTGAGGGTCTCCTCGTGATGGCCACCCGAGCCAAACAGACCTTCGTCGTCGGCACGGCGGGGCACGTCGACCACGGAAAGTCGACGCTGGTCAAAGCGCTGACGGGGATCGATCCGGACCGGCTCGCCGAGGAGAAAGCACGGTCGATGACGATCGACCTCGGCTTTGCCTGGCTCAACCTGCCGAGCGGGCGCCAGGTCAGCATCATCGACGTCCCCGGTCACGAGCGCTTCATCAAAAACATGCTGGCGGGCGTCGGCGGCATCGACGCCGCGCTGCTGGTCATCGCGGCCGACGAGGGGCCGATGCCCCAGACCGCCGAGCACCTCGCGATTCTCGATCTCCTTGAAGTCCGCCTGGGCGTGGTCGTTCTGACCAAGCAGGACGCCGTCGACGACGATTGGCTCGATCTCGTCCGCGAGGAGGTCCGCGAACGCCTGGCCGGGACGGCGCTCGCGTCCGCGCCGCTCGTCCCCGTCTCCGCGCTGACGGGCAAGGGGTTGCCTGAGCTGCTGACGGTGCTCGACCGGGTGCTGGACGACGCGCCGCCGTGGCCGTCGAGCGGACGCGCGCGTTTGCCGGTCGACCGCGTCTTTACGGTCGCGGGGTTTGGCACCGTCGTCACCGGCACGTTGCTCGGCGGCGAGCTCGCCGTCGGGCAGGAGCTTCGCATCCAGCCGCGCGACCTCCCGACGCGGGTGCGGGGCCTCCAGACGCACGGCGCCAGGGTCGAACGGGCGCAGCCAGGCAGCCGCGTCGCGGTGAACATCGCCAATCTGGCGGTCGAAGAGCTGCGGCGCGGCGACGTCCTCGCCGTCCCGGGTCTGCTCAAACCGACGCAGCGGATCGACGTGCAACTCCGGCTGCTGGCCGACTCACCGGTGGCCCTCGACCAGAACGCTCAGGTCGACTTCTTCGTGGGCGCGGCCGAGGTGTCCGCGTGGGTGACGCTGCTCGACCGCGAGCGGGTTGAGCCGGGCGACACGGCCTGGGTTCAGATCCGCTTCCGGGAGCCGGTGGCCCTGCTCAAGGGGGATCGCTTCATCGTCCGCCGGCCGTCGCCGAGCGTGACGATCGGCGGTGGGACGGTCGTCGATCCGGCACCGGTCCGGCACCGTCGCTTCCGCCCGGAGGTGCTGAGCGCGCTGGAGACGCTGGCGGTCGGAAGCCCGGATGAGATCGTTCTCCAGGCGCTCGAAGACGAGCCGAAAGAGGTCCGGGCGCTGCGCACGCTCCACCTCGCCGGTCTGAGCGAGCAGCAGACCGATGCGGCGCTGGAACAACTGGTCGCCGAGGGCGACGTCCGCGTGCTTGGGAGCAACGCCCGCTCCCTCACACCGGGCAGCTTTGTCGTCGCCACGACGTCGTGGGCGCGGCTGCGCGACCGGATGCGCGAGGCGACGGTCGGGTTCCACGCGGCGCAGCCCCTGCGCCGCGGAATCCCAAAGGAGGAGCTCAAGCGCCGGACGAGGTTGGCTGGCCCGCCCCGCCTGTTTGACGAGGCGCTGTCCGCCGGCGTCGCCGACGGCGCGCTCGTCGACGAGGGCCAGACCGTCCGGCTGCCGGAGTTTCGGATCGTCCTCGGCCCCGCTCGGCGCGCCGTCGCCGATCGTTACCTCGCCGCGCTGGAGGCGGCTCCGCACGCGCCGCCCGCCCCCTCGGAACTCGACGTGGACGGCGACACGCTCGGCGCACTGATCGACCTGGGCGAGGTTGTGAAGGTCGCCGAGGGGGTCGTCTATGCACCAAGCGCCTACGCGGCGATCGAGCGGGAGGTGCTGGCATTGATCGACCGGGACGGGAGTCTCACGCTCGCCGGGTTCCGTGACCACTTCCAGACGAGCCGGAAGTACGCCCAGGCCACGCTCGAATACCTCGACCAGCGGCGCATCACGCGGCGGGTGGGCGACGAGCGGGTGCGCTTTGCCGGCGTCGGTGCGGCGGCGCGCTCGGGGGCGCCATCATGAGCGGACACCTGATCGGCCGCGACGAGCTCGACGCTCCGGCACGGCATTTCTTCCTGTCTCCCCACTACGACGACATCGCGCTCTCCTGCGGAGGAACGGTGGCTCTGCTGGCGCAGGCCGGACGCGAGGCGACGGTCGCCCTCATCTTCGGCGATCACCCCGACCCGGCGGTCCCGTTGACGCCCTTCGCGCGCCAACTGCATGAGCAGTGGGGGATGGACGCGGCGGAGGTGATCGCGGGTCGGCGGCGTGAGGAGTCGGCGGCCGGCGCGATCCTGGGCACCAGCGATCGGTTCCTGCCCTTTCGTGACGCGATCTATCGCGGCGAGCGTTACCTCAACGACGACGAGCTCTTCGGAGTAACCGCCCCGGATGAGGCCAGCTTCCCGGCGGCGATCATCGCGGCGGCTGGACTCGGCGGGATACCGGACGGCGCGACACGCGTCTACGCCCCATTGGCCATCGGTCGGCACGTCGACCATCAGCACGCCGGCGCGGCCGGAGTCTGGCTAGCGCGCGCGGGCTGGGAGGTCTGGTTCTACGAGGACCTGCCCTATGCGCTGAACCCAGGCAGCCGTGAGGACCGGCTCGCGACGGACGGCGACCACTTCGCCGTAGCGGCCCTCGTCGACGTGTCGGCGACCTGGGCGGCCAAGATCGCCGCGATCCTGGCCTACCCCTCCCAACTCGCCGTGGTCTTCGGCTACGTCGGCAGCGGCAGCTCGCGCGCCGAGATCGACGCGGTGATGGCGGCCTACGCAGAGCAGGCCGGCGATGGCGTTCGCGCCGAGCGGTACTGGCGTCTGGCCGGCGATCGCGAGCGATCTTAACATCGGCCCAATATTGCCCCGCGAAGGGTATTGACAAGCGGGCAACGAGTTGCTAGAGTGTACGTACTGAAGCAACGGACCTCGCGAAAGCGGGGAAGTCGCCGGGCCGGAGCAATCCGAAACGGCGCAATTGGGACACGAACCGGCCGAAAGGTTCGACGTGATCCCGTCTCGAAGGGCCCGCCCGGTGTCGCGCAAGCGCGTCGGGTGACAGCGAAGACCCTCCCCGGCGGCAACGCCGGCGTGTGGTCCCAGCGGTGACGATGGCACGGCCGCTCGCTGCGCCATCCCGGTCCTTTCTGGCGACGCTTTCGAGCAATCGCAGGCTCGCCGGTTCCGAGATGTCTCGATTCCCTTACGGGTCTTGAGACGCATTCCAATGCTTCGGTTGGACGACGCCGATGACTGCGCAAGCGGTTGTCGGCGTCTCCATGTTGTCTCGTTGAGAGATGCAGTGCGCTCCGGCGCCAGCGCTGGCGCGGACTGCGGCCGGGTCGGAGCGCGTTGCCGCTGCTCTTGGCCGCCAGCCGGTCAGCTACGACGGCGCCGCTGCGCTCGGCAGCCGGTAGACCTGCCGGGCGTTGCCCGCCCACAGTTTCCGCTGGGCAGCGGCCGAGAGGTCGGCCGTCAACTCGTCGAGCGTGTCGACCCAGCGACGATAGGTTGCCGCGAGCGTGGCGACCGGCCAGTCGCTCCCAAAGACGACGCGATCCTCCCCGAAGACGTCAAGGGCGTGGCGCACGTAGGGGGTGATGCCCTCGATCGTCCAATGGGCGTGATCCGCCTCGGTCGCGACGCCGCTGATCTTGCAGACGGCGTTCGGCAGCGAAGCGAGATCGCGCAGCTGCGTTCGCCAGGGCTCCATCTCGCCGCCCCGAATGTTGGGTTTGGCGATATGGTCCAGGATAAAGCTGGTTTCGGGGCAGCGTCGAACGAGCTCGACCGTCGGACCGAGCTGCACGTACGTGCAGCAGAGATCGCAGCTGAGCCCATACGCCGGCAGGAGTTGCGCGCCCCGCACGAAGTCCGGCTGGAGACAGAACGCGGGGTCCGGCTCGTCCTGCGTGATTCGGCGCACGCCCTTGATCTTCGGACTGATGGCGACCAGCGCCTCCAGAAACGCGCGGGCCTGATCGCCGAACTCGAGCGGCGCCCAGGGCACGATGCCCTGCACCAGGTTGTCTCGCGCGGCAAGGTCGGCGATCTCCCGGGCCTCCATCAGCGCATAGGGCGGCGCGACCTCAACCTGCAAATAGACCAACGACTCGATCGGCAGCCCGGCCGTCGCTGCGCCGTATTCGACCAGCCCGAAGGGTTTGTTCAGCGATGGCAGGCCGTCAAGCCAGGGCATCCGGAACCGCGTCGGGTCCCACAGATGGACGTGGGAGTCGACGATCGAAACGTCTGGCATGCCTTTCCTCCATAGGCGTTCGCCATTCGGCCTACGGCCTCCCACGGCTGGCAGAGCGGCGGACGCGTTTCGTCAGGTCATGGCGGTACTCTATCGCAAGACGCCCGCTCCGGCTCAGAGCAGATCGCGGAGACGGGGCGGTGCCCGCGCGTTTGCTATCATCGACCCGTTGGTGAGAACGCTGGGCATGCCGGGCGCGGCCCGGCTGCGCGCGAGCTGGCGGCCGATCGCCGGCGGCGACGGAGGAGCAACGCGTGCGACTGCACGGAAAGGTGATCCTCGTCACCGGGGCGGCGAGCGGGATGGGACGCGTCGCGGTCCGGATGTTTGCCGAGCACGGGGCGCAAATCGTCGCCGCCGACATCCAGGCGGACGGGTTAGAGCAGACGATCGCCGAGGCCGGTGCGGTGTACCGCGACGCGATCCTGCCAGTCGTCGGCAACGTTGGCGCCAGCGACGACGTTCGGCGCATGGTCGAGCAGGGCGTCAGGCGCTTCGGTAAGCTCAACGTGCTCTACAACAACGCGGGCATCTTTCCAGACGAGGACACCTCCGTCGTCGAGACGAGCGAGGAAACCTGGAACCGTACGCTCGACGTCAACCTAAAGGGCGTCTACCTGTGCTGCAAGCACGGCATCCCCGCGCTGCAATCCGTCGGCGGCGGCTCGATCGTGAACATCGCGTCCTTCGTCAGCCTGGTCGGCTGCACGGTGCCGCAAGACGCCTACACGGCCAGCAAGGGCGGTGTCCTCTCCCTGACTCGCTCGCTGGCCGTCCAGTACGGCCGCCAGGGCATCCGGGCGAACGCGATCTGCCCGGGACCAGTCCTCACGCCACTCCTGGAGACGCTCTTCCCGAACGAGACCGAACGGAACAAGCGGCTCAACCGCATCCCGCTCGGCCGTTTCGGGCGCGCCGAAGATGTCGTCTGGGCCGGTGTCTTTCTGGCGTCGGATGAGTCCTCCTGGATGACCGGCACGACCTTCGTCGTCGACGGCGGGATCACCGTCAACTACTTCTAACGGTCACCTACTTCTACCCCGCCACCGTGCTCTGCGGGGTTCGGTTTCGTCGTCGGGGCGCTGCTTGCTGCGCCCCGGACGCGGCCCGGCGCCACGGAGGACCCCGGTGCCGGTCGTCGTCTACTCGGCGTCGGCGGCGCTGTCAAAGAGGACCCGGTGCGCGATCGGGCATTCGTAGCATCGGCGCGGCTGACACAGGGTCGTGTCGAGGTGGATCAGACCCTGCTGCCCACGCGCGCCCAGACCGGGGAGCCGGACCGAGCCGGCGACCTGACCGTGTGCCCGGCGGGTGATCTCGTTCGCTTCGGCGGCCGGCAAATGTTCCCAGGCGCCGCCGGCCGCATCCCCCAATTGGGTATCGCCGGTATGCTCCGCCAGCGCCAGCGCAAACGGAATCAGCGCGTTGGCGACCAGTCCATGCGCGCGGTCGGCACCGAGCCCGGGCTGGCCGTCCCAGGCGGAGAGGTCGCGCAATGCCGTGACCGCGTCGTCCCCGCGCCTGACCGGTGCCAGCAGGGCCGCCACCAGCCCTCCCCGGACCTGGGCGAGCATCGCGGCGCCCGCGGCGAGGCGGAGCGCCGGATGGTTGGCGGGCCGCACTCGAGCGCGGGTCCAGGCCGTGGCGGGTAGCCGCTGATCGCCCCAGGGTCCGCCGTGCGTGTGCCAGCGTGCTTCCGCGGTGGCCACGGCGTCCGGCGAGAGGCGGGCGGCCGCGGCGTCGGCCGGCGCGATGGGTAAGAAACCGGCTACGCCGAAGACGAGTCCTCGGGCCAGCGATAGGCGGTCCTGGGCGTCGACCGTCGCGAGTGCGCCTTCGACGGCCGCCAGCGTCAGTCGCCGTGCCAGTTGCACCATGGGCTCGCGGTTCGCGGCAAAACCGAGACCGTCCCAGAGGTCCTCAAAGAGGACCTCGCCGGGCGGTGCCGCCGACAGGCGCGCTTCGATCAGCGCCGTCTTCGCGGCCAGCCGAACATCGCCGAGACCCCACAGCATGGCCCGGATCTCCGTCGGGCGCCGTTGGGCCAGCTCCGCGGCGCAGACCTCTCCACCGACGCGGCTCCAGTCGGCGTCCCGGTGGCCGGCCCAAGCCCCATTGTCGCCGCGTGCGACCTGGACGACGGGGACGAGCGCGCCATCCTGGCGGCGCGTCTCGCTTTCGTCGTGGCGTCCGACGACGTGGAGGATGACATCGTTGTAGCGCGGGTCGCGATGGTGCCCATGCTGCCGCCAGGCCGCCGTCGTGAGGTGAACCTCGACGCTGCCGGTCAGAAGCTCCTGACCGTCGAGGAGGAGCATGGCGTCGCGAAAATCGGGACCGAACCCGTGCGTCCACGATCCGCGATGGATCACCTCGACCGAACGGCCGTCGTCCGTGCGCAGCGGACCGGCGAAGCGCTGGGCGTTCCAGGCGGCGCTGAGCGCCAACTCCGGGATCGCGCCGGGATCGCGCCGGGACGCTGGTCGCGGATCGCCACGCCGTTCCGGTTCAGGCGCCGGACCGCTCGGGTCGTCCACCACGGCGGTCACGGGACGACGTCCGCGAGGCGGATCGAGCGCTGCTTCGCCGCCGAGCGATAGGCGGCGTGGACGACCCGCAGGGTCACCATGTTGTCCGCCACATCCGTGACCGGCGTGCCGTCGGTCTGGATCGCCTCCATCAGCGAGGCCATCGGCCCGATGAAGGCGTCCGGGATCCAGAGCGTCCGCAGGGGGATCTCGTGCCAGGCGCCCGGCGGGTCGTCGGCCGAGCGGACCGAGAGCGTGTCCGGCCCGCCCGCGGGGTAGGTTGCGAGCAGGCCGATCGTGCCGCTCAGCACGCCGTGGGTGCCGAGGACGCGGAACGTGGCGTGGTGACCGCCGCTCTCGTCGTGGTGGTTGACGGCGACGAGGACCTGCAGACCCGAGGGGTAATCGAGCACGGTGATCGTCTTGGTCTCCGCGCACTCGGCCTGGCCGGGGTATCGCGTGTGCCGGCTGGTGACCCATTCGGGGTCGCCGACGAGAAATCGGATCGCGTCGAGGTAATGGATGCTGTGGTAGAGGACCTCGAGCTGGGGTGACGTCGCGAGCCACGGCCACCTGTGCCAGGGCGTCGCCACCGACACCTGGATCTGGACGTCCGTCGGAGTCCCGACGTATCCCCGATCGATCAGTTGCTTGGCAACCGCGATCCCCGCAGCCCAGCGCATCTGCTGGTTGACCGCGACCTTGCGCCCGGCCCGCCGTCCCGCCTCGACGATGGCTGCGCCATCGGCCAGCTCGACCGCCAGCGGTTTTTGGAGCAGCAGGTGCTTGCCGGCCGTCAGGGCGCGCTCCGCGATCGCGCGCTGATGCCAGGGTTGGACCGCGACGTCGACGATCTCGACCGCGTCATCCGCGAGCAGCTCGCCGAGGGAGCCATAGACGCGCGGTAGGCCGTGCCCTGCCGCGGTCGTTTGCGCGGCGTCGTGGTCGGCGTCGAAGCAGCCCAGCACATTGAGGCGGTGGGTCGTATAGGCCGGCAGGTGGGCATAGTTGACGATCCC
>JRHI01001745.1_pt1 | contig 17044 bp, 13 predicted proteins | sample 215371 | NCBI WGS metagenome assembly JRHI01 (sample SAMN02929681, study PRJNA255918) | sediment metagenome | biome: cave system; feature: Ice Cave; material: Sediment; isolation source: sediment from deep within a dark volcanic ice cave with no known source of... ...
TCCTGACACTGCTCTACCCCTGGTACCTGATCTCGGCGATCGCGATTGCGGCGCTCAAGCACGACGACCTCGATTTGGCGTACATCTTCGTGGCGACCACGCTGGGGCTGGCCTATTACCCGTTCTACATTTGGGCCCGGTTCGATTCGGGGTACTCGACGTTCGAGCGGCACCTGTTTCTCTCGGTGTTTCTCACCGTGCCGATCGTCGCGTTTTTCTTGCTCCGTGTCGGACGCGCCGTCCAGAAGTGGGCGACCGGGCGCCGGATGCGGGGTGCCGACCGATGCCTGGCGGAGGAGAGCGGGTCAGCAACGGCCTGACGATGCGCGGTGGGATCCCGGGGACAACCCCACGTCAGCCCGCGGAGTGGTCAGGCGCAGGCGTGATGGCCGGAAGCAGAGAGCCCGGCTCGTCACCGGCCGGCGCCTCGTCGAGCTGGGCAAAGAAATCGTCGCGGTCGAGTGCCATCTCGATGACGTGCAACTGGAAGCGCTCGCGGCCGACCCACTCGACGTGCTCGCCGGTCTGGCGAAAACCGACCCGGACGTAGGCGGCGCAGGCGCGGACGTTGTGGCGGAAGACTTCGAGCCGGATCGCGGCGAGACCACGGCGCTCGAAGGCCTCCTGGGCGACCAAACGGGTCGCCTCGGTACCATAGCCGCGTCCCCAGCAGTCCTTCTCACCGATCACGATGCGGAAGAGCATCGAGCGCCGCTCGACGCCCTGGACGTCGGTGAGGGCGGTCGTACCGACCAAGCGGTCGGTGGCCGCCTCGTGGATGGCGAAGCAGAGACCGGCGGCCGACAACGGCATGATGATCGTGTCGAAGTAGCCACGTGACTGGATGTCGTTCAGCGGGCGCTGGTCGTGCCGCAGCAGGCGGGCGATCTCTTCGTCGGCGTACCAGCGCTGGAAGGCGGAACGGTTCCGCGGAACGTGTGCGCGCAGGCGGACCAAACGCCCCTCGCGGACAAGATCGCCCGCGACGGCATCGTCATCCGCCGCTGGTGAGACGACCGGCGTCGCCTGCTGAATCGTGGGCGCGGGCACAGCTGGGCGGTCTCCCGATGGTTTCGTGTTGGCCAGCGTCTGTTGTGCCCGTTCAGCACTGGTCGAGACGACCGACCGCGCACGTTGTCGGAGCCAGGCGAAGCGATTCAACAGATCGGCCATGGTGCCACGTCGGCAGGGCGCCGCCGGCGGCGGCGCTCACGGTAGGAATCGAAGTCTGCCGGTCGGGTGTCGCGATCGGCGAGTCGGCAGTATAGCACCGGCTGGGTCGCCCTCCGGCCGGGCGACGCGCCCCCGCTCCTATCATCGTCGTTCGGTCCTGGCCTCGGGGAGCCGAAAGCGATGGGAGCCGGCCAATCGTCGGTTGGACAGCACGACAGGCACGGCACGCCGTCCGGCACCGGACCCCCGCCGGTTGCGCGATGCCGCGCGCGGACTGAAATAGGTGTGGGGGACTGGCGCGGTGTGTCCTCGTCTGTTGTGAGGCAAACGAGCCGGGCGGACGCGTCCGCCCGGCTCGTTTGCCTCACCGTTTCATGGCCCCAGGCTCGGTTCGCCGGCTTGGATCGACGAACCAACTCCGCTGCGGACCGATCTAGTAGTTGCTGTAACCCCGTGGCGAGGAACCGCGGCGCTCCTGGAAGCACTCGCGGCAGAAGACCGGCTTGTCGGTGCGCGGCTGGAACGGCACCTCGGTCTGCTTGCCGCAGTTGGAGCAGGTTGCCGGGTACATTTGGCGCGGGCCGGAGGAATACCCCCCGCCGCCGCCACCAGAGTAGCCGCCGCCAGAATACCCGCCGGAGGCATAGCTGCTGCCCCCGCCTCCCGAGTAACCACCTGATTCGTACCCACCGCCCGACGAGCGCTCTGCCTTGCGCCGGGATCGGCAGGAGGGGCAGCGCTGCGGCTCAGAGAAGCCCCGCTCTTGGTAAAACGCCTGCTCGCCCGCTGTGAACACGAACTGCTGACCGCAATCGCGGCAGGTCAGCGACTTGTCGCTCATTTCGCCTGGATCTCCCCGTCGTGGCTCTCCACGACACGTCAAAGAAAACGGATAGTACCGTGACGGATCCGGCGGAACGAGACACGCGGAACACTATCCAAGCGGGTCCGACGAGCGCGTGCGCTTTGGAAACGTCGAACCTGTATTATAGCATACAATCAGATTTGTCAACAGTTTTGCCAAAGGAATTTTGCGCGAGGCGTCCCGCACCGGTGAGGGTGCCCTTGCCTGCCGCGCCCGAGCTCGTCAGCAGGCACGGATCCCGACCACGGGCGACCGTTCCCGCGCCGAACGCTGTGCTAGGATGCCGGTGCTGACGGGGCAGCGGGCACGTCCCCCCGGCGATCGGAAGCGAACCGCCAAGGAGCATCCACCGGCGATGAACGTCCACGAATACCAGGCGGCGCTGCTGCTGAGCCGCCGCGGCATCCCGGTGAACGCGGGCGATATCGCGACGACCCCGGATGCGGTCGAGCACAGCGCCGCGCGCTTCGGCGGACCGGTCGCGGTCAAGGCGCAGGTCCACAGCGGCGGCCGGGGCAAGGCGGGCGGCATCAAGCTCGCGCCCGACCCGGCGAGCGCGCGAACAGTCGGCGAGCAGATCTTGGGCATGGACATCCGCGGGCACACGGTCAACCGGGTACTGGTCGTGCCGGGCGTGGCCATCGCACAGGAGTTCTACCTGGGTGTCGCGCTCGATCGGCCGCGGCGGCGGCTGGTCATGATCGCGAGCGCGGAGGGCGGCATCGACATCGAGGAGGTCGCCCGCGAGCGACCGGAGCGGATCGTGCGCGCCTTGGTCGACCCGCTGCTCGGCTGCCACGCCTACCAGGCGCGCCAGATCGGGTTCGCGCTCGGCATCCCCGCGGAGAAGATCGGTGGGTTCGCGGCGATCGCGCAGCGGCTGTATGAGACCTACGTCGAGGAAGACGCCACCCTTGTCGAAATCAACCCGCTGGTCCTGACCACGGCGGGCGAGTGGCTGGCGCTCGACTCCAAGATGAGCTTCGACGACAACGCGCTCTTCCGTCATCCCGGGATCGAAGACCTACGCGATCTGGCCGAGGAGAACGCGACGGAGATCGACGCGCGCCGCTCCGGTATCTCGTTCGTTAAGCTCGACGGCGATATCGGATGCATCGTCAACGGCGCCGGACTGGCGATGGCGACGATGGACGCGGTCAAACTCCACGGCGGGGAGCCGGCCAACTTCCTCGACGTCGGCGGCGGGGCGAGCGCCGAGCAGGTTGCCAAGGCCTTCGGTCTTGTCACCGCCGACCTCAACGTGCGGGCGATCCTGGTCAACATCTTCGGCGGCATTACGCGGGGCGACATCGTGGCGAACGGCATCCGCGAGGCGCTCGGGCGCGTGCGGGTCACGGTGCCGATCGTCGTTCGTCTGTCCGGCACGAACGCCGAGGAGGGGCGACGTCTGCTGGCGGAAGCCGGCCTCGCCGCGGTCGACACGATGGACGAGGCCGCGCGACAGGTCGTCGCCGCCGCCAACGAGGACTGACAGGGTGAGGACTGAGTCGGCGCGCGAGGCGGCGCCGCGATTGGAGCGAGGTCGTTGAGCATCCTGGTCAACAAGGAAACCCGGCTGCTGGTGCAGGGGATCACGGGGCGCGAGGGGTCGTTCCACACAGCGCAGATGGTCGAGTACGGGACGCAGGTCGTCGCCGGCGTCACTCCCGGCGGGAAGGGCAAGACGGTCGCCGCGGTGCCTGTGTTCAATACCGTCGCGGAGGCGGTCGCGGCAACGGCGCCGAACGTGGCGATCATCTACGTCCCGGCCCGCTTCGCGCCCGACGCGATCTACGAGGCGGTCGACGCCGGCATCCCGTTGGTCGTCTGCATCACCGAGGGGATCCCGGTGCTTGACATGGTGCCGGTCTACGCCTACGTGCGGACACAGGGAGCGCGTCTGCTCGGTCCGAATTGCCCGGGTCTGATCACTCCGGGCGAGGCGAAGGTGGGGATCATGCCCGGGTTCATCCACGCGCCGGGGCCGGTCGGCCTCGTCTCCCGGTCCGGGACGCTGACCTATGAGGTGGTCGACGCGCTCACCCGCGCCGGGCTCGGCCAGACGACGGCGGTTGGGATCGGGGGCGATCCGATCATCGGCACGTCGTTCGTCGACGCGCTGCGCCTCTTCCAGGACGATCCGGCGACCGAGGCCATCGTGATGATCGGCGAGATCGGGGGCAACGACGAGGAGGAGGCCGCGCGCTTCATCACGGCGCATGTGACGAAACCGGTCGCCGGCTTCATCGCCGGGCGGACCGCGCCGTCGGGCAAGCGGATGGGGCACGCCGGGGCGATTATCTCGGGCGGGACGGGGACGGCGGCGGAGAAGATCGCGGCGCTCGAAGCGGCCGGCGTGTTCGTGGCGGACCGGCCGTCGCGGGTGCCGGGGCTCGTGAGGACGGCGCTCGCGTAGTCCGGATTCGTCGCGCGGCGATCCGGCACCGGGCGGGGCACTGAAGTCGGCGCGCTCAACCGACGAGGGCCGCGAACGCCGGCGGCCGCACCGCGCTTGACCGATACGCACCGCGATCGGGCCTCTCCCCCGTATTCTTCAGCAATCTTTCATCTTGAGTTCAGCTATCATTCAGACCGCACCGCGATACTCGGAGCATGGGGTGACTCCCGCCACGGCGCGGAGCGCGAACGGAAGACGGCGACGGCGGTTCGCCCACCCATCCCGAACTCGACCGGCGTCACGGTGAAAGGAGCGATGCGTCCATGACAGATTTTCAGACAAGAAAGACCGGTGGCGTGAGCCGCCGGCTGAGGGCGGCGGCGCTGGCGACGCTGTTGCTCCTCGGCATCGTCTGGCTCAACCGCCCGATCACGTTCGCCGGCGCGGTGCATTCGAACGGGCAGGCAGCGACGCTGACGAGCCAAAAAACGGCGCAGACGGCCCAGCTCGCCAAGACGTCGGTCTCGGACGTTGCGGCGAAGGCCAATCCGGCGGTGGTGACGATCACGAACCTGCAGCCAGCGCAGGATCCATTCGGCAATGGCCGGCAGTCCACGAAGCCAGTGCCCTATGCGAAGGGCTCGGGGTACATCATCGACACGCAGGGCCATGTGGTGACGAACAACCACGTCGTCGAGGGGGGCACCGCCTTTCAGGTTGAGTTTTTTGACACGACGACTGTGGCCGCGACACTCGTCGGGAGCGATCCCTTCCAAGACGTCGCGGTGCTCAAGCTTGAGCTGAAGAGCGGTCAAACGGTGCCGGGCACCGTCGCCTTCGGCGATTCGAGCAAGGTCCGCGCGGGCGACCCAGTGGTCGCGATCGGCAGCCCGTACGGCGAATTCATCAACACGGTCACGGACGGTACGGTCGGCGCGGTCAATCGCTCGCTGGACACGGGCGCGGGCTTCCGCCTGCCGAACCTGATCCAGCACGACGCGCCGATCCACGAGGGGAACTCCGGTGGCCCCCTGCTCAACATGCAGGGCGAAGTCATCGGGATGAACACCGCGGCGGCGACCAACTCCAGCCTCGGGTCCCAACAGGCGACCGGCATCGGCTTCGCCGTCGCGAGCAACGCGATCAAGGACCTCGTCCAGCAGATCGTTGACCACGGCACCGTCAATCGACCGTACCTCGGCATCCGCAGCCAGCCGCTCGCCAACGGGCAGGGCGTTGTCTCGGTCGAGCAGAACGGACCGGCGGCCACGGCGGGTCTGCGGCGGGGCGACGTTATCACGGCGCTCAACGGTCAGCAGGTTGACGACCAGCACCCGTTCCTGAACCAGCTGATCTTCGGCCACAAGCCGGGTGACAAGGTGCAGCTGACCGTCCAGCGCGGCGGCCAGGAGCAGTCGGTTGAGGTGACCCTCGGTCAGCGGCCGGCGCCGACGCAGTAGAACGGACCGGTGCCGAGCTCGATGCACGGCGCCGCCAGGTCATCGCCGGCCCGTTTCCCTTCCCCCCTTGCTTCCGGCCGAGGAGCACCGACGCGACTGGTGCTCCTCAGCCGTTGTCGCGTCGCCGGACCGGGAGACCGGCCCTCACCCCCAGCCGTGCCCAGAGGGCGCCCACCGAGGCGCGGGAGAGGGGAGCCCGGACCGGTGGGGGTCCTTTAGGCACGGCTGGGGGCCAAGGCCGGAAGTGAGGGGTGGCGGCCGGACCGTGCAGCCTGCACCCGGCGTCCGGATGAATCATGGGGCACTTTACCGCCGAGATTGGTTCGATCAAACGACGCTCGCAGCTGGCGTCGTCAGTTGAGCGCGGCGGCTGAAGACCCGCGCCTGGCGCCGGTCAGCCTCATGAAGAAACCTGGCTAGAATTGATGGGGGCGGGCCGCTCCGACCGCCCGTTCAACCGTGCAACCCGTCCCTGACCACGTCGGGCGCGAGGAACGGAGCGATGAGTCAGGCGATGCAGTCGGGGACCAGACCGGCCGGCGATGCGCCGATGCGCCCTCGTGTGCTTGTGGTCGAGGACGAGCCCGGCATCGCCGGGTTCATTCGGCGGGGGCTGCTGTTCGAGGGGTTCGACGTCGAGGTCGTGACCGACGGGCGCGCCGCGCTGGCAGCGCTGCGCGACGAGTATCCCGATGTTGTCGTGCTTGACATCATGCTGCCGGTTGTCGATGGGGTCGAGTTGTGCCGGCGCGTGCGGGCGGCGGAGGCCGTCGACGGGCGGGCCGGCGTGCCGATTCTGATGCTGACGGCGCGGGACGCGGTGCGCGACCGGGTGGCGGGGCTCGAAGCGGGTGCCGATGACTACCTCGTCAAGCCGTTCGCCTTCGAGGAGTTGCTGGCGCGCATCCGCGCGCTCCTCCGCCGCGTGAAATCGGCGCCCGGCGCAGCCGTCCAGTCGGAGATTCTGCGCTTCGAGGGTCTGGCGCTGGACCTGGGGAGTCGGACGGCGACGCGGGGCGGACGGCAGTTGCACTTGACGACTCGCGAGTTCGATCTCCTCGCGTTCTTCCTCCGCCACCCTAATCAAGTGCTGCAGCGCTCGCAGATCATGGATCGGATCTGGGGCGAGGATTTCTATGGGGACTCGAACGTGCTCGAAGTCTTTGTGGGGAACCTTCGCCGCGAATTGGAGGTGGGCGGCGAGTCGCGCTTGATCCAGACGATCCGCGGCGCCGGGTATGTCCTCCGGCGGGCGGTCTGACGATGAATCCGCGACGGCGGCCGTTCTTCCATTCGATCCGCTTTCGCCTGACGGCGTGGTACGCACTCCTCCTCTTCGCGCTGATCCTCGCTCTCGGCTTGACCTACTCGACGCTGCTGGAACGGCGGTTGCGCGCCGATGTCGACACACAACTGCTCAAGACGGCCCAAGACATCAAGAGCCAGATCAAGCTGCGCGGCGATCCGGAAGCGGACGTCTACGGCTTCGTGCCGCCGGCTGATCTCTTCTCCTTCCCCAGCCTGCTCATTCAAGTCGTCGCTGCCGACGGCACCGTGAAGCGGAGCTCAGCAAATTTGGGAGACAACGTGTTGCCAGCCGCGGCGGTGACGCCCGGATCGGCCAAGCCGGTGTACGAGACCGTGGGATTGCAGGGGTACGCGGTGCGGACGGTCCATTTGCCGATCGTGCTCCAAGTGAACAATCGGACGGTGGGCGGGGTCATCGTCGGCGAGCCGCTGCTTCAGCTCGATCAGACGCTCGGCCACGTCCGGCGCTTGCTCGTCGTCGCTGGGTTGATCGGCGTTGGATTGGCCGCCGGCGGCGGATGGTTCCTCGCCGGGCGGTCGCTGCGGCCGGTCGACCGCATCACCGCCGCCGCGGCGGCGATCGCCGCCGACTCCGGTTCCGCGCGATCGCTGGCGACGCGGCTTGACGTCCCGCCATCGGGGGACGAGCTGGCACGGCTCGCGGCGACGTTCAACCGGATGCTCGACCGGCTGGAAGTGACCTTCTCGGCGCAGCGACGGTTCATTGCCGATGCGTCGCACGAGCTGCGGACGCCGCTGACGGCGATCCGCGGCAACATCGACGTGATGCTGCTCCAGGCCGGGCGCGGAGACTCGACGGTGGGCGACTTCACCGACGCGCTCGACGACCTGCGCCGGGAGAGCGCTCGGATGAGCCGCCTGATCGACGACCTCCTCACGCTGGCGCGGACCGACGCGCCGCCCGACGACGCGCAGCGCCGCCGTCCGGTGCGGCTGGACCTGTTGGTCCAGGAAGCGGTGCGCACGGCAGCCACGCTGGCGTCTGGGCAACACCTCGCTGTGAACGCTCCTGAGCCGCTGACAGTCGAGGCCGATCCGGACCGCATCCTGCAGCTGCTGCTCATCCTCCTCGACAATGCGGTCCGCCACACGCCGCCCGAAGGCGCGATCAGCGTCGCGCTGCAGGCGGCGGGACCGACTGTCCGCTTGACGGTGCGCGACACCGGCGTGGGGATCCCGCCGGAGCATCTGTCCCATGTCTTCGAGCGGTTCTACCGGGCCGATCATGCCCGCGTTCGGGCCACCGGCGGGACGGGGTTGGGTCTGGCGATCGCCCAGGCCATCGCCCGCGCTCAGGGCGGGGAGATCGCGGTGGCCAGCACCGTCGGCCACGGCACGACCTTCACCGTCACCCTGCCGATGGCCCAGACGGACGCCAAGACGCCGGTCGCGTCCACCGCCGATGCCGCCTAGCCAATTGGTCCCGATTTCGGCCTGACCTGTTTCCGGACGCTGATGGGAAGGACTGGTCCTGTTCTGCGGGAGGAACGTCCTGTTGAATAGAGACCGATTTGAGGACCTTCCGGTCGGATCCTCGCCACCGTTCAGTCGGTCAGAGGATTGCCGCTTCCCAATGTCGGGCGGCTCGGCAGGCGACGCGACCCCGAGCGCGGTTCGAGCCGACGCCAACGCTGATTGTTTACGCTCGCGGTCGGCGCGGCACTCGTCCGCCTCGTCCAGACGCCCGCTGGCGCGGTTCGGCAGTGGTGCCGCCGCGACCCAATCGTTGTCGTCGCCGGCATCGCGGTCAGCATCGAGGTGGCCATCCCTGCGGACCGGCAGGGCGACGTCGCCGCGGCGTGGGTTTGAGGAACGCTGCGATGGTGCAATTCGGCGCCAGCTCCAAGCAAACGCCGCGGCGCATGGACTTCCTCCTTCGCTCCGACGGCCGCGGCCTGGTCGCCGGACTCGGTCTCACACTTGGTGTCGCGGTGATCTTGGCGGGTGCCCGATCGGGCGCCCGCCCCGGGACGACAACCCTGGAGATCGCGGTAACGGCCTGTGCGGCGCTCATCGCCGCCACGAGGTCACTGCGCCGGGCGGGTGGCTCCGCCCCGGCGGCAGGTGCCGCGTGGCGGCTCATCGCCGCCGGTTGCGCGGTCTGGGCCGGCGGTCGGGTCGTCGGCACCATCTCCCTACGGTCCGGCGACGGCTTGCGCGCGGTCGTCGCGGCGAACGTGGGGTACGCGGTCATGGTGCCGCTGATGCTGGCGGGCATCGTCCTTGTGCGGCCTCCCCGCCGTACCAACACGGACGGGCTCAAGCTCCTGCTGGATCTGGTGATCGCGGTCGCGACGCTGGTAACAATCGCGTGGGTCGCGGTGCTCGGGCCGGTGGTGCGCGGCCCAGGCGTTGCCGCGTCGGTCAAGACGACCGTGGCACTCCACACCGCAGGCGACGCGGTCATGCTGCTGACCGTGCTGGTGCTGGCCCTCAGGGTCGGCAACGGCGTCCTGTCGCCGGCCCTGCGCGCGCTCGGGCTGAGTCTGGCGCTCTTTGTCGTCGCCGATCTCGGTTGGGTCACGGGCTGGGCCAACGTCGGGGGCGGGCTGGACGACCTCGTCAGCCCCGCCTGGGTCGCGGCCTTCTTGGGCATCGCTCTCGCCGGGCCGTGGGAACGGCGGGTCGCCCAAAGCCGGGAACCGGTGCCCGACACGGAGACCGAGGGGAATCGCGAGGCGCTGTGGCGGCTGGTGATGCCCTACTCCCTGGCGCTCGTCCTCCTGCTCCTGGTGGCGCGTCAGGCGCTGACGAAGGACGTCGGCGCGCAGGGGCCGATCATCATCGTGGGCAGTCTGACCGTGATCGCGTTGGTGATCGTCCGCCAGGGGTTGACGCTGCGGGACTCGCAGCGGCTCACCCACCGGCTCAGCCAGCAGGTCGATCGCGACCCGCTGACCGGTCTGATCAACCACCGGAAGGTGCAGGAGCGTCTCGAACGCGAGCTGGCGCACGCGCGGGCCTGTGGCCATCCCGTCGCGGTGGCCCTGATCGACGTCGACAACTTCAAGGCGGTCAACGACAGGTACGGGCACCAGGCGGGCGACCAAGTCCTCCGGACTCTGGCCACAATCCTCGTCCACGCCTGCCGCAGCACCGACGTGGCGGCGCGCTATGCCGGCGACGAGTTCATCCTGGTCCTGCCCGGTCTCGATCTCCCCGACGCGCGCGCCGTCGCCCAACGGCTGCTGAACGAGGTCGGTCGCCGGCGCGCGACGCTGGCACCGGGACCGAATGCGCAGATCAGTCTCTCGGTAGGGCTGGCGGTCACGCGGCAATGCGGCAAGCCGCCGCGCCAACTGATCGCGATCGCCGACGCGGCGATGTACGACGCCAAGGACGCGGGCAAGCACCGCGTGGCGATCGTCGACGCCGACAGCCTCAAGGCCGAGACCGCGCTCGTCTTCGACCCTCAGCTGGCGATGGCTCCCTAATTGGTGCATCCGGTAAGTCCGGCACAGATCGGTGTCCGGCGGCGCCGGGATCGGCGCGGGGCTCAAGATCCCGCACTCAAACGATAAAGCCGGCTTCAGCCGGCTGAGCACCGAGCACGGGGAAGCCACACGAACTTGCTGGACGCGCGAATGAGTACGCTGATTATCGTCGTGTGCCGGGTTTGCCCTCGACCAGTGCGGAGCAAGCAGCGCCCCGGCGCCATCCGAAGCGGTCACCTGACCGGCACCGGCCTGGATGCTGCGTGGCCTGATCCGCGGCGCCTACTGGATCACGCCGCTGGGGCGCGCGGCGCCGGCGCCGCCGCACCACTCATCCGAGCCCACCGTCCCATGCTTCAGGCAAGATCAGAATGGGGAGGCGGATGGTGAGCCCACCCGCCAATTCAACGTGCTCGGCGGTGTCGGGCGTTCGTCTGCCCGGGCGCAGGGGTCAGATACGTTCGGCGCGGACGATGTGGCGGGAGAGGTATTCGGCGCCGTCGAAGGCGCCACCGCAGGTAATCAGGGTGAGCGCCTCGCCGCCGGTGTCGCCGATCACCCCACTGGCATCGGCGCCGGCGTCGATCTGCCAGGCTTTGGTGACGACGTAGGTGAAGCCCTTGCCGTTTTTGGCGAGGAGATAGATCTTGTCGCCGGGGGTCAGCTGGTCGAGGCTCCAGAAGACGGCGGGGCCGATGCCCCACCAATCCTTGTGACCGGCCATGACGACGTTCGTGCTCTCGCCCGGCTTGGCGATGGTCGGGTACCAGCCGACATTCCAGGCGTTCTGGGGTGTGCCCATCACGCGGTTGACAATGCCGACCTGTTCGATCGCGGCGTTGATCCCAATCCGCGGGATGATAATGTGGGCTGGGACGAACGTGCCGGGTGCCTCGGGGATCGTGCCGTCCCCCTGGTAGACGCGGAAGCGCTTCGGATCGAGGACGGGCAGCGCCCGGCCGTCGATCTTTCCGGTGGCGACGCCGGTCGCGCGCGCCAACTCGAAGCCGACTGGGCCCGCCGTCACCTTTCCGTCGCCGAGCGACCACTGCACTCGACCGCGCTCGAACCATTGGAGGCGCACCCCGCAACTGACGTAGGAGTCCGAGAGCGGCTTGCCGAAGCGGTTCACCCCGCCGTTCTGGTCGAAGTAGGCCTCGATGCGGCCGGTGACGCGGTGACCGGTCTCAAGCTGGAAGCGGTCGTTCGCCGCCGGAGCGGCCGCGCGCAGCGGGGCGAAGGCGGTCGCGTTGCGGTCGCCGCCGACCCGCCGCCCGGCCACCGTCCGGTCCGGCTCGTGACGGACGGCGAGGAGCTGGCGACCAGCCGCCACAGCATCGACACGCGGCTTCTTGCCGATGGTTGACGTCACCTGGAGGACGCCGTACTCGAAGTACTGGGCCGGGGTGCCGTCGAAGGTCGCCGGCTCGCTGACCGGATAACCCAGCGTGTTCATCCCGTCAGTCGCGGCCCACCGGGAGAGGAACGGCTCGCCCAGGGCGTGTCCCGTCACCGGCGCGTAATAGCGGTCTGGCCCCTTCGCCGCCACCGCGGTCGTCCCCCCGGCCGCGCCGATGACGACGGCGAGCGCAAGAGCGACCGCGGCAACCCGACCGAGGCGCGACCAGTCTGCGTGATGACCCGTGACAGGAAATTCGGTCGATCTCACCAGCATGGAAACCTCACTCCGACACTGCCCAGCGAACGCAGTCAAGAAGCCCGATTCCCATCATACGGCATCGATTCCCTCGGGGGAAGCGGCAGGTCGGGCACCTTTATTGGTGCCCGATAGTCACGCGGTGAGGTATTACTCAAGTCCGGTCCGCCAGCCGCCCGCCGTGCGATCAAAGGAAGAAGTAGATGATCGCCGCGCCGAGACCGCCGATCAGACCGACGATCAGGAACGGCAGGGCGAACCCGAGGAAGGACTCCCGCTCGAACCCGAGACGGTAGATGCCCATGGTCTCGCGCGCATGGTCGATCGGCCCATGCTGCTTCTCGCCCGTGTGATCGCTCATCGACGCCTCCGATCAATCGAGCCTGCGCGGGGAGGACATCCCCGCCGCTGCATGAATCTCACGCCGAGATGATAGCGTAGCGATCGGTGGCCGCACCGCCGACAACCGCCAGCGGTCACGACGACGCGGTGTCGTCCGGTTCCGCGTCGGGTGTCTCGCCCGTGCGGGGAGGCGGCGGGAGCTTTCTCATCGCGGGGAACAGGATCACGTCGCGGATGCTCGGTTGGTTCAGGAGCAGCATAGCCAGGCGGTCGAGGCCGACGCCGATGCCGCCGGTTGGCGGCATGCCGTACATCAGGGCGTTGACGTAGTCCTCGTCGATCGGCATCGCCTCTTCGTCACCGGCGGCGCGGTCCCGCTGCTGCTCCTGGAAGCGGACAAGCTGGTCGAGCGGGTCGTTGAGCTCGGTGAAGATGTTGGCGATCTCACCGCCGCCGATGTAGAGCTGGGCGCGCTCGGCGTGGGTCGGGTCGTCGGCTTGGCGCTTGGCCAGCGGCGAGAGGGCGACCGGGTAATCGATCAGGAAGGTCGGCTGGATGAGGCGCGGGCGGACGAACTGCTTGAGCAGCTCGTCGACGATGCGGGGCCAGACGGTGCCGCTCTCGACGTCGGCTCCGGCCGTGCGCGCCGCCGCCAGGAGGGAGGCTTGATCCGGGTAGGCCGCGTAGTCGATCCCGGACGCCTCCCGGATCGCCGCGCGGAGCGTTCGCTTCGGCCACGGTCGGGCGCTCGCCAGGTCGATCTCGTGATCCTGGGAGACAAAGCGCGTCGTGCCGATGACCTCGGTCGCGACCTGGACGACCAGCGCCTCGACTTCGTCCATAATCGTCCGGTAATCGGCGTAGGCCTGGTACCACTCGAGCATCGTGAACTCGGGTGAGTGGTTGCGGTCGATCCCCTCGTTGCGGAAATCCTTGCAGATCTCGTAGACGCGCTCGTAGCCGCCGACGATGAGGCGCTTCAGGTAGAGCTCGTCGGCGATCCGCAGATAGAAGGTCTGGTCGAGCGCGTGGTGGTGCGTGGTGAAGGGGCGGGCCGCGGCGCCGCCATAGAGAGGTTGCAGCGTCGGGGTTTCAACCTCGATGAACCCGAGCCCGTCGAGGAAGCGCCGAATTGCCGAGATCAGGCGGGAGCGCCGCTCGAAGACGCGCCGCACGTCGTCGTTCGCGATCAGGTCGGCGTACCGCTGGCGGTAGCGCAGCTCGACGTCCTGGAGCCCGTGCCACTTCTCGGGCGGCGCGTTGAGCGCCTTGGTCAGCACCGTGGAGCCGCGAAGGCGCAGCGAGACCTCGCCGGTCTTGGTGCGGAAGAGGGTGCCGGTCGCCAAGACGAAATCCCCGAGGTCGACGAGTTTGAGGAAGCGGTCGAAGTGCTCTGCGCCGAGGGTGTCCTTCTTGAGGTAGAGCTGCAGCTGCCCGTGGCCGTCGCGAAGGTGGGCAAAGAGGGACTTGCCCATGTGGCGAAGACTCGAGATGCGGCCGGCGACGGTCACCGCTTCGGTGTCCTCGGTTCCGGGGCCGGCGCGCCCTTCGAGCTCGGCGAACCGTTCGATCGCGGCGGCGGTGGTGTGGGTGCGCTCGGCGCGCGGCGCGTACGGATCGAGTCCGGCGGCGCGGAGCTGATCCGCCTTCTGCCGGCGAAGCTCTTGCAGGTCTGAGAGTTTGCCGTCCATACGCGATCGGTCGTCCTTGGTGGTACGCGGCGGGGCAACAAAGCGCCGGGTGCGCGAGGCGACACCCGGCGAGGCGCGCGAAACCGTGCCCGTGGGCGGCGGGGATCCCGCCTACTCGACCCGGACGACAGTGTAGACGATGGTGCCGCCCGGGGTGGTGACGGCGGCCGAGCTGCCGGCGCGGCAGTCCATCAGGGCATGACCGACTGGCGAATCGGTCGAGATGGTGCCATCGCGGCTGTCGGCTTCCTCAGGGCTGACCAAGCGCCAAGTCTCCTGCTCGCCGTCGTCGCTCCGGATGGTGACGATCGAGCCGAGGCCGACCGTATCACCGGTCGGGCGGTCGATGATCTCGGCCCGTTCGAGGGTGTACCTCAACTCGTGGATGCGGGCGTCCGTCAGCACGAAATCTTCCTTGAGCGCTTCGTACTCGCTGTTATCCGAGATGTCGCCGTGCTCGGTGGCTTCCTGGATGCGGGTCGCGAGCTCGGGTTTCTTCACGGTGACCAGATGCGCCAGCTCCTCCTCGAGTTTCGCTTTGCCCTCGGCGGTTAACCGAACGACACGGTCCCTCGCCATGAGATGCACCCTTTCAGCGCAGAGAGATGGATCAGACAGACCTCGGCGACCCGATGCCGTCGAGGACGGGCGTGGGCGCATCCCCACGCCAGCGGACATCACGCAACAATCGAGCACCGGGGCACCCGATCGCGGCGGCCGGCCCGCACCGATCGCCGTCCGTCTCGGCAGGAGTGTCCGAGGGAGCCCTGGAATAACCGCTTGACAATCGACAAAGAGCCGAAGGCCAACGCCTCCGGCTCCTGCCTCGCCATTAGTATAGAGCGATCCGCGGGGGCTGTAAATGACGGCGGCGATACGGGAAGGTAGTGAGCGCGGCACCAACGCTAGGCGCTGATACGTGAAGGATCGACCCGGTCTGCCGCGACCTGGCCCCGGACGTTAGCCCGCCGCGCAAACCAGGTCTTACCCCAGGGTTTGTAGACGGAAAGGACGGTCGCCGCGATCAGCATGAGCAGACCGACGCTGGTGGCGGACACGATCGTGAACCGCACGTCGCCGATGTCAGCGCCCGTCACAGGGCGCGCCTGAACGCCCGCGGCGCGGTGGGCCGCCTCTTGCAGCCGCTCGTTCACGACGAGGCTGCCGCCCACCGTCAGCGCCGCGGTCATGATGAATTTGACCAAGACCCAGGAGTGCCGCAGCAGTCGCCACCTCGTGCCGAACGCGAGGAGGAGCCCGGTGAGCAGGGCGGCCAGGCTCACCGGGACGTAGAAGATGGCGCCGAACAGCCCCAGGGCAACGTAGGCCGCCCGCAGGACTGCGGGGTCGTCGGTCAGCAGACCGGTGAGACCGAGTGCGAGCAAACCGGCCTCGATACCGATCCACCCCACCGAAACGATCAGATGGATCGTCAGCACCAGCCTGCGGAGGCGCGGCGACAGCCGTCGGTCCGCTTGATCGGGTCGGTCGGCGGACGAGGTCGCCCCCGCCCACCGCTGGTTCAAGATGGTCATGATCTGGCCTCCCCGACGCTGCTACTCCGCGGCGACGGCCCGCAGCACGTTGAGCTTCGCCGCCCGCCGGGCCGGGAGGAGACCGGCCAGCACGCCGGCGGCACCGCCCACCAGCAGCACGACGACAAGCTGTCCAAGTGGCGCGGCGAAGCCAGTGAGGTTCTGCTCGGCCGCCGCGGCGCGGACTAGGACCCAACCCAGGAACACGCCGAGCGCGATCCCGCCGACCGTGCCGAGGGCGGCGATGATCAGCGACTCCCACCACACCATGGCGCGCGTCTGACCCCGCGTCTGGCCGACCGCTCTGAGCAGCCCCAGCTCGCGCGTCCGCTCGTAGATCGACAGGGACATCGTGTTGGCGATGCCCATCAGCGCGATGACGATCGCCAGCGCCAGCATCACATAGACGAGGTTCAAGAGCGTGCTCACGCCCTGCGTCCGCGAGTCCAGATACTCCTGCCGGTTCTGCACCGTGGGACGGCCGTCCGCGGCGGCCACCTGCTCGACCGCCCGCTGCCCGGTCTGGGGAGCGACGCCGTCCTTCAGCTTGACGAACACGACCGAGTCGCGGTCCTGCGCGGCGTGCGGCAGCCACGCGGTCCGGTCCAGGACGTAATCTCCGACCACGTCGCGGACCTCGTAGATCGCACCGACGGTGAAGTTGACCTTCGCGCCGTCGCCGAAGGTGACCGGCACAGGACTGCCCAGCCGCCAGCCCTGGTCCTTCGCCGCCCGCGCAGAAATCGCGAGCTGCTGCCCTCCGAGGCTGGCGATCGACCCCGCGGTGGTCTGCAGGCGAAGCACCTCGTCCAGCCGGGCTGAATCCGCAATGCTCACACCGCGGCTGGTGCCGTCGATCAACACGGTGCCGGTGCCCAGCCCGGCGGCGCTGCGGACCTCCGGGAGCTTGCCGACGTCGACCGCGAGCTGGGGGCTCAACCCGGCGTCCCAACGGCCACTCGCGGTGATCGCCAGGTCGCCGGCGAACGACTGGGCGACGCTGTCGTGGATCGACGATTGCAGCGACGCACCGAACACCGTGAACAGCGTCACGACGCAGACGCCGACCATCAGCGCGGTGGCCGCGCCGGCCGTCCGCCGTGGATTGCGCATCGCGTTCCGCCGGGCGAGCGCGCCTGTGATGCCGTGCAGTCTCGGCA
>JRHI01001746.1_pt1 | contig 17028 bp, 13 predicted proteins | sample 215371 | NCBI WGS metagenome assembly JRHI01 (sample SAMN02929681, study PRJNA255918) | sediment metagenome | biome: cave system; feature: Ice Cave; material: Sediment; isolation source: sediment from deep within a dark volcanic ice cave with no known source of... ...
TTCCTGTGTCCGAAAGGATGTGGGGGTTCAAGTCCCCCCTCGCCCACGGGGGTCGACCTGGGGATTTGTTTTCCGGGTGAGTTGACTGGGGAGCCCGCCGGGGGGCCGATGCTCACGAAATGCTCACGGAGCTCGCCGCTTGCCGTGGTCGGGATCACGTCACCGCCGAAGACGAGGTCGGCCATCTTGGCTGCGGCGGCCTCGTCGAGATCGGGGATGACGTGCTGGTAGATGTCTGTCGTGACGGCCATGGCGCTGTGGCCGAGCCGGTCGCTCACCACGCGAGTGGGCACGCCAGCGGCCAGCGCGAGGGATGCATTCGTATGTCTCAGGTCGTGCAGGCGTAGGGGCCGTAGCCCCGCTTGGCGGGTTAGCCGGGCGAAGGTGCGGCTCACGTACTCGGGGTGGAGCGGGCGGCCGTCGGCCCTCGCGAAGACGAGGTCGCGGTCCTGGTAGTCCGGGCCGACGAGGAAGCGATCTTCGAGCTGGCGGCGGCGGTGGTGGCGCAGGACTGCCACGGTGGTGTGATCGAGGGCGATGGAGCGTCGCCCCTTGTCGGTCTTGGGCTCGCTGAAGGCGATCTGGTGGGCGAGCGGGATCACCGTCTGGCGGATGGCTGCCCGGCTCCGGTCAAAATCGATGTCGGCCCAGCGAAGGCCGAGAGCTTCGCCTCGTCGCACCCCGGTCATGGCGATGAAGACCCACAGCGGGTACCAGGGGTGCTTGGCAGCCGAGTTGAAGAACTGCCGGAGCTCGACGCTCGTCCACACCGACATCTGAGGGCGTGGCGCCCGCGGCGGGTCGGCGCTGCCCGCGGGGTTTCGGGCGATGAGCTGCCAGCGCACCGCGTCTCGCAGGGCCCGGTGGAGGGTGGCGTGGACCCGATGGACCGATGCTGGGCCGATCCCTTGGCTCCCGTCGAGCGGTTGTAGGAGGTCGGCGTACATGGTGTTGATCGCCGGCGCGGTGAGTCCCTGCAGGGGTTGGTTGCCGAGGATGGGCACGAGGTACTTACGGCAGTGCATCTGGTACGACGCGAAGGTCGAGGGCCGGATGGTGGCGCGGATCGCCGGCTGCCAGCGATCCGTGAGATAGCTGCCGACAGTGAGTCGGGTCGGCTCCGTGTACGTGCCCTGCCTCACGGTGGCCAGCACCTCGGTGAGCGCGGCTTGGGCCGCCTTCTTGGTCTCAAAACCGGCCTTCGACTTCTGCTTGCGCTTGCCGTCGGGCGTCAAGCCGATGTCGACGACGTAGGTCCAGCTCGAGCCTCGCTTCGTGACTCGACCTCTCATCGGTTCCTCCGTTCGGGTAGTGCTGCGATGCCGTTGTTGTCTTCGCCCGATGGGTTCGGCTACTCGCCCGGATCGGGGAGGTGGTCTTGGTTGAGACCGAGGTCGGTGCGGGTGGCTTGGCGGGCCTGGGTGTCGAGGTCTTCGAGTTGGTTGGCGGTGGTGCGCAGCCATGTGGTCCAGTTGTGGATCCGCCGGTGGGCGTGGGAGGCGAGCTGGGCCAGGCGGGCGTCGACGAGAGCTTGGATGCGGGCCTGTGATTCGGTGAGTAGGGGCGAGCCGGTGTGGTCGAGGAAGGCTTGCAGCCGAAGGGCGAGGATCCCGATGTGTTCGGGTTCGCCGAAGACCAGGTCGATGAGCCTGGCGATACCAGAACGGGCGCCGTTGGCCCCGGCTCGTTCCAGCATGACAGGGATGCCGGGGTTGGCGCTCGGGTTGGGAGGCATGAAGAAGAACGTGACCGGTAGTTCGAAGCCTTGGGCGAAGGCGACGATCTCGTCGGCGTCGAAATTGCGGATGCGGGTGCTCTCCGCGGAGCGCTCGGCGTTGGAGAAGTTGGCTTTGGACCAGCGGGCGCCCAGGTAGGGCTCGAGGGCTTCGGCGGCTTCGTCTTGGGTCCAGCCTCGCCAGGCGCGGGCTTGGGCCAGGTTGTGGGCGACGACCTGGTTGGCGGTCATTGCGAAGCAGAACGCGGCCGGCGTATCGGTGGGCCTTTTGGTGCGGGGCATGTGTCCTTCCGGTGTTGTTTGGTGTCCGCCAGTATCCCCTGGTACACACTGGTACAACTAGTAAATCTACCACTTGACGGACGAATGACAAGGGCGTAACTTGCGTTTCCCGGTCTCACGGTCGACGGAGAATCGGCCGCCGGGCGCCAGGGAGGTTGCGTGTCGCTGGTCGAGTTGCCCGAGGTGTTGACGGTGGAGGAAGCGGCCGGGTTGTTGCGCATCGGCCGGGGAGCTGCCTATGAGCTGGCCCGGCAGTGGCGTGCCACCGGCGGTCGGGCCGGCCTTCCGGTGATCGTGTTGGGCCGATCCCTGCGGGTCCCCAGAGCCGCGCTGGAGCGCCTGCTGGCCGGCGACGGTACCCTGTTTCAGCCCGACGGTGATCGGGGTCCCCACGCCGCCTGAGGATCTGCTCCCTGGCGGCGAAGTTCGGGGCCATCACGATCGAGGGCACCGCGACCGCGTTGCGCCGCCAGCTCGACCCGACCGCACGGCACAGCGAGCAGCCCGGGTTGCTGCACGCCGATGTCTTCCGCGACAACGGATGGGTGCTCACTCGCCGCGCTACACGATGCAGCAGAGCAGGACTCCGGCGCGATTCCTTCGGCGAGGATGAACCCCGAGGCTCAGGTCACATAGCGGACGCCGAAGCGCGGGTCGAACTCATCGTGAGCCTCCACGGCAACTTGCTGCGACCGTCGGCTCATCGTCACCGTGAATTGGTCCAAGAAGCCAACCTGGCCGACCAGGATCGGCCAGGTTGGGCGCCAATGGTGGACAAAGCCGACCTCGGCCCGCCACTCGACGAACTCCTCATCGCCACCGTCGGGTGGGTGCAGTCTCAAGGAGAGATCCGAGAACCGGACCTCAACGGTCTCACCGCCGATGCCAAGGTCGAGCCGACGATGACCCTGGCTCGCGTCTACTCCAACAGCGTTTGCGAGCCACGGCGCGGCGAGGACGTGTTCGCAGCCCGAGTCGACGAGTGCCAGCGACGTCGGGGCGACATCGTCCCCGACGAGCGTGATGGGCACGATCGGCCGCAGGACAACGGTGCCGAGGCGCGGACCGTCCTCCTGATACGGATACACCCAAGGGAATGGTGGCGGCACGACGAGGCCGCCTACCCGAGACCGACGAGCTCCGGCTCCGAGGGGTCGGGAGCGCGGACCACCGCAACGTTGCGGAGCCCCTGCCGACGTATCTCAGCGGCCAACTCGTACGGCGAGTCAGCCATCAGACGCGGCTCGTTCGTCGTCCGGTCGACGGCCACCCACTTCCCCGCGCTCTCGGCGAGGACCGATGCGAGAGCGACGCGCTCAGGCTTGCTCGCCACGAGCTTCTCTTTCCGGTTCCACGGCCACCATCGTCCCACGGCGCTCCACCTCCTGGATAGAGCGTATCAAGATACGATATTGACTCCCGGGACCACTCGGGGAGCGATCTATGTCGAGACCAAGGGCCGAGGAACCGAGAGATAGGCAACTGCTGCTGCGCCTGACGGCGCGGCAGCTTGAGATGCTTGAGTCGGTGGCCCATCTCGAGCGCAGCAGACCGAACGCGTACGCCCACCAGATCCTCGTCGAGCATCTCGCAGCGATGGCAAAGAATCCACGGGTGCAGGCCGACCTCGCGAACCGTGCAGGGTACGACGCAAATTCGGCGGCAGCCACTCCGCTCCGGGAGCGCACCGCCCCTAGGGACGAAGCCCGCCAAGTCCGCGGGCGGCGGGCAGGGCGCAAGCGAAGCACCTCGTAGTCGGACCTCACCACGGGTCCGGCCCGGTGTCCAGCATCATCACCGGCGGCTTCGGCTCGGGGCCCGGCCATCTCGGCAGTCCGGTCTCCGCATGCCGGCGGTCCCGTCGACCGAAGTGGTCGTCGAGCGCGGTGCCGATGACGTCGCACAAACGTCGGATCTGCTCGTGGTCGTCGAGCCACATCTCTTGATCGCCGGGATCACGCCCTGCGTACCGTCCGACCTCCGCGAGGACGTGGTCGAGCTGGGCTGACAGCCGCGCGTAGCTCTCGGGCCCGAGCGTGTCGCGTAGTGTCTCGGTGGCGCTTCGTTCAGCTGTGTCCTGATCCAGCACCCGGGCGAGGACCTCCTTGGCCATCGGAAGCTGCTCCCCGCGGCGGTGTTCGAGTTCTCCGGCGTCGGTGACGACGAGGGCATGGTTGGCGTCGCGGCCGCGGGTCATGCCGACGTACAGGCCGAGTTCACTGGTGGTCTCGTCGGCGAGGACGATGCCGCGGTCGACGGTCATGCCTTGGGCCTTGTGCAGGGTGACGGCGTAGGCGAGGGCGATGTGTTCTTCGCAGTAGCCGGCTGGGAGATGGACGCGTCCGCGCCCGTCGAGGCTGACAACCCGGAGCGCACCGCGGCCGGTGCGGCGTTCAACGCGCCACCGATCGCCGTTGCGGACCCAGTGTTGGTTGGTGGTGACGAGTCGGCGGTCGTTGCGGAGGGTGACGATCTCGTCGCCGGCGCCGATGGTCTGATCGGCGACTTCGATCCCGGCGGGTTCGACCTGGTGCGCCTCGACTCGACTGGCGCGCATGCGCATGGCGAGGGTGTCGACGGTGGCGTGGTCGGCGGCCATGATGACCGTCGAGACGCCGTGCTCCCGGGCGTGGACCCAGGACCGGTGGGCGATGTCGAGCATTTCTTCGCGGGACCCGCCGCGCAACCGGTCGTGCTGCTGGTACTGGTCGAGAACGTTGGCGTCGCGGTCGCGCAGACCCAGGCTGGCCTGGCGTTCCCATGCGTTGATGAACCGCCACACGCCGGTCAGCTCGGCCGCGACCCCGTCGTTGGCCAGGAGACGGAACAGTCCGCCCGCTTCGACAGCGCCGAGCTGGCGGTAGTCGCCGACAAGGACGAGCTTTCCTTCGACCGCTTCGGTCAGGTCAGCCAGGCGGGCCAGGTCGACGGTCGCGAGCTGGCTCGCTTCGTCGACGATCACCACCTCGCCGGGCTGCAGCTGCCACCCCGCGTCGGGCCCACCCGGACGATCGTGTTCGTAGAGGAGCTTGGCGACGGTATCGGCGGGGATACCAGCTTCGACGCGCAGCACCTCGGCTGCAACCGCGGATACCGCCAGGCCGCGCACCCGGTAGCCGAGCTTGGCCCACGTACCGGCGGCAGCGCCGACAGTCCGGGTCTTGCCGGTGCCGGCCGGGCCGATCAGGCAGATGACGGCGTCGCCGGCGAGGGTAAGTCGTCCGACAGCGAGGGCTTGGTCGTCGCTGAGGGCGTTGAGTTCGATCGACTGCTCGACATCCCATGGATCGCACACCCCGCGGTGGGCGTTCCGGCCGGCGGCGGCAACGTCAAGCACGTGTTGTTCGAGCGCCAAGGTCGAGAGTGTCGTGTAGCGGGCGATGTTGTGCGGTTCGAACACCGAGCGTCCGTCGCGTCGGGCGAAGCCGGGGGCGGGCGGCGTCGGCTCGCGGGCGAGGCGCACCACTTGGCCGTCGGCGACGAGCTGGTCGGCGAGGTGCTCGACCCAGACGCGGGCTTCGGTGGCGTTGGCCGCGAGACCGGCCGGGAGGCGGCCCGCCATCTTCTCGACGGCGTCGGCGCGATCCCAGGTCGAATGGCGCCGCTCCAGGTCAGCTAGCGCGGCCACGACGACGGGGGCGGTGTCCGGTTCCGCGACGTCGATCGGGTGGTGCACGACTCGGTCGAACCACTCATCGACCGGGTAGCCGGCGGCATGGGCGTCGAGGCGCCACTGGTCATGGATGTTCGTGGCCAGCGGATCGCCGCAGCGCTTTGCCGGACGGGTGACCAATGTGGCCCGCTGGTACACCTTCCGGCGTTCGCCGTCGGTGAGTGTGCGCCCCAGGGCGGCTTCGGACTCGCCGCTCATGCGCGTCGCGGCCCGCTCGACCGCTCGGCGTCGCTTCGACCACGACTCGATTAGCCCTTGAGGGACGCCGGCGATGTCGGCCTGGCCGTGGTCGTTCACCGGTCCCCACGACAGTCCAAGGCGAGCCGTGCCCTCGGCGCGCAGGGCGGCGTGATACACCGTGCCCGCCGCCTTCAGTTGTGGATGTAGGGCTTTGGAGTCGAGGGCTCGCCATACTCCATCGCAGCAGCGAACCCGGTTTGACACCAGCAGGTGCGAATGGCGCTGCGGGTCCATCGCCCGGCTGGTGCGATGTTCAAATCGGCCGATTACCAAGCCCTTGGTGTCGACCTGTGCCACCCCGCCCCGCCCCGTTCGGGAAAACGCAGCGTGTTCCTCGAGATAGACGATCGTCTCGCCTACCGCGGCGGCGTGGATCTCATCGAGCACCTTCGCCACCTCGGGCTCGGCGACAGCCCACAGAGCGGAGAACGACTTGGGTGCGGACACGGTCAGATCCCAGCCCATCACTTTGTCGGAACCCGCCTTCACTTCGTAGCGGCGGCCCAGCAGCTCGGCTGTCACCGGGTGGAGGGCGTCGACACCCTCGAATAGTCGCTCGATGTGCTCGGCGGTCACTTCACCGGTCAGTCCCGCCGCCGCCGCCCCGGAGCCGGCCCAACGGCCCGGCGCTTCCCCAGCGGCGGTCATGTAGTCCTCGATCCCGGTCGCGACGAGGTCGACGTAGTAGCGGGCGTTGCCTGCCCGGATCTTGCCTCGGCTCAGCACGTGGTCACAGCCGGGGAGGCAAGCCTGGCCCGCAGGGCCGGGACCCGCGCTGCACCCTTCGGGTGCCAATGTGTGAACTGCTTCGAGGGGGTGAGGCTGGGCGGGTAGGGGTGCGGTGAGCGGGGGGTGGTCGGGTTTGGTATTGGGAGAGGTGGTAAGAGGTCGGCCGGGTGGGGCGGCGAGGTAGGGGCAGGGGGTGGCGATGGTGGATGACCGGGGCGGCAGCGGTCGCGGAGATGAGGTCCTGGCGTCCGGCCGCGGTCTGTCGCACGGTCGGCACGGACCGCCTGGGATCGCCCGAGCTCACGGCGCCGGGTTCGGGCCACCGTCACCGTCGATGAACTTGTCCAGGGCCTTGCGGGGAACTACGAGCCTTCGGCCGAGCCGTATGGCGGGAAGGTCATGGCGCGCGACGAGCTGGTAGGCAAGGCTGCGGGAGATGCCGAGCAGGTGGGCGGCCTCGGGCACGGTCAGCACGAGGCGCCCTTGGTGTCCGTAGGCGTCGTTCACGTGCGGGAGGATGCGCTTCGACCCTCACCGCGAATCTCAACGAAATCTCACGCGACGATCACGCGCGAGCGGTGGAATCTCTCCATGAGACTTTCTGGTGATCAACGGAGTCGCACATTCCGCAGGTCAGCGGCCGGCGACGACGCGATTGACCTCGAAGCTCAAAGCACGGACACTTCCAACCGTCAAGCGTGAAGGTGCCAGGAGCCTGACCAACGACGTCGGTGATCAACGGAAACTCACGCGCTGCTCACAGGCGGCGGTGAGCGACACGATTTGACACTGACGTGTCAACGCAATCGGCGAGCGAGGATCTAGCAGTTCCCCGCGTATGGGTTGTGACGTTTGGCGCACGCCAACGCCCCACAGGTCGCGGATGATCCATCCGGCCATCAAGGCGCACGGTGGCACCCAGATCATCGCCAGCGCGAGGTAGACGGTTCCGGGGCGCAAGGGGAGTGCGGCGGGCGGGCCGAGTCCCAGGATCGGATGGTGGTGGAGTTCCGCGACCTGGCCTGCTTCGGCCGGGCGGCCCGGCTGGTTGGCGCAAGCGCCGCTGGCGTTGCGCGGATGGTGATGGTGACGCCAAGACCTGGACGGAGACATCCGCGCACGTGTCGTCGCGCACGGTGCTGACCCGCCGGGCCGGGGTGGAGGCGTGCCGCCAGGTCGGCATGAACGCCCGTCCCGTCGTTGGTCTGGCCCGCGAGCTGGGCGTGGGCTGGTCACGGTGATGGACGCGGTCGCCGAGCAGGCACTCCGCTGGTTGAGGCCGCCGACCGGGTCGGGGCGGTGGCGACCCTGGGCGTGGACGAGACCTCGTTCTTGGCCGCCAACCCGGAGCATGCCACCGTCTATGCCACCGGCCTGGTCGATCTCGACGCCCACCAGCTGATCGACATGGTCGAGGGCAACAGCGCCGCTGACCTGCGGCGATGGTGCGCAACCCAGTCTCCGGGCTGGCTGGCGGGCATCTCCAAGGTGGCCACCGATCTGGCCGAGTCCTATCGGGCCGGGCTCGACCCGCACCTGTGACCGGATCCCGATTGCTGAGCCACTCGCTATGCGAGCTGTAGCTGTTGGTTGTTGAGCCAGACCTCGACGAACTCGACCGGGGTCAGCCAGCCGTGCGCGCTGTGGGGTCGGTGCATGTTGTAGTCGATCCGCCATTCCTCGAGGAGGACCCGGGCCTCGAGGAGGGTCTCAAAGAGCTGGCCGTTCAAGAACTCGTCGCGTAGGCGGCCGTTGAACGATTCGATCCAGGCGTTCTGCCACGGCGACCCCGGGTCGATGAAGACAGTGTCGGTCCCGTTGAATCGGCACCAGTCGGCCATGGCGTAGGCGATGAACTCGGGCCCGTGGTCGAAACGCACGTAGACCGGGGCACCGCGCTGTTCAACGAGGCGCTCCAGGCAGCTGACCACCCCGTCGGCGTTGATTGACCGCCCGACATCGATGGCCAGGCACTCCCGGCTGTACTCGTCGATCACGTTCAACAGCTTGAGCATCCTGCCGTCAGCGGTCTGGTCGAACTGGAAGTCGAGCGCCCAGATGACGTTCGGCCGGATCGGGGACATGGCCCCGGTCGCCACCCCGATGCCGAGCAGCGGCCGCTTCTTCTTCCTGTAAGGCACACGCAGGCCTTCGGCCCGCCACAGGCGATGGATGCGCTTGTTGTTGACCACCCAGCCGGCCTTCCTCGCCTCGGTGGCCGCCCGACGCCAGCCCCACCGGGGTCGCCGGGCTGAGAAGTCCCGCAGCCAGGCGCGCAGGGCCAGCTCGTCGTCGGAGGGGACAGGTGCGGGCAGGCGCTGGGTGGACCGGGGCTGGCCGACGACCCGACAGGCCCGGCGCTCTGTCACCCCGAACTGCTCCTGGAGGGCCACGACGGCCCGCCGGCGGCGGTCCGGGGTCAGAAGTTTCCCCGGTTCAGCTCCTTCAACATGTCGATGTCGAGAACCTGGTCGGCCACGATCTTCTTCAAGCGGGCGTTCTCCCGCTCGAGCTCTCTCAGACGCTTGGCGTCGTCGGCCTTCATGCCGCCGTACTGGTTACGCCAGCGGTGCCAGGTCGACTCGGTGATCTCGAGGTGGCGAACCACCTCGTCCAGGCTGTGGCCCCCGCCGAGGAGCTTTTCGCCCTCGGCGAGCTTGCGGATGACCTGCTCGGGCGTGTGGCGTCGTCGTTTCATGTCGTGCCGTCCTCCTTCTTCCCATCATGGGGAATCGGACTCGCACAACGGGTGGATCAGTTCACGGGGATCCGGTCACCTGAGCCATGCCGTGCGGGTGGCCGACCCGTTTCATGTGGTGCGCGTCGCCAACCGCTGCGTCGACAAGGTCCGCCGCCGCGTCCAGAACGAGACCCTCGCCCACCGCGGCCGCAAGGATGACCCGCTGTATCGGATCCGCAAACTGCTGCTCACCGGCGCCGAGCGGCTCAACGAACGCGGCAACAACCGGATGCTGCTGGGGCTCGTCTCGGCGACCCGCACGACGAGCTGCTCGGGCGTGGCTGGCCATTAGCCGACAAGAGTCGGTGCGCGACCTCTACCTTACCGACGATCGGGCCGACGCGGCCGTGCTCATCGATAAGGCCATCGCCGGCTGCGCCGCCGACGACGTCGAGGAGATCCGCTTACTCGGCCACACCCTCGCCTCGTGGCGGACCGAGATCCTCGCCCACCACGCCACCGGCGCCAGCAACGGTCCGACCGAGGGCCTCAACCTGTTGGTCAAGAAGGTCAAGCGTTGCGGTCACGGCTTCCGCAGCTTCGAGAACTACCGGCTCCGTGTGTTGCTCCACACCGGCGGCATCACCTGGCCGACACGATCGCACCCGCCCCGCATCCGAACCCGCTCTCCCCACTCAGACGCGTAGAGCCACAAATGGATCCACCTGCGCTCTCTCTAGGCCCGCCGCCGCAGCACACGAGAGCCCTTGCTGCACCTCCGGCGCCCTCCATGCCAGCACCAGCCGCTCGAGGGGCAACGCCTCGTATGTGCTCTTGACGGCGAGTACGCCGTGCCGATGGATGACGAGACCGAACCTGCCTCCCGAGTTGGTCGACGATGGTTACACGCGGCGCTCCTGACTCCATAGCCGTGGCCGACTCCTTCTCCCGAGGGAGCACCCGGCTAGGCCGACCGTACCCCACTCGACTGGAATATCGCCGTGCTAGCTCGTCCCCGTTCTTGGTGCCGATTACGCTTTCTGGCTCCTACACCAGCGACTCAAGAGCAAGTTCTCGCGGTAAGCCATGACGACAGGAGCTGAATGCCGCCGCTGGCCGCGGCTATCTCACCATCGCGCATCTGCCCAGGGCGGAACACAAGAACTGAACCCAGAAGGTCGATCCCACGAATGTCATCGAGACGATTCAAATAGATGACGCCGTCGCTGAGAGCGATGGGTGCCGGCTCATGAACTTCGTAGTTGGCAACGACAGGAACAACCTGTAGGACTCGGGCGGCCTGTGCCCCGGGCTCCTTCGTCGCACTCCAGACCAAGTGTCCACTTCCTTTGCCTGACCGGATTTCCGCGGCCTGGACACCGTCGCTCACGCAGGCATAAATCGCAAGGTGTCCGCCGGTCCGTGCGATCCCAACATCGCGACGCGATAACACAGCTGGCTCGCTCAGCACGAAAGACAGTGCGGTGTAGAGCGCTACGACGATTGCGGTGACGCCAACCAAGCCGAACACTATCCGCGTCGCCGGCGTGCGAATCACACGGCGAGAGTTCCTGTCCTGCTCAGTGCCTCTGGCCATTGTCAACTCACCCGCACTTGACTTCAGGAAAGGTCCGCATATTGGTCACCACAGTACGAGTTGGTCGCGATCGCGACCGTTGTGCTGGAGGCGTTCTCGTTGTATGAACACCGAGTGTAGTGGCCGTGGATGTAGCCGGCACTGCCCTCGAAGAAGCCACATCCATTGATCGTTGAGTTCTCATCGAGAATATAGAGGGGAAGAAATGGCCAACCACCAAAGGAGGCCCATTGGTTGGAATGGCGGGCTTCGTGAGAGAACTCGGAAGGTGTGAGCTTTGCACCAGGGTTGACGACCACGTCGCCCGCGGTAAAGGGAGAGCCGGATGGACTCCAGGCTCCATCGCACTCGACCCTGCTGCCACGCGTATAGCAGTTGCCGCCCGACGTGATCTCGCCGATAAACAATCCCACCTGGCTAGGTCCAATGCCGCCCGACAACGCGCCGTTGTTGACCGCCTGGCGAGCCATTGATTTGGCCGCGTTGCCTGTACCATCGGCGGCCTGCGCGCCGCAATCGACGAGCCCGCCGAAGAAGCTGCTCACACTGCTCGTGTCACCGCATGTGTCCAGACCGGTGGGATCGCTGCCGTTCAGCGGGTTGCCACCCACATACCCGTATGCCGAGTGGGTGATCGAAACCATCGGGTCGCGATTGAGGAATTGTCCGGTCGTCGGGTCGTAGTACCTGGCCCTGAGGTAGATGAGGCCGGTTTCGAGGTCGGTATATTGACCTGCGTAGCCGACAGGCGTGGTGACGGTGCCGGTTTTGGCCGTTCGGTTGCCGTAGTCGTCGTAGGAGAAGGTTCCGACGGTGGTGCCGGTGTTGTCGGTGAGCACGCGAGTCGTTCCGAGTTGGTCGTGGTGATACCAGACGGTGTTGGCACTGTTGTCGATCTGTTCAGCGGGTCGTCCGTCGGGTCCGTAGATGTACCGCTGGGTTCCGTCGTAGAGGAGCTCCGGGACGGAGGTGGCGGTGTCCCAGCTGAACGTCGTCGTGGTACCTCCGACGGTCTTGGTCATGCGCAGCCCGTCACCGTTGTAGGTGTAGCTGGCGATGGTGCCGCCTTGGGAGAAGGTGGAGAGCCGATTGGCTTGGTCGTAGCCGAGCGTGCTGGCCGATCCCGCTGGCGGCGTGACGGTCGTGCGGTTGCCTCGGGTGTCGTAGCCGTAGACGGTCGGGGCGGGCTGGGTCGTGGCCGGCTTGAGGGCGAACGCGACACCGACCAGCTGCGCGGTCTGCGAGTAGGTGGCCCTCCGGGTGCCAGTGGCGCCGGCGGCGGCCAAGCCTTGGTCGTCGAGGGCGATGACCGGCGAACCCCCGGCGGCCTGGACCCGCGCGCTCATGGTGTCGGGGGGTGTCCAGGTGCCGGCAGTGGCGGCGTTGGCCCCGGTGACGGTCACCATCCGGTCACCGGCCACGGTGGTGGTCAGGCTGGCCGGGCCGACCGTGGTCCCGCCGTTCGTGGAGGCGTTGGCGCTGTCGTCAACGGGGGCGGTGGCGATGACCCCGCGGTAAGCGCTGACCGCCACGGCCCGGGCGAACACACCGCTGAAGGTGACGGCGACCGAGGTCTCCGCTCCGGCCCGGTGGCGGATCACCTGGGTGGTGTCCGATGTGCCCGAGGTAGTTCCGGAGGATTTGTTGGCGATGCTGTTCCATCCGGTGGGCACGGTCATGGTGTTCGGGTACGCGAAGGTGGCGCCGATGATGACCAGGTCGCCCGACGCGGTCCCTGCCGGGTAGTTGACCGTCACCGTTGTAGCCGTGTTAGTGGTCTGGGAAGTTCCCACGTCCACGATGCCGGGTCCGACCACCGAGGAGGTGAGCTGGTTGGCGGTGTCGTTATACTGGGTCGCGCCGGCCTGGGTTGTGGTGAGGTTTCCGCCGCCATCGTGGCCGTACAGGCCGGTGTCGGTCGCGTGGAGCTGCTCGAGCGGGTTGTAGGTGTAGGTGTGGTTGTCGGCGGGCACGCCCGTGGACGTAACCGAGCTGAGTTGGTTGGCGTTGTCGCGGCCGTAGGTGAAGGTGGCGTAGTTGGTGCCGGTCTTCGCCGCGGTGATGGCGCTGGTCGCGTCGGCGTTGTCGACGGTGGTGGTGTCGGTCAGGGTCGTGGCCGACGGCAGCGCGGAGACGGCGGCGATCCCGGCCGAGTCGGCGTTGTAGGTGTAGTTGGTCTGCCCGGTCGCCGCAGTGGCCGGCGGGGGGCTGCATTCGATCACCGTCGCGCTGGTGGACAAGCAGTCCATACGACCCTGCGGGTCGTAGTGCCGGTCGGCGACGAGCGCGGTTCCACCCGGGTAGGTGATGGCGGTCGGCCCGTAGAGGAGCTCTTGGCCTTGCTGGCCGGTGCCGGCCTTGGTCGAATCGGCGTGGCCATAGGTGATGGTGTTGATCTGGTTGTCGGTGACTGCCGTCAGGCGGTGCAGGCTGTCTCTCGCCCACGCCCACGCGTGGCCGCCGCCGTCGCTCATGGCGATGCGTTGCCCGTCGGCGTCGTAGCCGATCGACGTGACGTTGGGGGTGATCCCGTCGGAGTAGGTGATCGAGATCGTCTCGTCGGCAAAGTCGTACGCCCAGGCGGTGCACTTGGCGCCGGTGGACATGGTGGGCGGCCAGGTGGTCGGGCTCCACGCCGGACAGCTTCCACCCTGATCGGCCTTGGTCACCCTGTTGCCGGCCGGGTCGTAGCCGTAGCTGACGGCCCGGTTGAGCGGGTCGGTCACGCTGGCCTGGCGGCCGTGGTCGTCGTAGCCGTAGATGGTCTCCGCGCCGAGGGCGTCGAAGGTGCCGGCCACCGTCCCGTCGGCGTTGAAGACGGTGCGGGTGACGGTGCCGTCCGCCCGAGTGACCTGGGTTTGCTGTCCGACCGCGTCATAGACCGAGGTGGTCGTCTGGTTGTTGGCGTCGGTGGTGGAGTCCTGGTTGTGATCGGCGTCCCAATGCGCTTTGGTCACATGGCCGTTGCCGTCGGTTGCGACGGTCACGTCGCCCCACAGGTCATAGCCCGACGTGCGGGTGGCGTCCGCGTAGCCGAAGGTGGAGCATCCCGCCGCAGGAGGGGTGCAGGTCGTGTCTGTCGGATGGGCTGACACGTAGCGGGGTGACAGCATGGCCGTCTTGAACCCGGTCACCAGATCATACGCCCATTTGGTGGTGTTGGTCTGCGCCACTCCAGGGTGCTCGACGTTGTCGATCGTCGACGGCGCCGACGCCGACAGCACATAGCCGCGGGTAGCGTCGTAGGAGTAGGTCCAAATGTTGGCGTTGGCATCGGTCTTGGCGGTGACGTCCTCGGCGTGGCCGTCGGTGTGCGCGTAGGTGGTGGTGGCCACCACCGGGCTGGTGCCGTTCAACACTGGGCCGCCGGAGGCGTCCAGCAGTGGCCTGGCCGAAGTCAGCAGGTTGCCTTTGCCGTCATAGGTGCTCGTCGTGGTCACGCCCTTGGCGTCGGTGACCGTCAGCGAGTCATGCAAAGTGTCGAAGGTGGCGGTGGTGGTCCGGCCGAGCGCGTCGGTGCGGGCGGCCACGTTGCCGTACTGGTCGTAGCCGGTAGAGGTGCTGTGCCCGTCCGGGTCGATCGTGAACGCCACCSCGGCGGTGACCGGGTCATAGATGTACGACCACGTCGACGCGGTGGCGCCAGTTCCCTTGGTCATCGAAACGGGGACACCGTTTGAGTACTTGTAGGTGGTGACGTTGGTCTTCGGGTCGGTAACCACCGCCTGGGCAACGAGGCCGCCGTCGACGAGGGTATAGACGAAGCTGGTTTGGCGGCCGAGCGCATCCCACTGGCAGCTGACCCGCCCGTTGCTGTCATACACCGTCCCGGTGGCATGGGTCGGAGCCGCCGACGCGCAGCTGGCCGGGGCGCCCTGCAGCGCGCCATCTCCGTGGTATCTGGGGGTGCGGATCACGGCCAGGCGGCTNCTGGAGTCATAGCCGTAGTCGGTCAACCCGCCGTTGACGTCGGTCACCGACGTCAACAGGTTGCCGGTGTAGGTGTAGGTGACGGTGCGCGCCGGGAAGCCGCCCCCGGACTGCTCAGCCACCTGCGTGATATGCGTGCCCGAGTACATGAGCGTGTAGGTGCGGCTGGCCGAGTCGGTGATGGTCTGGGTGGACCCGATCGCCCCGACGGTAGTGGTGTTGCCGTTCAGGTCCCGCTCGTCGATGAGCTGACCGGTGGCGTTGAAATCGAAGATCGATTTGCCGCGCCGGGTGAACGTCCACGCCGGCCCCGACGCGTTCTTGACCAGGGTTGACTGGTCCCGCCCCGCGTCGGGCGCGTAGCTCAACGTGGTGGCGTTGTAGACGAAGATGATCTGGCCGCCCGTCTCCTCGGTCAACGTGGCCGTCGCCGGCGGCGTGCCGGTGCCGAATGCCAGGCTCATGTTGTACGAGTCGGTCCAGCCCAACCCCAGCGGGCCATTCGCCGCCGCCATGTCCGAGTTGTACACGCGGCGAAAGTCCAGCGCCGGGCCCCGAGCAGCGGTGTGAAGATCGGTGATGGTCTCGGACTGAAAGCCGGTGCCCGGATCGACCGGCGCACCCACCGTCGGCACGGGGATGTTGAGATCGTCGCACGGACACGCGCCGCGCTTCTCGGTGGTCAGCACCGGATGGTCCTTCAAGAACGCGACTCCGAAGCCGGCCGGGTAGTAGATGGTGGCCTGACCGGCCCCCGTGTTCCAGCCGCCCACGGTGGTGTACTTGGAGACATCGGGGCCCCACGACGAGCCGCCCCCACCGCCCGGTGCGGGCGCGTAGCAGGCGGAGCCGCCGCCGCCACCGCCGTAGTAGCCGCCCCCGCCGCCGCCACCCGAGTTCTCCTGACACGAGTCAACCACGGCGTTGCCGCCCTGGCCCAACAATGCGCCGTTGGTGGGAGCCGACGCCGGCGGTCCGGCCGGGCCACCGAACCCTGGAGGGCCGGGGGCGTACCCAAACCCAGAACCACCCGCTTGTCCGCCGCTGCCGACCTTGCCACCCCCGACGCCGCCGACGGGACCGCTCGATCCCTGACCTCCGCCCCCGCTAGCCACCGCCACCCGGTCGCCGAGCTCGACCCCAGCCCGGCGTACGTCGGTGGCTCCTCCTCCGCCGCCGGCGGAGCCGTGCGATGCGCCGCCCCCGTTTCCGCCTCCGTTGAAGCCGCCCGCTCCTCCCGGCGACCCCACCACCCCAACGCCGCCGACGTTGACATGCAGCGTCTCGCCAGCTGTCACCGGCACGATGGCCAGGGTCCGTCCTCCGGCTGAGCCTCCGCCGCCGGCTGCGCCCTGGGCGTCGACCAGCACGCTGGTCACCCCGTCCGGTACGGTCCACGATGTCGAGCCGACCGTGGCGAACGGCATCAAGCCTTGCACCGGGGTCGGGTCCGAGGGCGGCGGATAGGTGATCGTGACCACTCCGTTGCCCAGCCGATATCCGGTGTCGTTATGCGTGAGCGTTCCCGACGTCTCCAAGAAGCTGGAGCCGCCGCCGCCGCCGCCGGCGTAGGCCAAACAGGTAGAACCGTTGGACCCGCCGCCACCACCGCCGAAGTATCCGCCGCCACCGCCACCGCCGGTCGGGCAGCCCTCACCGCTCCCGCCCTGCCCCGATGAGCCCGCTCCGCCGGCGCCCGCGCCTGCACCACCGGCGCTCTGCGTCCCGCCGCCGCCGCCCCCGTCGCTGCTGTTGTGGTTGTCGCCCGCTTCTCCGACGAGACCGCCACCGGCGCCGCCCCCGTCGTAGAGACTCGACCCCGTCCCACCTGCGCCGCCCCCGCCGGCTGCCACCACGACCCGGTTCGACAGTGCGGTGCCGCCCTGGCGCACATCCGACGCGCCACCGCCGGCGCCGCCTTCCCCGTAGGCGTTCCCGCCAATGTTCACGTTTCCGCCCCCGTTGAAGCCGCCCACCGGCTTCGGCTGGTTGCAGCACAGCTGCCCGACACCACCCTGTCCGCCCACATTGATCTGCAAAATCTCGCCTGGCGTCACCGAGATCGTCGCCACCAACCGGCCGCCCGGCCCGCCCGTCAACGCCTGAAAGGGCGAGTCGCCGCCCGACGCCCCACGGGCGTCAACCTGCACGCTGGTCACACC
>JRHI01001747.1_pt1 | contig 17016 bp, 12 predicted proteins | sample 215371 | NCBI WGS metagenome assembly JRHI01 (sample SAMN02929681, study PRJNA255918) | sediment metagenome | biome: cave system; feature: Ice Cave; material: Sediment; isolation source: sediment from deep within a dark volcanic ice cave with no known source of... ...
GCGCTGTATGAGGGGCACCCCGACGAGGCGGAACGGCTGCGGCAGCGGCTACTCGAACACAGTCCGCACCACATGCTCCGCCCGTTCGGCTCGTTCGCCGAGGCGCTGAGTTCGCCCGACGTGCAGGGGTATATCAGCGACCTGCGGCAGACCTATCCGCCGGAAACGGCGGAGCAACTGCTGCGATCGCTGCGTGGCAGTGCCACGGAAGAGGAGAAAGAGGCGACCGAGGTGCCATCGCTTCCGCCGGCAGCGCCGCCGATACAGGCTCCCGCGGCGGCGAAAGGGCCGCTCAAGGTCTATCAGGTGAAGGACGAAGAGACGGAACTCCTTGGCCCGAGTACGGGGCGGCCCGCTCCCGCCAACCGGCCGGCGGTAACGCACAAGCCGGCGGCGGCCCCACAAGCGGCCAGGCCCATTCCGCGTCCCAACCCGGCGCTCTCCCGGAAGGCGGTTGCGCCCCCGACCGCTCCGCCGCCGCTCGCGGCACCGCTTACTCTGAACGTGCCACCCACACCTCGGCCCGCGTCGCCTGTACCCGCGCGACCCCAGCAGGCAATGCACCGGCCGCAGTCTGTTTTGCATGCTCCCCCACTCCCACAACTTGTCGAGAACGAGGAGACGAGCGAGAGAAGCGGCGGCTGGATCGCGGTGGGATTGTTCGGGGTGGTCCTGCTCGCCGCGGTGATGCTGACGGTGTACACCTTCGGCCGGCCATTTCTACCGCCGGGATGGCTGCCGTGATCGTTTAGCCGGGCCGCGGAGCGCGGGGAATTGCGCTCTGCGGCGCGGCGCCGCTAAACGATTATGGCGCTGCCGGAATGACCAGGACGGTCCCCGGTTCGAGGCGGTCGGGCGTCTCCAGGACCTGCCGATTGGCGCGGTACAGGTCTGCGAAACGATCTCCGTCACCGTAGTAGCGCTGGGCCAGCGTGAAGAGCGTATCACCCTCCTTCACCGTGTGCTGCCGGCTGGAGTGTTCCACTACGACCGGGACTGGGTCCTGGAGGACTGTCTGGGCCTGGACCGGATGACTCAGCCGATTGCCGTCGGCGGGCGGCGGTTCCGGTGCGGCGGGCGGCGCCGTGCCGGGATTGATCGCCGGGATCGCGCTATTCTCTCCCGACGCGGCCGCCCCGCCCTTGTGGAAAAAGACCACGGCGACCGCAATGACCAGGCCGACGCCGAGCACCAGTCCTAATTTGGCATCGTTGGGCATGTCCAGGGTCTCCCGTAGCTGAGAGGTGCTGAGGGACAGGAGCCATCCTGGCGCGAGATTCCGTCACTCCTAGTATCCCGCCTTCCCCTCCGCGACGCAGCCCCGCTTCAGCGAAATCCTTGAAAGGACCTGTTTTCGCCCTGGCAGAAGCCGCAGGGCCCGCGTGCCGCATGCCGTCGGGCCTTTCGGCAGACTCGGTCTAGGAAGCATTTCCCGATCCGGTGTATAATCCGCTCCCGGTGACCCCTCCGGAATGATTGTCCTCGGGTAAGGGTACAGGAGACGTCCCATGCGTGTGTGCTTCTTTGAGGATCGCGGCGTCGCCCATCTGGAACCGCTGACGCTCATCCGTCCCGCCTTTGAGCTGGTCTGCGGACAGTCTTCGCTGGGCAGCAAGCAGGCGCGCTACTTCGCCCCCCGCGCAATCGGCGCCCTCGTCCGGCCCCATCTCGCCGACCTGTACCGGCTGCAGCAGCCCGGCATGCCGATCAACGACCTCGACTGGCTGCGTGCCGGTCCGACCATCCTGGTCAACGGCCGTTGGCTGCCGCCGGCCGGGACCGTGAGCGAATTGCCCAGTACCTGCGTCGCCCTGGTCGGCGACGAGGTCGCCTATGTCGTCGTCAGCCACGAACGTCTTGACTATTGCTCGGCGAACACGCTCGAAGACTGTCTGGAGACGTGGAAGACCACTCTGCCGCACGTCCAGGCCGGCGGCTGCCTCATTCGCTACCCGTGGGAACTCATCGAGCACAATAGCGAGCAATTGTGTCTCGATTTTCCCCATGCCGCCGCCCGCGCCCATGCGCCGGCCGCCGCCCACGCGCTGGCCGTCGTCGGGCCGGCCGAACGGCTCCTCGTCGATCCGACCGCCGAGATCGATCCGATGGTCGTCGCCGACACGCGCCGCGGCCCAGTCACGATCGACCGCGAGGCCGTGGTCAGCGCCTTCACGCGGCTGGAAGGCCCGTGCTACGTCGGTCCAAAAGCGCACGTTCTCAGCGCAAAGATACGCGGCGGCACGACGCTCGGTCCCTGCTGCCGCATCGGCGGCGAGGTCGAGGCCAGCATCGTCCACGGTCACAGCAACAAGTATCACGACGGTTTCCTCGGCCACAGCTATGTTGGCGAGTGGGTTAACCTCGGCGCCGGAACGCACAACAGCGACCTGCGCAACGACTACGGTGAGGTGACGGTTATCCTTGGCGGCCGGCCGGTAGCCACCGGGTTGACGAAGGTCGGCTGTTTCCTCGGCGATCACACGAAGACGGGTCTCGCCACGCTGCTCAACACCGGCACCAGCACCGGTGTCTTCTGCAACCTGCTGCCGTCGGGTACGCTGCTGCCCAAGTATGTCCCATCGTTCTGCAGCTGGTGGAAGGGCCGCTTGACCGAGCACATCGACTTGCCGCAACTGCTGCGCACAGCCGCGGAGGTGATGCGGCGGCGCGACGTGGCCTATTCGGAAGTGCATGCGGCACTGTTCCGCCTCCTCCACGATCAGTCGGCGCCGGAGCGGCGGCGGGCACTGCGCGAGGCGGACAAAACGAAGAGGCCGGTTGCGGCCTAACACACCTGAAACAGTATTCGAGCAAAACCTGAAGCGTCAGTCAGGGGACAAAGGACCCCGTCGGTGACGTTCCGGGCTCGGACAGGTGGCAGCCTGCGCACGGGCCGGAAAGTCCTTCCATTCCCCCTCGGCATGCGGTACTCTGCCTCGTGAATGGCCGCTACCGCAAGCGCAGGGAGATACCACCATGGCTGACCTCGACCGCCGGCAGCTCTTGCGCACCCTGGCCGGTGCCGGAGCCCTGATGGTGCTGGCCCCACCAAAGGCGCTACCCGCTCGGGAGAACTCGTCGCCCGACCTCATCCGCGCCGAGAATGAGCGTCAGGGTACCACCGACTGGCAGCTTACCTATACGCGTATCGATCCGAGATCGAAGTGTACCCGCTTTGGCGGCGGTCTCGGCGGTCGCTCGACGCTCATCGAGGGCTATGCCGCGCGCGCCAGCGTCCGGCCGGGCGAGAAACTTGACTTTTGCATCAGCACGGATCCGCCGTCGTCCTTCGTCCTCGACCTGTACCGCCTCGGTTACTACCAGGGCACCGGCGGCCGGCATGTCCTGCGCCTCGGACCGTTCGCGGGCAAGACCCAGCCCACGCCGCCGGTCGGTGAGGAACGGCTGCGCGAGTGCCGCTGGGAGCCGTCCGCCACGCTGGAGATTCCAAAAGACTGGGTAAGCGGCGTCTACCTCGGCAAACTGTCGGCGCTGGCGCACCGTTACCAGAGTTACATCATCTTCATCGTCCGCGATGACCGGCCGGCCGATTTCGTCTTCCAGTGCAGCGACAACACCTGGCAGGCGTACAACGCCTGGCCGGACAACTACTCGCTCTACATCAACGATCGCAAGGATGGAAAGATCCTTACCTCGGGCATGCGCGTCAGTTATGATCGTCCCTATGGCAAGTACACGCAGATCCTCGACAATCCGCTGACGCAGGGCTCCGGCGAGTTCCTCCTCTGGGAGTTTCCACTCGCCTTCTGGATGGAGCGGCACGGCTATAATGTGACGTATTGCTCGAACACCGACGTCCATGGCGACCCGCGCTGCCTGACGCGCGCCCGCGCCTTCCTTTCGGTCGGCCACGACGAATACTGGAGCCGGGAGCAGTACGACCACGTGCTGGCGGCGGTGCGGGCGGGTGTGCACGCGGCCTTTTTCTCGGGTAATACTTGCTGTTTCGTGGCCCCTTTCGCGCCGTCGAGCGCCAAGGTGCCGTATCGTACTTTGACGAGGGCCGGCCGCTACGGCGGCATTCGGCCAAAGGAGCGGGCGTACATGGCCGATCTGCCTGTCGAGGCGCCGAATGAGGCGACCCTGCTCGGCGCCCAGACGGTGTCGCCGTTCAACGGCTCCGGCGACTGGGTCGTCAACCGGCCGGAACACTGGATGTTCGAGGGTACGCGGATGAAGAAGGGCGACCGCATCCCCGGCCTGGTCGGCTGGGAGTTCCACGGCGAACCCGCGGATATTCCGGGACTGGAGGTAGTTGCCGAAGGGACGACGATCAACGGCGGCGACGTCGAGGCGCATTACACGGCGACAATCTATCCGGGACCGAAGGGGAACTTCGTCTTCAACGCCTCGACGATTTTCTGGGCGCAGGGACTGGCCGCGCCGCCGGGGCACGTGCCGCCGATCTCGCACCACGGCCGGCCGCACGGGCCCGATCCGCGTGTGCAGCGTATCACCCAGAACATTCTGGAACGCTTTCGCGCCTGAACCGTCTGCAGCCCATGAAATCGATCCTGGATAGGTGCCGTCGCGCCGCGCGCGGCTAGAATGCTCTTCTCAGTCATTGCAACCCAAGGAGACGTGTCATCATGGGAGTTAACGCACCTCTGAACCGCAAACTGCGCATGGGCCTGGTTGGCGGCGGTCAGGGTGCCTTCATCGGCACCGTCCACGCCAAGTCCGCAATCCTCGATAACCGGGCGGTGCTCGTTGCCGGCGCCCTGTCGTCCGATCCGGCCCGCGCTAAGGCCTCCGCCCCCGATTTCGACATCAAACCGGAACGCGCCTACGGCTCCTACCAGGAGATGGTCGCCGCCGAAGCGAAGTTGCCGCCGGGTGAGCGCGTCGATTTCGTCTCCGTCGCCACGCCAAACCACACGCATTTCGAGATCGCCAAAGCGTTCGCCGAGGCCAGCTTCAACGTGATGTGCGACAAGCCGCTGACCCTCGACCTGACCCAGGCCGAGGAACTGGCCAAGATCGTCCAGAAGACCGGCGTCGTCTTCGCCGTCACGCACAACTACACCGGCTATCCGCTCGTCCGCCAGGCCCGCGACATGGTGCGCGGCGGCGAACTGGGCGAGATCAATGCCGTCCGCGCGTTCTACATTCAGGGCTGGCTGCGGACGCCGCTCGAGAAGGAAGGCCACGAGAAGGAAGGCCAGAAGCAGGCCGGCTGGCGCACCGATCCGAAGCGTTCGGGAGTAGCGGGCTGCTTCGGCGACATCGGCACCCACGCCTACAATCTAAGCCGGTTCATCACGGGACTGCTTCCGGACCAGATTAGCTGCCAGCTAAAGACGTTCGTCGAAGGTCGGGCCCTCGACGATTACGGCACCGCGGTGGTTCGCTTCCAGAACGGCGCCATCGGCACCGTGACCGCTTCGCAGATTTCCCACGGCCGGGAGAACGATATCTGGATCGAGATCGACGGCACCAAGGGGTCCATCGAATGGCACCAGGAAGAGCCGAACCGGATGCTCGTTCGCCGCAACGGTCAGCCGCACCAGGTCTGGACACGGGCCGGCGGTCCTTATCTCGGCGCCACGGCGGCCGCCTCGACGCGCATTCCGAGCGGCCATCCCGAAGCCTTCCTCGAAGCATTCGCCAACGTCTACTGCGCCGCCTATGACGACATCATTCGCCGAACCAGCGGCCAGAAGTTCGATGGGGCCAACAGTCTCTATCCGAACGTCGCGGACGGCGTCGAGGGGATGAATTTCATTACGCAATGTGTCGCCAGCTCCCGCGAAAATGGGGCGTGGCGATCGATGAAGCATCCGCTGCTCCGGACATGAGTTCCTTTCTCGCCGCTTGTCAGCTGCGGCGCTAGTAAGGGATGAGAGCCCTCTTGCTGGCGCCGCAGCTGGTAAGCCGAAGAATCACTTTTTTTCAGAGCGCCCCAGCCGATCAAACGCTGGCCTGCAGTAGGACAGCAGGCCAAGGTCGATCAGTTCCTCCTCCAACCGCGCTGTCTCCTGACATTCCAGAGAACGCGCCACCTCTTCCAGAAGGAGTGTGGCGAAGTGCGCGCGCGCCCGGTGCAAGATCTGGCGCACGCCGACATCGGTGTACGCCTTCCCCTTCTCAGCCGTCAGCCGTTCCGCCAGTTGTGCCGCGGCGGCGCCGGGGTTTTCCACCCGCCAGCGTAGTACGGTGTAGAACAGCTGGCCGCTCTGCTCCTGCAGCGCGGACAGCGCCTCCCAGGTCCGGTCGAGCAGTTCTTCGCGCCAGCGCTCCACGAAGATGCGGTCCGACTGGGACTGGTCGCTTTCCGTGGCGGGAAGATAGGTGCTATCGCACGGCAGGGAGCGCGGCTGCTTCCGCAGCCGGCGGTGGTAATCGACGATGAGATGATAGAGAGCGGTTTTGACGAAATCGCGGAAGCGACCGCGCTCGGGGGTGGCGCGGTGGAAGTCGCCGCGGACGAAGCGCAGCGCAAACTCCTGGGCCAGTTCCTCCGCGGCGTCGGCATTGCGCAACGCTCCAAGCAAGTAGCGATAAACCGCGCCGCAGTAACGCTGCATCAGAATCTGCTGAGCGGCGACGACTTCACCACCCTGGCCCTGGTGCGCCTGGAACACCAGCGACCAGCGCGTGGAAATGCAACTGAGATGCTGCGGAAGGTCGTCTGCGCTCATGACCCGATTACTCAGCGACTGGGCGCCTACCGATTGTATCCGGGCGCGGCCGGAAAGAAAGCGGCCGCATGCTCCCGCGCTGAAAGCGCTAACGGGGCAGATGGAGAACCACCTGCCCTTGCTGGCGCTGCGGGCTTGTAAGGCTTCTGAAGCGTGTCGCTTGCGGACCGTTGCGCAAAGTAGGTCCTACTGTTTTTTCGGCAAGCCTCGCCACCACTCCGCCCCCGCGTTTCGGCCCGACGCCGCCCCCTGGTCAAACCGGTGAGGCGCATATGATATTCCCTGGCGAAGAACCTGCCCTGGAGGAACCCCAGAGATCCGCGACCCAGACAGGAAGGAAGATCGTATGCCCACAGAAGGCAAGCGTCACAGTCTGCTTACCACCGGCGGCATGGGCCGCGCTCCCAACCGTGCCATGCTCCGTGCCGTCGGCTTCCATGACGACGACTTTGACCGGCCGATGATCGGCGTCGCCTCGTTGTTCAGCGACATCACGCCTTGCAACGCCCATCTCGACCGCCTGGCTCGCAAGGGCTGCGAAGGCATCCGGGCGGCCGGCGGCGTGCCGCAGGTCTTCGGCGCTCCGACCGCCGCCGACGGCATCATGATGGGCCACCAGGGCATGCGCTACAGCCTCGTGTCGCGCGAGGTCATCGCCGACAGCCTGGAAGTTGTCGCGGCAGGCATGAATCACGACGGTCTGCTCGCCTTCGGCGGCTGCGACAAGAACATGCCGGGTTGTCTCATGGCCATGGCGCGCCTGAACGTGCCGAGCGTCTTCGTCTACGGCGGCAGCATCCTGCCCGGCACAGGTCCCGAGGGGCGCGACATCGACATCGTCTCCATCTTCGAGGCTGTCGGCCAATTTCAGGCAGGCAAACTCAGCGAGGCAGGCGTCCACAACATCGAATGTGAGTCCTGTCCCGGCGCCGGTTCGTGCGGCGGCATGTACACGGCCAACACCATGAGTTCAGCGATCGAGGCGATGGGCATGTCGCTGCCCTACGACGCCAGCAACCCGGCCGTGTCGGCGGCGAAGGAGCGCGAATCATTCCAGGCGGGCCAGGCGCTGGTAAGGTTGATCGAGCGCGGCATCAAGCCGCGCGACATCATTAACCGCCGCTCACTTGAGAACGCTTACACCTTCGTCCTAGCGCTGGGTGGCTCGACGAACGCAGTGCTGCACCTGATGGCGATTGCCAGCGAGGCGGCCGTCGAGTGGACGCTGGCCGATTTCGACCGCCTGGGCGCGAAGGTGCCGCACCTCGCCGATCTCAAGCCGGGCGGCCAGTACGTCATGCACGACCTGTACAGGGTCGGCGGCACGCCGGCGGTCCTGAAGGCGCTTCTCGAGGCGGGCATGCTGCACGGCGACTGCCTGACGGTGACCGGGGCAACACTGGCCGAGAACCTCAAGGACGTCGAAAGCGTTTACCGCCACAAGCAGAGCGTGGTCCATTCGCTGGACAAGCCGCTGCATCCGTCAGGGCATCTCGTCATCCTCAAGGGGAACCTGGCACCGGACGGCGCGGTGGCGAAGGTGGCGGGTCTGAAGACGCGGAAGATCACCGGGCCGGCGCGTGTGTTCGACGGCGAGGAGGCGTGTTTCGAGGCGATCCAGAAGCGCGCGATCAAGGCCGGCGACGTGGTGGTCATCCGTGGCGAGGGACCGGTCGGTGGTCCCGGCATGCGCGAGATGCTGTCGGTAACGGCGGCACTTGTGGGACAGGGTCTCGGCGACAGCATCGGTCTTATCACCGATGGCCGGTTCTCCGGCGGTACGCACGGCCTGGTTGTCGGTCACGTGGCGCCCGAAGCGTGGGTCGGTGGGCCGATCGCCTTCGTCAACGAGGGCGACACGATCACCATCGACGGCGACGCGAAGCAGCTGACGCTAAACGTAACCGAGGCGGAACTGACTCGGCGGCGGCAGGGCTGGACGAAGCCGGAGCCGCGCGTTGCCCGCGGGGTGCTGGCGAAGTACGCCCGGACCGTCCACTCGGCATCCGAAGGCGCGGTGACGACGTGACGGAAACCCGCTGGCGGGTTAACGATCTTCATCGTGCTAACCCGCCAGCGACTCACTTTCGCCGAAACGCGAGCAATTCGTCGCGGTATGCGAAAACCGCCGGCAGCCCGCCCGTGTGGATGAACACGACCGGCCCATGCGTCGGCGCCTGTCCCTTTCGCACGTGATCGACGAGCGCACTCATCGCCTTGGCCGTGTAAACGGGATCGAGGAGAATACCCTCCGTCGTCGCCAGCAGTTCCATCGCCTCCCATCCCCCCTGCGTTATCTGGCCGTAACCTGGACCGATGTAGTCCTGGCTCGCGTGAATGTCGGCCGGCGTCAGCCGATGTGGCACGCCCAGCAATTCGGCGGCGTGGTTGGCGACGTTGGCCATGTCCTCGGGCACGTCCCACGGCCAACGGATCGGACAGATCAGCTGGACATCGCACGTCAGTCCCAGCAGCGCCTTGCCCAACGCCAGGCCGGCGCCGGTTGCGCCGGCGGCGGCCACGTAGATTGCCGCGGGCTGCTGGCCGCGCGCCTGCATCTGGACGGCAATCTCTGCGAGACAAAGGACATAGCTAATAGCAGCAAGCGGCCGGCCGAGCTCGCGATCCCAGACGTAGGGCCGCCGGCCGACCTTGCGCAACGCCTCCGCCTTCGCCAGGAGCAGATCGTCAAGCTGCGGCCCCAGGGGCTCATCGACGATCTCGACCCGTGCCCCCATCAGGTGGTCGAGCAGCAGGTTGCCCTGCACTTCCTCGTTGTGCGTCGCCCGACTCAGGTACAGATGGCACTCCAGACCCAGCCGCGCGCAGGCAGCTGCTGTCTGCCGGCAGTTATTCGACTGGATGCCGGCCCCCCAGACGACGACGTCCGCGTCTTTCCGCAAGGCGTCCGCCATGAGGAATTCGTTGTGGCGCGTCTTGTTGCCGCCGAAGAGGAGCCCCGTGCAATCGTCGCGCTTGATGAAGATACGCGGCCCACCCAGGCGGTCGGCGAAGCGCGGCGCCTCCTCCAGGGGTGTCGGCAGATGCGCCAGTTCCAGGCGCGGCAGACGAGACACACAGCGTTCGATTTCCTTCGGGGACAGGGTCGGGAGGGTCATGGCACTTGCTCTCGGAAGAACGGAGGAAGATCAACCGGTTTGCTGCTTGTGCCGGCGGGCGAACTCGAAGATCGATTCGGCCTGCTCGTCGGTCTCGATCGAGCCCGGCCGCAGGCGCCGCACTTTGGCCAGGGCGTTCTCCGCCGGATGGCCCTTGGAGACGAAGTAGCACGCGAGGACGACGCCGGTACGGCCCAGACCGGCGCCGCAGTGAACGGCAACGGGCATGTTGCGCTCCAGGGCGCGGTTGATAGCGGAGATGCAGCGGTCGAGCTGCTCCTGGGAGGGCGCTTCCATGTCTTCCATCGGGACATGGAACCCGAGCAGGCCAGCCTCGTCCACCCAACGACGGCGCACCGGGTCCTCGGTCAGCGACACGAGCAAGTCGATTCCCTGGCTGCGCAGCCACTCCAGTTCCTCCAGCGACGATGGCCGGGCCAGTGCCGCGAGCAGAGGTTTCTCGATCCAGGAGAAGTCGTGGGGTTGTGACATGGTGGTCCTTGACTACGGACTGCGCAGCAGCTTGTGTCCGAACTGGGTTCGCAGGTGGTTTGCCTGCTCCCATACCTTGGGGTCGGACGCCAGGAAGTCGATCAGGTTCCCGGTCGAAACGCCAAGTATAGCAGCCGCGTCGCTGACGCGGGCTTCGACGGCGAGGACCACGTCGAGGACGACGCCGACAGCTGGCCAGTAACGCGGGTCCTTACGTCCCAGGTGCAGACGTCCGTCGCCGCCGCGGGCCTGCCGATAGTCCTCTCGCTGCAGGAGGGCGTCCAGCGTCCGCTCTGCCGGCGCCAGCGGGTCGCGCACCTTCAGGAACAGGGCCTGGCGGAGGCGGCGGAGGCCCCGCGCACGATTCTCGTGCTGCGAACGACTCTCCTCGGCGATGACGATCAGGCCGGTGGGTGGGTGCCGCACACGCACGGCCGAGCTGGTCTTGTTGCGTTTCTGACCGCCAGGCCCGCTGGCGCGATAGGTATCAACCTCGCACTGAGCCAGGAGCTGGGCATCGGTCAGGTTTGTCCAGGTTGCCCGGCGGATTTCGACCATTTCCAGCAGCTTCCGAGGACCTTTCCGCAATGGCGCCATTGTACGCGGCCCAGTCCGGAAGCCGAAGGGAAAAGCCACGAAAGGCCCAGGTTTCGCCGCCTTACCCCATCGCGCCCGCCAGAAAACTGCTCTCCCCCTGGACGGCCCGGGTCGGTATAGCCCTCCCTCCGCGATTCGTTCGATCAAACGGGGGAAAAGAGGAGGTCAAGGATGAGGGCACGAACGTGGACCCTGGTAGTCGGGGCGGGGGCAGTGGCCCTGGCAATCTGGCCGCAGGTAGCTTCGGCCCAGGCGCCAGCCAGCGCACCGGCGGCAGCCGAACAGCCCGCACCAAGCAAGCCTGTGGCTGTCGTCAACGGAGAACCGATCACCCTGGCGCAGCTGGACCTCATCATCAAGCGTGACGGTCCTCAGGCCGTACAGTTGCCCGAAAGCAAGCTGCGTGAGCTGCGCATGGGCACGCTGAGCCTGATCATCGACGACACGCTGCTCACGCAGTTCCTTCGCCAGAACGGTCCGCGCGTGGACCCCGCCGAGGTCAACAAGAGGTTGGCAGAGGCGGCTGAAGCCCTGAAGAAGAATATGAAGACTCTTCAGGACTACTATCGGGATGCCGGCACGACCGAAGCCGAGTTCCGGCAGGGGGTGGCTCTCTATCTACAAAAAATCGACTACTTCAAGGCACGCGTCACGGACGACGACGCCAAGCGCTACTACGACGAAAACAAGGATTTCTTCGACCGTGTGTTTGTGCGCGCCAGTCACATCCTTCTTCGGCTGCCGCCGAATGCAGGCGAGAAGGAACGCCAGGATGCTCGCAATAAACTGCTGGCCATCCGTCAGGACATTGTCAGCGGCAAGCTCGACTTCGCAACGGCGGCCAAGAAGTTCTCCGAATGCCCGACCGCCCCGAAGGGCGGGGACCTGGAGGAGTACTTCCCGCGCAAGGGTGTGGTCGAAGAGCGCTTCGCTCGGGCAGCCTTCGCGCTGCAGGTCGGCCAGGTCAGTGATATCGTGGAGACAGGGCACGGCCTGCATCTCATCAAGGTGACCGACCGCAAGCCCGGCGAGCCATCGGAATTCACCAAGGTGAAGGACCTGGCGCGGCAATACGCCATCATGGAGTATCACGAACAACTGATTCAGCAGCTGCGCAAGACGGCGAAGATCGAGATCAACCTGCCGTGATCGGATCAGCCGCATGCGGCTTGGCGATGTTTTCGCCAAGCCGCATGCGGTCCGCGCTTTGTTTGCCACCACACCACGCTGCCGGTCACGACCACGAGCAACCCAAGGATGCCGCTCAGCATCCCCATGGGCGCCCCGTCGCTGGTGGACTCAGGCTTCTCCTTCTCCGCCACGGCTTCCGTTGGCGCTGGAACCGCATCTTTCGTTCCGGCCCCTGTTTGCAGCCGGGCGTCCCAGTCCAGACTCAGCAGCAGATCGACGCCGGGACACTCCTGCTTGATCTTGCACGAACAAGCGCCGGTGAGGAAGCCGCTCGCCGCACGAATCGTGCCGGCGTTGATGCCCTTGCCGATCAGCGCATAGAGAATGCGGCCGCGGCCGAAGATTGGAAAAACCATTGGCTCGGCACGCCCGGCCAGGTCGGGCTCGCTGTGCAGCAGCATCTGGAGGAGGACGGCTTCCGCCTCATCATTCCGGGCGACACGGAGCATCGAGAACACCAGTCGCTGCGGCACCGCTGCCGGCTGTACCTCGACACTGTTCAGCGGTTCCGCCGGCTCCGCCGGCTCCAGCGTTTCCTGCAATGTGTGCAACTGTTGCTCCAAAACGCGAGCGGCGGCATCATCCTTCTCGCGTTGGCCGCTCTCGAGCAGAAGCCAGACGGCTGAATCGCCGTTGAGCAGCCGTTTGGCAAGTTCCTGCCGCGCGGGCGAGTCGAGCACCGCCTGCACCGTCTCGTTCCGCAGCGGCCCGCTCCAAACGTCCTGCTCGATCCGGTTCGAGGCAGGGTAGCGCAGCACAACGCGCGGCAACTCCGCGTTCGGCGGCGCCTTGTCCGGCTGGCGGACCACGTCCACGGTTTCCACCGTGAGGCCAGGGGCCTTGCGCAGCAGCACGAGAATGGTCTGTTCGTCGGCAGTCAGCGCCCCACTGTGCAACACCGTCACCACGAACGGATCCACCGGCCAGCGTTCCAGCGCAAACCGAAACACCGGCACGTCGCAGGCAGACGCCTCCGAACCCGCCAACAGCAGCGCGACGCAGCACAGACAAGCAACTCGTCCCGGCACCTTCACGCTCACCACCCCTCGGCCTCGATCTCGATCCCACACAGCACCGGCTGCTTTCCGGTGGCCGCCGTGCCTGCCGTCAGCGTCACCGTCAAGTCTTTCTTCACCCGCACGCCCTCGAACTCCTTCACCACGGTCCGATGCGCCGCGCCGGCCTCGCGGACGATGTCGAAGTTTCGCAGCACCGCTCTTCCCTGCAAGGCCACGTCAAACACCCGCTGTCCCGCGGTCAGCAGTTCCGGCTCGGCAAAGTGCAGCCGAACCGTATAGGTACGCTCTGGGTCCGGCTCCTGCACCAGCGTCACGCTCAGGGCGGTCAGTCCCTCTGCTCCCGATGCCGCGACCCACCGCAGGCCGTCACCGTCATAGCGCGACGCATCATGGCGGAACCAGTCGGGTTTCGCCGGCGTCGTGCGAACGGCCAGCAGCGGCGCCGGGTTGCCGGCGTTGGGATAGTTCACCCACAGAACGCCGTCGTCGGCCCGGCGGTTCCCCGGAGCACCGAGGTTGATGCCGACGTGGCGGATCGTCCCCTTCACCGGCGCTGTCGTGAACGAGGTCCACATCTCGGCTTCCGGCATGGGGACCAGGCCGACCGACGTCTGATTCTGGTAGGTGCAGGTGCAGGTGCGCGTGTAATCGGGTGCGGTGAGAACGCCGCCGGCCACGATGAGGTTATTCGTGCAGCTGGAGCGGAAGCCACCGAAATTGCCCGTGCCGCCGTCGCGGGCCAGATCGTAGTAGCCCGCGGCACCGGAGCGAAACGTGAGCAGGTGTTCCGACGCCGCCGGCGTGTTGCAGCCGTAGCTCCGCGCCCACGTCCACTCGCTTGGTTTCTCGGTCAGGGGATCGGGCCGCAGCACCGGGGCGCCGGTCAGCAGCTGGCAGGCCCGCTGGTCGGCGAGGATGAAGTCGCCGTGGAGCATCGCTGGACCGGCGTAATTCTTGCTGTGCCAGAGAACCGCCCCGGTTGCGGCGCGGTAGACGCGCATGCCGCGCGGCTCGTCGCGCAGCGTGTCGCGCGCCATCCGGCCGGCCTCGACCAGGACGTCGTGACGGGTCGAGTAGCTCAGCCAGGTGCCAAAGATGTCCGTCTCGCTGTTCCAGATCTCCCGGCCGGTATGCAGGTCGAACGCCCGTAACCGGGCGCTCGCCTCAGGCTCTTCGCCGCGGCGGCGCAGCCGGCCGAGCTGTTCGTCCGAGTGGCGGTCGATGCAGTACAGCCGGTCGCCGCCAAGACAGATACTGTTATGGCGAAAACCGACTCGCGCCGCGACACTCCACAGGTTCCGACCCGTGCGCCGATCGAGGGCGACGAGATACTTGCTCGAGGCTGGCGTGTCGTCGCGGCCGGCGGCCGCTCCCGGCAGATCTCCGCCGCCCACGAGGCAATCGCCGACAACGCTGACATAGTCCCAGCGTAGCGGCGTCGCGCCCGCCAGCTGCGGTAGACGGAAGGCGCCGAGTTGGCGGCCCGTGGCGGGATCGAGCTGCAAGCAGCTCTCCCCCTGGAGGACGTATAGGCCGTCGCTGGTCGAGACGTAATTGCCGCCCGTGGCGTTGGCGCCGGGCTGGTGCTTCGTGATGTTGTAGCTCTTGCCGATGCCGGGCAGGACGACTTCCCAGAGCAGTCGGCCGGTGTAGATGTCGAGGGCACGCAGGAGATCGACGCCCTCAATGATGAGCCGGCCGTCGATGACCTGCGGCTGCGGACCGTGGCCGTGCCGCGGCAGAATGCCCTCGTGCGAGGTGCCGCCGAACCACAGGAGGCCGAGCGGCGCCTTGACCAGTTGGTCCCGCGAAACGCGGGTGTTGGCCGGGTCGGCGTGCTCGTTGGTCCAGTTAGCCGAGCCGGGCAGGGCGCCCTCGCGCGACAGGAACAGCCATTCACCCATGTCCCGCGCCTGGGCATTGACAAGGTGGGCCGCGGCGATGCGCTGGAGGACGGCCGGCCGGTATCCTGGATGAAGCGGCAGGCAGGCCACGCCGCCGTAGGGCCGCAGCGACGCGTACAGCTTGCTGAGGAATTCCACGCCGGTGTCCGCGCCCGCAGCTTCGAGGTCCTCGGAGACCATGAGGGTGGCAAGGTAAGGCGGCAGGGCGAACGTCCGCGGCTCGCCAACGTGTACCTCAACCTGTCCGGCCCAGATGCCACGCGCTTCTAGCTCGTGCCGCAGCATCTCGGCCTTGCGCGCATTGGCTTCGATGACGACGAGGCGGAGGCGACTCTGCTGCGCCAACTCGGAAACGAGACGACCGCTGCCGGCGCCCCAGACAATGCAGTAACCGTCGAGAACCTGCGTGAGGCCGAGCAGCCGATGAACGCGAGCAGTCCATTCATCGTGTGCATGGGGTGGCGTGGTGGACAGCGAATGACGCTGCGTCTTGACTTCCCGTCTGCCGAAGCAGCAGAGCTTCCCTTCACGGGTGACGGCGAACAGCCGATCGTCGGCAGCAAGGAGTCGGACCACGGTCCCTTCGACCGGCGTCTCCCAGGTGACAGCCGACCCGCCTTGTGGCAGTGGCAGATCGATGCCCACCACGCGGTTGGCCATGCCGGCGTAGAGCCGTGAGCCGGCCTTGATGAGCGATTCGACACCAGGCAGCTCGCAGGAGGCTGACCGCTCCGGCGGCCACACGAGCCGCTGCACCGTTTTCCCCTTGCGGTCGACCATTTCCGTCGTTCGGCCAAAGGTCCGCAGATCGTAAGCACACAGTTTCCCGGCAGACCATGTGTACGCAGTATCGTCGGCCAGGACTGCCGGCTCGGCGAGGGGGCCAAGATGCTCGCCGCCGGCCACCGCGAACGCCTCGCCGCCATTGACGAAGAAGCCGGGCGCGGCCGACACATCTGCGCCGCCGCCGCAGTGGCTGTTCTCAGCCAGTCGGTAATAGAGCATCTTGCCCGTCGCGCGGTCGTAACACGCCGGCACCGACCGGCCGCCGGGCACCAGCAGCCGAGCACCGGCGACGACGAGCGCTCCCTGGGGAGCGACCCCGGCGAAGGCGTCCGCGTTGTGTGGCTGCGCCATGTACAGCGAGCCGTCGCCGTCGTTGGTCCAGACCACTTCGCCGGTGCGGGCGTCGAGGGCGTGCAGGAAGATGCCCATGAACGGCCAGATGCCGGCGGCGAAATAGACGGTGCCGTCCGCAACGACTGGAGCGCCGCGCGCCGGCCAGACGGAGATGAGCCGCTCGTTGCCAAGGACGCGCCGGTCGTTCGGTCCGCCCCGAAATCTCCAGAGCAACTCCCCGTGTGTGGCATCGAGACAGTAGAGAAAACCGTCGTCGGCCACGACGTAGAGCCGGCCTTCCCAGGCGGCCGGCGCGAAGCGGATCGGGCCATCGGCCTGGAAGCGCCATTTCTCCGCGCCGGTCTCGGTGTCCAGGGCGAGGAGTCGGTCGGTGCGAGACGAACCGACAAAGAGGGTCTTGCCGAGAACGATGGGTGCATAAGCCGCGTCGAATTGCAACTTGGGCTGGTCGGGCCAGGCCGGCTTCAGCGGCGGCAGTTCGTACACCCATTGTAGATAAAGGCGGTCGGCAAGTTCCTGCGGCGAGGCGTCGCCGCGACGGGCGTCGTGGCGCGCCATCGGCCAGTCGGCGGCGCGCACGACTGGAGTCAGCAGGATACAGCAAAGCAGGCCGAGCAGGCGGCGGGACATACACACTCAGGGACGATCGTGCCGGGGTGCTGGGCACCGGGGTAGGCAAGTGAGGCGGGGGCAGCGCGCACGCGCCGCGCACCAGACAAACCACCCTAACACGAAACAGTTCCGAAAGGAAAACAAAAAAAGCCGAAAAAGCGCGGTGCTCGCTATCGGGCGTCCGATGCCGCGACGCCGGGGGCAGCGGACCCGGAGCCACGGCGCGAATTACTCCGCAAATGTACGGGACAGTTGAACGTATGTAGAGTGTCACCATTTT
>JRHI01001748.1_pt1 | contig 17002 bp, 19 predicted proteins | sample 215371 | NCBI WGS metagenome assembly JRHI01 (sample SAMN02929681, study PRJNA255918) | sediment metagenome | biome: cave system; feature: Ice Cave; material: Sediment; isolation source: sediment from deep within a dark volcanic ice cave with no known source of... ...
ACGCTTTTGTTTACGAACTTCGGCGCCGAGACACTAGCGACAAGAGGTATATTCGATGTCTCGCGAACGACCGCACAGGGGGGCAGCCGCGAAGGCCCGCTATCTGGCCATCTCTTAATATTGTGATATTCTTACCCAGATTATGGGTGAATCTCTACAAGGCTTCAAAGCGGACCTCTTCAAAGCCCTCGCCCATCCCGCTCGCATTCACATGCTCGAGCTGTTGCGCGATGGCGAGAAGAGCGTCAGCGAACTCCAGCTGGCCCTTGGCAGCGAAGGCTCAACGGTCTCCCAGCAGCTGTCGATCCTGCGGATGAAAAATCTTGTCCAGACCCGAAAGGCGGGGACGCAGATCTACTACCGAATCCGCGATGAGCAGGTGAATCAGATTCTTGACGTCGCTCGAGCCATGTTCGACGCCCATCTGGATGAGCTTCAGGCCATGTCCAAGGAAACCGAACTGACTTCGACCGCCATCCGCTGATCTGGCACGCGCTTTGGCCGGCTGCCCAGCGCGAACGCGAGCCCGGGAGGTCCGCGCCTGACCCCGGAAGGTGTTGGCCTCGTCCGCCGTCGGAGTCGCTCTGGGAATGGGCGCGGCGAGCGGTTTCTGGGAGTGCACCCCCGGTCCGCCAAGGACAGGATGTGGCGGGGTCCTCCAGGGCTGTCGAATCGCATCTTCGAGATCGGTCAGGAACGATTCCGCTACCAACTCGACGTCCACGGAATCCTTCTCATCTCCGGCGACCGCAATGTCCAATCTCCAGGGACAGCCCGAATGAGGATCAGTTGCTCCGCTTGAACGCCCATCCCAGGCGGAAGACGTCAAGGATCATGTCTGGGCCCAGCTACCAGCTGCTCCTTGCCCATGAAAGTCAGGCCGAAGCTCTGGATCCTCGGATTGATTCGGGCGCTTGACTCGCTCTCTTGCCACCAGGTCTTCTACCCACTGGTCTCGTCGGAACGCCCGAAGCCGTACGAGGACCCAGACTTACCCCCCAGCACTTGGTCTTAGACGCACGATCCGAGGGTGGCATCGGTCGAGATGCCGGTGCGGACGTGCACCCACTCACGGACTTTGGTTGCTCTGAGGCGGCGGCACAGCCTGGCGCTTCGACGACCTGCGGCCTCGCCCTGCCAGCGCGGCCTGCAGCGCGGTCGCGATCACGTCGGGGCTGGGGGGGCAGCCAGCGATGCGGATGTCGACCGGAAGCACCGATTCCACTCCATCAAGCTGCTCCTCACGGAGGCCAAGCAGGTTGCAGCCGAGCGCGCAGTCGCCGAGTGCCGCGACCAGCCGCGGCTCCGGCATGGCGGCGTATGCGCGCAGCAGCGGCTCGCGCATGCGCCGGGTTACAGGACCGGTGATGAGCAACACGTCGGCATGCCTGGGAGAGGCAACGACGTTCAATCCGAAGCGCTGGAGATCGTAGAAGGGGTTGGCCGCGCTGTTCAGCTCGCTCTCACACGCATTGCAGGAGCCAGCGTCCACATGGCGGATCGCGAGCGAGCCCGATCCCGGTCGCCGGAGGCCGATCTGAACTCGGAGACGGTTGAGATCTCGGAGCAGCACAAACATCAGCGGTCGACGCAGGCGTAGCAGAGCTCAAAGCTCTTGTTGATCAGCGGGAATTCGGGGAGGAGATTCCCTGGAACAGCCTCGGCCAGGCCGGGCCAATTCGCGTAAGAAGCAGTTCTGAGATGGAATCGGTGGACCCGACCGGACCGGCCCTCGACGACGCAGACGGTCTCTCCCCGCGGACTCTCCACACGCCCGCAGCCCATCCGCTGCTCCCGCAGGCGGCCTGAAGCCTGATCCGGTTCGAGCCCATCCTCAAGCAGTTCGGCCAGCAGGCGTCCGATAGCCTGAAGCTCAACGTGTCGCAGCTCCGCTCGCGCGGAGACGTCACCAGCCGGATTGGCCAGCCCAGATGGTCGGAATCCCGTGTAGCTGAGCTCGGTAGAACCGGTCCGGGCATCCTGCTCGAGGCCCGAAGCACGTGCGACCGGCCCAACCGCTCCCGTCCGGACCGCCTGCTGGCGGGTGAGGAAGCCGACTCCGCGCAGCCGGTCCTGCACAGATCCGTTGAACAACAACTCCCTCCAGGCGCTAGCGGCATCTGCCACAATCGCCGCCACCTCCCCGGCAGCCTGGCGGCATTCAGGGGCGGAGACCTGGATTCGGCTTCCCCCTACCGTGACCGTGTCGAAGAGGAATCGGTGCCCGAAAATGGCCCGATTGAGACGCTGCGCACGCTCTTTCAAGGCAGCGAAAGCCATGCTGCCGGCAGCGAAGCCAACGCCCGCGCAGATCGCTGAAAGGTCATTCAGGTGGTTGTAGAGGCGCTCCAACTCGAGCAGCACGGTCCGCGCGCGGACGATCGCCGGGCGCGATTCAAGACCGAGCACCGTTTCGGCGGCTAGGGTGTAAGCCAGCGAGTTGGCTACCGCGCACGTGCCGCAGGCCCGCTGCGCATAGACGATCGCCTCACCGAGTGGGGCACCCTCGGATGCCCTCTCCAGCCCCCGATGCTTATAGAAGAGACGGAGATCCAGCAGTAGGATCCGCTCGCCCACAGCATGAAACCTGAAGTGCCCAGATTCGATGACACCGGCATGGATCGGACCTACCGCCACTTGGTGGACACCACCCCCCGTGACCGGCACCCGCCACTCGCCGTCGCTGTGGTCGATAAGGGGTCGCATTGGCTCGTGGCCGTCGAAGTCGATCCCGTACAGATCGTGCGCCTCGCGCTCAGCCCAACTTGCTGCCCCCACCTCCTCCACGATGCTCTCCAGCCTCCTGCCACTGGTACTTAGGAGCCTGCACTGCCCGTCCGGCTCAACTAAGAGCACGCGAACCTCGCCGCCATCGGTCGCATGGAGCGACCCGAAGCGAGAGCCACCGGCCACCCGCTCGACGACTGTTTCTCGCCACCGGCTCACCGGCACTCGCTCGACCTCAAGCTTCACGATGCCGCTCGCGTGAACGCTTGGAGGAAATTGGAACCGGGCAGGTAGTAGGCGAGCAACGAGAGCGCCACCAGACCGGCTCCGGCCGCCAGGCTTAAAGCGCGTATCCGGCTCCGCGCCGCGCCATCCAGGACGTCTCGTCGGGGCCGGCCCAAAAGTGCCTCGAGCAGCTGGTGGGCCAGGCCGATGAAGCCGAGCGCGAGCATCACCGCAGCAGCGGCGACGACAGCATACTGGTGCGCGGTCATGCCGCCCAGAAGGATGAACAGCTCGCTGAAAAACAGGGGCGAGGGCGGTAGCCCGCTCAGGCTGAGAATGCTGACCCCCAGCGCCGTACCCGTGTCGGGACTCAGCCGCGCGATTCCGGCGGCCGGGCGGCGGACGGCGGTCGGCTGCAGGCGGAAGATCGGCATCGTCGCATAGAAGCCAAGCGACTTCGCAAGCGCATGACCCCAGACGTGGAGGATCACGCCGGCAAAGGCCAGGGGTTGGTCGAATCCGATGCCGAGAGCCAGGATGCCGACGTGCTCGAGGCTCGAGTACGCAAGCAAACGCTTAATGGCCATCGGCCGCCAGAGAAAGGGGACGGCAACCGCCAGTGAGGTGAGCCCAAAGGCGACGAACAAGGTCCGTGAGGTACCCGCGCCCGAAGCGGGGCTGATGGCCGCCTGAACCCGCCAAGCGATCAGCATCACGCTCGGCAGGAGGGCGCCCGAAAGCATCGCACTCACAGGAGCCGGGGCCTCACTGTGGGCATCAGGCAGCCAGTGGTGGACCGGTGCCCAGCCGATCTTGGCGGCGAGCCCGCCGATGATGAGGACAAGCGCGACCACGGTTGTCTCGTGCGGCAGGGCCGGAGCGGCCGCGCGCAGCGCCGACCAATCCAGGGTCGACAGCCCATCACCGCGAGGCGCCACCGCGGCGTAGAGGAACACGATGCCGAGCAACGCCACCGTCAGGCCGAAAGTCGTCAGCAGAAGATATTTCCAGCCGGCTTCGAGGGCACGCCGCTTGCCCGAATAGGCGACCAGCAGGGCCGAGGCTCCGGTAGTCGTCTCAATCAACAGCCACGCAACTCCCAGGTTCGCTGCCAACGGGATAGCCAGCAGGGCGGCCCAGAAGAGGTAGAGACCCAGGTAGTACCACCGCGATCCGCTGGCGAATAGTCCGCGCTGTTCGTGCGCCAGATAGACCGGCGACACGAACGCGCTGACGCCGCCGATCAGCCCATTCACAAGCAGGAAGACGGAGCCAAAGGGATCGAGCTGTATCCACCCAGCTTGGCTCTGCCCCCCCGCAGCGCCGGCCACCGCTGTCCCCAGAGCGGCGGTCGCAACCACCACCGCGAATAAGCGGTTTAGTCGGTGCGTCAGGCTTGGTGGGGCGAGGGGAATCACCGCCGCCCCAGCCAGGGCTAGCAGCGGCGACAAGGCGCCCACCAGGTCAATCACGGAGTTCTGTGAGTAGAGCACTGTCCCCCGATCCGAGGACGGCGTAAATCCGGTTGTGAAACGCAATCGCAACTGAGATCACGAGCGTCAGATCGAAGAGAGCGCCGAGCTCGACCACAGCGGGCATGCCGCCGGCAATGGACACTGCGGCCAACGCGAGACCGTTCTCGGCCACCAGCACCCCCACCAGCTGCAGAATCGTGGCGCGACGCAATATGAAGACCGATGCCCCGATGCAGATGAGTGCCACGCTTGCCCGCTGGATGTCGGGAGCCACGCCGGGCATGGCCGGAATCAAGAGATTGGCGATGAGGATGGCGGACAGCGTCAGCGCGAGCCGTAGCAATGGGTCAACGTCCGACCGAATGCGAGCCGATTCGCGCGTGCGCAGCACCGCAGCCATCAGGAGGCCCGTCAGCACCACCGCCTTCACGACCAGGACCCCGGCGGCAATAAAGAACTCCTGGCTGCGCCCGGGCGCGAGCGCTAGCGCGGCAACTCCTATGGCCGCCGACTGGCCGCCGATGAGGAGTATCGCCACTGATCGACGTCGAACCACGACCGTCCCAAGGCCGAAGGCCACGCCCAACCACGCGCAGAACTGGATCACGTCCGGCCCACGACGAACCAGCTGACAACACCGATCGTCGCGATAGCGGCCCCCGTCCCAAGGAAAACGGGCACACGGAGCAACCGCATCTTGGCGGTGAGCGTCTCGGTGATGGCGAGTCCGGCCACCGAGACGGCCAGCCACGCGGCCAATTCGAGTAGCCTCAGCGGCGGAGAGCCGGCGTGCGGCAAAAAGAGTTCGGCGCCGAGGACCAGGATCAGCCAGTGACGGGCGGCCGCCGCCCATTGCAGGTACGCGAGGTCGCGGCCGGCGTACTCCAGAAGAGGCCCCTCGTGGATCATGGTGAGCTCGAGATGGGTGTCCGGGTTGTCCACTGGCTGCCGCCCTGTCTCGGCCACTGCAACCAGTGCGAAGGCGGCAAGTGCGCACCAGTGGGCAGGCGCCAGCCAGATCGCGCCGCCTGCGGCGGCCTCCTCCATGGTCCGGAGGTCCGTACTCCCGGCCGTGAGCGCCGCGAGCGCAAGGCACAGGATCAGCAGCGCCTCCACCGAGATCGCCACCACCAGGTCTCGAGCCGCTCCCATGAGCGCGAATCCACTGCCCGTGTCCCAGGCGCCGACCGCTACCGCGAATCGGGCCAGCGCCAGCAGCCCGACCAACAGGAGAGCATCGTGGCCGATCGGGGACACAGTCGGAAGGCCCGGGGTGGCGAGGACCAGGAGGGCACACGCCAGAGCGCCGGCAACGATGCTCGGAGCCCACTGATACACGAAGGTCGATGGCTGCGGGTTGAACCGGCTCTTTCCCCACAACCTGTGGAGCTCGCGGTATGGCTGGAGCGGAGACGCGCCGACACGTCCCTGCAGCTTGGCCTTCAGCCACTGGATGAGCCCTGGAAGCAGCGGCGCCAAGCAGACACCAAGCACGAATTGCGCCACCAGGACAGCTGCAGCCAACAAGCTCATCCCAGCCATCCCATCCGGGCGACGGCGAGCAGGACAGCGATAAGCCCGGCGAGGTAGAGCGCGTAGCTTCTGAGGCTCCCAGACTGCAGCCGCCGGACGCGGGCGGCGACCATCATCCCCTTGCGCACAATGGGCACGTAGAACCCGGTATCGAACAGATGGGGAACCTGCCCGACGTAGGTGGCGGACTGGAGCACACCCCGAACTGAACTGCTGGCAACCTCGCGCTGCGGCCTCAGGACCACTTCCCACGCAAGTCGGAGCGGTTTGGTGAATGCGCTGGAAGTCCAGTTGAGCGATGGCTCCACCTCTTGTCCGCAGGCCCAAGCCGGTGCCGAAGCAGCCACCTTAGCCCCACGAGCACGAAACAGGACAACGATCAGCAAAGCCAGGGCGAGTGCGATGGCGAGGGTGGGGAGGCTTCCGGTACCGGGCACCGACAGCACCAGGCTCAATGAGCTGAGACCAGCATCCCCACGGATGCTGACCAGGTACGGAAACAGCAGACCAGGTGCGACGCCCAAGGCAACACACAACGCAGCCAAGAACACCTGGGCTATGCGCATCTCGGTGGGGGCTTCGTGCGCGCGTGCGACGTTCGGATGTCGAGGGCTACCGAGTAGCGCCAGCCCAATCACCTTGACAAAGCAGAGGACCGCCATCGCCGCGGTTGCGGCCAGGGCGGAGGCAGCCAATGGCCCCACCCAACCGGCGTCAGCCCGATTGATGCCGAGGTGGAGCAGCGCTTGTAGCGTCAGCCACTCGGATACGAAGCCGTTTAGGGGCGGCAGCCCGGCGATCGCCATCGAGCCGACCGCAAATGTCGCGCTGGTGATTGGCATCGTCCGCAGAAGGCCCCCCAGGTGATCAATCTCGTGACCATGCGCGAGCTTTTCGATCGCACCAGCCCCAAGAAACAGCAAGCTCTTGAAGCTGGCGTGGTTCAACGTGTGCAGAAGCGCCGCGGCAAATGCAATCGACGCCCAGGCCGACTGGTTGGAAGCACCGAATACCAGCGAGGCACCCAGCCCAAGAGTGATGATCCCGACGTTCTCGATCGAATGGAACGCGAGCAACTTCTTCAGCTCGTGCTCGAACAGCGCATAGAGCACCCCGCCGATCGCCGAAAGAGATCCGACTGCAAGGAGAGCCAACCCAGACCAGAGCGCGGCTCCCGGAACCCACTCAAAGAGCACCCGGATCAGCCCATAGAGGGCGACCTTGATCATGACCCCTGACATGAGCGCAGATATGTGGGCCGGAGCTACCGGGTGAGCTCTGGGGAGCCACGAGTGCATGGGCATCAGGCCGGCCTTCGTACCGAAGCCAACCAGAGCGGAGACCGTGACAATGAGCTGGATTGGACCGGCGAGAGCTGCACCTGCTGCCGAGTGGCCGATGGCACCCTGGCTGGAGAGGACGAGCAGGCAGAGCCAAACCCCGGCCCCACCTAGATGGGTGACTGCAAGGTAGACGAAGGTAGCGTGACGGACCGGCCGATCGGGCCGGAACACCAGCATCGAAGCAGCGGGGATCAGCGTCATCGATTCCCATCCGGCCAGAAACGTCGCCACGTCGCGAGCGACGAGCACAAGCAACAGCGCCGCCACGAAGGCACCGGTAAGGGAGGCGATCGCAGCGCGCCGCGGAGCACCATCCAGGTAACGGCTGCCGAAAACGAGCGCAGGGACGGCGGTCACCGCGACAGTCAGGACGAAGAACGCACTCAGGCGATCCAGGCCAATGGCAGGATCCACGCCGTTGACGAATCGAGCCCCAAGGGTCTGCCCCGTCAAAAATGTCACCGCCGCCACGGCCCCACACCCGGCGACTCCTATGGCCTGGATCCAGAGACCGACCCGTGGCCAGCCGGGCACGATCGGCACGAGCGTGCCAATGGCCAGCAGGACCGCGCCCACTCCAGCGGCGGTGTAGAGGCTCATTCCCCATACCTCTCAGCCGATGGCTCGGACACCGACGTTTGCTCTCCCCGTCTGTTCATCACTGGCATAAAAAAGAGCCCACACGGGACCTGCAAATATTACGGTTTTCAGAGATTCTGATCCCTTGAAGGCGGCGAGATCGGGCCTCTTTGCTATCTAGTACGCCGTAACACCGGAACGTTGACGGTTGGCATTGGCGAGAATCTGCTCAGCTGACTTAACCCAGGCGAATGGTTTCTTGCGGGTGTTCCAGGCGGTGAGGAATCGTTCGATTGCTGCGATCAGTGCCGAGACGCTTGTGAAGACACCACGATTGATTGCTCGGCGCTGCAGGATGGAGAACCAGACCTCGACTTGGTTCATCCAGCTGGCCCCGGTGGGTGTGAAGTGGAGGTGGATTCGAGGGTGCTTGGCCAGCCAGTTCCCAACCTCCTCGTGCTTGTGCGTGGACGCGTTGTCGAGGACGAGGTGAAGCTGGCGGCGCGGATAGGCACGGGCCACCAGCTTCAGGAAGGCCAGGAAATCTTCAGTCCGATGGCGCTCTGTGCAGGTCCCGGTGACCTCTCCGGTGGCAACGTCCAGGGCCGCGAAAAGGGTGGTCGTACCGTGGCGCTTGTAATCGTGGGTTCGGCGCTCGACCTGGTGCGGCTTCATGGGCAGCAGGGGCTGAGTTCGATCGAGGGCCTGAATCTGGCTCTTCTCGTCGATACTGAGAACCACCGCCYTGTCCGGCGGGTTCAGGTAGAGCCCGACCACATCGTTCACCTTGGCCTCCAGATCGGGATCGTTGCTGAACTTGAAGCCTCGACTCCGGTGCGGCTTGAGGCCGGCATCCCGCCAGACCCGGTGCACAGTCATATGGCTTACTTCCAACTGCTCGGCAAGAGTTCGGGTGCTCCAGTGGGTCGCCCCTTCGGGCGGCGCCTGGAGAGTCGTCGCGATCACCTTCTCAACCAGGTCCTGCCCGTAAACGAATCCGGGACCGCGACCGCCGACCTCCTCCAGGCCGTCGACACCGGCAGCTTCAAAACGACTCCGCCACTTCAGGACAGTGGGCTTGCTACACCCAAGGCTGGCGGCGATGACTTCGTTGGCGACACCATCGGCTGCGCTCAGCACGATCTTGGCTCGGAGCACCTGGCGCTGCGGCAACACCCGGCTCCTCGCCCAGGTTTCGAGAACTTCCCGCTGCTCGGTCGAAACGTTGAGGGGACGTGCGGCAAGTGACGTGCCGAAAGCATCCCACGTCCTCAGGTCACCGTCAACGATTAGGCGTTACTAGTCCACTAGCCGTCGGGGCTGCTCTGCCAGCCCTTCCAGGAGGTCACCGCAAGCCTGATCACCGCCTCGGCGGGGATCTTGGTGCGGTAGTGCGAGTACTTGTCGGCCAGCAGGTGGAGGGCCGCGGACCGCTCGCGTCCGTCCTCAAGAACGGTTGCCTCCAGAACGGATGCCCGACCGGCCGCCCGGACCCACCACAGGCGTGACCAGTCGTCGTCGTAGTGATCCACGACAAGCTCAGCGAAGGGGTTGGCGCGGATGTTCGCGAGCCGCTGCAGCGCCGGTGTGGATTTTGGCTTGTGGTCGACCGCCGAATAGATCACGTCGCCGGCCAGGGCAAAGCAGATCGGTACGACATGCGGCCGGCCGCCTGCCGTCACGGTTGCCAGGTGTCCAACGCGCGCCTGCGCCGCGAGCGCGCGAAGCCGCGCCACCTCCATCAGCATCGAAGCGTAGGCGTCGAAGCCAAGGCGCACAGCCGGTAGAAGGAATCCGGCACAGAACAGTAACCTGCGGCAGTATTCATGGCCAGTGCGTTGCGGGGCAAAGCGTTTGGGAGGCGGGCGGCCAATTGCTTGATGACCACGACCCGGACGGCGTGCTGGCCTTCCCGGCCGAGCCGGCCGGTGACCCGGTCCAGTGTGCTCTCGATGAGCTCGAGCTCGTCTACTCCTTCATCTTCAGCCGCGTCGGCAACCGGCCCGACGCGGAAGACCTCACCCAGCAGGTGGCGATGAAGGCGCTCCCCCGCCTTCGCCAGGGGGCCAGCCCAGCATCCATCCGGGGGTACCTGTTCGCCACCGCCCGCTCCGTGCTGGGGGACTTCTGGGGGGCCAAATTGGGCCCGGCTCAGCTGGCTCAGGAGGAGCTGGATGAGGAATCGATCAGCCGCCCCAGCCCATCCCCGCACTCCGAGCTGGCGACCGGGAGGGCTCACAGGATCCTCGCTGCGCTGCCCGCCAATTACCGTCGAGTGCTCGAGCTGCGCTTCCTTCGGGGCTACTCCATCAAGGAAGTGGCGGCCGAGGTCAGGGCGAGTCCGGGCAGTGTCAAGGTCATGCAACTGGGGGCGCTGCGGGCGGCCGCGCGGGTGAAGCTGGATGTTTAGGTCGCGGGAGGCGCGCCTCAATCGGATCGTTGACCGGCTCATCCGCGGGCGGCGCCTGCCGCCTTCGCTGCCCGAGGATGCCGAGCTGGTATAGGCGGCGGCCGCTCTCGCGGCGGGTCGCGACGGCGATGCTCGGATGAGCCCGGACCTGCGCCGCCGGATTGCGAAGATGGTCGAAGACCGGCCCGACGAAGCGTTTCCCACCCGCGCAGCTCCAGCCCAACTCGCCGGCCGCCATCCGGCCGCCGTCGCCGGCGGCATCATGCAGCCCGCCGGCGGTCGTTGGATCGGTGTGGCAACGCTCGCCGACCTGGTCGAGGCGCAGCCCGTGAAGGTGGTGGCCGGTGACCTTGTCGCCTACGTCTTCCGCCGCGGCGACGAGGTCAGCGCGGTGTCCGGGATGTGCAGCCATCTGCCCTGCGCTCTTGACTGGCGGCGGGGGAGCGCTCTCTTCAACTGCCCCTGTCACAACGTCAACTTCAGCCCCAACGGACTGCCCCTCGAGGCCAGGGCACCCGCTCGACAACCACGCCGTGCTCGATGCAGCTCACGCGCGCGACCTCAGCCTCGATGAAGGCTCGCGTCGAGCCCAGATCCAAGCCCCGCCATCGGCGCCTGGTCCGCGGTCCGTCGTAGCGCGGGCAGAGACGCCGGCACCGCCCGCAGCGAGGCCCCAGCCGGCGGACCACGACGACCCTGATCACCAGCACGCCACCCTCCAAGGCGACGTCCTCGAGCTTGGCACTCCCCAAACCGAGAAGGCGTCTCCATACTCTGATGTTGCGCACGTCGATCCCTCCCTACGAAGCACGGTCTTCAATCAACCGCGATCGTATTCGGGACGGCGTGCGTCCTCGTTCAGGTCAGCCCGCTATCGACCCACACATATGGCAGGAGACCCCCAATTACGACGTTCCGGCGTTACCGCAGATCGCGGTACGGGTGAGGAACGGCACTGTGGAGGTCCGCTCCGGCTGAGGGCCACAGCCCGCCGCCCGTGACCCCGCTGCGATAATTCGCCGGCGCAGTGGCCACCCAGCTCCGGATCTTCGACACACTCCGTCGCCAATTGGCCCCGCTGCCCGTCTCCAGGGACGCGACGGGGGCACGCGAGCTGAAGCTCTACGTCTGCGGGGTAACCCCCTACGAGTCCGGCCACCTGGGCCATGCCTTCACCTTCTGCGCCTTCGACATCCTGGTCCGCCTGGTCGAGTCAAGGGGCATCCACGTCAGATACATCCAGAACGTCACGGATGTCGACGATCCCCTCTTTGAACGCGCCCGCCGGGATGGCGTCGGTTGGAAGGATCTGGCTGAGCGCGAAGAGAGATCGCTGGTGCGCGACATGGACCTGCTCGGCTGGCGCCGCCCGGATGTGATGCCTCGCGTTTCGGAGGAGATCCCGGCCATCCTGGCCGCGGCCGACGCTCTGGCAGCGCGCGGGTTCGCCTATCCGGCCGCGGATGGCAGCCTCTATTTCGAGGCGGCCACCTACCGCGGCTTCGGCGAGCTCTCCCGGCGCTCTCGCCGCTCGATGCTCGGCAAACTTCGCGACGAAAGCCTGCTCGGCCAGGTGGGGCCGGGCGCAAAGCGCGATTTCCTGGATTTTCCGCTCTGGCGGCCGTCCGCCCCGGGCGAGCCCAGCTGGCCTTCCAGGCACGGGCCTGGGCGACCCGGCTGGCATATCGAATGTTCGGCGATGTCGATGCGCCATCTCGGCCCGCGGGTGGACGTCCATGGTGGCGGCAGGGATCTGGTCTTCAGCCACCATGAGGCCGAACGCGCCCAGAGCGAATCACTCCCCGGGGGCTCGCCCTTCGCCCGCGCCTGGCTGCATACGGGGATGGTCCGCCACGAGGGCGCCAAGATGTCCAAGTCGCTCGGCAACCTGATCAACGTGCAGCAATGCCTCGCCGTCGCCCGACCGGCCGCCGTGAGGCTTTACCTCGCGTCCCATCGATACCGGCGCGATTGGAACTTCCAGTGGAGCGGGTTGGCAGCCGCGGAGACGCTGGCCGCCAGAGTGGCCGAGCTGAGCCCTCGGGGCACGCCCGGCGGCAGCCTGGCCGCCTTCAAGGCGGCGCTGGCCGACGACCTCGATACACCGACGGCACTGCGGTTTCTGCGTCGGGCGGTCAGGCAGCGCGATGGCGCCGCCGCCCACGCCATGGTTGCGATTCTGGCCGGGTCCGCCTCGCTGGCCCCTCAGGCGTCGACCTCCGCCAGGTAGGCACCACAGTCGGGACATTCTCGGTTGGCCCCGACCTCGACCAGCGATTCGCAGACCGGGCAGAGGATCTCGACCAGCGTTTCGGGGAGGTCGGCCTCGCGCTCGGCCTGAATCTCGACGGGAACAGCGCCAAGGTCCAGGGCGGGACTGCCGCAACCGAGGCACATGTAGTTCGCCTGGAGGACCTGGTGGTCCAGGTAAGCGCCCCCGGCATCGACGTCGACCTCGGCGAAGAGGGCCCGGAAGAGGGACCCTCCGCAGCGGCTTGAACAGACGAGGAGCATTCCGGGCCTCAAGTTAGCGGCTCATGCGAGACTGGCGCGGAATGCGAGGGTTCGTCGTCGGACTGCTGCTCATCCCCGCCCTGGTGATCACAGCGCTCTCCTTCCGTCCCGGCGGCCTTCGCAAACAGCTCCGGGCCGCCGGCCGTCGGCTCCGCCTGGTTCTGGCGCTCGCGGGTATCTACCTGGTCGGAAGCGCGGTGCTGCGTCTCTCCGGCGGTTCCTGGAAGGAATTCGGCCCGCCTGTCCTGGCGCTGGTGCTGGCCGTGGTCTTCCTGGCGCTAGCCCAGGACCGCGACCTCGGAGCGGAGACCTAGCCGGGCCCAGATCACGACTAGGCCGGCCACCGCGAGCAACCCCATCACCAGCCAGGCGGCCGGCCCGCCGATCGCGGCGCCGATCAGAGACCCGCCACCGGCCCCCGCGGCAAACCCGGCGAAGATGAGGCCGAAGGCGGCATTGGGGGCATCCGGCGCGGCGTCCTGGGCGAGCCGGCTGACGACACCGGCGGGTGCTCCGAAGCCGACTCCGGCGATCAGCGCCGCCGCCACAAATGCCACGCCGCCCGGATGGAGGTAGAGCGTGAGCGCCGCCCCGCCGTCCAGCAACAGCATGGCCAACAACACCCGGTCCACCCCCACCCGGTCGGAGAGCGCGCCGCCGGCGACGCGGCCGATCGCATTGCCGACGGCGACCGCCGTGATCGCCGTCGTCGCCAGCGCCGCCGCGAGGAGCAGATTGCGCGCGTAGCCGGCGGCGTGCACGAATGCATAGGCGCCCAGTGGAGTGGAGGTCACCTCGAGAAGGATGGCGGTGAAGAGCGGCGGCCGGCGCAGCAGCGTTGCCGCTGATGGCCGGCGCGGTTCATCGGCAGCTGCAGTTCGCGGCGCCGGTATCGAGGGCATCAGGGAGAGGGTCGCCGCCGCAATCACGATCATCACGGCACCGATGCTGCGGAGCGCGGCTAGCCAGCCCAGGCTGCCGGCAAGCAAGCTGATGACGGGCACCTGGATCGGCGCTGCCACCGCGTAGGCGCCGGTCACAAGGCCGCCCGAGGCTCCGTCGCGGCCGGGCATCGCGTGCCGCCCGGCAGCGATGCTGCCCGCCAGCCCCAGCCCGCCACCGAAGCCCAGCCCGAGCATCGAGTAGAGGAACACGAAGGCAGGGCCGCTCGGCACGCTGAGTGCCGCCAGCAGTCCTAACGTCATCAACCCGAGCCCTGCCCAGCAAAGGCGGCGCGGCGGCAGGCGGTCGGCCAGCCGGCCGCCGATCAAGATGCCGGTTCCGTAGCCGAACGGGGTGGCACTGAAAACGGCGCTGATCAGGAGGCCGGACCAGTGTAGGTCGTGCTGAATGAAGGGCGCGACCGCTCCCCACGAATAGACCAACCCGAAAGCGAACTGGAGGGGCAGGGCGCCAAGCAGGATGCGGCTCGTCTGCCTCCGGGACCCCACCTCCATCTGAGCCACGCCTGGACAACCCTACCCGGCCCGCGCCCGCCACCTTTTCCTGCCGTGATCTAGCCGGGCCGTTTCCAGAGATGTTGCGAGGGGATCCCCAGCGCGTGATTGAACTTGCTCGATGAATTCTCCCAGGCGATGATCATGGTCAGTTCCACCAGGGCGTCGTCGTCGAAATGGCGGCGAAGTCGCCCGAACAGCTCATCCCCGATCTCGCGGTCCGGGTACGTCATCGCGTCGGCGTACTCCAGGGCAGCCCGCTCCCGCTCGTCGAACAGTGGGCTGGTCGTGAATTCGTGGAGCGCCTCCAGCTTGTCGTCCGGGATTCCCGCGCGGCTGCCCACGGCAGCATTGATGTCCTGTCAAAAGGGGCAGCCATTGATGATCGCGACGCGGCGGTTGAGGAGCGCCTGGAGCGTCTCATCGACGAGCCCCGACGCCGCGATGCCCCCCCACATTGCCCGCACCGCTCGAAAGATCGACGGACGCCGGGCGTAGACCAGGTGGTTGAGCAGTGGCGCTCCCCACACCTCGGTCTGCTGCTCGAGCACTGCGCTGACCGGCGGGACCGCGCCGGCGGGGTCGATCGGGTCGATTCTCATTGGGTGACCTTGGCAGTCAGGGCAGGCGTGAGTTGAGACGCTCCATCGCGAGCGCCAGCAGGGATTCGGCGGTGATCTTCCAGTCGCGCGTCTGCGACCACATCAGCGTCATGGCGCGGCCCGCCAGGTTGACCGACTCGTAGACGGGAAAGCGCTGGAGGGTGGCTTCTGGCCGCAGCTCGCGGTAGCGGTCGAGGAAGACCTTTCGATTCTCCTCGGCGGCCACCGACTGTTCCCAGCTCTTCGGCATCGAGGGAATGACGTAGGCCGCGAACTTGCCGAGGTCGAAGCTGGTCTCGGCCATCGCGAAGAAGTCGAAGTCGATCAGGCTGAACTGCTCTCCGTCATGGAGGAGCTGGTCGTACTTGTAGTCGCCGTGGGTGGGAAGCTGCTCCTCAGCGGGCAGCTTGCGCAGTTTGTCGCGAACATGCTGCACGAACTCACGGAGTAGGAAGTACCCCCTCGGATGGACGAGCGCGAACTGGTCGACCACCTTGTCGAGACGGGCTATCTCGTTCTCCAGGGGGTGGTTTTGCAGGGTCGGAATGCCCGAGCGGTGAGTCGCGGCGAGTGCCTCGGCGGCAAACACCATCCCCGCCCTGAATTCCGGCTTGGTCCGATCCGAGTCGAGGACGGTGCCGGGAACCGAGCTCTGCAGGTAGAGGCCGAGCTCCGGGTAGTAACCGAGCGGCTTGGGCACCCGGAGCAGGCCGCCGGACGCCTCTGCGGTTCGCCACAGCTCCTCCATCACGCGATGGCTCTCGGCGCCGCGGTTGCCGTTCTGCACCTTTCCATAAACGGTCACCGGCTCATCGCCGTGGTCGGTGACCGCGTCGTACCGCAGGATGCAGGCGATCTCGGGCAGGTAGCGGGCCAGTTCGACCTTCACCTCGAGGACGTTGCCCCGCCCGTAGACGATCTTCTGCTTGTGGTTCTGGAAGATCCGGCGCATCGCCTCCGGATCTGCCGCGCGGACCAGGCCGGGGAGGTTGGGGTCGAACGGGTAGAGCCAGAAGACATGCTGGGTCTCATCGAAGACCACGGGCCACCCGAGGTCGTTAAGGGGGTCGCAGCGACGGCCCTCGCCGCGCGCGACGACCCTCTCCCGGAAGCCCTTCCAGTAGTCGGAGTCGAAGACCCCGCGGGCGACGAGGCGCAGCTCGCGCTGGTCGCTCCAGGTCGGCTGCGCGAGCTCCGAGCCAGACGCGACTTCGTCCGCGCCACTCCGCCCGCCGGTCTCCGGGGCGCCGCTGGGCGGGGAGGCGTCAGCCGCTCGGTCGGCGGTTTCCGAGCTCTCCAGAACGGGATCCTCGTCGGGTTCGGGGAAGACCAGGTCACCCCGGCCTAGCACCACCCGGTAGGACGCCCAGTAGGCGTGGGGAGGCTCCAACCTGACCGATTTGCGGCGGATCTTTACCAGGTTCCAGTCCGTGTCGGGGAGCAAATTGTCCTCCACGAAACTCGCAACCGCGTCGTGGCCCGTCACTTCCTTTATCTTGCTCAGGGGGATCACAGCGTCATTGTCTCTAATCTGTCTCTAATCTGCCTTTCAGCTGTACGAAGATTGACAGGGTTTGGTGGACGTGATATGTAGTATCCACTATCACATTCTGCCCCAGTGATTTAAAGGGGCAAATTCATGACGGAGGTGTTCGGGTGGATGTAGATGACGTCTTGGAGATCAGGCGTCGTCCGCTTGCATTCCGGGTCGCGCTCTGGTTTTTCGTCGCCTTCTGTGCGGCGATCCTCATCGTCAGTCGTACGCAGCCGGCTCTTGCTTCTGATCTGAAGGGGCTTTCCTCTTCCTCCAGCAGCACGACCACGCAGACGAGCAGCGATCAGACCCAGCAGAGCAACACGGACGGCAGCGGAACTGGTAAGAAGAAGGACGGCGGCAAGAAGGAGGCGGCCCCGGCGGTCGGCCGAAATGCTGACGTCGCGACCACGGAGTCGGATGGGGAGGGGGATCACCACAAGGACGATCCCAACAATGACAACGCGAACGGCAGCGTAGCCAACGAAACGGCCGGAACCAACCATCAGTCGAAGGACGTCAGCCAGAGCGCCGGCAATGCCGACGTGACGCAGGCGGGCAATGAGACGGCCGGAACCAACCACCAGTCGAAGGACGTCAGCC
>JRHI01001749.1_pt1 | contig 16999 bp, 10 predicted proteins | sample 215371 | NCBI WGS metagenome assembly JRHI01 (sample SAMN02929681, study PRJNA255918) | sediment metagenome | biome: cave system; feature: Ice Cave; material: Sediment; isolation source: sediment from deep within a dark volcanic ice cave with no known source of... ...
GTTCATGCCGATATCGGCAGGGTCACAACGCACGGTGCAGTCACCGAATTTCGGCTTCCGATCTACAAACGTTTTATCGACATTACTGCGGGCCCGGACGGCAATCTTTGGTTCGAAGCGGACGTTAACAAAATCGGCAAGATAACGCCCCGCGGCGGGATTACTGAGTATGTGCTCCCGGCGGGCATTCAGCCCTTCAACATTACGAAGGGTCCGGATGGCAAGCTTTGGTTTATCGATTACGGTGCGAATAAGATCGCGAATTTCATTCCGTAGGGATGCTGGGCGAACGGCATCACGGTTCGCGACCGGCTGATCAACCTGGATTCATCCAGAGCACCAGACGTTTTGGAGTAACAACCGGACGTTTGAGCCCTGCGGTGGGGGAGTCGCATGTAGAGGTCACCTGAGCTGCTCGCCGAGCGCAAACGTTTTAGAATAGTCATCCGAGGGCGAAGCTCGCGCAGAAGATGCTGACCAAATGCTGACCTGTCGTGAAAACTCGGTCAGCAAATGGTCAGCATTCAGTAGAAGCTAGAAATGCCAAATCGAATAAAAACGCCGCAAAAGCTTGCTGCGTATCTGATTCCGATGGTGGGCGCGAGAGGTCTCGAACCTCTGCCCTCTACAGTGTCAAACGAAAGAAGACCCAACCCGACTAACTGCGGTACTTCTCGTGCTATCTGGTATCAGTGAATCTCTCCCCGTATCTGGTAGTTGGTCAGCATTTGGTCAGCAAATTTCGAAGATTTTGTGGCCTGGCTGTCGCGCGGTGGCTCACGGACTCGTAACGGCAGGTGGCAACCCCAAAATGCCGCTGGAGCCACGTCCTCCGTCGGGCCCCTAGCGCATACTCTCAAACTTTTGCCGCGCAACGATTTGTTGGGGATAATCCCGCGGCTTGTGAGATAGCGATTCGCCCCAAGTTTTGCGGGGCCAAATCACCTCCTTTTCGAACCAGACCCCAAATGCCACCCACACGTGACGCTAAAGAGACCACGTCTTTGCCCATTCCCACTGGCACGGTTACCTTTCTATTTACCGACATCGAAGGGTCCACGCACCGTTGGGATGCGCACCACGAGGCGATGAAAGCAGCTGTCGCGCGCCACGACGCGCTCATGCGCTCGGCAATGGAAACGCATTGGGGACACGTCTTCAAAACCGTTGGTGATGCCTTTTGCGTCGCTTTTTGGCGTCCGGAAGATGCGATCGGGGCGGCGCTTGATGCGCAGCGCGCATTTAGCGGCGAAGATTTTTCGCCTGTTGACGGTCTGCGGGTGCGCATGGCACTGCATACTGGTACCGCCGATGAGCGCGAAGGCGACTACTTCGGACCGGCGGTGAATCGGGTTGCGCGATTACTCGGCATCGCACATGGCGGTCAAGTGCTCGTCTCCGGAACGGCGTCCGATCTGCTGCAGGGCATCATGCCACCTCAATCGAGTTTACGCGATCTCGGGCCACACATGCTGCGTGATCTCTCGCGGCCGGAACAAGTCTACCAGCTGGTGGCCACAGGGCTGCCTGAGACGTTCCCACCACTGCGGTCGCTGGACGTGCTGCCGAACAATCTCCCGCGCCAGCCGACGAACTTCGTCGGGCGCGATGAAGAGCTGACCGACATCAGGTTGTTGATCACGAAATCGCAGCTCGTAACCATTGTGGGCACCGGAGGTATCGGGAAGACGCGCGCGGCGCTCCAGATCGGCGCGGATCTGCTCGACGGCTTTAGTGATGGCGTCTGGTTTGTCGACCTCGCACCGGTAGCGGGGCCCGAGTACGTCGTCCTCGAGATCGCCTCAATCCTCAACCTGCAGCCGCAGCATGACCGCGCGCTGCTGGATCAGGTGCGGCTCTATCTTAGGAACAAGTGCCTACTCCTGATACTCGACAACTGCGAGCATGTGGTCGCCGAGGCTTCGCGCGTGGTCGCGACGATTCTCAAGGAATGCGCCCAGGTCAAAGTGGTGAAGACCAGCCGCGAAGGGTTGAACGTGCAGGGCGAACAGGTCTACCGCATGCCGTCGCTTTCAGTGCCGCCGCTGGATGAGCAACCAAGCGCCGAGGAGGCTCTACGGCACAACGCCGTTGCGCTCTTCGTCGCGCGCGCCTCGGCTGCCGACTCACGCTTTGTGTTCACCGACGACAAGGCTGCAATCGTAGCCGACATCTGTCGGCGCTTAGACGGCATTGCGCTTGCGATCGAGCTCGCCGCCGCTCGCGTCACGATCCTTAGCGTCAATCAACTCTCGCAACGGCTTGACGAGCGATTCCGCCTGCTGACTGGTGGCGATCGCACTGCTTTGCCGCGGCAGCAAACAATGCGCGCCGCGATCGAGTGGAGCTACGAACTGCTCGCAGACGAAGAGAAGACGCTATTCCGCCGTTTGTCCATTTTTCAAGGAGGATGGACGCTCGAAGCGTCGGCCGCGGTGTGCTCCGATGAAACGCTGGACGAGTTTGCGATTCTCGAGAAGCTCTCGTCACTTGCGAGCAAATCGCTCGTGGTTGTCGAGTTCAAAGCTGAGTCCCAGCGTTATCGGCTCCTCGAGTCGCTGCGCCAGTATGGACTCGAGCGGCTCAAACAACGCGCTGAATTCGATGTGCTCGCGCGGCGGCACGCGGAATACTTCGCGCAATACGGGCGGCAGGTCGGCTCCAGCTGGGATACCATTTCGGAAGTAGTATGGCTTGCGCAGATCGACGCGGACCTCGACAACATCCGGGCCGCACTCGAGTGGAGTCTGGGGCAGCGGAACAGCCCGATGCTCGGTGCAGTGCTGGCGGAGAGCTTGTGGGCCTTCTGGATGAGCCGAGGTGTTCAGGAGGGCAGGCGTTGGTTGGAAACGGCTCAATCGGCGGCCGATCCCGCTACTGACCCGGCGCTCAACGTCGCCATCGGCCTGGCGATGACCCGGATAATGTATGACCTAACGCCGCGTAAAGAGTGGATCCCGGTAACGGAACGAGCGCTGACGGCAGCACGTGCCCTTGGCGACGAACGGCTGCTCCTGCGAGCCATCTTTTACTATGGGGAAGCTCTTGTCCAGCGGAATCGACCGGATGAAGCTGAGCCGGTCCTGACGGAGTCGTTAGAACTGGCGCGCCGCCTCGGCGACCGTTATCGAAGCTCAACCATTTTGCAAGTCCTCGGCGAGCTATCAAGGAAGCGCGGTCAGCTCGGTCGTGCTCGCGAGTTGATGTCGCAGGCTTTGCAATTGAACGAGGCCACGCCCGCCCTGCGCAACAGAGCGCTCGCCCTCCTCGCTTTCGCATACCTGGAGCGGCTGGAGGGCAACTTGGGACGCGCAATCGAGTTGGTCCAAGAGGCGCAGCGGATCTTACGCTTGATCAAGGATCGGTCTGTCATGGTGAGGTCAGAATACGAGCTGGCCTTCTACCACCTCGAGCTGGGTCAGCTCAGCGAGGCGAGAGCGCAGGCGCGCCTCGCACTGAAAGCAGGCTATGAGGAGCGATTTCTTACCTGGACTCCGTTTGCCATTGAGGCGCTTGGGAGTCTCGCCGTCCGGCAAGGCGCTTTTGAGCTTGGCGCACGACTAATCGGTTATGCGGAGGCAGCCTTGCTCCAATCGGGCCTCGAGCGAGACGCGCACGCACAAAATGATCTGAGCGGGCTCATCCAGCCATTGCGCAACCATTTTGGCGCAGACCAGCTCGCAAAGCTCATGGAAGAGGGCGCTGCGTGGTCTGAAGATCAGGCGGTTGAAGAAGCGCTCAAGGTATAGCCGTTAAATTCGCACGTGATGCAAATGACTCACAGGCTTGCGGCATAAGGTGAGTGGTGGGCGCGAGAGGTCTCGAACCTCTGCCCTCTACAGTGTCAAGGAACGAAAACAGAACCAATCAGAGTGATTACGGTACTTCTCGTGCCATCTAATACCAATGAAGTCGTACCCGTATCGGGTAGTTGGTCAGCATTTGGTCAGCATTTGCGAAATTTTCACCGCACACTGAGGTTAATTCTGAGCTTTCGGCTCAGGGCATCGCTCTGGCCGCTGTCCGCAACTTGTAGCGTTGAATTTTTCCGGTGGCGGTCTTGGGCAATTCTTCGACAAAGTGGATGTGACGCGGGTACTTAAACGGGGCGAGCCGCTCCTTCACGAATGATTGCAGTTGCCGTGCGAGCTCGTCAGAACCCACGCTCCCGCGGCGTACCACGACATAGGCGACGGGCTTTATGAGGCCTGCTTCGTCTTCAACGCCGACGACAGCGGTCTCGAGTACTGACTCGTGCGCGAGTAGCGTGTTCTCGACCTCGACCGGAGACACCCAATAGCCGCTGACCTTGAGCATGTCGTCAGTACGACCAGCGAACCAGTAATAACCCCGCTCATCCAAGCGATACAAGTCGCCAGTATCACACCACTGCCCTAGAAAGGTCGCTTTGGTCAGCTCATCCTTATTCCAATAACCCGCCGCGACGCTACCGCCGGTCACTTGCAGCCGGCCTATCTCGCCTTGTGCAACACCCTTTCCATCGTCATTTACCAACCGGACATCGTAACCATCGATAACTTTGCCAGACGATCCGGGTCGTATCGCTCCAGGCGTATTGCTAATGAACATGCCGGTTTCGGTCGTGCCGAAGCCGTCGAGAATCTCAAAACCGAATTCCTCTTTCCATCGCTCGAAGATCTGTACTGGCAAAGGCTCGCCAGCCGAAATGCATAAGCGCACCGAGCTTAAGTCAAACCGACTCGCCCGGTCTTTGACTTCGAGCGTAGCTGCGTAAGCCGAAGGAACGGCAAAGAAAAGCGTCGGTTTTGTGCGCGTTGCCAATTCCAGCACAGCTTCCGGGGACGGTCGTGCCGAATATAAGATCGTCGTCGCGCCGACCGCAAAAGGATAATGAAGCGCGTTACCCAGGCCATAACCGGAGAATAATTTTGCGACCGAGTACGTACGATCGCTCTCCGTTATGCGCAGCACCTGAATGCCGTAATGATCACAACTGAACGGAAAGTTGCGCTGTAAATGGATCGTGCCTTTAGGGAAGCCTGTTGTGCCCGAACTATAAAGCCAGAATGCAACATCATCCTTGCCGGTCGGAGCGGCATCCAGCTCGGCCGACGTGGCGACTAGCACTTGTGCGAGATCCACGATTCTGGGACCCGGCGCATCCGGTAACCCCGTTCCCGCGTCGTCGACGACCGCTATGGTGCGTAGCCAACTTGTCTCTTTGAGGATAGGTTCCACCGACGGCCACAGGGAGGTCGCGACGACGAGAACGCGCGCCCGGCTATCCTCTAGCATGTAGCGGTAGTCTGGCGGGCGCAGCAACGTATTGACCGGGATAGGAATTGCACCGATCTTCATCGCGCCGAAGAAGGCAGCGACGAACTCTGGGGAATCCGGCAGCAGTAGCATTGTGCGCTGTTGGAGATCGAGGCCACGCGACGCTAGAGCGTTCCCGTAGCTGTTCACGAGCTTGCGAACATCTTCGTAGGTGAGCAAGCGTCCACCGCACACGATCGCCACTTTAGAGCCGCGGCCGAACTCGACATTGCGGTCGATGAAATACGAAGCGGCGTTGAAGATCGCATGGACGCCGGCTATGGCGGCCATTTCCCACGGTACCACCCCCTGCGAAGTGCTTCCTTCCTAGGCGGTGAGTTTACGTCGCTTATGAACACGGGCATCAATCGCACCTATGCGGTTAGGATGTTTTATTTACCGTTTTGTCCGGCGGCGCATGCCGCTCGCCAAGCAGTTGCCATAGAGTTGATGCCGCATCAACGATCCAAGTGTTTCGCGCAATTGCATCCGTCACCCGGCCGCGAGGTTCACCAGCTCTTGTTTGGAAAAAGACCACGACAAACTGCCTGTCATCTCCTTGAAGCTTGCTGTCATTAGGCGAAGTCTCCCCCTCCTTGGGTAGGTAACGGCCACCGTGACGCGTCCTATAAATTAGAGTATTCCGGTTGAATCACATTGTTAGCACCCGACATCCTCTCGCCGTTTGTTTATCTTGCCGAACTGTTATTGGAGTCTCATAAAGCCAGAGCTGGGACCGGCGAAGCCTTGTCGCCGATGAAGCATTCTTCGAATGCTTTCAGGCAAGATGACCCTCGGGACGACCTGCGGTGTCGAAGAGGCGGCGTCGCCATTTCTTGGTATCGCTAGGTATCCGCGAATCTGGCCGATACGTTGAACGTAGGCGCCGCCCACGATCGGCCCGCCCTGGCGACCAAATATTGCAAACGTCAGACTCAGGCCCGAATGAGCGGGAATAAGCGTGTTCAGATCCGTCATAACTCCATCGTGCCAGATGAACGCGCGGCAGTTCCCGCTTACATCGCAAGACTGGCCAGAAATCTGACCTTCGTCGCTTATCGAATAAGCTGCGCTGGAGACGTCGCCGGGAAGCGTGCCGAGGTCGCGCATCTTTCCCTTTTCCCAAAGAAAAGCATGGGCCGTTGTGTCCCCGGGCAAGTCCGAGGAGCCGACCACTTGATCCAGATTATTGATGTCTTGGGGAACGTGGCCGGTCCTGCCGCCCAGGCTACCAAGGTTGATCACGCGACCGTCTCGCCATAGCACAGCGTGATGTGAGCTTGCGAACGATAGTGATCCACAAATGCCGGACATGCCCGCAACGTCGCCCCGATCGTTGATCGCACCAAAGGCAGCTGAATCCGGGTCGCCTGGCAATGGCGGAAGCACTCGAATGTGGCCACTCGAATCCCAGACGACACCTTCGACCTGGTAGACTTGTGGCGCTACGCACGTCGCATCGCGATGCGTAGTTTCCGAGTATCCGGAGGCTTGTCCCCAAGCGTTGAGGCCTTCCGCAAAGGCGCTATAGCCCCCCAACGTGGGAAGCACGATCTCCCGACCCCGGTGCAAAAGTATCGGAAAGCATATCAGACCGGTGCCGAAGCCGCAAACGTCCTCTCGGAGCGGGTTCGGCTTGGACGTTTCGGCTGTAAAGACGACGTAACCAAAATCGTTCACATTAGAAGCAAGGCTGTTCGGTCCGCCGAGTGTACCCAGGTCGATTGTCCGCTTATCAAACCAGAGAACGGCGTGCAGGGCCTTATCGCCTTTTAGATTCGCAGCGCCGACAACCTGAAATTCTTTGTTAACGCCGTTGGCAAAGCTAGCAGTCCCACCAAGCGTACCAAAGGTGATGACGGAATAGTGAACCTGCTGGTTGTGTTCCCGATGAGCTTGCGCGGCAAGTCGAATGGGCATCCCCGCCGTAGCAAGTAACGTCATGATAGCAGCGCATTTCAGTATCCAAGATTTCATGATAGTAGCCTTCCTTTTGTTCCGGTGACAAGCAAAGTCAACAACGACGCATCGCAGTAAGCAGTAATAAGAAGGGGTCACGCCTTTTGCTGATTAGCCCTCTACGGAATGAGCTTCCCGATCTTATTGGCGGCGGCTTCGGCAAACCAGAGATTGTCATCCGGGCCCTTCGTGATGCCGTTCGGGTTGCTCGAAGCCGTCGGAAGTGGAAATTCAGTTCTCCGTCTTCGAGATGCATGAGTGCTTCTCGACGTCAATAGTAAATCGTGCCCACGTAGTAGTGGTAGGTTACGTGACAGGGCACGGGGATTCCACAGGGGGCTCCGGATCCTGCGGCGTGTATCTTAACTGAAGCAGGCAAACCGGCGAACGAAACCGTTTGACCTGTTACGGCTAGCGGTCCGGCGACAAAGTTCGCTGAAAGGCAGCCCGTGATGTGGGGGGCGCCAAAAATAGCAACTGTAGCCCATTCGCACGAAGATATGTAGAAGGACTTCCCAAGGGTCGGGATGCTTGGTGGCAGCGTAACCGCTAGTTGCAAGAAGCCGCTGTTGAACGTGATGTTCTGGTTGGGGGCAGCCTGAATGGACATGAGTGCCGTCGTCGTTCCCGCTGGGGTCGGTGGGCCAGAACCAGGAACGACGGACACAGCGTCTAGCATTGCGCCGCTGCCCGCGTCGTTTGAAGACAGCGCAATTGAGCCGGTGAAACCGCACACCGTCGGCAGCGCAAGCGACTCGCCAGCAGGGTTCACGGCCACAGACGTGTTGTTGGAAGCTGAGCACGGCGTCGGCGTTGGTGTCGGCGTTGGTGTCGGCGCTGCTAAAGTCACCGGCGGCGGCGGTATCTGCGAAAGCCCAGAGCTCCCGCCGCAGGCTGCGATCAGGACCGATAAGGTGATCGCGGTGCCGCCAAGGCTTACAATGAGCGCAACTCGGGGGCTAGCCATAGCACGGTCTCCTTGTTTTCCGGGGTTAGGTCGTTCCCGGACGAGAAAGAACGGTTTGACCATAGCTGCCCGAGCCAAACGCAAACCAAAATCGGCAGCCTTTTTAGCCTGCCTGCGGAAATATAGACTCATGCCATCCTCCAGACTGAGGACGTTTGGAGGGTTTGCCTTCAACGTGAACGGGGTCTCGACGCCCGGCCCAGCTACTCGTAAAGCCCGGGCTCTTATGGCGTTTCTCATGATGAATCGCGATGCCGACACGGCTCGCGAGCGGTTACTCGACATCTTCTGGTCCGATGCCGATCCCAACCATGCCCGCGATAGCCTCGTCACAGCGCTCGGGTCGATCCGACGTTGTCTGCGAACAGCGGGCATTCGAGCCGACGAATTTGTACTCGCGACCAAATCGGTAGTGCGCTGGACTGCCGAAACAATTGTTGATGCCTTGCAGTTTGCGGAACTTGCCACACAAGACGATCCCGCAGCCAGCCGGGAAGCGCTGCAGCTGTATCGCGGAGATTTCCTTGAGGGCGATTACGACAACTGGGTGGTGGCTGAGCGAGAGCGGCTCGCGGCGCTCTACGAGACCGTACTTGCCCGGGTAGTGAGAACGTCAAAGGATCCTGAGGCAGCCCAGCGTTTCATAGCGCGAAACCCGTACTCCGAGGAGCCATACGCCGTGCTCATCGAGGCCGACCAAGCCGCGGGAAGGCGCGCCTCGGCAGCCGGGTGGGTCGAGCGTTGCCGCAAAGCGCTTTCCGAAGTTAGGGAAAAACCGTCCGCGTCGTTCGAGGCAAAGTTCGGCAATATCGTTCACATCGATCCGTCCCGGCACGTCGACGTGCGGACCAACAATCTGCCACGCCAACGAACGAGCTTCATCGGGCGCGATGAAGAGTTGGCCGAGATCAAAACACTGCTTGCGAAATCGCAGGTAGTGACACTCGTCGGTACCGCGGGCGTCGGCAAGACACGAGCCGCGCTTCAGGTCGGTGCCGATCTACGGGACGGTTTTGGCGACGGCGTTTGGTTCGTCGATCTTGCGCAGGTCGCAGGCGCGGATTACCTCATCCCTGAGATCGCCTTGGTCTTCGGGGTGCAATCACAGGGCGTCCGTCCGCTGCTTGATCCGGTCTTATCGCACCTAAAGAACAAGCGATTGCTTCTCATTCTTGACAATTGCGAACATGTCGTCACCGAAGCATCGCGGGTCGTTACCGAGATCATCAGAGACTGCGTGCGGGTCACGGTGCTCGCGACTAGCCGCGAAAGACTGAACGTGCAGGGCGAGCACGTCTACCGCGTTCCGTCGCTCCCGGTGCCAGCTTCGCACGACGGGCTCAGCGCCGAAGACGCCATGCGGTTTAGCGCAATCGTACTTTTCGTCGCGCGCGCGTCTGCCGCTGACGCGCGGTTTAGATTCGACGACCACAAAGCTGCGATCGTGGCCGACATCTGTCGCCGATTAGACGGCATCGCACTTGCGATCGAGCTCGCCGCGGCTCGCGTCACGTTGCTCAGCGTCAATCAACTTTCACAACGGCTCGACGAGCGATTTCGCCTTCTGACCGGAGGAGATCGCACGTCGCTCCCGCGCCAACAGACTATGACAGCAGCGATCGACTGGAGTTACGATCTGCTCCCGGAAGATGAGAAACAACTGTTTCGCCGCTTGTCGATTTTCCAGGGTGGATGGACGCTCGAGGGGGCGTCCGCCGTTTGCTCTGGCGACTCGCTCGATGAATCGGCCATACTCGAAAAGCTCTCATCACTGGTGGACAAGTCATTAGTTGCCGTCGAGTTCCGCGGGGAGTCTCAGCGCTATCGGCTATTGGAATCACTGCGTCAATACGGCGTCGAGCTCTTGAAGCAGCACGCCGAGTTCGATGCAAGCGTGCGGCGCCACGCTCAGTTCTTCGCGAAATTCGGACGTTGCGCAGCCGTCAATTGGCGCACGATTTCGGGAAGCGCTTGGCTTGCACAGATTGAAGAAGAGATCGACAATATTCGTGCCACATTAGAATGGAGTTTGGCGCGACGCAACGACTCGGTGCTCGGTGCCGAGCTCGTCGAGCGCCTGTGGCCCTTCTGGTTCAGCCGACATTACCAAGAGGGCAGGAGTTGGTTGGAAATGGCGCAGTCGGCCGTTAGTGCCGAGCGCCATCCAGCCCTCAGCGTAGCTATTGGTCTTGCAATGATGCGAATGCTGTATTTGAATGGATCGGTAAGCGAGATTTTGCAGACAGCCGAACGAACCCTCGGCCAAGCCCGTGCACTCGGCGATCAACACCTGCTGACTCGGGCGCTTTACTACTACGGCGAATCACTATGCTTTGAGAACCGACTCGACGAGGCCGAGCCCCTTTTGAAGGAATCGCTAGAATTGGCGCATCGGCTTGGAGATCGCGATCGAGGAGCAACCCGACTTCAGGCGCTCAGTAGGCTTTATCGAAGGCGCGGCATGCTCGATCTCGCACGAGATTATTTGTTGCGCGCCATGCCCTCGTACGATGCGGCTCCGTACGAGCGCAACAAAGCGTTGGCCCTCATCGATCTGGCAGGCGTGGAAAACCAAGAAGGCAACGTCGTGCGTGCGATCGATCTAGTACGTCAAGCACAAAGAGTGGCTCAGGAACTCAGAGATCGCCGTCTTGAGGTGATAGCGGACTACAACCTGGCCTTTTTCCATGTCATCTCAGGGCAGCTGGACGACGCAAGGATGCATGCCCGATCTGCGTTGAGGGTGAGTTGCGAAGAGCGATTCGCGGTGGGCGTGCAAGAAGCCATGCAAGTGATAGCCGGCGTGGCGATACAAAGAAGTGATTACAACAACGCTGCGCGTCTGCTCGGATATGCAAAAGCTATTTACCCGCGACAAATGCGCTCTCAAGACGCGTTCGTGTTTATAGGTCGGGAGTGGTTCCTTAACGCATTGCGCGATCATCTAAGTAAAGACCAGCTTGCAGAGTTTATGGCCGAAGGAGCGATGTGGTCTGAAAATCAAGCGGTAGAAGAAGCGCTGAAAGTATAATGTTGTGGCGCCCTTTGCAGAGCTGTAGGTTAATCCGGTAGATTTCCGTGGGGCCAGAGCGGTGATGTCAGTGGGAACGCAGGTGTGAAGACCCTACATGGACCGTGTCCGGGTCAGCCGTGCTTAAATGGCCTGGTTTTATCCGTACTCTAATGAAGATAGAGCTTCGCAGCCACATAGACCATGTACGGGTCTCACGAGTACGCGGTGAACGCGAGCGCCGTGAAATAAGGCGCACGCGAAGGTTATCCGCGCAGTAGTGCCGATGGCGCTGACCGAAATGCTGACCGACCACCTTGAGTCTAAAATTATTTAGGGGCGGACTAGCTGACTGAATGCGATCCCTTTGCGGATAATGTTTCTAACGTCAACCGGAAAGGACCAAATGAAGGCAAGTAAGATAATCTGCTTCGCCATTGGCGCAATGTTGGTTGCTACGGCAGCGAGAGCCGACGAAGTCATCATCGTGAGAAATGTCCTTGGACCTGAGGGTCCGTTGTACATTAACGGCAACCTCTACTACGTTGGCTGGGTCTCAAACACGCTGTCGAAGTGGGACGGCAAAACGATCACCGTGTTGAATCACACGCCGGGTTGCGGTCATAACGGTTTGGCGCTCACCAAACAGAAGACTTTCCTGATTGCGTGCGATGACCCGCGTGGTGCAATCCTTGAAGTCGACATGACTGGGAAGCAGCTGCGCCGATGGGATGCCGACAGCAATAATAAGAAGTTGGACGGCGGTATCAATGATATTGTGGTCACCACCAGCGGCGGTGCTTACGCCACGCTTTCTGGCCCATACACTAACCCGCCGACTTCCGTGATCGGGAAAATCCTGTATCGTGCGCCCGGTGGTCAGGAATGGGTCGAGGTTGCAGACGACCTCAACTACGCCAATGGAATAGGCGTCTCTCCGAACCAAAAGACGCTTTACGTAAGTCAAACCGTTGGAAACTGCATATTGAAGTTCACGATAAGAGCCGATGGCTCGTTGAGTAACAGATCGAATTTCGCGCTCCTGAACCTTCTCACGAAAAACAAGGTCAAATCCTGGTGGATTGGACCTGATAGCATGAAGATCGACAGCAAGGGCAACATGTATGTTGCCCAGTGGTCCGGCGGCAAGATATTAAAGCTATCCCCCGACGGCAAGCTTCTACATTTTTTTGAAATTGCTGCTGGTAATGGCACGACAAACGTCGCCTTTGGCGAAGGCGAGAAAGAGTTGTACGTAACCGTTGTCAAGGATCCGAACGACTCGAAGGCAAGGGGCAGTGTCGTGAAGATCCCAAATGTTAAGTAGGCCTGGGCAAGACTGCACCCCGCAGCTTGGCTGCTGAGGCGACGGTCGCTAAATGGACCGTGTACAGGTCAGTTAACTGAGATCAGGCCAATTTTTATACTTACTCTAATGAATGGATAGTTCGCAGCTAAATAGACCGTGTAGACATTACTCGACCTGCTCCGGGCAATTTTGGTCAGCATTTCAAAAAAACTAGAATTCCTGAATCAAATTAACAACGCCGCAAGAGAATGCGGCGCAAGAGGTTTCAATGGTGGGCGCGAGAGGTCTCGAACCTCTGGCCTCTACAGTGTCAATGTAGCGCTCTACCGCTGAGCTACGCGCCCGAAAGCAGAGCTATTCGGGCGCGCGCAAACACCGACCTGTTGTTACTCGTGGAAATGGAAGGTCGAGATGCTGCACAGATCCACGTTGTACTTGATGGATTTGTCGCCGTCTGAATAAATCGCCTTGATGTCGTAATAGCACACGCCCAGGTCATCGGAAAAGGTGATTTTTACGTGGTGGCCGGCGTGCAGCACGTCGGTTCCCAACACGTCCTCTTCCCAGTTGTCGGCACTGTGTGGTGAGACGTAGAGACGATCAATCGTGTAACTGGTTTCATTGTAAACGATGAAATCGCGTTGATCCGCCGCCACCCTGCTCATGTTGAGCATTAGGAAACACATGGTTAATGCACATGCGAAGGCTAGGTTGGCGACTGCGCGCCACGTAATTCTCATTAAAAACTCTCCCCGTCGTAGTCTGAGATTTGCAGCACGCTGCTGCTGAGCTCATATGGTCAGACTACCGGGAGAAATATATCGTTACGGAAAGCGCGTGTGAGCGTATGCACAGCGCGAGAATCCGCGAGTCAGTTGGCGCGTTTGTGCTCGGGTGATAACCGCGAAGCGACGTCGCGATAGAGTGCACGGCTCGCTTTTGTGAGTAGTTCTGTCACGCGAAAGATAGCGTCCCCGGAAAGTGTCACCCCCTGCCACGGCATGCCGCGATGACGTAGCACTAATGCATAAGTATCGTGACCAACATCATACACGGCGAACTCGTCGGACTCGGCCAGGCACGTAGAGCCCGCCAGCACATCGGTCTCGATATCGGTCCACAACTTCATGAGTGCGACCTCGTCATCACTTGTCCGCAACTATAAGGGTTTTTGGTTCCGTACTGGTAGGCAGCGGCGCGTTCGCTTCCAAAACCTCCAGCGGATACGCAACGCGTTTCCACACGACGCGAATGATCGCGGCAATTGGAACTGCGACGAACATCCCGACAATCCCGCCGAATTCAGCACCCATCAAAATGGCGACCAGGACTAATAACGGGGAAAGACCGACGCGCTTGCCGACGATGCCCGGCGCCACAAAATGGCCCTCGAGCTCATAAATAAGAAGAAAAGCAAGCGCGACCACGACCGCTTTCCCGACTCCTTGCGTCAAGAGCGCGATCAGCACCGCTGGTATTGCACCAGAAAATGCGCCAACATAAGGAATCAGGTCCATGATGCCTGCGAACAAACCTATCAAAACCGCATAAGGAATATGCAGAAGAAGCAACGCGATCGTCACCGAGACGCCGATGCACGCCGCAACAATTATCTGACCGCGGATGAATCCCGCTAGTACCTGGTCGACGTCTTGCATGACTAACGTAGTCTGCGTTCTCAGCGTGGGCGGAAACAGACTTATGAAGCCTCGTGACAAGCGATCCGCATCGAGCAGAATGTAAAACGCCAAGATCGGCACGATCACGAGGCCGCTGATCAACCCCACCACGCTCAACACAATTCGCAATGCTTCACCCGTATACGCACCGGCAGCAGCTTCCAAATCGGAAACGGTCTGGTTTACGTAGTTTGCAGCAGTTTGCCGCGTTTCAATTGGGACAGCCGCCAACACACTATTATTTGCATTTACTAGGGAGTCGTGCAGCTGACGAGCGATGCTGGGGAGATTGTGTGAGAAAGTCTTAGCTTCGTAAGCAATCGCTGGACCGCCGAATCCAACTGCCGTGCCGACGACGATGATGATGAAGACATAGACCGTCGCAATTGCAAGCCAACGCGGAAAACGGCGCGCTTGCAGCATGCGCACAGCCGGATAAACCAAATATGCAAAAAATACCGCTCCTAATAAAATGAGCAGCACAATTCGTATCTTGCCCATTACCATTAACACCGCCCACAATAGGGCGATACTTAGGGCAGTGACCCCGAGAATCTTGAGCGTGCGTGTAAGACGCTTATCCGGGTCCATGTTCCCTTGAGGCTATTACGGTCGAGTAAAGCGGCGACTCTTCATAGTGAGCCAGCAAATCAGCCGGATCATTATAAATCGCGATTGCATCGTTGAGCCGGCTATCATCCCAACCGCCGCAGCGAACGGCAATAGTGCGCACCCCTAACTTCGACGCAGCTAGAATGTCATAAGGCGTATCACCGAGCATGATTGCTTCGTTAGGTTTCAATTCAGCGGTATTCAACGCCGCTTCGATAATATCCGGCGAAGGCTTAGATTTCTTGCCGTTACTCCCCGTGTCCGAGACCTCAACCAGGTCCTGGATGTCCGCGATCTTTAAGAGCGCTTGCAATTCTTCTTTTTGCGCTGAACTGGCAACGACGAGCGCGAAGCCTTGCGCCCGCATACGCTCGCATACCAGCCGTGCGCCCGCGGCAGGTTTCAAGTCTGGGGCGTATTTTGACAGAAAAATCTGCTTGCGCGACCCGTTGATTTCTTTACCCTGTCCGGTGCTAATATCCAGAGTGGGCGCGAGCGCCGGAATTGTTTTGTCCCCACCCATACCGATGAGCGGCCGGACATCCTCAAATCGGACAACGATCCCGTGTTGCTGAAAAGCCTCAACCCATGCGTGTGCGTGCGCATCGTTGCTCAGGACAAGGGTGCCATCGATATCGAGCAGGACGCCTTTGAGCGCGTTTGACTTATTCATTATTTGGATGTACCCACCGCGGCAAGGCGGTAAAAGCTGACCGGGCGAGCCAAGATGCAAGGCGACAAATGCGCTTGCCGTCATCCAGCTCAGCTAAGCTCAGTATCGACTTAGGTTCGTTTCGGCACACAGCTGTGACTAAAACGCTCGCGAGGGCGGGTATCGCACTTACGAGCTCGTGCCCATCCCATCCAGCACGCGTTGTGACCGTGCTTGAACGTCGGTCGCGATCGCATCAAGCGCCGTATTCTGCGTTAGCGCAAGCATGGCTGCAACGTCGATAGCCGACACGGTAACCTTGCCGTCGACTTCCCGTACCACGACGTTGCAGGGAAGCAGAAGACCCAAATACGGTTCTGCCTCCAGCGCCCGATGCGCCAATTGCGGATTGCACGCGCCTAAAATTATGGAAGGAGGTGTGTCGATGCCAATCTTTTCCTTCAACGTCTTAGCCACGTCGATCTCGCAAAGCACACCGAAGCCTTCGGCTTTCAAACGCTCCTTCGCTCGCGCCACGGCGTGTTCGTAAGAGAGCGTGGTTACCACGATGGATCCGTAGGGCAAAGTTGTGTTAGATAAATCCATTTGTGCCTCTCACCTGATGCATGTTCTAAAGCCGGTAATAATGTCACGGCGATGCGGACGATAGAAATTGCGCCAACGCGCAGTGACAAGCCGCCCGCGTGTTGACCACGCTCCGCCTCGCAGCACCTTATGAGTCCCAAACCAGGGAGCTGAGTATTCCTTATACGGATCGGTTACGAATCCAGGATATGGTTTAAAAGGCGAAGCGGTCCATTCCCAAATGTTCCCGATCATCTGGCGACATCCAAATAGGCTGTCGCCGCTGTCGAGTGCTCCCACGTCAACCGGGCCGCCGCAGGCCGCGTCAACGTTGGCGTACTCATTGTTTGGCGGATCATTGCCCCAAGGATAGCGCCTTCGTTCTCCGCCCGTGGCGGCGACTTCCCATTCGGCCTCGCTCGGCAGCCGCCGGCCGGCCCACGCACAATAGGCACTGGCCTCAAACCAATTCACGTGGCAGACAGGTTCATGATCGCCGATGCACACCCAGCGATCGAAATGGCGACGTTCCCATTTGCCCGTAGCGGCATTGCCGATCTTACGCCAATACAACGGATGTTCTGGATTGGCTCTCTGCAACCAGTCCCAGCCTTCATCCGACCAATATTCGCGCTCTCTATAGCCGCCGGCGTCGATGAACGCGGCATACTCAGCATTGGTGACGGGTGCGCGAGATATCTTATAAGCGTTGAGCGCGATCTCATGAGCCCATTTTTCGTTGTCGAAAACAAATCCGTCGTTTGGTCTTGCGCCGATTTCGTACGTTCCAGCGGGCACGAGCACATCGCCGGGTAGCGATCCCCCACCCTTCGTTCCAGCAGCTGCGGTCGTCGCGAGAGAGGGGTTTGCGTAACCCAAGGTTTGTCGCGTATAAATGAGGGCTTCTCCATGCATGTCCTCGTGGTGA
>JRHI01001750.1_pt1 | contig 16990 bp, 13 predicted proteins | sample 215371 | NCBI WGS metagenome assembly JRHI01 (sample SAMN02929681, study PRJNA255918) | sediment metagenome | biome: cave system; feature: Ice Cave; material: Sediment; isolation source: sediment from deep within a dark volcanic ice cave with no known source of... ...
CACAACGGGGAATCACGCCGTTTTCAGCGCCGGATGAGATTTTGGCGAGGGACACCGCTTGTACTGAAGCGGCGGGCGGCGCCACGGTTATCGTTGATGTATTCAAAAAAAGATAAGGAAATATTGATGCGGTGGCAGCTTGCAAAAGTGCGCAGCGACTGGCGCGTCCTCGCTTACCCGGGCATGCGTGATGACGTTCCGCCGGAAGACAAGACTATCCAGGCCGAATACTACGCTGCGCGTGATGCCTTGAAGCAATTCGAGAACGCCGAGCTCGTCACGCTGGCGAAACAAGCGCACCCCGATGTGCCTGATGACGTAAACCTGAACACGGCAGACAGATACAGACGCTGGTGCCAGGTTCAGCAGCATATTATGGAAGCAGAATTAAAACTTCTGGCTATCAGCCGGGAGATCGAAGATGCGTTGCCGCAATTGAGGACCAAGGTGCAATAGGACGCCGGCTAACATCCGCGGAAGAACAAGGGGCGTTAATTTGCAAGAGTGGACGCCGGGTCGACCTGCAGTCGCCGCCGCTGGGTGAACTGCCGGCGCGCCCAGTTTGGGACTTGCGCCATTCATTGCGATCGAGGGACATCAACGCGGGCTCATGTTATCTTTCCCATCGTGTGTTCATCGGGCATAGCGGGTTGGTTGTCGCCGCAACGGATCTTTCCCACCTTTATTGTCGCCATCGCACTAATTCTAGTGTCTTCCATTGTTGTTGACGGACAATCGGCGAACGCCTCGCTGACCGGCCGCATAACCGATTCCAGCAAAGCGGTGGTTTCCAATGCGAAAGTGATTGTCATCAACAACGGCACGCGAGTTCGTTACGAAACCATTACAAACGAAACGGGAATCTTCTACGTGACCAACCTGCCGCCTGGTTCGTATCGCATCGAAGTGGAAAAGCTGGGATTTAAAGTGGTCATCAAATCCGACCTGATTCTTCACGTGCAAGATGTTCTGGAACTCAATTTTGAGATGGTTCCGGGATCGGCGTCGGAAAGCGTCACGGTGCAGGGCGGAGCGCCGTTGCTCGATACCGAGTCCTCGACGATCGGCACCGTGGTCGAGCGGCGCCAAGTGAATGAGCTACCTTTAAATGGCCGCAACGTATTTAATTTAATTGAACTCGCGGCGTCCGTGGTTCCGCAAGGAAGCTCGACGGGCACGGCGGTCGGGGTAAATCCATTTGGCTGGGGAAATTATCAGGTAAATGGTTCCTTCGGAAACGAGAGCGCGGAATATTTGGACGGCCAGCCACTCAACATCGGTTATATCAACCTGCCCGTTTTGATTCCGACGCAAGATTCCATTCAAGAATTTAAAGTTCAGACCAGCAACCTCGGCCCAGAATGGGGGAAGTTTTCCGGCGGCGTGATCAACCTGAGCACCAAGTCCGGCAGCCGCGTGATTCACGGTGAAGCGTACGAATATCTGCGCAACAAGATTTTTAATGCGAACGATTTCTTTCTAAATGCGGTAGGGAAAAGCAGGCCACCCTGGGTACAGAACCAATTCGGAGCAAATACGGGTGGGCCATTGAATCTCCCGGGCGTTGTCGGGCGGAACAAGACGTTCTGGTTTGTGAGCGCCGAGAGTTTTCGGTTACGAACCAGCGAGCCATTCACCGCCACGGTTCCCGATGCGCACGAGAGAGCCGGAAATTTTTCGGAACTTTGCAAGTCGGGATTCACCGCGGGGATTTGCAACGACCGAGGCTTGGATGCGAACGGGAAGCCGGTAGTGATCGACCAGATTTACGATCCGTGTGGCGGGGTGGTGAACGCAAATGGTACTTGTCCTGGGAGCGCCGCCGCTCCACAGCCATTTCTAAACAACGTGATTCCAGCGAACCGGATTAGCAACACGTCGGCGAAACTCCTAGATCTATGGCCCGCAGCCAACAATCCAAACACCAGGAACAACAACTTTACTACCGCCGCACCGACCGGCGGAGACCATAGTCAAGTTGTTGCGCGTCTAGACCACAACATTACGGATAAGCAGCGGCTATTCTTGCGCTTCAGTCACTGGGACATTCTGGATTTGCCTATCGATCCGCTGGCAACCGGGCTGTGCGCGGATCGTTGTAATGAGGATTACCACACGCAGGCCCTCGCCGCCGGCTACACTCACAGCGTAACACCCACAACCGTCTTCGGATTCAACGCAAGCGTCAGCCGCTTCAGCTATGACCGGAATCCCAAGAATGCAGGCTTTGATTTGACCAGTATCGGTTGGCCGGCGAGCTATAACGCAGCGATCCCGGCGCAGATGCGCACCCCGCCGACGCCCTGCGTGGCGAACTTCGCCGACAACATCATGTGTACCCAGGGTCAAAGTTTTATTCACGATCGCAACACGCAATTCTACTTGTCGCCGAGCTTGTCCATTTTGCGCGGCCGTCATGAATTCCGCATGGGCTTCCAATTCGAAGTCGGCCGCGACAACTATGCCCAGTCCAACGTGGCTACCGGGGCTTTTGATTTTTGCGTCGCCGGCCAGGCGTGTTTCACCGCTCTACCGGGAGTTCCCGGCACAGGATTTTCCTTTGCGGATTTCTTGATGGGGTACGCCGACAATTTCAATAATTTGGAGAACCATTTTTTTGCGCAAGCCGTGGTGCCAGCTTTCACCGCAGGCCAGCAGATTCACCGCGCATTTTACTTTGACGATTCCTGGCACGCCAGTACTCGCTTGACCCTGAATCTTGGGCTGCGCTACGAGTTGCAAGGACCGTGGTCCGATCGCTACAACCGTTTGTCGTATTTCGACCCGACGGCTACAAATTATTTGACGCAGTACCTGCCTGCCGGTTCGCGCCCAGTTGCTGGAGACGTATTTTTGGTCAGCCCTGAGCATCGCAACAACGTCCCGTTGGGAAAAACCCAATTCTCTCCTCGTGTCGGATTGGCATACAGCATCAATGGCAGCACTGTCGTGCGCGGCGGCTATGGAATTTTCTGGATCCCGAACTATGTGTCGTTCAGTCTTAACCCCTTGAACGATCTGGTGAACGCGGCCGCCACCACGTACACCGGAACTGTCGATGGATCCCACCCCGTGAATACCATCGCTTTACCGTTCCCAGCTGGAATTTCCGAGCCACCCGGCAGGAGTTTGGGCACAGCGGGAACTCAGCAATTCCTAACGCAAGTCGTGCAGTCCATCACGGAAGCAAATCCCAGCGACCACCCGCAGGGCTATATGCAGCAGTGGAATCTTGATGTACAGCGGGATCTCAGCGAGGGTTTTTTCATATCTGCGGCATACGTAGGGTCCAGAGGAACGCACCTTCCGCAATACTCCCAACAAATTAATCAAATATCAGACGCTTTGTTGGCCCAGGCTTCCGCGCAAGTGAACCCCGCGCTACCTGATCCCAGACAGAACGTAACGCTGGTGCGTTCCACCCCAAATCCGTTTTTCATTGCAGGCCAGGCGTTAGCGCTCACCGGGCCCACGACCACCATTGGCCAACTTCTTCGTCCGTATCCCCAATACACCAGCGTGCAGCTTGCAGGGCAAGGTTCCTACGACAGCATCTATCAATCGTTTCAACTCACCATGCAAAAACGCTTCTCTGGCGCGGGTTCGCTGCTGGTCACTTACACCAATTCGAAACTCATCAGTGATACAGACACGCTCACCAGTTGGCTGGAGACCAGCGTCGGAGGAATTCAAGACAATAACAACTTGCGTGGGGAGCGTTCGTTGTCTTCCCAGGATGTCCCTCAGCGCCTGGTGATTAGCTATGTTCTCGATCTGCCTCTCGGCAAGGGCAAAAAATATTTTGCCGGCATCGGGGCGACGGCAGACAAGATCATCGGTGGATGGGGGGTTGACGGCGTTACTATTTTCCAGCGCGGCTTCCCATTGGTATTCACAAACGGGCAAGTCAATGGCACTACACTTTTTGGTGGCGGTTCGCGCCCGAATATCGCGCCCGGGTGCAATCCCGCGAGCTCTGGCCGCCGCGCTTTCGACCTTGGGGAGTGGTTCAACACGTCGTGTTTCACCGCGCCTGCAGATTTTGCATTCGGCAATGAGCCGCGCGTCGATCCGCGACTGCGCGCGCAGGGAATTAATAATTTTGATTTTGCGCTCTTCAAGAGAACCAGATTTGCGAGCAATGAGCGTTTTGGCGTGGAATTCCGCACGGAATTCTTCAACATCTTCAATAAAACGCAATTTGCCGCGCCAAACACCATCTGCTGCAAAGCCAACAATCCGAATTTTGGAGTGGTCACGGCGACTGCTCCCGGGACGAATCCCAGGTTGGTGCAGTTTGCGCTGAAGTTCTTGTTTTAGTTCAAGTAACGCGCTGCATCCAGCCCGTTCCCATCGCATTTGTGTATATGAGGTGCGGTACACTCCGCCGGCCGGCCAAAACTTCCGCAGCATTAAAAATGCTGATTACATCGAAAAATCTTCTCACTCGTCTCAAGCTAGTGTATGTTCCTGAAAGCGGCACAGCTTTGCCGGGTCACTTCGGCGAAGCGAGGGGTGTCCAGCTGAAGCTTTCGGTTCCACACCGCCGGTTTGCGTACATCGTATGAATACTCGTCCGACTGGACGAGCACTCGCACTTCCCATTGCTTGGGCGGGATGCCGGGAGCGCACCATTTCGTCCCCGGACGCTCCCGAGCGACGCCCCCTTAGTGACGAAGAAGTAATGGCTCGCCTGCAAGCAAATGACGCAAATTCCTTGGAGATGCTCTTTGACCGCTACGCCAAACTGGTCTTCAGGATTGCCCGTGGAGTCGTTCGCGATGTTGGCGAAGCCGAGGACGTGGTTCAAGAGGTATTTTTTCACTTATATAAGAAATCAACGCTGTATGACGCGTCCAAGGGCACTGCCAAAAACTGGATCCTGCAGATCGCGCTCCATCGCGCGCTCGATAAGAAGGCTCATTTGGCGCGGCGCGGGTCTTACGCTGGTACAGATATTGCCGCGCTGGGCGATACACTGTTAGGAAGCACGAATCTGGACAGGGAGGTCGACGCCACGCTGAACCGGGCTCGTCTTGCAAGGGCCTTCGAGGAATTGCCGACTATCCAGCGTACGACACTTGAGTTGTTTTACTTCGAAGGTTTAGAGTTACGCGAAATCAGCGAGAAGCTTAACGAGCCATTGGGGAATGTACGACACCATTTTTACCGTGGCCTCGAACGTTTGCGTAAGAGTGCGTTTGTTCAGAAGCTTCGGGGAAACAAACGATGCTGACCATGGAGGGCAACCGCGATGAGCACGAGAAGTTTAAGCGGCTCTGCGCTTTGGCGGTTTCGGAGGGGCTTGCCCCTTTGGAAGTGTCCGAGCTGCGATCACATCTGCGCGATTGTGAAGAATGCCGCGAGTTGCTGCCGCAGTACCGCAGCCTGACCACGCAAGGAATATTCGCCCTTGCCGACGCGTATCTGGAAAATTCGGAACTGACGAGTTGGGATGACCTGCCCGCGCGACGCCGGTTGTTGGCCAATGTTTCGGACGAACAGAAAGCCGTTCCTCTCGAGAGTTCCTCCAGTGTTGTTCTGCGTCACGGGTTTCTATCCAAGATCGCCGCAAGTTCAGCCGTACGAATAGCCGTTGCAGCCAGTCTCCTCTTCGCGATTGCCTTCGGAAGCTACCGACTCGGCCTACGAGAACAATCGCACAACACCCCGGACGTCAGGGCTGCATACATCGAAAACCGATTGGAAAAGCTTTCTCAAGAAAAGCGCGGCGCCGATGAAACATTGACGGCGCAAGCAGCGAAGCTTGCGCAACTGCAGCTCGAGACTGCGGGAAAAGAGCGAGAACTCGAAAAGCTACGTTCAGAATTGCAAGAGGTTGAAGCTCATTCGAGCGGGCTCCTGGCGGCCAGTGGCCAGTCGGAAGCGCAATCGCGAGCTCTCCTTCAGCAACGCGACACCCTGAACGCGCAGCTCCAGGTGATGATCCAATCGTACGAAACGCAAAAGGCTGAGCTCGCCAGCATGCGCTCGGAGAGCGACAAGACCGTGTTTTACACCTCGACCTTGGAAGCGAAAATTGCCGCGCTAACCGCTTCCAATCGCGATCAGGACCGCCAGCTCAAAGACGCGCAGCAGTACCTTACTTCTGACAAAGATATTCGAGAGCTGATGGGCGCGCGGAAGTTGTATATCGCGGACGTCTTCGATGTGGACGGCACCAGCCGCACGCAGAAGCCTTTCGGCCGCGTTTTCTACACCCAGGGCAAATCCCTGATTTTTTACGCTTTCGACCTGGATCGCGAGCCTGGCGTGGTAAATGCCAGCACCTTCCAAGTGTGGGGTCAGCGCGACACCCCGCAGGGCGAACAAGCCGCCCCTATGAATCTCGGCATTTTGTATCGCGACAGCGAATCCAACCGTCGCTGGGTGATGCGCTTCGATGAACATAAGCAGTTGAGCGAGATCGATGCCGTTTTCGTCACCGTAGAGCCACGCGGAGGAAGTCACAAACCAACGAGCAAGCCGTTCCTGTACGCCCTCCTCAGGAACCAAGCGAATCACCCTTAGTTCATTTAAAGCTCTTCAGCCGTGCCGCCGGCGAGCAGCGCGTCGCCGGGATCCCTTATCTTTCTCGCCGAAACATGTCTTATTTATATTTTTAATGCATGGTACAAATCGCTCCGCTCCGTCGTATTGATAATTAAATCAGCAAAATTGTCGAGGACGTGGTCTTCAAGTAGTTTGTTCTCTAACCGGGAGCTTGAAGTCGTGGTGTGTGTCTCGCTTACTTAAGCGTGTCGATATTCCGTGATTAACAGGTCAGGAGCGTTCTCGATGACGAACTCGCGTTTTGCGGTAATTGCACTGATAGCTACAGCGCTTTCCGTCTGCGTGGCGGGCATTTTCGCCCCGCCGCTACTTTCGCAGACCACCTACGGCTCGTTAGCCGGAACCGTTAGCGACGCCTCGGGGGGGCGGTCGCGGATGCCGAGGTAGCGCTCACTAATGTCGGCACCGGTGAGAAACGAGTCGCGCCATCCGGACCCGACGGTTTGTACTCCTTCGTCAACCTCCAGCCCGGCGAGTATCGCATCGATGTTGAAAAGACCGGCTTTAAGCGCATCTCACGCCCCTCCGTCATCATTGAAGTAGGACAAGCAGCGCGTATCGACATCGCGCTCCAGGTCGGCGACGTAACGCAAACCGTGGAGGTCACGGGCGAAACGCCGCTCCTTCAAGTAGAAACCTCTTCCCTAGGACAGGTTATCGAAGAGCGCAAAGTAAACGAGCTGCCGCTGAATGGCCGTAACGTCTTCAACCTGGTGGCGTTGGCGCCTTCGGTCATCGCACAAGGAGGCGCGAACGGCACTCCGGTCGGAGAGAATCCCTTCGGCTGGGGCAACTATCAAATCAACGGCTCATTCGGCAACGAAAGCGCGGAATATCTGGACGGCCAACCCCTCAACATCGGCTACATCAATCTCCCTGTGATCATTCCCACGCAGGACTCGATCCAGGAATTCAAAGTACAGACCAGTAACCTCGGTGCTGACTGGGGCAAGTTCTCCGGCGGCGTCATCAACATGATCACCAAGTCCGGTCAGAATACCCTGCACGGTGCGGCCTACGAGTATCTTCGCAACAAGGTTCTCGACGCCAACGATTTCTTCCTGAATAAGGCCGGACGGCCTAGACCGCCCTTTACCCAGAATCAATTTGGCGCAAATGCCGGCGGACCTATCTGGATTCCTCATGTATACAACGGCCGTGACAAAACATTCTGGTTCTTCAGCTGGGAAGGGTTCCGCCTGCGGACTGGAACCGCCTTTACCACGTCAGTGCCAACTCCCGCCGAAGCAGCAGGCGATTTCTCAGCGATCACAAAGCCGATCCTTGATCCTTGCGGCGGCACAGTTGCCACTGCTGTGGCCTGCCCCAACTACAACGGCCCAGCGACTCCGTTCGCTGGAAATCGGATCCCGGCCGGCCGGCTCAATCCGACATCGCTGGCGCTTTTAAAGCTCTTTCCGGCAGCCAATGCCGCCGGTTCCGTTAATCCCACCACCGGACAAGTCATCAACAATTTCACCACCGCGACCAGCGCGGGCGGAAACCAGAATCAGGTTGTCGGTCGCCTGGACCAGAATATTTCAGCCACCCAGCATATCTTTTTCCGCGACACCTACTGGGACGTGCTCGACCTTCCGGTGGATCCCTTGGGAACGGGACTGTGCGCCGACCGCTGCGCGGAAACCTACAAGAGCAATGCCGCGGCCATCGGATATAACTACACGCTAACGCCTACCACCGTCATCGGCATCGATGCCAGTGTCAGTCGTTTTGCTTATGATCGTTCACCGAAAAATTCGGGCTTTGATCTCACCACGATTGGCTACCCAGCTCAGTATAACAATGCCATCCCGTCGGGCGCACGCACGCCGCCTACCCCTTGCATCTTTGGTTTCGTGGATAATATTACCTGCACGCAGGGACAGAGTTTCATTACCGATCGCAACACTCAATTCAACTTCTCGCCGAACATCACGCTGGTACGTGGACACCACACTGTGAAGCTTGGTTTCCAGCTGGAAATCGGTCGCGACAATTACGCACAAACGAACGTTGGCAGCGGGGCATTTGCCTTCTGCGGCTCCGGCCTGTCCTGTTTTACTGGCTTCAGCTTCGCAGATTTCATTCTCGGTTATGCCGACAACCCGCAGAACGTAGAGAATCATTTCTTCGGCCAAGCGGTCGTTCCAGCGCTGGTTGCTGGTCAGCAGATATATAAGGGTTTTTATGTCGACGATACCTTCCGGCTTACCCCCAAGCTGACGCTGAACTTGGGCATACGCTACGACCTGCAGGGACCTTGGTCTGAGCGCTTCAACCGCCAGTCATACTTCAATCCTAACGCTCAAAGCTGGTTAGCCAATCCCGCTGCTTCAGCTGGCTTCGCCAACGTGCCTGGGCTGCAAGGACTAAAGGGTGATATTTTCTTGGTGTCGCCAAATAGCCGCAGCAACATCCCCCTGGACAAGACCAACATCCAGCCACGCGTCGGGTTCGCGTATAGCCTCGACCGGAAGACCGTCATTCGCGGTGGCTATGGCATCTTCTTCGTTCCCAACTACGTCTCGTTCGGTCTGAATCCCAACAACGACGTAGTTAACGACGCCACGACGGGCTACAACGGCACGGTTAACGGTACCATTCCCATTAACACCATCAACACTCCGTTCTTGCCGGAAATCGTTCCTCCAGTCGGCCGAACGCTAGGGACGCTGGGCACCCAGCAATACACCTCGCAGGTTGTGCAGAATCCCACAATCTCCAACCTCGGAGACCACCCAGCAGCCTACGTGCAACAGTGGAACCTGAATATTCAGCGCGACCTGCCGGGCCGATTCTTCGTGTCGGCTGCGTACGTCGGCTCGAAAGGTACGCACCTAGAATCCTATTCGCAGCAAGCCAACCAAATCGGCAGCAATTTCCTCAGCGGAGCCGCCACGCAGTGCGCCGCCCAAGTGGCGGTCACTGGGGCGCGGTGTAACGCGAGCAGAGTGACCTTGCTGAAATCAGTGGCCAATCCCTTCTTCGATCCAGTCAGCGGCACGGCTTACGCCTTGGGAACGGCAACCACCACGGTTGGACAACTCGACCGCCCGTTTCCGCAATACCTCGGCCTAAGCTACGCTGGGCAAGGGTCATACGACAGCAGCTACGAATCGTTTCAGTTAACGGTTCAGCGCCGATTCGCCGGGGCTGGCTCGCTGCTTGTGGCGTATACCAATTCCAAGCTACTCAGTAACACAGATACGCTCACGAACTGGCTTGAAGTCGCCGCTGGCGGTATTCAAGACAACAATAACAACAGAGCCGAGCGCTCGCGGTCATCGCAAGACGTTCCCCAACGTTTGGTTATCAGCTACGTCCTCGATTTGCCCTTCGGCCACGGTAAGAGGTTTATGTCTGGCGCGACCGGATTTGTCGACAAGGTCATCGGCGGATGGGGCGTGGACGGCGTAACCATCTTCCAGAGCGGATTTCCTCTCGTATTCTCCAACGGAGCCCCGAACTTCACGACGCTCTACGGCGGTGGTTCGCGGCCGAATTTTGTTCCCGGCTGCAACAAGGGAGCGCCCGCGAGTGGTGCGGCAAAACTGAATGAATGGTTCAATACCGCGTGCTTTACGGCGCCGGCGGACTTCACTTTCGGCAACGAATCTCGGACCGATCCTACCTTGCGCGGAGACGGAGTCAGAAATTTCGACTTCTCCATCTTCAAGCGCACTCGTTTTGGTCCGGATGACAAGATCGGTCTCGAGTTCCGGACCGAAGTTTTCAACATCTTCAACCGTACACAGTTCGCACCACCCAATACTTCGTTCAGCAGCGCGACCTTTGGTCAAGTCACCAACTCGTATCCGAACACCAACCCAAGATTGATCCAGTTTGGGCTCAAGCTAGTATTTTAACTGCGTGGAGCCTCGGGGTGGATGCCAAGTGGCATCCGCCTTGAGGGTTTTCCTTTTTTTGCAGCAGACTCAGGCCTGCCCTTGTTGTCCGACCTTTCCGTCGCGCGTTACAGAACCGTGCTAGCCTGTTTCGACGCTCATTGCACGTTCAGTAAAAGGTCACGCCTTCAAGGAGCCAGGCAGATACATGGTCGGTAAGGTGACGCGGCGCAATTTTCTAAGCCTGGCGGGTCTGGCTGCAGCGGCGCCAATTTTTCAAGTAAAGTTACCCCACGGCATCGATTTCATCCTCCAGAATTCTCCTACTCCGAGAAAATTTTTGATCGAGACGATGCCCGGCGGCGTGGCGTTATTTGACTACAACAACGACGGCCTGCTAGACATTTTCCTAGTCAATGGCGGTCGCATCACCGAAAATCTCCACGTCCCGGAACAGTTCGAACGCAGCAATCCTCGCTATTGGAATCGCCTATACCGCCACAATCGCGACGGCAGCTTCTCAGACGTAACCCAGGCCGCAGGTCTGGCCAATGCTGGCAACGGCAACTATGGGATGGGCGTCGCAGTGGGCGACTACGACAACGACGGCTACCCCGATCTCTACGTCACCAGTTATGGCAAGAACATCCTGTACCACAATAACGGCGATGGTACCTTTACCGATGTAACCGCCAAAGCCGGCGTCGCGGGCGGAGGCTGGTCCGTCTCCGCAGGCTTCTTCGATTACGACAACGACGGCCACCTAGACCTATTCGTAACGCGCTACATGGATTGGGATGCCGATCACAACAAAATCTGCGGCGGCGACTGGCACACCTACTGCCCACCAAGCGCTTTCCCCGCCACCACATGTCTCCTCTACCGCAATCGCGGTGACGGCACCTTCGAGGACGTCAGCGAGCGTTCCGGCATCACCGCAAAAAAGGGAAGAGCCCTCGGCGTTTCCTTCGCAGACTACGATGGCGACGGCTTCACAGACATATTCGTCTCCAACGACGGCATGCAGCAGTATCTCTTCCACAACAACGGCAATGGCACCTTCACCGAATGCGCAATGGAGTCCGGCACGGCGCTTACCTCCGACGGCAAAGGCCTCTCCGGAATGGGCACCGTCTTCCAGGACTACGACAACGACGGCCGTCCCGACCTGATTGTCACCGTTTTGCCCCGTGAACTTTTCGCGGTCTTCCACAACGAAGGCACCGGTTCGTTCAGCTACCAAAGTCTGGAAACCGGCGTAGGCGCCATGACTTCGTTAAGTTCGGGCTGGGGCGTAGGCCTGGAAGATTTCGACAATGACGGCTGGAAAGATCTCTTCGTAGCACAAAGCCACGTGCTGGACAACGTCCAGAAGATCGACGCGTCTCTGACCTACAAGCAATTGCCTTTGGTAGCTATGAATCACGGAGGCCACTTCGAGCGCGCCGATTCCGGTGTAACGACGCCGCTAGCAGCGCGCGGCGCGGCATTTGGCGACATAAACAACGACGGCTGCATCGACGTTGTTCTAGCTATACTAGGCGGGCCTCCGGTGTTGCTTCTTAATCGGGCCGGCAGCGGCAATCATTGGCTATCCATCACTCTCCGAGGCACGCGCAGCAATCGTGACGGCTACGGTGCCCGCGTCTTCGTCAACGGACAAACTCGCATCGCCACCTCCTCCGGCAGCTACAACTGCGCCAATGACAAACGGCTCCACTTCGGACTGGGCTCGGCTGATAAAGCCACAATTGAAATACTCTGGCCCTCTGGAGCCAAGCAGGTTATGAACGACGCCGGCGCGAATCAATTTCTGGAAATTCGCGAACCGGAGCAGTTATGACCTGGTTGTTCATGTTGGCGCTGTTGGGCGGGCAGGCAGAACCCTCCGAAGCGATGCAGCACGTGCAGGCAGGCCTCATGGCGCGCCAACAACATCAGGTCGATGTTGAGATCGACGAGTTCAGCAAGGCCATTGAACTCGACCCGAACCTCGCCGACGCTTTTGTCAATCTAGGCGCAGCCTACATGGAAAAGCACGATTACGGCGCCGCCATTGCTCCGTGCAAGCACGCGTTAGAGCTCAGCCCCGACCTTGCAGCGGCCCATCAATTGTTAGGTTTCGCACTTCTGGCGCAAGGTTACGCGATCGAAGCCATACCGCACCTGGAAAAAGTTGGCGCGCAGGACGCCTTGGCGATTGCGCAACTCGAAACCGGCCGACTCACCGAAGCAGTCGCCAACTTCAACGTCGCGCTCGCGAAGCGGCCGAGCGATCCCGATTTGCTCTATTACCTAGGACACGCCAGTGGCTTGCTATCGAAAAGCGCCATTGACACCTTGATTGCGCAATTCCCGGATTCCGCACGCGCCCACCAGGCCCTCGCCGAAAACTATTTCGCCCTCCGCCAAATGCCTCAAGCAGAAAAAGAATACCTGGAAGCAATTCGACTACGTCCTGAATTGCCGAATCTCCACCTCGAACTAGACCAGGTTTACGCCAACTCCGCGCAGTGGCCGAAAGCAGAAGAGGAGTTTCGCGCCGAAACCAAGCTGCAACCAGGCAAAGCCGAAGCAGCCTACCGCCTGGGCAACGCATACCTGCAGCAAGGAAAAGCACATGACGCTTTAGCCGAACTAAAGCGCTCCGACGCGTTGAGGCCGGAAATGGCAGAAACTCTCTATTCATTAGGTAAAGCTGCTTCGCTCGCGGGCCCCAGTGAAACCTCCACTGCGGAGCGTGCTTGGCTTAAAGTGCTAGAGCTCGAGAGAACCTCCTCGCTGGCCGCGCAGTCGCATTTTGCTTTAGCGGGCCTCTACCGTAAGCAAGGCAACACCGCAAAAGCCCAGCACGAAATGCAAGAATTCCAAAAATTGCAAAGCACCATCGGACCACCCCACTCCGAGTGACGAGCCTTTGCGTTGCAGCGGCCGCTTTTCCGAATCAGGCGCTTAGATTACATCCAGCGTATCCGCTCGTTTACACCATGAAGATCAGGTAGATTCTCATGCTCTCGGCTGCAAGCGCGCGAGACATCCTTTTAGGGAGTACTCTGGGTGAGACTCGCAGAATTCACCGCGAGAAGTCTTTGCACTGGGGGCCGGGTGACTTCGTTTCTTGCAAAAAGGAAGGGTCGCCGCTAGACGCGGACGTGCTTCGAAAGCACGCCCTCTACCCAATTCTGGACGGGCTGGGGATTCCGCGAAAAAAGGGCGCGTCGGGCTTTCATACATTCAGGCATTCCGCCGCGAGTACTGTTAACGGGCAGACGGGAAATCTGAAGCTGGCGCGAAAGTTCCTCGGGCATTCCACGATCAAGATGACTGCATACATCTCTATACGCACACTTCTCCCGAAGAAACCGCCAGTCTGGACCGTGCCTTTGCAGAAGAAGAAGAGACGGTCAAGCGTCACTTCGCATTAAGCGCGGCTCTATCACTCTCGGAGTCGTTTTGCTTGGACTATGTGCGGAGTGTAGCCAATCCCTTGTTCCTCAGCTTCAACGACGCATTTGTACCAATAAAATACCTTTTTGTGGGTTTCCTTAAGAATGATTCCAACACGCCTTTGTACCGATTTATTCCCGCACTTTTGACATTTGGACAGGGGCATCAAATCCTCCTTTTAGAACTCCGCTATTTCAGTCGTTTCCATCGTGTATTTTTTATGGTGCAAATCCCGGCAGGCGACCGCATTCGAACCGCAGGGGTACGGCTATACTGCTGACATTCCCGATCGGCCCTTCAGCTTCGACAATCGGCAGACGACACGCTGCAGGTTGCAATCCGGCATCCGCATCTGGTTCGCAAACTGGTGATCGCGTCCGGATTCTTCAGTCGCGATGGCACCGACCCCGCCTTCTGGAATGGCTTTGAACACTCGCAGCTTATAGCTTCATTGCCGAGGTCATGGCTCTCACATGACGGAAGGCAATCAAACGCAACGCTGGCACAAAGAATTTCGGCAGCTTGCCGGCTCAGGAGGAGAACCAATGCGAACACTTGCCCTGCTGACATGCCTTGTTGCGACAGCCGCGGTCGCGCTGGCGCAGGAGAAGCCGCTGACTTCGCGCAATAACAATAAAAAGGAGGCGACTGTGAAGCAGGACGAAACTATCCGCTCACAAAAGGAGCGTCAAGCTCGTGGCCCTGAATATGACCGCTTGGAAGTATTAATCGGAAAGTGGATCAACGTCGGCAAAACCGAACCGATGGGCGATGAGCCGTCGCTCGGTATTACGACCAGCGACATCTACGAATGGCTGCCGGGCAAGTATTGGATTCTGCACAGAGCGTACGGCTGGCTCGGCAACATCGACGTCGGCGGTGTTGAGATCATCGGCTATGACCGCGAAGCTGGCAAATACGTATCGTACTTCTATGACAGTCGCGGCAATTCTTCCGAACATGAAATCATTGTCGACGGTAACACCATGACCTGGAAGGGCAAGGTCACCGGCTGTACCGCCGTCTTTACCGAAAAAGGTAAAGTCCAGACCGCTCACCACGTCCGGCTCGATGAAAATGGCCGGTGGGTACCGTCGATGGAGGTGGTACTAACGAATGTAAATTAAAGCGTCGTTACGAGCCTCTACCGCAAAAGCTGACGAGCAAGAACAGATATTTCTTGCCAGTTTCGACGTAGATGAGATTCGCGCATTCAGGAATTCCGAATCATGGAGTATGAAATCCGCACCTAATCGGAATAAGGGAAGGTTTGCCGACCATACACCCAGGACATGCCTTGCAGGAACGGCACTTCCACGTACAGAGCGTCAAATATCCATATGGTTGGGTGAATCGACGCATTGACAGGCAGCGCGACTTGCTTGATGAGCCGAAATCAATTTACGAAGCGGGGTCGCCAGCGCGGCGGACAAGATTCACTACGATGAGATAGGGCAAGATGAATGGCACTGCGGGAACTGCCAGGACAAAAATTGGAAGGCCAAGATTGACCTGGCGGGGGAAGATGGGAGAGAGAGCAACCAGGGGAACTGCGACCAAACTTAGGGCTACAAATACTTGGCAGGTAATTCTCCCTACCCATCCGACACTTCGCAATGCCGCTGGGAACTTCGCTAGTAGTCGCCAAGGTTCCGAAGAAACGCCAAACAGTAGAATTACGATGCCTTAGCGAGCAACGGATACCCAAGTAAAGTAGAACAATGCCTTTCCGAGAATTGGTTATGATTTGTGACCGCCAGGTTGATTCTCGGACCTTGGACTTCAAGGTCGATCTACCCCTGGATTCGAACGCGCAGGAGATTGCTAATCTTTTTTTGTTGTTGCTGCGATCTGCTGATCCGTGTCTTCAAGCGTCTTGGGTATCTCTGCTGGTGCCTGCAGTTGTCCTGCGTTCATATTGCTCGATGAGGCCGGCGAGGCCGCGTGGGAAATTCCCTGCGCGGCAGCGTTATCGTCCAGATAGCGGTTCCAGTTCCTGCGGGCGGATTCCGGGGATTCGTTCGTCGAAACCTTGGTCCTACTTGACGCTGGCTTCGTCGGCTCCTTGGCCCGAATGTTGCGGGCCGAATCTTTTGCCTGCGCAGGGAAGACACTCCCGGCAACGATCGAGCCGAGCAAAAAAAATGAAAACACTTTATGTATGACTGGCCGCATATATTCCTCTCTATTGCGCGATTTCGTAAAACTGAAAGAGTGGGACAGCGGCTGCAAGCCGGGCTTGGTGCCGCACTTCGAAACTTCGATAATTAGGCACGGCTGAAAAAGTCTTTGTACTGACCCACCACCCTGCCAGGCCACTGTTTACTTCCCACAGGAACAATAGGATTCTGACCATGCACAGGCAATGGTTCTTTAGTACCAATTACTACGTTTGTACAACAAACTCGGTGTTCCAAAATTCAAGCGAAGGTGCCGATTAGCAGGGTGGCGCGCGGTCGGCTAAGACTGGAGACTTCGATCCCGGTTCCGTATAGCGATGTAGTACCTGTTGACATACCGCTCGATACTGCCAGAAGTGACCTGACCGGGGATTTTTGTACCAGCGGGAGTGAGAGAGAATTCACTCTGAAGGAGAGCTGGTATGCCCATCAAGAAATATAAGCCGGAGCAGATTGTCACGCTACTGCGGCAGATTGAAGTGGAAATTGCGAACGGGAAGACCACTCCGCAAGCCTGCAAAGAAGCTCAATTCACCGCACGGAGCTACTACCGCTGGCGGAAGGAATACGGCGGGTTCAAACTCGACCAGGCCAAACGACTAAAGGAACTGGAGCGGGAGAACGCTAAGCTGAAACGGCTGGTGGCGGAGCTGTCGCTGGAGAAGCAAATACTAAAGGATGTAGCGGAGGGAAACTTCTAAGCCCTGAGCGACGCAGGGGCCCTGGCTCAATTCGGGCACTCCGTTTTGCAGGATCGCGCAATATTTCGACAACCTCCGCACGCAGCCTCGTTTCCTCCGCATCCTCGACCAGGTCCACTTGCCGGCCTGACAGCCTGACCTTTTCCAGTTTCCGTGTTCGCGGCTTTCAGTCGAAAAATTGTTAGTGCCTGGTTAGTCGGGTGGTCGTTCGAAGTCTACTTGCAGGATTCTCAAAGGCTAAATT
>JRHI01001751.1_pt1 | contig 16980 bp, 17 predicted proteins | sample 215371 | NCBI WGS metagenome assembly JRHI01 (sample SAMN02929681, study PRJNA255918) | sediment metagenome | biome: cave system; feature: Ice Cave; material: Sediment; isolation source: sediment from deep within a dark volcanic ice cave with no known source of... ...
CAGCTCGCGATGGCGGCGAAGGATCGCCCCGAGCTTCTCTCGGACGACTACTTCGTCGACCTGGCGCTCTGGTTCAACCTCGCCTGGATCGATCCTGACGACATCAACGGCGATGCGCGTCTGGCCGAGCTGCGCTCGCGGGGCGCCCGCTACACGCGCGAGGATGTCCGGTACGTGATCGGACGCCAGCGCTTCATGGCCTCCGGTGTCCCGCATCTGTACCGCAGCCTCGAGCGTGAGGGCCGGATCGAGATCCTCACCACGCCCTATTACCACCCGATCCTCCCGCTGCTCATCGACTCATCGTCGGCTCTGCGAAGCGACCCCGGAGCGCTGCTTCCGGACCCCCCATTCGCGTTTCCCGACGACGCCCGCTACCAGCTCGAGGAGGCGGTCGTCTCGCATGTCCGCGGCTTCGGAGTGAAGCCGCGCGGGGTCTGGCCCTCGGAGGGATCGGTGTCGCCCGAGGCGGCCGACGCCATTGGCGCGGCGCACCTGGAGTGGTTCGCCTCGGACGAGGGGGTGCTCGCGCGCTCGGCGGGGATGACCTTCGAGCGTGACGACATCGGCGCGCTGGTCGAGCCCGCGCTCCTGTATCGGCCGTATCGCCTGGCGAACGGGACCACCGCGATCTTCCGCGACCGCGAGATCAGCGACCGGATCGGGTTCGCCTACGGATCGATGACGCCGCACGACGCGGTCGGCGATCTCATCTGGAAGCTCGAGCGGGCGCGTGACCGGCTGCCGGAGAGCGGTGGTCCGTACCTCGCGTCGATCATCCTCGACGGCGAGAACGCCTGGGAGGCCTACCCGAACAACGGGAACGATTTCCTCCGCTACCTGTACGGGACCCTGCAATCGGATGAGCGATTCGAGACCGTGCGGGTATCGGACTATCTGGACGCGAATCCGGCGACGGTCGGGCTCCCGAACCTGCACAGCGGCTCCTGGATCGACGCGAGCTACCGGGTCTGGATCGGGGAGGAGACCCACCGGCGCGCCTGGGCCGCCCTCGAGCGCACGCGGCGCTTCGCCCAGGAGCAGTGGGGCTCGCTGCGCGATATGCCGGCGAGCGTCCGGCGACCGCTCATGGCGGCCGAGGGGAGTGACTGGTTCTGGTGGTACTCGAGCCGGAACTCGAGCCCAGAGGACAAGGTCTTCGACGCGCTGTTCCGCGCGAATCTGGAGGTCATCTGGTGGTTCGCCGGCGCCGAGCCGCCGCAGGAGATCCGTGGACCGTTCATCGATCCGGCCCGCCTCGCCGGGCCGGCGCCCCGTGGCGGGGCGATGCTCCCCGGTGCCCGGGAGGGCCATGGCTGATCCACCGGTCGGTCGCATCGGCTGCGCGAGCGTTTACCGCCCGACGGATGACAGGGAGCTGCGGGCCCTGCGCGCCGGTCGACGGCTTGCCGGCGCGAGCGTCCTGGAGATCGGCTGCGGCGATGGTCGCCTGACGTTCTTCCTGGCGCGGACCGCGGCGCAGGTCGTCGCGATCGATCCGGATGCCGCCGCCATCCGGCTGGCCCGCCGCCGGGCGCGTGAAGACGACCTCAGGAGTGTCCGCTTCCGGATCGCGCCGGCCCAGCGGCCCGGGGTGGGCCGCGAGCGGTTCGATACGGCGGTCTTCTCCTGGTCGCTCTGATGAGTGCGACGATCGGGCATGGTCGATGCCCTCCACGCGGCCCATCGCGCGGTCCGGCCCGGAGGGACGGTCATCGATCTGCGCCCGGATTCTCAGCACCAGCCGAACGTCTTCCAGCGGCGGGTCCTCCGGGGCCGACTGCGGGAGACCGCGCTCGCCGAGGGCGATAGCGCCGCGAGCGACCGCGCCATCGCGCGGCTCATCGACGAGGGCCTGTTGAAGCCGTTTCGCACCGGGCACTTCTGGTACAGCCTGCGGTTCCCCGACCGCACCGGTCTTGACCGGTGGCTCGAGACCTCCCGCCGCCTGCGGGGCTACGCGCCCGGGACGCGAGCCCGTATCGATCCGCGCTCCCCGCTCATCGTCCGGCGCGCGCTGACCTACGGCATCTACGAGCGGATCTAGATCATCGTCCCGGGCGTCGCGCAAAGATCTCCCTGAAGTAAGGTGGTGGCGTGTTTCGACCACGTCGGTCATCGCAGCGGTCCCTGACAACGATCCTGTTCACGGACATCGTGGGGTCGACCGGCCTCGCCGTCAGCCTTGGGGACCGCGCCTGGCGGGAGCTCATTGCGGCGCACCACGCCGCGGTCCGCCGGGAGCTCCGCCGGGCGGGTGGTCGAGAGGTCGACACCGCCGGCGACGGGTTCTTCGCGACGTTCGATCAGCCTGCCGCAGCGGTCCGTGCCGCTGATCGGATCGTCACCGCGGTCGGCCGACTGGGCGCCTCGGTCCGGACCGGCCTGCACACCGGGGAGGTGGAGACGGCCGGTCCGAAGGTCGGCGGCATCGCCGTGCACACGGCCAGCCGGGTGATGTCAGCGGCAGGGCCGGGTGAGGTCCTGGTGTCGGGCACGCTCCGCGACCTCGTCGCCGGCTCGGGCCTCGAGTTCAGCGATCGAGGCATGCATGAGCTCAAGGGCCTGCCCGGGGAGTGGCACCTGTGGGCCCTGGTCCGCGCGACGGAGGCCGACGGGGCCGTCGCCGGCGGCGTCCACGTTGGAGAGCTGCTCAACGATCGGCCGAGCTTGCCATTGCCGGACAAACCGTCGATCGCCGTCCTGCCGTTCACCAATCTGAGTGGCGATCCGGAGCAGGACTACTTTGCCGACGGTGTGGTCGAAGACATCATCGCCGGCCTATCGCGGATCAAGTGGGTGTTCGTCATCGCCCGCAACTCAAGCTTCGTCTACAAAGGCAAAGCGATGGACGTGAAGCAGGTCGGCCGCGAGCTTGGGGTGCGCTACGTCCTCGAGGGCAGCGTCAGGAAGGCCTCGGATCGGGTGCGCATCACCGCCCAGCTTATCGACGCGACCACCGGCACACACATCTGGGCCGACCGTTATGACCGTGCGCTCGACCACCTCTTCGCTGTGCAGGATGAGCTGACGACCAGCGTGGTGGGCATCATCGAGCCGACGCTGCGCAAGGCGGAGATCGAGCGCGCCAAACGGAAGCGGCCCGACAGCCTTGATGCGTACGACCTCTACCTTCGGGCGCTGCCGTTCGCCTTCACCGCGATGCCGCAGGATGCGGATGAGGCCCTGACCTTGCTTGAGCGAGCGATCGAACTGGAGCCGGACTACGCCGCAGCGCACGCGATCGTGGCCTGGTGTCACGAGCAGCGGTATCTCCGCGGTGGCCTTCGCGAAGAAACGAAGCAGGCCGCTCTGCGCCATGCGCGTACTGCGATCGCCTTAGGCGATGACGACGCCGCGGCCCTGGCCACCGCCGCCTTTGTCGTCGCTGTCGTCGACAGTGACTACGAGACCGCGACCGGAGCGTTCGACCGGTCGTTCGCGCTCTCGAGCTCGTCTGCTCTTGCCCTCGGATTCAGCTCGATCGTCCGCGCGTGGAAGGGTGATGACGCGATGGCCATCGCACAGGCCGAGCGGGCGATACGGCTCAGCCCGTTCGATCCACTCCTGTACGTGCCCTATGTCGGCCTCGCCTACGCGCACTTCGCGGCGGGCCACTTCGCTGAGGCGGCCGCTGCGGCGGGCCGGGCACACCAGTCGAACCCGAAGTTCAGCATGCCGTACGTCTTACAGGCGGGTGCTCTTGCCAGCCTGGACCGCGTTGACGAGGCGAGAGCCCTGGCGCAGCGGCTGCTCGAGATCGAGCCCAACCTCACCGTCACGAGCGCGATCCGTTCGGCGCGCTACGCGGACCCGGAAAAGAAGTCTCAGCTCGGCGACGCGCTCCGGAGGGCAGGCATCCCCGACTAGCGTTGCTTGCGCCCTCCGATCGGAAAGCGGCTGATCGCATCGAGCATCTAGCGCCCCCGGACGGCGCCCTCCCAGGCCGACTCGAGCGCGTCCAGGATCCGGGGCCAGGCGAAGCGCCTCGCCGTTGCCCGTCCATCGGCGCGGATCCGCTCCCCGAGCTCCGGCCGCGCGGCGAGGGTGTCGAGGTGGGTCCCGAGCTCGCCGGGATCGTCCGACTGGATGACGATCGCGTTGCCATACGGGACGGCGTAGTCCTCTCCGGTCCGCCCGACGAACGCGATCCCCCCGCAGGCCATGACCTCCAGGCCCACCAGCCCGAACGGCTCCTTCTCGGAGTTCGCGAGCACTCCCGTCGCCGCCGCGTAGAGCGCGCGAAGCGCCCGCTCGCTCACGAAGTAGTCGAGGAACGCGACGTCGGCGACCGACTCATGGAGCGCCGAGGCAAGGTCACGGGGAGTGGCGTCGGACCCCAGGGCGATGCGCTCGACGCTCAGGCCGCGTTCACGGATGCGATCGCCGACCGTGTCGGCGTACGCGCTCCGGCTTCCGCGCATGACGAATCGCGGCCGTTGCCCGGCGTCGCGCAGTCCCGCGACCGCGTCCACCGCCCACAGCCAGCGCTTGTCCGGGTCGAATCGCGCGACCTTCACCAGGCTCGGGCGTCCCGCGAACGCGAGCTTCAGCGCGCGCGTGTCCGCCGGCGGCACGGGGAGGTTGAAGCGCTTGGCGATCCCGTTGGGCAGGATCCCCGGCTCGACCCCGGAGCGCGCCATCTCGGCGCGCATAAAGCGCGAGATCGTGGTGACGTGAACGGCGCGGGCAAGCGTTGGCAGATCGATCCGGTCGAACCCATAGGTGTTGTTCGCGTTCCAGAAGATCACGGCGTGGTCGGCCAGTCCGGCCGCCGCGGCCCGAGCGGCGGTCCCGATCGCCGCGGACGCGGTCTGCCAGTCTTCGAACAGCAGCACCGCGCGCTTGCCCTCGCGCGCGGCCGGCGCGATGACCTCACGAAGGAGGTGCTCCGGCACGGTCCGGCCGAAATCGGCGGCCTTCCCGGCCTCACCGTCGTACACGTCCTTGGGGTGCTGGCGGGAGATCCATTGGCCCCAGCGCTCGAGGAGCAGCGCGCCGTCGCGGCGCAGCTCGACGGGCGGCGCCGCGGGGTCGCCGACGAACAGCTGGCGGACGCGATAGCCGCGGGTGACGAGCGCGTCGGCCAGGTCGTTCATCCGGGTCGCGAGGCCGCCGACGAACGAATACCGGTCCGGTCCCTCGAAGGCGATGAGGACGATCTCGCTCCAGCGGCCACGCATGCAGGCCATCGTAGCCAGCCCGATACTGGGGCGACGATGCGACCGATCGACCGGATCCGCGAGGACCCCGCGGCCGTGCGCGCGATGCTGACGGCCCGGGGCTTCGACGCGCCGCTCGACCGCATCATCGCGCTCGATGCCCGCAGCCGCGAGCTGAGATCCGAGGCCGAGACGCTCCGCGCCGAGCGGAACAAGGCGAGCAAGGGCGGCCCGCCGACCGAGGAGGTCAAGGCCCACCTGCGCGCGGTCGGTACACGGATCGCCGAGATCGACAAGGACCTCGCGGCGGTCGACGCCGAGCTGGCCGGTCACCTTGACTGGATCCCGAACGTGATCGCCCCGGGAGTGCCGGAGGGCAAGAACGAGGCGGACAACGTGGTCGTCCGGCAGGACGAGCCACGCCCGCTGCCCTTCGCCGCCAGGCCGCATTGGGAGATCGGCGAGACGCTCGGGATCCTCGATATCCCGCGCGGCACCAAGCTGTCGGGGTCGCGCTTCTATGTGCTCCGCGGGGCGGGCGCCGCGCTCCAGCGGGCGCTCATCACCTGGATGCTCGATCTCAAGATCGAGGCCGGCTTCACCGAGATCTATCCGCCGTTCGTCACGCGTCGCGAGACGCTCCAGGCGAGCGCGCATCTGCCCCATTTCGACGAGAACCTCTACCGCGACGAGGATGACGACATCTGGCTCATCCCGACCGCCGAGCCACAGCTGGTGTCACTGCATCGCGACGAGACGATCCCGCTCGAGCGGCTGCCGGCGCGCTACGTGGCTTACACCGCCTGTTTCCGCCGCGAGCACATGAGCGCCGGACGGGACGTGCGGGGGATCAAGCGTGGCCATCAGTTCGACAAGGTCGAGATGGTGGTGTTCTGCCTGCCGGAGGAGTCATCGCGGGAGCTCGCGCTCCTCACCGAGAAGGCGGTGGAGGTGCTGGAGAAGCTCGCGCTCCCGGCGCGGGTGGTCGAACGGTGCACTGGCGATCTCGGCTTCGTCGCGATAAAGGGCTTTGACGTCGAGGCCTGGGCGCCCGGGGCCGGGGAGTGGCTGGAGGTGTCCTCCTGCAGCGATGGCGGATCGCTCCAGGCCGAGCGTGCCGGCATCCGGTTCAAGCGCCTGCCCGGCGGTAGGCCGGAGCACCCGCACATCCTCAACGCATCCGGTCTGGCCCTTCCGAGGCTGTTGATCGCGGTCCTGGAGAACTATCAGCAGGCCGACGGCTCGGTGGTCATCCCCGCGGTGCTGCGTCCGTATCTTCACGGACGCGAGCGCATCGCGGTGGGGGAGTTCTCGCTCTGACCGCCCCCCGCGGCTAGGCCGACTCCGCCCCTGCCGGATCGGCCGGGTCCAGCCGCTCCATCCGGTCCCGTTCATCGAGTCGCGCGAGGTGCGCCAACGCGGCCCGGGTCTCCGTCGCCAGGTGCTGCGGGCCGAAGCGCTCGAAGGCGTCCAGCGCGGCCTCGTATTCGGCACGCGCGCCCAACGTCTGGGCACGTGCGGCGAGCAACCGGCCGCCGGCCAGCCGGACCGCGGCGATCGCGATCGGCAGGTTCAGCCGGTATGCGGCCTCGAGTCCCGACGCGCGGACGGCTTCGGCACCGGTCAGATCCCCGCTCGCGAGAGCGACCTCGATCAGGGCCGGCGCGGTCTCGGCGACGCAGCGGCGGCAGCGGTGCTCGAGGTTCGCCGCCACCACCACCGCCGCGTGCTCCCGCGCCTGTTCCAGCGCACCGCGGGCGACCGCGACGCGCGCGAGCTCGGCGGACACCAGCGCCGCCAGGTGGTCGGCGCCGGGGGAGCGCGGGACGAGGGTCCGGGCCTCCTCCAAGGTGGCTTCCGCGAGCCCGGAGTCCGCGCGTCGTAGCGCGACGCGGCCGAGCGCCAGTAGTGTGGCCGCCACGTTCGCGAGGACGGGGGCCTCGGGTGTCGCCGGATCGGCCAGCGCGAGCGCGCGCTGCAGGGCCCGCTCCGTCTCGGCGGTCCGTCCGAACAGCTCATCGGCCCGGGCGATCGCCCGGAGCGCCGCCGCCTGGCCGGGAACGTCGCCGACCCGGGTCGCGGTCTCAAGCAGCTCAAGACCGAGGCGCTCGGCCTCGGCCGGCGCCCCCCGGTCGAGCGCCGCGCCGGTCTGCGCCGCGAGCGTCCGGACCAGCCCGGGAAGGTCGCCCAGTCGCGTGGCGAGCTCGGCACAGCGGGCGAGCGCGCGCCGGACGTCTTCGCTGCTCCCGCTCTCCGTGGCGTACAGCACGACCGCTTCCTCGGACTCCAGCTCCCGGGCCGGATCGTTCGCCGCCTGTGCCTGGCGGACCGCGATGCGAGCGATACCGAGCGCCTCGCCGGCGCGGTCATCGGAGCGCGCGAGGTTCGCCTTCGCCAGGGTGAGCTCGGCGCGCTCACTTCCGAATGACGGCGTGAGGCGCTCCGCATCCGCCAGATGCTCGGCCGCCCGCTCGGTCCTTCCCGCCCGCGCGGCCAACGCGCCGGCCCGGCGCCGGAGCGCGCCGCGAAGGTCGCTCTCGGGGAGACCGGGACCGAGCGCCTCCTCCGCCGCGTCGAGCGCCTCGTCGAGCGCGCCGAGGCCGGCGGCCGCGTCCGCCGCCGCCAGGAGGGCCCGCGCCCGTTCGGTGGCGCCGCCGTCGGGCAGTCGAAGGGCGAGGGCCGCGGCGAGACGGTGGTGGTGGAGCGCCGCGTCCAGATCGTGCAGCTGGAGCGCGCGATCGGCGGCGCGGAAGGCGTACTCGAAGGCCCGCAGGGCGTGGCTCGAGGCGGCGAAATGGAGCGCCAGGAGGCTGGGCTGCTGGACCGCGAGCTCCGGTCGGGCCTTCTCGATGGCCAGGCCGATCCGTCCGTGCAGCTCTTCCCGGTGTCGCGAGAGCATGGCCGAATAGACGATGTCCCGCAGCTGGGTCTGGTGGAATCGGTGCAGGCCCCGCGCGTCGACGTCGATGAGCCCGGCTTCGACGAGGCGCGTGAGCGCCCCGTCGACGTCCACGTCGGCGCTGTAGAGGGATCGGACGAGCTGGACGTCGAAGCTTCCTCCGATGACCGCGGCGGCGTGCAGGATCCGCCGGTCGGCCGGTCCGATCCCAGCGATGCGGCGAAGCAGCAGCTGCGGAAGCGAGTCCGGAAGCGCCGGCTGCGAGCTCAGGTCCACGAGCGTCGTGCCCTGGCCCGCGGCGACGATCACCCCGCCCTGGCGAAGCCACCGGACCGCCTCTTCCCCGTAGGCCGGGTTGCCGGCGGCGGCCGCACCGATGTCGGAGCCGATGGATCCCGCGGGAACAAGCGCGTCGATGAGCCGGCGCATCGCCGCGTCCTCGAGCGGCCGAAGGCGGATCTGGACATGCTCGCGCAGGTTCGCCCAGGGCACGACGAGGTCTTCGCGGTAGGTGAGGACGATGAGCGCGCGCGACGGGGCGAGTGACGGTGCGAACCGGGTGAGGAACCCGAGCGAGCGCGCATCGATCCACTGCAGATCCTCGATCGCCGCGACGAGGCCCTGGGCCGCCGCCACGCGAAGGAAGAGCCCGGCGAACCCGCGGTCCAGGAGCCGGCGCTTGGTCTCTCCGGACATCGCCGGCAGCACCCCGCCATACCCGAGCGCCGCGAGCACCAGGGCGCGCACCTCGGGCTCGATCTCCGGGTAGGTCTCGGTGATCGTTCGGTAGGCGTGATCGGCCGAGGCCGTTGCGGCAAGACCGAGGACCCGCCGGAGGAGATCGGTGACCGCGCCGTACGGCCGGTGCCGGCCGTAGGTGCTGCACCGGGCCCGCGCGACCCGCGCGCCTCGCGTGCGGGGATGGTGCAGCAGCTCGTCGACGAGCCGGCTCTTCCCGAGCCCGGCCTCGCCGACGACCGACACCAGTGCGCCGCGCTCAGCGAGCGCCGCGTCGAGCGCGCCGAGGAGCGTGGCGATTTCCGCGTCGCGACCGACCAAGGGCATCCGCAGCGCGCCATCGGCCCCCTGTGCCGCGTCGCCGATGAGTCTCCAGGCGGCGAGCGGCGCGGTCTTGCCCTTCGCCACGATCGGCGGATGCGGCTCGTACGCGAACAGCCCGGGCGTTCGCCGGTAGGTGGCGTCGCCGATGAGGATCTCCCCGGGCTCCGCCGCCTGCTCGAGGCGCGCGGCCACATTCACCGCGTCGCCGAGCACCCCGAACTCGCTCTGCCGGTCGCCGATCGCGCCGACGACCGCCATCCCGGTGTTCAATCCGATCCGCAGCGCGAGTCGCCGTCCGGTCCGTTCGGCGATCGCGTTGTTCGTCCGTTCGAGCGCGGCGACGATCGCGAGCGCCGCGCGCTGCGCCTGCGCGGGGTGATCGACCGCGGCGGCGCCGACCGCCCCGAAGACCGCGACGACCGCGTCGCCGATGTACTTCTCGATGATCCCCGCGTTCGCCCGGATCTCGTCGGCGATGACATCCCAGGCCGCGCGCATGTTCTCGTGGAGATCGGCCGGTCCGAGCCGCTCGGCGAGCGCGGTGAATCCGGAGATGTCGGCGAACAGGACCGTTACTTGGCGGGTCTCCCCGCCGCCGCCTCCGGTGTCGGCCGCGAGGCGGGAGCCGCACTTGCCGCAGTAGTCGAACCCGGCGGGCATCTCGGCGGCGCAGCGCGGGCAGGCGAAGGCCAGGGCGATGCCGCATTGGCCGCAGAAGCGCATCCCCTCGGGGTTCCCGTAGCCGCAGGAAGCGCACAGCACGGTCCGACGAGGGTAGTACGCGAAGGGAAGCGCGACGTATCGGGAAGGACTCGGCCGCGGCTGGCGCCGCGCCGCGGCAGGCGCGCCGCGGGTCTAGGCGGGGCTTAGCGCGGCGCTTAACGAGAGACGCGCGACGTCGGTGTGCGCATCCACGATCCGGGCGAGCCCGCTGCCGCCGAAGGAGAGCTGGCGGGCCGGGTAGCCGCACATGAGCGAGAACGGGTGGTGGCCGAGAAGGTCGTTCCAGAGGTCTTCGAGGGCGATCGCCGCATCATGCTTCCCGTCGCTCCAGAGGAGGCCGGCCATCTCGCCGAACGCGCGCACGCCGGCCCCTGCGCCGAGCGCCGCACGCACGGCGGTACCGACGACCGCATCGAACCGAGCGGGGTCGGGCCGGCCGTCGACGAGCACTCGCTCCAGGGTCTCGGCGGCGTCGAGCGAGAGGTAGCGGCCCTCCGCAACGGCCGCGCCAAGGTCGATCCCGAGCGCCACGAGCCGGCACTCGGTGGCCATCCGGTGCTCCGCGGTGGCGATGACGATCGCCGCCTGGCCACGATTCATACCCGCGGCGGCGAAATCCGCGATCCGGTGGGCGAGCGACGCCGGCCGGTCATAGAACTGCACGGTGTGCTCAGCGCCGTCGGCGACCGTTCGCATCCCCGAGAGGATATCCGACCGACCCGGTCGACTTTGCCGGCCGTTCTCCCGGCACCCGAGCGAGCCTCTACGCTGCGGCAGATGACGACCCGCTCGCTGGGCGTGCTCTGTGTCGGGAAGGACGCTCCCGGCACGCTTCACGAGATCACCGGCGTGATCCTGCGCCACCAAGGCAACATCACCTCGGTCGAGATCCCGGAGCGCGGGCCGCGCGGTGCGGTCCATCTGGAGATCGACGTCCCGGGCGGCGAGGCCGTGGCCGACGCCCTCCTCGCCGACCTCGCGGCCCTCGGGGTGGTGGAGGATGTCCGACCGGTGCCGACGATGCTCGAGGTCTACGGCAAGCGGATCATCGTTGCCGGAGGCGGCGCGCAGGTGGGGCAGGTCGCGCTCGGCGCGATCTCGGAGGCCGACCGCCACAACATCCGCGGCGAGAAGATCAGCGTGGACACGATCCCGATCGTGGGTGAGGCGAACATCGCCGACGCGGTGCGCGCCGTTGGGCGTCTGCCGCGCGCGGTCGCGCTCGTCCTGGCCGGCGCCCTCATGGGCGGCGACATCACGAAGGCGGTCGAGGAGGTCCGGGCGAAGGGGATCCTGGTCATCAGCTTGAACATGGCCGGCTCGGTCCCCGCCGCCGCGGACCTGGTCGTGAGCGACCCGGTGCAGGCCGGGGTCATGGCGGTCATGGCCGTCGCGAAGACCGCCCGGTTCGACATCGCCCGGCAGCGGGGGCGGACCTACTAGCGACGAGCGGCTACGTCCGCCTGAGGTGGTCGAGCTCGCGGCGCTCGCGCTTCGTGGGTCGGCCGGCCCCGCGCTCGCGGACGAACACCGGCGGATCGCGCCGCACGACCGGAGCCGGCGGGCTGTGGTCGACCAGGCAGGTCGCCGCCACCGCTGCACCCACCCGCTTGTCGATGATGGCCACCACTTCGAGGATGCGCTCGCGGTCCACGAACGCCTCGATGCGATCGCCGACCTTGACCGGCGTCGACGCCTTGGCCGCGGCGCGGTTCACGCGGATGTGGCCGCCTCGGCAGGCGGTCGTCGCCGCCGAACGGGTCTTATAGAGCCGGACGGCCCAGAGCCAGATGTCCACCCGCGTCGTGTCGATGTGGCTATCCTGCCGGCCCGGACCGGGGACCGCAGCCCGAGCGGTGTCTGGGCCGCGGTTCAGCGCCGCGTGCCCTGATCGGGGCTTCTCGTGGGGGCTTCTCGTCGCGACTCGGGTCAGGGGACGGGAGAACCGCGGCTAATCGGTGTCGCCGCTCGCCTCGGGAGCTTCCGCCGGCTCGGCGGCCTCCGGTGCCTCGGCGGCCTCCGGTGCCTCGGCGGCCTCTTTCGCCTCCGCGGGCTCGGCGGCTTCCTGCGTCGAACCGATCGGCGGATCAGCGAGTGCCCGATCACCCTGCGCGAGGCCGAATACGGCGATCAGGGCGAGCGTCGCGATGAACCTGGTCGTCATGGTCGTCCCCCTGGTCTTGTGCGTCGTGCCGGGATTGTAGACGCGCGCGCAAGCGCGGCGCACCCGAACTGTCTGTCTTCATTGCCCCGGATGGGTGGCAGGCGCACGAATACGACGGTCTTGTGCCGCGTGGCCACGAGCCAGGTTCTCGCCGGCCTTGCCGCCCTGCATCTCGCCTGTCCTCATGGCGGAGCGCCTGCGCGCTCGGCGACGCCGCCAACGGGAAGGCGACCGCGACCTGGCGACGCCGACCCGGAGGCCAGCGCTCGGGTCAAGGCCCGCCACACGTACGGACGGGCCTCAGTAGCATCGGGGCAGACGGAGGGGTGGCAGAGCGGTCGAATGCGGCGGTCTTGAAAACCGCTGGAGTCGCAAGGCTCCCGAGGGTTCGAATCCCTCCCCCTCCGCACGAAACGGGCACTTTCCGCGCGCGACGGTAGGTCGACGATCCCTCGCTGACGACAGTTTTGACGACAACCAGCGCGCCGCCACATCAAGCGGTCTCGCGAAGCGCGCTGGCGCTCGCGGTTCCGTGACCGGCGCGGGGCCACGCGTGTGCCTCGGTGTGGCGGCTGTTGGCCGGGATGTGCGCAGTACCCGCCCCGGCGCGGCGCCCGTTGGCCACCGTGTCGACGCGTGGGGCACGACGGGCTGGCGCCCGCCAGTCAGCTCCCGGGAGGACGGAAGCCGGCGGCCTCCGGGATGGTCGGGATCAGCTCCGCGACGACGGCATCGTCGTCGGCATCGAGCGCGGGCTCGCGCTTCGCCGCCAAGGCGCGCGTCGCGAAGACCAGGTCTCGGGTTGCCGGGGGAAGCGCGATCGCCGCGCGCATGCGGGCGCGTGTGACGCGGCGGCGCTCAGCCGGCTCGAGCTGCGAAAGCGATCGCAACGCGGCAATCAGGGACGCGATGCGAATTGTTTCGTCGGCTTCGGCGGCCAGCGTGGTGAAGCGCTGGGTCCACCAGGCGCGGAGCTCATCGTCGTTGAGATGACGAACCTCATCCACAGCGGGAGTGTAGGTCCGTGCGCGTCGGCTACGGTCAGTCGCAGCACCTGCTCCCGCCCAACGTTGCCGGCCGTTGGCCACCGTGTCGACGCGTGGGGCGCGACCTGGTGGGGGCCGAGCTCGTGAGGCGATCGCCGGTATCGCACGCGCGGCCGCTCACCGCACGCGAGTGCGCAACGCTCGATCGCATCGGCCGCGACAGGACGCACAAGAACATCGCCGCCGAGTTCGGGATCTCGATCAACACCGTCGCGAACCTCGCGGCGAACGCGTACAAGGAGCTCGGCGCGCACAGCGCCGCGGCCGCCGTGCTTGCCCATCGCGACGCGCATCCGTGGTGCGGCTCGCGCATCGACTTCGGGCCGATCCTCGAGCGCATCAAAGCCTCGCGGACGTCACATTGGCGATTGGACTGTGGTTTGCGCCAGCGCATCGGGGAATAATCTTGCCTTGGCAACCAGTTGTCCCTGCCGCGATCGCGCCGCGCCCCACGCCCGCGCCAGATCGCGAACGGTCGGGAAGCGATCACTCGGTGCCGGCGCAGTGGCGCGATGGGCCACCGCACGAAGCTGGTCCGAAGCGCCAGCCCGCGGGATCCTCGCCTGCGTCCAGCATGACAAAGGCGGACCGGCCGAGGTCATGGACCATCGTCCTCTCTTCGATCGATGATCCGCGAACGAACTCCTCCGGAGCCATGAATCTCGGTGAGCCCGGAAGCCTCTCGGCGTCGAGAATCAACGGCGACGGGCGGTACTCATCCAAATCGACTACGTGCAACTCCTTGCTTGAGAAGTCATACAGGAAGCATCCGTCATAGAGGTCCACCGCTACGAAAGAGACGACGACCGCACCGACCGCCTCGCCCACGCCCGTCGCCGCAATGATGACGCCGTACGTCGACGCCCCGCCGCCTATGACCTGCGTGACCAGGAGCGGTAGCGCGACGACGATCGCCGCGATCTGCGCAGCGTTGACGAGCGCGAAGCCGAAGATCGTCACCCAAAGCCACTGGATCGAGAAGACGAAGGCGAGCCCATCTCGGATCTCTGCCTCGAGTACCTCAGCCCGATGGAGTACGAAAGGAGGTACCGGGAGACCGTCAACATGCGCAGCGTCTAACTGTCCACGAAAGCGGGCAGGTCCAGCCAGAGCGTCTATCCGCTGCGCGCGTCGAAGCCAGGCGGTGACTGAGCGGCCCGTACAGAGCGTGCCGCTCCGAAGATCACCATCACGATGACGCTCAGTAGCCGCTCGGCGTCTTGCAGGTGAACATCGAGATGAGCTGGCTGGCTTCGTGGCTCGCGCATTTCGGGCAGGCCGGCGGGTGATCTTTCAAGTTGTCGTGCTCGCTCATGGCCACGTTGATCTGGAAGCGCTCGCCGCAGGCGTGACATTCGAACTCGTAGGTAGCCATTGCACTGAACCTCCCCGCGCGACTAGCGGCCGTCATGGTGAGTGGCCGCGCGGTCATCCTGAGGCGTCCGAGGGCTAGAAGCGAGCGGCTCACCACTTCTGGACCGAAAGCACGGCGGCGAGCCCAAGCGCCGCGAGGATCATCCCTACGACNAATGATGCCRCCCCAATCCAGCGGGTAGTGTCCGCCAGCATCGTTGGCGCGCGCGGATCGCCCGTGGACCTCAGGCAGGAAGCCGCGGAAGCCCTCCTGCTCAACGAGCGCGAGGCCCTCTTGGAGCAGCGCGTCCGCCCGTTGGAGTTCGCCTGCCTCGAGGAGCGCTTCTGCGAGTCCCCAGAGCGACAATACGTCCGCAGGTCGCGAAGGATCTCGCGTGCATTCGGATGGATGGACGCGTGGCTCGGAACGCGCCGTCGACTCCTTGGCTAAACGGCTGTGATGACCGTGCGCAGCAGCGTCCGGATAGTGGCGGGTTCCGGAAAGCCACCCTCGCGCGCCATCGAGTGCACGAGCTCGCCGTCGATCATGACATCGAAGGTCCCCTCGCTCCACGGAATCAGGGTGAGCGAGGACAGGTCATGGCCGAACTCCCGGAGCAGGTCGCCGGAGAGCTTGAGCGCCTGCGTCTCGTAGCCACAGTCCGCGCAGTACGTGATCCGGACGACGGGCCGGCTCACGGCGCGTCCTTCAAGAGGAGTCCCCGCATCTCGCGGATCACCTCGCGATTCGAGAGCGGCGTGGTGTCGTCGCGCAGCTGCCAGTACGCGTCGGAGAACCGCGCCCGGACGTCGTCGGGGAGCTGGGCGAGCGGGGCGTCCGGCGACCCGTAAGCCGGGGCGGACGCGTACAGCTCGAGGCGCAACCGTGCCCGGAGCGTCGCGATCGATGCCGGCTTCTCGATCAAGGCACCGATCTCGTTCCAGCGCTCGTCGTAGAAGATGAAGGTTGGGATCGAGCGGAACTTCCCCTGGTTGAGATGGGCGTCCATGAGGTCGAGGTTCTTGTCGCGGAGGAAGACCCGTAGGTCCAGCTTGCCCGAGCGCTCAGCGAGCGCGGCCACGAGAGGGAGCGTCGCCACGGCGTCGCTGCACCAATCCTCGGTGAGCACGACGGTCCGGATCACGTCCCGAAGCGCCGCGAAGGCGGCGATGTCGGCGGGATCGAGCAGGTTGCTCTTCTCGTGCGCGTCGAAGCGCGCGCGATTCTGCGTGAGCTGGTCGCGGTAGGTGGCGTAGGTCAGCCCGGTCGCGAAGCGCTCCGGGTTCATCGGCGCGGCCGCGCTAGGTGCTCCTGACATCGAGTCCCATACCTTCCAGGACTGTCGCGAGCTCGGTGCGCTGAAACGGGGTGAGCGACACGAGCGGCGCGCGAACGGGCCCGCACCGCCGGCCGAGGAGCTCGACGGCGGCCTTGGCGCAGGCCGGCTGACCGACACGCCGGGCGAAGCGGCGAAACTCGGCCCAGCGGTCGAATAGGCGGCGCGCTTCGGAAAGGTCGCCGTGCTGCATCGCGGTGTACGTGTCGACGATGATCCGTGGAATGAAGTTGGACTGAGTGGAGCTCAGCCCGTCCGCGCCGAGCGCGAGCGAGGCGACCATCGCTTGGTCCGATCCGCTGAACACCTTGAGCCGCTCTCCGGCGAGCGCGATGAGCTCGGCATGCTCCTGGATCGTGGTCGCTCCCTGCTTCACACCGACGTAGCCGTCGATCGTCGCAAGACGCGCGAGGAGATCGGGGGCGAGGCTCGGCGCGATGTTCGGGTTGTTGTACAGGAGGAGCGCGACCGTGGTGCCCTTGGCGACCGCCTCGAAGTGGCCGATCGTCGCCTGCTCGGTCGGTTCGATCACGGCATAGGGCGGCGTGATCATCGCGCCGTCGGCGCCCGCATCTTCGGCGTCCAGCACGTTCGCGATGACCTCGCGCGTGCTGCCACCTGCGGCGGTCGCGATGACCGGGACGCGGCCGCGCACGGTCTTGATCACTGCCCGGAGCAGTCGGCTGCGCTCCTCGGGCGTGAGCTGCATGTACTCGCCATAGATCCCCGCGACGACGAGGCCGTTCAGGCCCTCTCCGATGAGGAAGTCGGCGTTCGCGGCGGCGGCTTCGAGGTCGACCTGGCCGGACGCGGTGAAGGGCGTGAGGAAGATCGAATACACCCCATGCATGCGCTCATGCAGAGCGGCGCCCCTGCGACCGGTCATGGCAGCGCTCGCACGAGGCCGCCGTCGACGAGGACGCTCTGGCCGGTGATGTACGAGGCGTCTTCGGAGGCAAGGAACGCGACGAGGGCGGCCACCTCGGCGGGCCGGCCGTAGCGGCCCACGGGGATCGTCTTCTCCGCGGCGGCGCGGAACTCCTCATACGAGACACCGCGCGCCTTCGCGCGGCCCTCGTCGAGCTCGCGCACCCGCGTGGTGTCGGCTCTGCCGGCGGAGACGACGTTCACGGTGATCCCCTCCGCCGCGATGTCGGGCGCGAGGCTCTTCACGATGCCCACGATCGCCGGGCGGTACGCGTTGGAGAGGACGAGGTTCTCGAGCGGCTGGCGG
>JRHI01001752.1_pt1 | contig 16978 bp, 15 predicted proteins | sample 215371 | NCBI WGS metagenome assembly JRHI01 (sample SAMN02929681, study PRJNA255918) | sediment metagenome | biome: cave system; feature: Ice Cave; material: Sediment; isolation source: sediment from deep within a dark volcanic ice cave with no known source of... ...
CTCCAAGAGAATCTCGCGCGGTACGGGAGCGTGCGGGCGGCGCTGTCCGCGTATAACAGTGGCTCGCCGAGCGCGGCCGGAACGATCACGACCTGGCCCGACGGTAAAGCGCTGGGCTACGCGGATTCGGTGCTGCGGCACGTCGACGAGCTCGCCGGTGTGCGAGGAGAGCTGCTGGCGGACAATCGGGAAACCGCGAAGAGCGTCAACGGACTTGCGAGCTTCTCGGCCGGCGTCCCGTACGCGAATGGGGCCCCGGGCTACGCGTTGCCATATGCGGGGCCGGCGTTTCCGTCCGGCGCGCTGCCAATCCCGGCATCGGGCTTGCTGCGGACCATTGCGCCCGGACCGATGCCCGCGCTTGCGGCGGGGCCGGCCGCCGGACTCACGCCGGCGGTTTCGTGGTCGTCGTTGACGAGCGCGGGAGCGGCCGACGGCGCCGGCGCCGACAAAGCCGTTGCCGACCTGGTCGATAACGGCGACGTCTTCGGAGCGGATCCCAGCAACGGCGACGCCGAGGGCTAGCCGCGTTCGTGCGAGCGCGCGTTTGACACGCCACCATTGGACTTTTCTCTTTCAGCATATACCGACGATAGGAGTTATCCGAGCGACATGGGGAATTTTTTGAGCACCCTAATAAGCGGAGCCGCAGGTGCAGCGATCGGCCTTGCGACACGCGGCCCGGCGGGAGCGATAGCGGGCGGCATTAACGGCATCATAAACGGCGCCGGCGGCCCGAGCGGCCTGGGAAATATCGCCCCCGGGACGGACCTGACGGTTCCCTTGAGTCAAGGTATGGACCGCGCTTACGAGGCCGAAAATCTCTTGCTGCAAGGCGAACAACTGCGCCATCAAGTCGCCATGCAAGTACAGTCGCAGCAATTCAACGAAGTGCAGGACGAGCGTTCCGAGCAAATGCGCGAGATGAATACCTTGCGCAGCGTCGCGATGAAGCAGCGCGAGTCTGACGACAAGGTCGTCAAAGAGTTCATCAAGACCGCCGGCGGCGAGTAACGGTGGTCGCCGGTGTAAGCGGTCCTTCGATTCCTCCGACGCACGCCGCGTCGGAGGGCTGCGCTTCCGCGCTGCGCGATACGAACGTCGCGCCGCTCGACGATACGGCGGAGTCGCAACCCGATACGGTTACCACTCTTGCGGAACAAGTTTCGAAGCGAGCCCAAATCATGCTCTTGCGAGAACAGTCGGTTCAGCAAGACCTTCAACTCCGGCTCGAGCGGATGCGGGCGGATTTCAACGCCTCGCAAGAAGAGCGCTCGGAACAGCTGCGCGAAATGAACGCGCTTCGCGACATGTCGGTCGATCAGAGCAAGAAAGATGACGAAATTCTTAAGAAGTACATCGCGATGATTTGAGTACCAAGACATATATGGCGGCAAGAGCGCACCGAGATGAAAGAGATACGAGCGGGCCATGCAACTCATGTTCGACGTTTGGTACGAAGCCAATCCAAGAAATCATCCGCGCTTTTTCGAGCACGATAATCGTCAGGCCGATCGAGCAACATATTGCCAGGGCGATCGAGCACCATAGTTGCCAGGGCCATCGAGCACCATAGTTGCCAGAGGATCTCGCACCACGATCTCGGCGAACGAGCAGCACATCAGATGGCCATAGACATTAGATAACGTAGCTTTGCGCGTTCTCGTTCTCCGATAAAAAAATTTCTCACGCGACATGAACTTCTATTTTGTGGGAAGCGTTGATGGGGACATCGCCCTTTTGGGTGCAGTTCCTCGCCCTTCTCATAATTTGGAGTGTGTACCATGAGTCTTAAGAATTTTAGAAGCGCTGCCTTCTTGATCGTTGGTCTTGCCGGAACGGCGTGGCTCACCGGTGGGGCTGCGAATGCAGGGCCGGCTCGCGGCGTATCGGTCGCCGTGAACAAAAACATCCCGGAGGAGTGTTCGAAGTTGAGCAATGCGTACAGCAAGCTGTCGTCGGCGCAAGACGATCTCGCGGGCGTCCTAGGCGACTTTAATCCCTCGGATTCCATCTATCCCAAGCTTAAAGAATCCGACCGTCAAATTGTCGACGCCATTACGACGGTTCGTAGCCGCTCTTCGCGCCTTCATTGCCGTTGATCTGAGGACGGACTACGAAGTGGCCGAGCCACGTAAGTGCCGCTCGGCCACTTCCTCATTCGCCGCTTATGCGCACGAATGCCCTGCCGCGCGTTCGTTCGGTTCGGTGCATTCGTGCGCGAAGTCATTTCTCTTATGCCGCAGCGTCGAGCGTCGAGTCCCGCCGACCGAAGGACCAGAGCTTTGACATGAGAATTGACCCAGGCCGCTCCGTAGCGTCATACGGACCGGTCCCGCGGATCCCGCGGCGGGCCATTAGCTCAGTTGGTTAGAGCGCATGCTTGATAAGCATGAGGTCCCTGGTTCGAACCCAGGATGGCCCACCACCGAAGCGCCCCCGAACGGCCCGTAACCACGGTTTTTTTGGTCTTGTTGGCGCTCAGCGGCGTCGCAATGTCGCCCCAAGTGCGCGCAGGCGATCCGCGATCTCGTCTTCAGTAAGATTGCCAAGAAAAGCGAGAAGTGCTTGTTCTACGATCGACGAGTTGCTCAGATAATACTTGAACCCGAGGCTGCGCACGCGCTGGGTCAGTTCGGTAGGGAGATTCACGGACAAGGTTTCGAATTCTGGGTCTCGCGACACGGCGCGCTCCTTCCTCTGATACGGTCCGAGCAACGATCGAGAAATCCCCGCCCCCTTTAGTATTTCCTACTAAATACTGTAGACGAGATCCGCCACTCGGCGCCGGCGACGCGCCGGCGGCAGGCAAACGTCAAACGGTCGCGGCCGTCCTGACCGGTTGGGAAACATCCGTCGACAATGCCATGAGGCCGCTGGGCAACGGAAGACTTCACACCAGTCGCCTCCGCGGTCACCGCTGCGTGCGCCATTATCCGCGTGCTCGTAAGACTCGATTGGGCGCCGAACCGGTTGAGGCAAGCTCGACCTCCCGCGGGTCGAGCTCGACCCGTTCCATCGAACGACGAGCCTCAGCAAGGCGTCGGGGGACTGAGATACGGCGGCCGGGCCTCCGTCATGCGCAGTCCGAGCATAGCCCCCTCGGCAGTCCTCTTTACGACGAATCTGGACCGTCCGCGACTTGATCGTAGGCGGTCTCCCGCCAGCGAGTCTGTATCGTTTCGCAGCAGGAAGTCGCTGCTTGTTAACCAACACTTGTTATCAAGTTCTCTATCGGAGTGAAGGTACGTACTTCATGAGAAAGCGCGACGACCACGAGCGGGCCGTACTGACACCAGACGTGCTCGAACAAAATGCGATCCTGCGTGGGGTTGACGACTCGACCGCGGCGACGATCGTTAGGAACGGGACGCTCGTTACTCTCTCGCTGCGAGAGCAAATCTACGAACCGGAGAAACCGATACGAGACGTCTATTTTCCGCTCGACTCGGTGTTATCGATCGTCACGCGCATGAAAGACGGCCATCAGATTGAAGTCGGAACCGTCGGTCGCGAAGGGATGTCGGCGTTTCCGCTGCTACTCGGCGCTTCGAGCACCGCGAACGATAGCTACTGCCAGGTCCGCGGTAGCGCGGTCAAGATTTCAGCGAAACTCTTTCGTGAATTGAGCGCGAGCAACAGTAGTTTTCGTCAGTTACTAGACCGCTATCTTCAAGCGTACGTCAACATGCTCGGGCAGCTCGCTGCCTGCAATCGCTTGCACAGCGTCTACGAGCGATGTGCTCGCTGGCTTCTCATGACGCACGATCGCGTCAATTTTCATGAAATCCCCTTAACCCACGAGTACCTCGCGATGATGCTCGGCACCGGGCGTTCCGGTGTGACGATTGCCGCGGCAACCTTGCAGCAAGCGGGCTTCATTAGCTACGCGCACGGTAAAATCCGGATTCTCGATCGACCCGGTCTCGAAAACGCATCGTGCGAATGTTACGAGGTGGCCCGCGAACAGTTCGGCGGACTCCTGCGCCTCGTGAACGGCCGCGCCGCCAAGACGGAAAAAATTGGCGTCCGGGGGGCACCTCGCGCTGCGGCGCGCGACTAGAAGTAACGGTCGTCCGCCGTCTTCGGCTTCCTCTGACCCAGCTTTTGAGCGTCCTTTCGAGAGCGTCTTACGCTTCTCGTGCCGCTTAGACGAGGCCGTCCAGGCTGCGAAAGCGCTGCGTTCGTGCGATTCCATGCGGAACCGAGCGCCACGATGCGCTATCATCGCGAAAATGGGCGCGGACCCTCGATCTCGCTTGCTCCAAGGCTTCAGTCCTCGGAGAAATCATCGTCGTCATCAGTTCTTTGCTACCGCGACACCTCGCAACCGTCGGCATCCGGGCAAAATCCGAGTCTAACTCAGGAGACGTCGCAATCACGACGCGCTGGGTCTCGCGTTCATGACGGTATCCGAGTCGAAGCTGCGTGAGTCGTCGCCGCTGCCGATGTCGACCGAGGCTCTCTACCAGTTCCTGGTAGAGAGTTCCACCGAATATGCAATTTTCGTTATTTCCGAAGACGGCACCATCATCAGTTGGAACGCCGGAGCCGAAAATGTATTTGGATACTCGAAAACCGATATACTCGGCAAGAATTTCGAGATCATCTTTACGGCCGAAGATCGCGCGTGCGACGCGCCGCTGAACGAGTTACGAAGCGCTGAAACGGTTGGCCGAACGGATAACGACCGCTGGCACGTTCGCAAGAACGATAGCCGCTTTTGGGCCACCAATACGGTGCAGCCTCTACGCGACGATCGCGGCAAGCTCGTCGGCTTCACGAAAATCGTCCGCGACGCAACCGAACGGCATGAAGCGACCGAAGCCTTGCGCTCAAGTGAAGAGCGCTTTCGCACGCTCGTTGAAACCGTGCGGGGATACGCGATGCTCGCCGTGTCGCGGGAGGGCAACGTCACTCTTTGGAACGCCGGTGCCGAAGAGCTCTTCGGTTATCGCGCGGAGGATATCGTGGGCAAGCACTACGAGATGCTGTATCCTCCCGATGACGTACGAGCGAAGGTTCCGCAGATCGAACTGCAACGCGCAGCATCCCACGGCGTCTGCCGGAACGAGGGTTGGCTCCTGCGAAAAGATCGCAGCCGCTTCTTTTCGAGCGGACGGCTCACGCAGATTCGTGAATCCGACGTACCGGCTGCGGACAGAGGGTTCGTGCTGGTCGCGCACGATATCACCGATCGCAAGAACGTCGAAGAAGCGATGCGGCATCAAGCGCTGCACGATTCCCTTACCGGATTGCCAAATCGAGCAATGTTCCTCGAGCACTTGAAACGAGCGATCGCCCGCGGCAAACGGCATATGGAAAGTCATTTCGCCGTGTTGTTCCTGGACATCGATGACTTTAAGATCGTCAACGATAGCCTCGGCCATATCTTCGCCGATCGATTGTTGCGGGCGCTCGCGGAGCGGCTTTATTCCGTCGTTCGTAAAGAGGACGTTTTCGCGCGACTGGGTGGTGACGAGTTTGCGATTATTCTCACCGACTCACGGCATTCCGACCAAGCGCAGGCGCTCGTCAAGCGGATCACGCTTGCGCTTTCGACTCCCTTCGAGATCGAAGGCCGCGAGACGTTCGTGACGGTGAGCGTCGGCATTGCGCTCGATTCTCAGAGTTACGAGGAACCGGAGCAGGCGCTGCGCGACGCGGATATCGCGATGTATGCCGCCAAAGCGCGAGGCCGCTCGAACCATACGATATTTCAGCCGGACATGCACGACAAAATCTTGGACCGGCAACTCTTGGAAACCGATCTGCGACGGGGTCTCCAGCGCGGCGAGTTTTTCGTCGTGTATCAGCCGATCGTCGAATTCGGCCGGCCGCGGCCCAGCGGTTTCGAAGCGCTCGTTCGGTGGCAGCATCCGTCGCGAGGTCTTCTGCTGCCGTCGGAATTCCTCGAAATCGCACACAAGACCGAACTCATTATCGCGATCGATCGCTGGGTTCTCCTCACCGCCTGTCGGCAGGCGAGCATATGGCGTGCGAAACATCCGGCTGCCCAACCTTTTCTGATGAGCGTGAACCTTTCGTCGAAGGAGTTCGCGCGCGACGATCTCGTGTCGTGTGTGGTCGACGTGCTGCGCGAAACCGGTTTCGATCCCGCCTTCCTGAAATTCGAGATCACCGAACACACGCTGATGGAGAAATCTGCGGGCGTGCTGAACGTTCTCGAAGATATTCGCAAACTCGGCATCGAACTCTACATCGACGACTTCGGAACGGGATATTCGTCGCTCAGTTATCTCGCCGAGCTTCCCGTGGCGATGTTGAAGATCGATCGTTCGTTCGTCCATGAGATTGGATCGCGCCCGGCTAACGACAAAATCGTCGCGACGATTATCGACCTGACACACAATTTACAGCTCAAAGCAATGGGCGAGGGAATCGAGACCGCGGAGGAACTCCGCATACTCGAGGGGCTCGGCTGCGATTTCGGTCAGGGCTATCTGTTCTCGAGGCCCGTCGATGGGGCCGTCGCCGCAGCGATGCTCGATTGCCCGGGACCGGTCGGCTGCGCGGTCTGATGAGGCGGCTCCCGCGGTTCGTTGCAGGTGTTATGGTCGAGGCGGAAGGTATGCAAAGGCATACCGGCAGGCGACACTGCCGGCACGATGCGAGGACGGCACATCACTTGTAAACCTTTCGCGGAGAGGACGCGCAGCCGCCCGGCCGAAAGGGTGGCCGGCCAGGACGTCGCGCTGCCGGAAACGCCCGCCCGGCAACCAACATCGGGGACGTAGCTCAGTTGGTAGAGCGCCAGCTTTGCAAGTTGGATGTCAGGAGTTCGAGCCTCCTCGTCTCCAAAGGGAACCGAGACGCCGTAAAATTTCGGGGCGTTTTTCCTTTGGCCACAACGGTCTTGCGGCACGGCGGCCGATCTCTTTTCGAATCGGAAAACGCCCGCCACAAATGGGCGCGAACGCAAAGCAAATATTACGTTCGCAGGTGCCGGGGCTTAAGAGAAGCATGTAGGGCAACTGTTATTCTACACTGCTACGGTTTTCGCCGGTCTGGAGGATCCTATATGAAAGAAGCCCCGCTCGATCCCGACGGAGTTTCGCGCTCGGAGTTCTTGCGTCGCACGGGCGCGCTCGGAATTGCAGGTGCGGCCGTGCTCGGATTCCCGCTCATCGAAACGCGCATCGCCGGTGCCGCGCCGCTGTTGCCCGCACGCGACATCATCGCAGCCGGCGGCGGCGCAACCGTTAAGCTCGGCCATATCGACGGCTTCTCGGGGGTGTACGCAGCGGCGTCGGAGTCTCAAGCCACCGGCATCCAAGCCGCAGTCGATGAGGCGAACCGGAAAAATTCACGCGTGAAATTCGAGATCGTTCGCGGCGACGATACAAATCAGCCGGCGGTCGGATCGACCGAAGCCAAGCGTCTGATTTCCCAGGTCAAGGTCGACGCACTCTTGGGTTGCCTTTCCTCGGGCGTCGGACTCGCGGTCTCGGCCGTCGCGGCGGAAAACAACGTACTCTTTTTGGCAATCGGCACGCACGACACCAATATCACGGGCGCCAAAGCTCACAAGGTTACGTTTCGCGCGACGTGTTCGAACAATATGCTCGCAAATGCGCTCGCCCCAGCGTTGCTCAAAAAGGGCAAGAAGTGGTACTTCATCACCGCCGATTACGCATTCGGAAACGACGCGCACGATCGTCTGGCGAAGATTCTTTCCTCGGCGGGCGGGCAGGAGCTCGGCAACGATCGCCATCCACTCGGACAGACCGATTACTCGTCGTACATGACCAAAGCTCGCAACACCGCCGCCGACGTCTTGGTTTTCTGCAACTATGGGCCCGACGCGCAGAATGCGACCAAAGCCGCCGTGGGTCTGGGCCTTCAGAAGAAGATGACCTTCGGCGGCATCCTGTGCGGTAACGAAGTCGCGATCGGCATGCCGGTCGACGATATGGTTGGGTCTCTCTGGGGCTATATCTGGGGCCCCGAAGCGGGCGGCGCGCACACCGAAGACATCTATCGCAAACTCAAACCGCTGGCGAAAGACTTTCCACCGAATTGGCGCCAGTATCTCGGCTACATCGGGGCGCAGCAGCTCATCGATCGCATACTGGCTGCCGGCACGACGGATACGGCAAGTCTGATTGCGGCCTTCGAGGGTCACCGTTACGATGCCGGAAAGAAAGATATGGCGGTGTGGCGCAAGTGCGACCATCAAGCCGTGCAGCAAACCTACGCGGGCGAAATCGTTGCGAAATCCAAACGTCGCAGCGAAACGGAATTTTTCCGTATCCACTCGACGGTCGGCGGCGATTTTGCAGCCGGCCCCTGTTCGAACCCGGACAGCGCTAAGGCCGAAACAATTTTCGATGCGGAAAAGATCTCGCCGCGTGCCGATTATACGGCGGTCAAAACCCGCTAAAAGCGCCAAGACCGCGCAGCGCGACGTCGTAACCGCGTGCGCTGCGCGGTCTTCCTTTTCGATCGGGCCGAGCGGGGTGCACCAGCATGCCGGAGAAACGGCCCCACGTGTTGCATCAAATCGCCGACCAGTTCGTCAACGGCGTCACGCTCGGTATGCTGTACATTCTGGTGGCGCTCGGTCTCAATATCATTCTGGGACTGATGGGCGTCATCAACTTCTCCCACGGCGCGTTCTTCATGCTCGGGGCGTACGTAGCGTACACGCTCGCACCACACGTCGGCTTTTTTCCGAGCATCCTGCTATCGGCCGTCATCATCGGACTATTCGGGATGCTCTTCGAAGCGTTACTCGTGCGGCCGCTCTACAATCGGCTGCCGGAATACACGCTGCTGCTCACCTACGGGACGGCCCTGGTCTTCGAGCAGGTGGTGCGCCGGATCTGGGGCGACGATGCGGTGCGCTATCCGGGTCTTCCCGACTGGCTCGGCGGCTCGATCACGCTCGGCGCTTACGCGTTTCCCGTCTATAAAGATGTGTTTCTCGTCGGGATGACGGTGGTGATCCTCGCCTTCGTTTGGCTCTTGATCAACAAGACCAACATCGGCATGATCATTCGTGCCGGCACGCGCGACGCCGAGATGGTGCAGATCCTTGGAATCAACATGCCTATCATGTTTACCCTAGTCTTCGGGATCGGCTCGTTCATGGCGGGTCTGGCCGGCGCCCTCGCGGCGCCGGTCTATGCGATCATCCCGAACCTGGCATCGCAGTGGATCGTGCTGACCTTCGTGATCGTCATCGTCGGCGGGATCGGCTCCTTCTGGGGCGCCATCGTCGGCGGATTGATCATCGGTATCCTTTCGAGCTTGATGGAACTCGTCTATCCGCCGGCGGTCGAGTTAACCGGCTTCATCATCATGGGAATTATTTTACTCGTGCGACCCCGCGGCATCTTCGGGGTCGAAGGGCTCTTCGAATGAGTCCGCCTAACGCGCCGAAGCCGTGGCTCACCCTCGTCGCGGTCGCCCTTGCCTTCGCCCTCTTACCGTTCTTCATGCCGGGCGGAACGTTCGATCTCTATCCGCTTACGGGGAGCCGATTGCCGCTGCACGCCGGGTTCATGGATCTTGCGACGACGGTGCTCGTGTTCGGACTCTTTGCGCTCGGTTTTAATTTGCTCTTCGGGCATACGGGCGAGCTCTCGTTCGGACACGCGATGTTTTTCGCGCTCGGCGCGTATGCCACGGCCTTCTTCTCCAAGGGTTTCGACGTGATGCTCGGACCCGCGCACCTCGTCTTCGCGGGATCCCATAACGGCCTCGCGGCCCTCGCTGTCGCGCTCGCCGTCGTCGCGCTTTGGGCCTGGTTGCTCGCCCGCATGATCGTGCCGCGCTCGAGCGGCATCTACTACTCGATGATAACGCTCGCCTTCGCGCAAGTCGTCTATTTCATTGCGTTCCGCTGGAGCGAGCTCACCGGCGGCGAGGACGGCCTTCAAGGCATCGCGCGTCCGAGCGTCCCCGGTGTGCCCGCGGGTTGGCTTGGAGACTCCGCGCACGTGTACATTTTCACGGCGGCCGTCGTATTCGGTGCGGTCGCGGCAAACTATTGGATCGTCCACTCGAAATTCGGTTCGGTACTGCACGCGATCCGTGAAAACAAGCAGCGCGCGCGTTTTCTGGGATACGACGTCAACAAGTATCGCGTCAACGCGTTCGTGCTCTCGGCGCTCTTTCCGGGAGTCGCAGGCTGGCTGTGGACGTATTTCCAGCAATCGATCAATCCGGACGCGGGTTCGATCGATTACAGCGGCCGCGTCGTCATGATGTCGCTGCTCGGCGGCATCAATACGTTCGTCGGTCCGATGATCGGCGCGTTCGTGTACTGGGATCTGCAAAATCGCGTCGCGGGCCTCACCAAATATTGGCCGGCGACGATCGGTATCGTCTTCGCTTTCTTCGTCATCGCGGCTCCCGGCGGCCTCGGCGGCGGATTCGAAGAGTTTCGGCGGTATGGCGTGCAAGCGGCGTTTCGGCGTCTCTTTTCGCGTCGCGCGCGGACCGAAATAGAAATCGCCGAAGAACTCCCTGCGCAAGAACTGCAAAAGTGAGCGACAACGGCTACGCCTTCAAGACCGAAGGATTGACGCGTTCGTTTTCCGGCTTCAAGGCGGTCAACGACATCACGATCGAGATCCCACGCGGCGGCGTGCGCGCGATCATCGGACCCAACGGCGCCGGAAAGACGACGTTTTTCAATTTACTCTCGGGAATGCTCGCACCGAGTAGCGGCAAGATCTACTACGACGGAGCCGATATCACGACGCTGCAACCGTATCGGCGCGCGCGCCTCGGCATCGCGCGCTCGTTTCAAATAACGAATATCTTCGCGAAACTTAGCGTCTACGAAAATGTCCGCCTCGCCGTACAAGCCGTGTACGACGGCAAAGCGAGTTTCTTCTTCCCATCGCGACTGCTCGGTGCGCTGGCGGAACGTACCGAGTCGATTCTGCACGATATCGGGCTCGCTTCGGTCGCGCATGGGCTCGCGGAGAACCTCTCGCACGGCGACCAACGGCGACTCGAAATCGGGCTCGTGCTCGCTCGCGATCCGCGCGTCTTATTGCTCGACGAACCGCTCGCCGGCATGTCGCCAACCGAAACGCACGCCACGGTCGACCTCATCGTGCGCATCGCCCCCGGCCGTACCATCCTTTTGGTCGAGCACGATATCGACGTCATCATGGCGATTTCCGAAACGATTACGGTGTTGCAAACCGGCCAGATACTCGCCATCGGGAGTCCCCTCGAAATCCGTGCCAACGCAGCCGTGCAACGCGCCTATCTCGGAGACATCGCTTGAGCTCGCAGTTGCTCGAACTCGAACTCATCAACGCGTTTTACGACAAGAGTCACGTCTTGCAGGATGTGTCGCTCGGAATCGATGCGGGCGAAGTCGTCGCGCTTTTGGGACGCAACGGCAGCGGCCGTTCGACGACGCTCAAAGCGATCATGGGCCTCGTGCCGGTAAAACTGGGGACGATCCGCTTTCGCGGCAAGACGATCACGAACCGCACGCCGTTCGAACTTGCGAAATTAGGCATCGCCTTCGTACCGGAGGACCGGCGTATCTTTCCAAACCTCACCGTGGGTGAGAACCTGCGCCTGGCGGCGCTTGCCGGGCGCAAAGGCCCGTGGACCGAGAAGCGAATCTACGAGTATTTCCCCGTGCTCGGCGAACGAAAAGACAAACCGGCAAAACTTTCCGGCGGCGAACAGCAAATGCTCGCGATCGCTCGCGCGCTCGTTGCGAATCCGGCAATTATTCTCCTCGACGAGCCCATGGAAGGACTCGCCCCACTCATCGCGCGCAACGTCGAAGACGTCGTGCGTCGTATCCGCGAAGAAGGCAACACGATTTTGCTCGTCGAGCAAAACGCGCACGTCGCAATGGGTCTTTCCGATCGCGCCTACATCCTCTCGAACGGACGCGTGGTCGCGTCGGGATCGATCCCCGAAGTACGGCGCGACGCGGAGGCGATGCAGCGCTATCTCGCCGTCTAAGGTGACGGCACCTTACCCGCTGCGCGCCCGCGACGCGCACGGCGCGATGAATGGCTCGCTTTCGCGCAGGAAACGTTCGACGATGCGCGGCCACGCGTACGCTGCGACCGACTGGAGTGCGGCGACGCGCATCGCTGCGCGAGCGCTCTCGTCGTCGAGTAGTCGCGATAGCGCGCGCGCAAAGGCTTGCGCACCGTCTGCAATCGCGATATCGTGGCCGTTGCGACATACCAAACCCAAGGCGCCGGGCGTCGTGGTAACCACGGGCCGGCCGGCAGCCCAGCTTTCCAGAATTCGGAGTCGCGTCCCGCTGCTGGCCAAGATCGGAGCGGCGACGATTGTGGCGCGCGTGAGTTCGCAACGCATATCGGCCGGGTTCGGCACGGCGGTTACGTAGGGGAGCGCGTCCAGGGAGCGCGCGAGTTCGGTATCCATACGGCCAACAATACGAATCGCAAAATCGCCGGCTGCTCGAAGCGAGCACAGTGCCGGCAGCACATCGCGTGTAAACCACATCAGGCCGACGCGATTCGGACGCCAATCGTAGCTTCCGGTCACAGCGATCGTGCGTACTTCGCCCGCTAAGCGGGCCACCTGCGCATATCGCTCCAGGTCCACGCCGTTGGGCACGACGAGAATCTTTTCGTCCGCTGCGGGTGCCAGACGTAAGAAGTCGCGGCGGTCGTCGAGCGAACACGCGGCGATCATGCAAGCCGCGCTTAGAAACTCGCGCTCGAGCGGTTTGATCCGTTCGGCATCCAGCCGTACGAACGCGCGCGCGAACATCGACGATTCGATCGCGGCGCGGCGGCGTAGCAGTTCGTATTCGGCGTTGTGCGCATTATACACGAACGGAACTCCGGCGGGTAATGCGTCGCGCATCTGGAGGTCGATCATAACGAAAACGTCACGCGAGGCGGTGAGGTGCCGTACTTCTTTGCGTAGCGCGACGGAAACGGAACCGGACGTAAAGAAGCTGCCGTGCGGACGCAGCATGCCGAGCACGCGATTGCGACGCGACGCATAACCGCGCGGCCGCGGAAAACGTGCGACGCTTGCGCACGAAGTGGCGAAATCCGCTGGGACGCTTTGCGCATCGTCATCGGCCGTGACGAGATCGAGGGGATAGCGCTGCGCGAGCGCACGCACCATCCAATAGTTTCGAATCAGAGCGCCTCCGTCGAGCTTCCACGGATTCTGTTGACAGACGAAAACGGCTCTCATCGCTCGCGGCCGCACGTCCGGTAGATCTCGAGAAAGGCGCGATGCTGACGCTCGCTGCGAAACGAGTCGGCAAAACGGCTGCGCGCCGCGGCCCCGTAACGCGCCGCGAGCACGGGATCGGTCGCGAGTGCGCGAACTCGCGCCAGCAACGCGCCGGAGTCGCGCGGCGGTATAATGAAACCGTCGATTCCGTCGCGCACGGCAAGCGCGGTCGAGCCGACGTCCGTCGCAACGACCGGCCGCGCGGCCCGCATCGCCTCGAGCAACGCGAGGCTCAAACCCTCGCTATGTGAGACTTGTACGAACACATCGACGGCTGCGAGAAAGGTCTGCGAATCGGGGACGTAGCCGAGAAACCGGACATTGGGCAGGGCCGCCGCCGCGAGTGTCGCGTCGAGCTCGCCGGCGCCGGCGATCGCCCACACAAACGGTTCGTCCAGCGTTTCGCGCGCCGCTGCCAAGAGTTCGAGAATTCCCTTGGCCGCGCTGGCTCGCCCGAGGAACCCGAACACGATGCGATTTGCCGGGAAGCCGAAACGTGCCCGCGCCGACTCTCGCAACGCGAGACTCGCGGGTTCCGAGTCCGCGATGCCGTTGGGTACGAAGACCTGCCGTCCGCGGGCCGGGAAGCGCGCTAACATGCGCTGGTCCGGCACCGTAGTCACATCGCTAAGGGCCGCAGTCCAGCGGTCGAGCGCGTTGTAGAGTGCCGTCGAACGGCTTTCGTCCGGCCACCCGTGAGCGGTCGCGACCAATCCACGCATGCGCGTGCCGGTGATTTTGAGTAGGCGCCCGACGAGGTTGGCTTTGTAGCCATGCGTGTGCACTAGCGCCGGAGGCGCTGCGGCAAGCGTGCGACGCAACGCGGGAAGTGAACGCGTCGGCAGACGGCGGTGCGCCGTTTCCAGTGTCGCGACGGCGAAGCCTTGCTCGCGCAAACTATCCGCAAGCGCTCCGGGCGTAAAGGTGATCAGGCGTGGCTCGATCTCACCGCTCGCCCGTTGAGCCAGCATCAAACTTTCGACCAGACGTTCCTTGCCCCAGAGTTCAGCGCCGCGATACGCCTCGAGTACGTGTGTCACGGGTAGCCGCACGGACTCGTTCTCCACGGCGCTTCGGATAGCACGAGCGAGCGTAGCGCTCCTTCGCGAGTCTGCACGGACACGGAAAAGCCGCCCATGAATGGACGGCTTGCCTCACAGCCCGAATTAATTTAGCGACCCGTGCAAACCCCGACCGTATTCGAGCCGTTCGTGCAGGCGGGGGCCAGCGGCGTGTTGTTATTTCCATGCGTTAGGCCGGCAATTGCCCCTCCGATGACGGCGGGGACCAAGAAAAATAAACCGCTGCCGCCGCCCGCGACGACCGGGACGACTTGCGCGACCGCGGGCGCCGCAGCCGGAACTTCAACCGGAACGACCGGCGGCACCATCGCCACGGGTTGCTCGGCCACGGGCTGTTCCTTCGGAATCACGGCGACCGCTTTATGAAACGCAGCGGGAACGCGTTTGCTCTGTGCGACGACCGGATGATACGGGTGCGCAGACGCGATATGTGCCGGACCCACCATGGAAAGGTTGCCGCATACTTGTGGGACGTAGACCATAGTCCCGTCGCCGAGCGCTACACGCCAGCCCATGACGCTCGAGGTCATCACGGCGTGGTGCACGGCGTACACCGATCCGCGGCGCGAGCCCGCCATCGCATCGACATGACGCGGTAAGCGAACGTAAAGGGCCTTACCGTCGAGCAAAGCATTGCGAAATTCCTGATAGCCGCCCGCACTCAGACCGATCCGTCGGGCGGCATCGCTAAAAAGTTTTGAGTGGGCGTTTGTCGCATTCCACACATCTTCCGATGAAGTGGGCGGGGACGACATCAAGTGGTCGACATACATATTGACGATCATTAGGACCTTTCCGCTGGGCCGCCGGACTCGAGGGTCACGGACCGTCCAAGTATGGCGCATCCTAACACGATCGCATAGAGACTAATAGGCCGAAAGACTAGTACCAAAGGCCCAATGAGTGTATTACTTCACGGAAGCGGGACGTTTGGCGGAAAGCATCGTCCGCATGGTTTCGAGCACCATGAGCGCGCGCGACCACAGTTTACGGGCCGTTAAACGTGAGGGCGCCTCGCTCCGAAAAGCCGGCCAAATTAGTGCGGCCGGAATCTCTTCAATTCGGCGTCCATCCCGCAGCAACTCAGCCACGACCCACGCGTTGAATTCACCCGCGGTGCGGCGGCCCATAACCTCGAGAATAACGCCCCTTTCATATGCGCGTACCATCCCCGTAAACGTCTTTATGCGTCCTCCGACGCACAGCGAGAGCAGCCAATTCGCTCCGCGGCTGGCTACCAGACGATCGAATGGGACGTTTCCGACTCGGCCGCCGCGCATGTAGGGCGAGGCGATCACCGCGCTTGCCCCGCGCGCGAAGAGCGTTTGCACGAGCGGCTCGATGATTTCCGGGGCGTAGCTGAGGTCGGCATCCAACACGACCACGGCTTGCCCGAGCGCTGCTCGCGTACCCGTTTTGATGGCCTCGACGAGGCCTCTGTTCTCGCTATGGGTGTAGATTCGAGTGCGGGGGTGCGAGCTAGCGAACGCGTCTAGGCCTTCCCGCGTTTTATCAGTGCTCCCATCGTCGACAACGATCAATTCGACATCGTACCGTTGCCGCAGTTCGCCAAGCGTCTGCGCCAAGCGCCCAAGCACATCCGCGATTTCTAAACCTTCATTATAGGCCGGCATTACGACGCTGATCGCCCTGCGCGCCGTGGGTTCCTCGCTTAACGACCTAACCATACGCCTACTAGTTCCTTTGAACAACTTTATCAACTTTGGGACTATATACCCAATCAAAATGCCGGCCGGGCGACCCATTAGACCTCTCACGATCCGGTTCCCACCTGCTACCATTGAAGGAGATGACAACGACGCAGACAGTCGGTCTTGAGGCCGGCGCGGGGTATGCCGCCGGCTCGGGCGTTCGGCCGCGACCGCTTCCCGCTCGCTACGGGACGCGCTGGTCGTTCATCTTATTGTTAGGCGACATCCTCGTCGTCATGCTGGCGCTGCTGGTTTCGCAGGCCGTGACCCACCATCGGATCGCCGACCTCTTGGCGCGTGACGGCGCAGCCCAGGGTCTTCTGTTCTCGGTCGTTTTGTGGCTCATGCTCTTCGAACGCATCGGCATGTATCGCAGTACTTTTTCGACGAATGCGCGCGACGAAGTCTACGCATCCTTGGCAGCGTCCGCGATGGCGATGTTCCCGAGCCTTCTGCTGTTCCTAGCCGTGCCGTCGCTCCTGCCCTCGAAACATCTGCTGGTCGTCGCGACCTTGTTAACCGCGCTCGGCGTGAGTTTGAGCCGGTACCTCGTTCACGTCTTCCGAACTCGTCTGTTCCCCCGAGTCGGGCGCCGGATCGCCGTCGTCGGGACGCCGGACCGCGTTGCCGCGGTTCCGGGCGAACTCTCCCTCACGAGTGCCGACAACGTCATCCGCCTAGCAGTCGACGGCTTCGACGAAGACGTGGCGCGCGTCGTCCTCAGCGGCAATGTTGCTCTGCTGGATTGGCTTCGGGTTGCCGTCGAGCGCAACTGCCACGAGCTCATCATTACCGAAGCATTACCGCCCGAGATGATGCCCGCGCTGCTGCGTTTTACCGAAGCGCGGGGCATCAAGCTTGCCTTTGCCCCGATGCGCATCCGGCCGCACGCCTGCGATTTCAGCGTGCGACGGGATGGCGGGCTGGCGCTCCTGTATCCCCAAAGCC
>JRHI01001753.1_pt1 | contig 16960 bp, 16 predicted proteins | sample 215371 | NCBI WGS metagenome assembly JRHI01 (sample SAMN02929681, study PRJNA255918) | sediment metagenome | biome: cave system; feature: Ice Cave; material: Sediment; isolation source: sediment from deep within a dark volcanic ice cave with no known source of... ...
GATGTTCGCCGACAAAGCCTCCGTGCGCTGTTCCAACGGGAACAAGCCGACGGCTTTCAATCTGTTGCCCTTGAAGACCTAGCCGTGCGCGAACGTCATGAGGCCCGGCCGTGAACGACCGCATCCAGGACATCATGCGCCTGCGCGTCGACGTTGAGATGCTCGGCACGGAGCGGCTCGTGAAGTACGCCATCGCTCGCGGAGATCCCGCGACGTTGTGCGGGCTGATCGAGGTCCTGCAACTCACATCCTCTGAGGCCGTAGACCTCATCGTCGCGTTTGCCACGCGGCGCTACTGCCGGGCCGACGCAGCAGCGTTTGACGCGTGGATACGGAGAGACTCGGCGTTCCTGCTCCGACACATCGGTGAGACGTCCGAGGTTGAGCCGTCGTTGGCGAACTGATGCCGCCGGCGCGCCGCGACAACGCAAACAACGCCTTAAAAAAACATAACAGAATCAATAACAACGCACCCTAGACCAAGGTGTTATGTAAAAATGTAGCCTATGAGGTAGAAAGGCGTGGGATTACGACAATCCCACGCCATATTCCCTCGTCCCTCGTGGGAAAATTGCCCGTTCTGGGCCGGTGGCGTTTTTGTGGACGCTGGTTCCTCCCCCGGAGTGAGCGTCCTTTTTCGTTCGCGGTATCGTCGCCCTGCCGCACATAGCCTGAATACTCGCCGACGCAAATTCACGAAGCGTGACTTGCCAGTAAAGAAGCCGGCCGTGTTCACGCATAACTCGCTGCGCTTGCCGCGCCAGCGGGCATTGCCGCTTGCCGAAGGCGTCGGCACGGAAACACAACGTGAAGAACCCGATGCCGAAACACCCAATGACGAAGGCCGCGTTGAACCGCGCACTGGCCGACATCCATCCTGACCCCGGGTCGCCCGCGAGCTCATCGGGCTCGGCATCAACCGCGTCAGAATAGACGGGCGCCTGCATAACGGTGTGTGCGGGGCATGGGCGAAGAGCCGGAATCGCTCTTGTCAGAACTCGCTCAGCACAGAGCAACCCATCCTTGGCGACGAGTTGCGTGCGCTCAAGAGATACCTGGCCAGCCGCGACGACAAGTTGCCCTGGCTGTTTGTGTCGGAGCGCGGCGGCCAGCTGGTTCGCCGGGCGGTCAACCACATGATCGCCGCGGCCGGCAAGCGCGCAGGCCTCGGGGCGGTTCATCCGCACATGTTGCGTCACAGTTGCGGGTTTGCGCTCGCCAACAAGGGGACCGACTTCCGAACCATTCAGGATCTGCTCGGCCGACGCTTCGAGGGGATTTGGGACTAGAACGGGCGAATGACTTCAGACGGGTCCAATTGTTTTAGAATCGACGACGCTGTTGGATCACCGGTCCAGCGTCCCGCACAATAGTCGGGGCGTAACCAAAACCCACCGTCCAACGCGACCGCATGCGACCGACATGGTAGTCTTCGCCATGCACGACTTCGATTATGATGCGCCCGCCGAACTCTACGCCTCTCCAAAGCCGGGCATGCGAAAAACCGCCTTAAGTACCGCCGTTTCAATACGAGTGCAGCGGCGATCCAGTACGTGATGGAGGAGCTACCGCCGCTTACGCGGAATAGTGCAGTGCTGGAGGTCGATGAGACGAGGTTCGATCCCGTGCAGATTGTCGAGCTGTATCAAAGCACACGTTATCCGCTGAAGCGGAAGTCGAGTTAGCTGAGGACTGGGTTTTAAACGGCTGCGTATTTCTTCTTGATCCTGGCGATGTCGTCAGCGAAGTCGATCTGAGATACGTCTTGATGCGTTTTGGGCTCAAGGGCCGGCATCCATCACTCCCTTTGATTGCTAACTCGCCCCAACCGCCGGCATCACCAGCGCCTTGACCGTGGTGACCCCCTTTGGCCGCGCCAGCCTGAGCACCACGCAGCTCTATCTCGAGCCGTCGAGCGACGCCAAGCGAAGGCTTGTCGATCTGGTCTGAGTGCGACCGTCAGCCACTTGGACCATCGAAAGCATTGGCAGACACAGCTACTAGTGACTGGTGGTCACGTTGGTGTCGATGTTGTTAAATAGGGTGTTCAACCCATCCCGCAGGTTCTGCAGGCCAATGATAATGCCGACGGCGACGATGGCGGCGATGAGGCCATATTCGATGGGGTCGCACCGGACTCGTCCTTCACAAAGCGGGCTACGACAGTGTTCATGACAATATCCTCCCAGGTCAACGCGCAAAGAGGCGCGCGCAACTGACAGGTTCGGACCGGAAGAATTGATTACAAGTAAAAATGTACGCTGCTCATCCACACCTGTTGAAACGCGGTTAATCGGCAGTTCAAATCGGGGTGGGTGGAATCCCTACACCCACCGCTCTTGAGCCGTCGTCAGTCGTCCGACTATCGGCTTCGCCGCCCCTTTACTGGTACGCGAAGGCTTTGGGCTGCCAGTTGGCGTCGTACATCTTCTCCGCCCCGCGTGGAACCTGGTGGTATTTATTCGGCGAATAGAGTTTCGGTGCGGATGACGTCTTGGCGCGGTGCTGCTTAGTGGAGGCTTGCGTGTGCGCGGAGCTTGCGCTGAGCGCGGGCTCCTTCGGATCTACGCCAGTGATGTCCGTGGAAGGAGGCGTCGCTTCGCCCGCGGGCCGAAGGGCGTCTCGAGTTCGCCCTCTACCGCGGCGGCTCCCGGCCGTCCATTCTCCATGAGATCTCCGGTCGTATCCGCAGACTGTCTTCCCGCGGGCAGGGTCATTTCGGTTGCTGATACGGCGGGCGGGACGTCGGGCACGCGATCGGGGATAGCGGTGATGGTAGCCGTTGAAATGGGAACGGCGATGCGCTGAGCGTTGGGCTGGCCGGCGAGAAGGGCAAGACTCAACCCGACGGCAAACAGAGCGGTGATAAACCCACACAAGTACACGGCGCGACGGCTCGCGATGTCATCCATGATCGAGAGACGTGGCACGCTCATCGTGAATTTTCCATGAATCCGGCGTCACGAGCGGGTCCGTTGATCGGAACAGAGGCCGCTTTGGGCCCAGCCGTTAACCCATGAATGCCGCGTTTCGGTCATTGCTCCGTCATCAAAATAACTTCCCCCGATGCCGAATTGACGGTGCCGGACCTCACGCTTCCGGCCAGAGCCGAACGCGCCTCCCGGTGCCGTGTCGGCTCCTCCCTGGACTTGGCCGCGAGCCACTCTGCGGCCTTTTTCATGCACGAATCCATTTCTCGCGGGGTAAGAAAGGTATTGGTTGCGGTGCCTCGAATTGTGCCTGACGGGCCCTTCCCGTGGGACGAGGCCGATCGGATGTTTGCTCTCCTGGTCAAGCGCGCTGCGGAACTGGCCGATCGCCGACCGAGCCCGGGAACACCCGAAGACGAGGAGTTCGATCGTCTGGTGAGCGCTATCGAAGCCTATGAGGCGAAGCGCTGGCCCGACGGACCACCGAGACCTCGACGCCCCGGTTAACGCCTCATTAACCGACTCGGCTCAGCGTGAGCGTCAAGTCGATGGCTTTAGCCTTTTCGCCATCGGTCGCTGGAGGCGACACAGCAGAGCACCGAAGTTGACCCGGTGTTCTGCTGGCTTGGTCCTCGCGGCCTGGGCTTTCTCTCTCAGGAACGATCAGGCCCGCTCGGAGAGATCCGGGCGGGCCGTTGGCGTTTTAAGCTCGGTCGTGGGAGATAAAGCAGGCGTGTCGGCGCAACACCGTTACGGGTTCGAGCTCTTCGGCGCCGACTCCGAGATTTCAACACTGAATAAGATCCGCCGCGCCCTTGAAGCCGCTTGTGTCAGGTTTATTGACGAGGACGAGCAGGACGGCCTAGGCGTGCGCCTGCAGAAGGGCAAGCCCGCCGGCAAGAGGATGTGAAGGGGCGAATGCGCAAGTTGAGCTTGAGACGAGATGATCACCTATCAGGTCGAAGGCGCCCATCCATCATCGCATTGAACTATGATTGGGGACCTGCCTGCTGCGCTGTATCTTCCGACCAGGTGTTGAAATGGTCACAGATGCGCGCGAAACGTCGTGCATATTTATCTTCGCTGATGTGAGACTTCCGCTTATGGCCCTTTGCGGACTTACCGTTGGACGCGCGGCACATCTGCTTACTGGTGGACAGCAGACTGCTTGTTAGCGCTCGCTCCCGTGCGGAAGCGGACAGCGACAAGACGACGAGCCTTCGCACAGGGCGTAATCGAAAGTGTGGGCGTTCGTTTAGCTACCGCGCCACAAGGGGTTCGATTCCCGCGTTTGCGAAAGCTGTCTTAACTAATTGAATTATTGTGATATTTTAGATTTTCTGGCGCCCCGTAGGGGACGGGGTCACCCAAGCCCATAAGCTATTGATATTGCGCCATTTAATATGACTGCTACTGCTACGCACGGTAGCAGATCGCGGTAGCAGTTTCCAATCGGCGATTAGTATGGTCCGCCTGGCGGGAGGCCAACTCGCGCGCGATACGAGCGAGCAAACAAGAGCTAGTCTTTCCTCTCCATTTGTGGAGACGAAGGCGTGCAGCATGACTCGGGCGAAAAGCGAGAAATGCGCCCTGCAATCGCGGGCCGAACGTTACCGTTCAGGGAAGGCGCTTCGCTCAAAGGTATCGCGCGAAAGTCACGCCGACTACGCCGTGACCGACAAGCGCGATCCAGTGACCATCCTTTCCGAGACGAACCAGACGCGCATCCCTGAACTTCTGCCGATCCGTTACCAGCGAATGGCGGTTTCCCCGTTCGCTTTCCTGCGGGGGGCCGCGGCGGTCATGGCAGCGGACTTGGCGCAAATGCCCCAGGTCGGCATTCCTGTTCAAGCCTGTGGCGATTGTCACCTGATGAACTTTGGGGCCTTCGAAACCCCTGAAGATGAAGTCCTGTTCGACATCAATGATTTCGACGAAACGCAACCGGGGGTGGACTTCGCGGTCGACATCAAGCGGTTGGTAGCAAGCGTCGCAGTGGCCGCAATCGATGCGGGAATGAGCGATAAGCAGGCAAGATCGATCGCCAAATCGACAACCCAGGCCTATCGAGAATTCATCGGGAACCTCGCCAAACTGACACCACTTGAAGTTTGGCACACCCGCATGGAGCTCGAACGTGAGGTCAAGCTGATTGACGATATCAAGCTACGCGGCAAGATCTTGGGAACGCTGAAAAAGGCCAAAAGGGATTTGGCGGCTGACGACAATTTCCCGCATCTGGCCAGCACCAAGGGCGACGGTCCTCGTATCGAAGATCGCCCCCCGACGATCTATCATTTAGACGATGCGGTGGATGCACGGCATACAATCCGTGCGCGCTCGGCATTTTCGGCCTATCGCGAAACACTGCCTCCTGACCGGCGTGTTCTTCTCGACCGCTATAGGCTCTGCGATCTCGCCTTCAAGGTCGTCGGCGTCGGAAGTGTCGGGACATTCTGCGCCGTTGGCCTCTTCGTGACGGCCGACGATGAGCCCATGTTCCTTCAGATCAAGGAGGCTCAAACCTCGGTCCTTGAAAGGATCGGCAAGCGGACGACGCGAATCGCCCATCAAGGTCAGCGGGTGGTCGAGGGTCAGCGGATCATGCAGGCGGCCAGCGATATCTTCCTGGGCTGGACCGAAGACCAGAAGGCGGGGCGTTTCTTTTACGTCCGCCACCTCAAGAACCGACGACTGGGGTCGATTGGCGAAGTCATAGAAGGCAACGCGCTCTGGGCTTATGCGACGTTATGTGGCCGCACATTGGCGCGCGCCCACGCGCGATCGGGCGATCCTGCCGTTCTTGCCGGCTACATGGGGAGATCTGAAGCCTTGGACGATGCTTTGGCGAGCTTCGCAATGGCCTACGCGGAGCAAACCGAGCGCGATCATGCGCGCCTCATGGCCTGGTTGGCCGGCAAAAACCAAAAAAAGCCGAAGGCGGGAAAGAAGCACTAAACGCGCCGTCTCGAAACAGCCGATGCAGTTTGCAGTGCGGTACAAGGCGAGCTGCAAGCGCCGCCCGTTCTCACCATTTTAACTCGGGGTCGTCTGCGGCCATCACTTACCGCCGACAGCATCCGCAATACACTTCTTCATGTGGCTATCGAGGGCCGCCCCCGCGAGTTTCTGCGACTTGCCATCCGCGTCGCAAGCTGCTGCCGCATCCTGCTCGCACTTCTTCATGAAGCTATTGAGAGCGGCGCCAGCGAGCTTCTTCTCTCCCGCTTGGCCCTTGCACGTCAGCGAGGCCTTATTGCCAACGGCGTCGGCGATGCACTTCTTCATGTGACTGTCGAGGGCGGCGCCCGCGAGCTTCTGCGACTTGCCATCGGCAGTGCAAGCTGCGGCCGCATCCTGCTCGCATTTGGTCATGAAGCTCGTCAGCGCGGCACCAGCGAGCTTCTTTTCGGCGGCTTTAGTTGTGCACGAGGCGTTGGCCAGCGCGCTCGCACTGAACACACAAAGAGAAACAGCGATCGCAAAGCATCTCATCATGGCCTCCCTTGCTGGGTGTACATTCGCCATCTGGATATCACGGGGGGCATTCCGCCCGCATTTAGCCCTCGAAATAGTCCCCGGATGCTTCAAAACTGGCTGGTGTGACCGATCATGTAATTGCGAGTCGTTCGCAACAAATACACAAACGCCTTTCAGAGAGATCTCAACAACTCTCGCGGTCGGTCGCCTTCTTCCAAACCGGCGGGGCTACTAGGCTGGGAATGCAGCGGGCTGGTCCAGACGCTGCCCTTCCTCGGCCCGGTCTGCGCGCCGAAGCACGACCGGGCCGACCCAGCTCGAGCTAGGCTGCCTCGTCGGGCGATTTGACTAGCCGGACCATCGCCAAGGCTATGTCGATTTGCTCGTAGAGTGGACGGCCCTGCACAATCTCGTTTTGACGGTGGTCTGGAACTCGCGCCAATGCCGTGGCGCAGATCGCTCTTACGTCATCGGGGGTCAACGATGAGGGGTCAAAGAGCCCCTGAGAGGCCAGGTAAGCAATCCTCGGGGCGGCAGCCTCATTGAATGCCATGCGTACCTCCGAACTGACAGTGTTGTATCGGAACTTCTGACCCCGTATCCGATTCGGAGGTGACACAAGATGGCAGCGCCCCACGTCCTCACAGGCTTGTCGAAGAGACGCGCCGAGCTTACTCGGGAAATCGACTGCATCCGTCTGCCCACAGGATTCGTCGGCCACGGCAGCTCGCGGCGCGGCGACTCGCCTAAACTTTCAGTTGTGGCCAATCCTGCCGGTGCGGCCGCAACCCCGGATCGGACGCGAAACTAGCCGCGTCCGGTCCATTTTCATTTTTGGGGCGTTCCAGCTCGCTGGCGCCGAAACGTCCGTCGCCCGCTCCCACGCTGCCGCGGACCTGGCGCCCGCCGTTTAAGTCCGGGCTGCTCGAGTTTCGGATCTGGACGATGGCGAGATAACCATTGCCTTCAGCTAAGCGGCAGGAGTCGCTTAGCTCTCAGAGCTGAGCCTTCTTTTTGCTGCCGCAAACGCCCAATCAAGCCATGGTAACAATGCCCGTACATCGTCGGTCTCAACCGTCGATCCAGTCCAGATCCGCAGCCCCGGCGGCGCATCCCGATACGACCCGATATCATACGCGACCTTTTCATCTTCGAGGCTTTTGACAATGTCCTTGGCGAAGGCCGCCTGCGCCTTATCCGCAAGCGCCGTCACGTCCGAATCAACGATTTTGAGACAGACGGACGTGTTCGACCACGTCGCGCGGTCGACCGCGAGGTTGGCAATCCAAGGCGTTCTCTCAATCCACTCGTAGACGACGCATGCATTGGAATCGGCACGCGCGGTAAGGCCACGCAATCCGCCGACGCACTTGGCCCAACGCAGGCAATCGAGATAATCCTCGACGCAGAGCATCGATGGCGTATTGATCGTCTCGCCTTCAAAGATTGCCTGATTGAGCTCGCCGCCCTTTGTCAGGCGAAAGAGCTTCGGAAGCGGCCAGGGCGGCACATAGCTCTCGAGGCGCTCTACGGCTCGTGGGCTAAGGACCAGCATGCCGTGAGCGGCTTCGCCACCCAGGACTTTCTGCCATGAATACGTGAGGGCGTCCGTCTTTGCCCAGTCGATAGGCTGAGCGAAAATCGCGGAGGTGGCATCAACCAGCGTGAGGCCTTGGCGCTCGTAGGGAATCCAATCTGCGTTTGGCACGCGAACGCCTGAGGTTGTGCCGTTCCAGGCAAATAGCACGTCTCGTTCGAAATCAACCTGTGCGAGCTCCGGGAGCTTGCCGTAGTCTGCCCGCATCACACGCACATCGCTGAGCTTTAATTGCTTCACCACATCGGTCACCCAGCCTTGGCCGAAGCTCTCCCAAGCAAGCACGTCGACACCGCGTGCCCCCAATAGCGACCACATCGCCATCTCGAAGGCTCCCGTGTCCGACCCGGCGACGATCGCGATGCGATAGTCGGCCGGTAGGCTCAGCAAGCTTCTTGTCTGGTCAAGCGCAGATTTCAGTCGCGTCTTGCCTTCCTTCCCCCGGTGTGATCGCCCAACGAGTGCTTGCGCAAGGACTGCCGACGTCCAGCCTGGTCGCTTCGCGCACGGGCCGGAAGAAAATAGCGAGTTGCGCGGGCGCACCGCTGGCTTTTCCAAAGTTGTCGTCATTTGTGGTTCCCGATTGCATAACGGAATTCAGGAAAACGACGCGCGGCCGGAGTGCCTCCCGAGTCGCGAGGATAAAGCCGTCACGACAGGAAGAGCTCGCGCCGCAGATACCTACCCCCCGAGCGCCACCCTCTACGTACCGGCGCGTCCCAGATAAGATAGATTCTGATCGAATAGATGCTGGGCCGAGTGTTTCAAAGCAGCAAGGTAGCGAAGAGAATGGCAAACTCCAATCCGGATCACGTGGCGACAGTCAAGCGCATTCTCGTCGCCGATCCGATCCACGAGCAGGGGAAAGCCTTGCTGGTCTCGACCCCGGGCCTCGCTGTCGATGTAGCGACGGGGCTCGATGAGCCGGCGTTGTGCCAGCGCATTGGCGAGTATGACGCGCTCATCGTGCGCTCCAAGACGCGCGTCACAGCCTCCGTCATCGAGGCGGGAAAGAAGCTGAAGGTCATCGGGAGGGCTGGCATCGGCGTCGACAACATCGATGTTGCAGTTGCGACGGAACGGGGCATCGTCGTCTTCAATACGCCCGATGCGAACGCCACGACGACGGCAGAGCTCACGCTCGCCCACCTGTTGTCTCTGAGCCGCTACCTGCCGCAGGCCGACCGCTCCGTCCGCCGCGGCGACTGGAAGCCGGGAGACTTCGTCGGCACCGAGCTCGCCGAAAAGACGATTGGCATCGTCGGCTTTGGCACCATCGGGCGCATCGTGGCGCGCCGTTGTCTGGCGTTCCGCATGCGCGTGCTGGCCTTCGATCCCTACGTCGTCCCCGTCGTGATCCGCGAAACGGGTGCCGAGCCCGCCGAACTCGATACGCTGCTTTCTTCCTCGGACTACGTGACGCTGCACTGCCCGCTCAACGATGCCACGCGCGACCTGCTCGATGCCTCCCGCTTTAAGAAGATGAAAGCCGGCGCCAGGCTCATCAACTGCGCGCGGGGCGGACTCGTCGACGAGACAGCGCTCGTCGAGGCCCTCGCCAGCGGCCACCTGGCCGGTGCCGCACTCGACGTGTATGCGAAGGAGCCACCGGGCGCATCGCCTTTGCTGGACCTCGACAATGTTGTCGTGACCCCGCATCTCGGCGCCTCGACCGAGGAGGCCCAACAAGCGGTGAGCGTCAAGATCGCCGAACACGTCGCCGCCTTCCTCTTGACGGGTGCGGCTCAAGGCGCGGTAAACCTCCCTCGCATAGCGAGCGATCAGGTCATCCGCGCGCGACCCTATCAGCAGCTCGCGCTGGCCTTGGGGCGTCTCTTGTCGGCGCTCGTGCCTGGACCCATTGCCGAGCTCGAAGTGGCGCTCTTCGGCCGTATCGCCGATGTCGATCCGCGGCTCATCACGGCAGGAGCGCTGACCGGATTGCTGGAGAAGCGCCTGGCCATGCCTGTCAACGAGGTCAACGCGACAACGCTCGCGCAACGCCAGGGCATTGCCGTGCGGGAGGTCCGGTCGCAAGAAGCGCGCGATTACCTCTCCCTAGTGGAGCTTCGCGCCAAAACCGGGACGGCATCGACCAGCGTCGGGGGAACGCTGCTCGGCGAGAGCCACCCGCGCCTCATCTGCATCGACGATTACCACGTTGAAGCGGTGCCGGAGGGCTGCCTCATCTTCACGCGACACGATGACCGTCCCGGCGTGGTCGGAGCGTTGGGCAGTATCCTCGGGCGGGAAAACATCAACATCTCGCGGATGCAGGTCGGCATCGCCGAAGGTAGGCCCGACGCCATCGCGCTTGTCAGCGTTTCCGCGCCGTTGCCACCGGCGGCGCTCGAGGAGGTGCGGGCGATGCCCGCCATCCACCAAGCCATTCAGATAGAGCTGTGATCAACGAACGGCCGAAATTCGAAGCGATTTGTTTTGACTGCGACAGCACGCTGACGCGGATCGAGGGCATCGACGAGCTGGCGCGCCGCTGCGGCGTAGCGGCCGAGATTGCGCCGCTGACGGATGCGGCGATGGAAGGGAGACTGTCGCTGGAGGACGTCTATGCACGGCGCCTCGAGATCGTACGCCCCGGAAGGGATGCCCTCACATGGCTCGGCGAGCGTTACGTCGAGGAGATGGTCGACGGGGCGCAGGAGACAATTGCCGCGCTGCAGGGGATCGGCAAGCCCGTCTATCTCGTCAGCGGCGGCTTCGTTCAGTCCGTTTTGATGCTGGCGCGAGCCATTGGCATCCCTTCCTCCCGCGTGCGCGCCGTCGAGATCTATCTTGATGGGAGTGGGAGGTATGCCGGCTTCGATGCGACCTCGCCTCTGATCCGCAGTGATGGCAAAGCGGAGATTTGCCGGCGCCTGGACCAGCAGCATGGTGCCGTCGCGATCGTGGGCGATGGAGTGACGGATCTCGCCGCCCGCGCCAGCGGGGCCTATGTCGTGGGTTTCGGCGGCGTCGTGCGCCGGCGGGTAATGGCCGAAGGTGCGGACGACTTTGTCGCAGAAGCGCCGCTTACGCGCACACTCGATGCGCTTCTGTCCGCCTCAGAACTCGGCGAAGCTCATCGCGCGGTCGAAAGCGGCCAGCACGAACAAGACCTTAAGGGGGATTGAGCGGCTCTGGCTCCAGGGGAGAACCGTCGCCGGGAGCCGCACGCCGCTTACTCGGCGGCGACCGAATCCGCGATGGCGACGGTGCGCCGCGCCTGCACGAGGTGCAGGCGCTCCACCATCTTGCTCTGCACGACGATGACGCCCTTGTGCGCGTTCTCCGGCTCCTCGAAGGACGAGATGATCGCGCGCGACCAGGCGACCTCCTCCTCGGTCGGCGAGAACACCTCGTTGCAGGGCACGACCTGCGAGGGGTGGATCAGAGTCTTGCCATCCATGCCGAGCGTGCGGCCGTGCTCGCACTCCTGCCGGAAGCCCACCTCGTCGCGGAAATCGTTGTAGACGCCGTCGAGCACGTCGAGCCCGTGCGCGCGCGCGGCGACGATGGTCATGGCGAGCCACGGCACCACGGCGATGCGGTTGTGGAGCGCGCGCGCCCGCGATTCCTTCAGAAGGTCATTCGTCCCCATGACCAGGCAGGCAAGCCGGTTCGCCGGGTCGACGCCTAGCGCCGCGATCTCGCGCGCGTTCAGAACCGAGCTCGGCGTCTCCATCATCGCCCACAACCGCGTCTTCGCCGGCGCGTTGATCGACCCCAGCACCTTCGCCACTGTCACGATGTCGCCCGGCTGTGAGACTTTGGGGACGAGGATCGCGTCGGGCGCCACGCTCACGGCCGCGCGCAAATCATCCATGCCCCAGGGGGTCTCGATGGCGTTGGGGCGGATGACGAGCTCGCGGCGCCCGTAGCCACCGGCCTTGACCGCCCCGCACACGTTGGCGCGGGCCGCGGCCTTGCCTTCGGGCGCGACGGAGTCCTCCAGGTCGAGGATCAACGAATCGGCGGGGATCATCCGCGCCTTGTCGAGTGCGCGCTCGTTCAGGCCCGGCATGTAGAGCACGCTGCGGCGGGGGCGAACCTGCATGCCCGCTTTCCTCCCTCGTTGTGCGCCGCACCATAGCGCGCACAGGAGGGAACACCAAGACCGCGGTGATTGGCCTTGGCGGCGGTTGAGCGCTGCGGCAGAAACGGCGCACAGCTCTTCCACACCCGAGCCGGAGATCAGATGGCCCGCATCCTCGCTCTCTCCTCCCACGTCGCCTTCGGCTCGGTCGGCCTCGCGGCCATCGTCCCGGCGCTGCAGTCGCTCGGCCACGAGGTCATCGCGGTGCCGACCGTCGTACTGTCGAACCACCCCGGCTACGGCCCCTTCTCGGGCGAGCGCATCTCGGCGGCCATGCTCGGCCAGATGATGGATAGCCTCGACGCCAACGGCTGGCTCGAATCGATCGACGCAGTGCTGACCGGCTACCTGCCGGCGACCGAGCACGTCACTGCCGCCAAGGCCGCGGTGGCGCGCGTGCGCGCCGAGAACCCTGCCGCCCTCTACATGTGCGACCCCGTGTTCGGCGACGAGCCGGGCGGCCTCTACCTCGACGAAGCGACCGCGGACGCCATCGGCCAGCACCTGATCCCGCTGTGCGACGTGGCGACGCCGAACCTGTTCGAGCTCGAGTGGCTCGCGGACGTGGAGGTGAGCGACCTCGACAGCGCCTTCGCGGCGGCCCGGCTGCTCGACGCCCCGCGGGTGCTTGCGACCTCCGTTCCGGCGCCCGACCACCAACTCGCGACGCTGCTCGTGCACGCGGACGCTGCGCACGCATCCTTCGTGCCGCGGCGGCCGGCCGCCCCGCATGGCACCGGCGATCTCATCGCCGCGCTCTACCTAGGCCACGTGCTGAACGGCGCGTCGCCCGAGTCGAGCCTCGGGCGCGCGGCGGCCGCGGTCGAGTCCTGCATCGCCGCGAGCCAGGGCCGCGAAGAGCTTGCACTGTCGGACAAGGCGTGGAGAGTGGCCCAGCCGCTGCCGACGACCGCGATCTGACCACCGGAGAGCCCCAGCGCATGGCCACGAAAAAGCCCGCAAGCCAGCGCCTTGCCGGCGCGCTCGCCTTCTTCCAGCACGAGGCGGCGGGCGGCGTCGTGCTGCTGGCGGCGGCGGTTCTCGCGCTGATCCTGCAGAACTCGCCGGCGAGCCATCTCTACGACGCGCTGCTGGAGACGCCACTGATGCTGACGGTGGACGGCATCCAGATCGGCAAGCCGCTCTTGCACTGGATCAACGACGGCCTGATGGCGATCTTCTTTTTCCTCGTCGGGCTCGAGATCAAGCGCGAGCTGCTCGTCGGCGAGCTGTCGACCCGCCAGCAGGCGGCTCTCCCCGTCATTGCGGCAGCGGGCGGCATGGCGGTGCCCGCGCTCATCTACCTTGCGATCAACCGCAGCGATCCGGCGACGCTGCACGGATGGGCCATCCCCGCCGCGACCGACATCGCCTTCGCTGTCGGCGTGTTGGCGCTTCTGGGCCCGCGCATCCCCGCCTCGCTCAAAGTGTTCCTCTTGGCGCTCGCCATCATCGACGACCTGGGCGCCATTCTCATCATCGCCGTGTTCTACACCTCGGACCTGTCGCTGCTGGCGCTGGCGCTCGCTGCCGCCGGCATCGCCGTGCTTGCTGTGCTCAACCGCAGAGGCGTGGGCAGCATCGCGGCTTACGCGCTCGTCGGGCTGTTCATCTGGGTGTGCGTGCTGAAATCGGGCGTGCACGCGACGCTGTCCGGCGTCGTCACGGCGCTCGCGATCCCGCTGGCGCCGAAGCCGGGCGAGAAGCAAGGAATGCTGGAGCGGCTGGAGGAAAGCCTGCACCCGTGGGTGACGTTCGGCGTGCTGCCGGCCTTCGCCTTCGCCAACGCCGGCGTCTCGCTCGCGGGCATGACGCTGGCAAAGCTTGCGGGCACCATCCCCATGGGCATCGCGCTCGGGCTCTTCCTCGGCAAGCCGATCGGCATCATCGGGTGCTCGTACGCGGCGATCGCCTCCGGGCTCGCCGGCAAGCCGGAGGGTGCGACCTGGCCGCAACTCCTCGGCGTCGCCATGCTGGGCGGTATCGGTTTCACCATGAGCCTGTTCATCGGCATGCTGGCGTTCGCCGGGCCCGAGCATGCGGCCGAGATCCGCATCGGCGTGCTGGCGGGCTCCATCGCCTCAGCGCTCGCTGGTTACCTGGTGCTTCGCGCCGTCACGCGCGGCTAATTTCAGCTCTCCCATGGGGAGAGCTGTAGGGTGCCGCTACGTTGCCACGGCCTTCGCCTGCCGCGCCGCCTTCACGTTGGCCGAGCGCCGCTGGTGGTACTTCTTCGCCAGCTCGTCCCACTCGATCGTAAGCGTGCCGCCGGCGCCGTTGTGCTGGCGCTCCCAGTTGGTCAGGAGATCGAGACAGGCGTGGTCGATGTAGTCGAGATCGTTGACGTGCACGTGCACGTCGGCGCCGGGCTTTAGGCCCTCGAGCTCGGCAGCGAGCTTGGGCAACCGCACCAGCGTCGCCGAGCCTTCCAGATAAAGATCTACGCGGTTCTCCGCGGGGGTCTCCACCTTGCGGATCTCCAGATGCGAGAAGGCGTAGAGCAGCTTCAGCAGCGAGAGCCCGAGCCCGACCAGCACGCCCTCGAGCAGGTTCGTCAGCACGATCATCACGATGGTGACGACGTAGATGAAGACCTCGGTCTTGCCGAACTGCAAAAGCTTCGGCACCACCTTCGGGTAGGCGAGCTTGTAGCCGGTGTAGACGAGGATCGCGGCCAGCGCCGAGGTCGGGATGTAGCGCAGCGAGAAGGGGATCACGCTGACGAACAGCAGCAGCCAGAAGCCGTGCATGATCGCGGAGGCGCGCGTCACTGCGCCAGCCTCCACGTTGGCGCCGGAGCGCACGATGACGCCCGTCATGGGCAGCACGCCGAGCACGCCGCAGATGCTGTTGCCGACACCTTGCGCGGTAAGCTCGCGGTCATACTTGGTGCGCGGGCCGCGGTGCATCTGATCGACCGCGGTGGCGCACAGCAGTGTTTCGGCGCTGGCGATGAACGCAATCGAGATGGCGCCGACGAGGACGGGCCACTCGGTGATGCGCATCAGTTTTTCCGGCGTCGGGTAGATGGTTACCGACCAGAAGTTGTCCGGCACATTGACGTAGTTGATCTCGCCTAAGCCGAGCACCGCGGCAGCGACGATCGCCACGATGGCGCCCACCAGCGGCGCGGGGAACAGGCGCCAGCTCTTCGGCGCCAGCAGGCTCCAGGCGATGATGGTGCCGATGGTCAGCGTGCCGATGCCGGCGGCCTGCAGGTGGTGATCGCCCGCGTTGATCGCGTTCATGATCGACGTTGGGATTCCGAGCAGGTTCTGAATGCCGGTGCCGATCGGCTTGTAGTCGAGCATCACGTGGAACTGCGAGGCGAAGATCAGGACGCCGATGCCGGCCAGCATGCCGTTGATGACGGCGGGAGAGACGGCGCGGAACCACTGCCCGAGCTTGCACAGCCCGGCCACGAGCTGGATGAGGCCGGCGAACAATACGATCACGCCCAGCATGTCGACACCGAACTGCTGCACGAGCTGCCACACGAGCACCGAGAGGCCGGCCGCCGGGCCGCTGACCTGCAAGGGCGCGCCGGAGATGGTGCCGACGATGATGCCGCCGATAATGCCGGTAACGATGCCCGCCGTCGGCGGCATACCCGACGCGAGCGATATGCCCATGCACAGCGGCAGCGCGACGAGGAAGACGACGATGGAGGCGAGGAAATCGCGGCCGAAGGTTTCCGCCGTGTAGGGGGACGAGGGGGTCATGACGCTCCGTGCCAACTGGACCTAAGTTCACGCTGGCAGACGCACCCACGCAACAAAGATCGGAAATGCGCTACCCCCCAGCAGGGGCGGACGATAGCGGCTACCTCCTGCCCCGGCAAGCCTGCCCCGGTGCGACCTTGGAGCGGGTCTCGCCCGCGGGGGCGCGAGGGTAGCCGCCGACTATGCCTTTGGGCAGTTGCCGCGGCGGCTCCCGCGGGCTAGGAACCGCTCTCATCCAGAACACGCGGAAGATGGGAGCGCGCGCCATGAGCAGCTTTCCTGAGAACCTGGCCGATCGCTTCCGCCGCTTCAAGCAGCGCCACTTCCTTCCCAACGCCGAGCAGTATGAGGAGCTGGCGGCCTACGGGCAGACGCCCGAGGCGATGATCATCTCCTGCTCCGACAGCCGCGTCGATCCAGAGACGATCTTCGGCGCCATGCCGGGCGAGCTGTTCGTTGCGCGCAACGTGGCGAACCTGGTTCCCCCCTACGAGACCGGAGGCAAGTTCCACGGCGTCAGTTCCGCCATCGAGTTTGCGGTGCTGAACCTGCGTGTCAAGGACATCATCGTGATGGGCCACTCGGGCTGCGGTGGCGTCAAGGCCGCGCTCGACCAGAGCGCCGCGATCCAGACGGAAGCGCAATTCATCTCACGTTGGATGTCGATGCTCGATGAGGCGCGCTTAAGCGTGCTCGCCTCGCATCAGACGCGACCGCACGCGGAAAGGCAGCATGCCCTGGAGAAGGAAGGCGTGAAAACGTCGATCAAGAACCTGCGCACGTTCCCGTTCATCAGCCAGCTTGAGGACAAGGGACGGCTGTCGCTGCACGGGGCCTATTTCGACATCGCGACGGGGACGCTGTCGGTGTTGAACCACTCGCGAAACGAGTTCTTCCCGCTTTGAGCGAGATGCCGCAAGGCGGCGCCGCATCGATCCCGACAAACCTGAGCAGCGCGAACGCCTGGATCGAGGTGAAGACGGCGGCGTGACGCGGGGCGCGTGACCGGTGGGAGATATTCGAGACGGGAGGGCCGCACGACACAGTTGGGAAGCCAAGCCGCAACACCTTTCCGAGACGTAATGAGTCTCAGAGTCTGACCGGAAACATTATGTTGGATTGCATAGCTTTCGCAACA
>JRHI01001754.1_pt1 | contig 16946 bp, 15 predicted proteins | sample 215371 | NCBI WGS metagenome assembly JRHI01 (sample SAMN02929681, study PRJNA255918) | sediment metagenome | biome: cave system; feature: Ice Cave; material: Sediment; isolation source: sediment from deep within a dark volcanic ice cave with no known source of... ...
TGCGTCCAAAAAACCGCGCTTTCTAATGCGCGGCGACAGTCTTGTATACGCCCTCAAAAATGCGCTCCCAGGAGGTTGAAAGAGCGTGTTCGCGAGCCGCCAAACCCATGCGCGTGAGCAAGGCCGGTTGGGTTAACAGAAGCTCGGTGTAACTGACAAAGTCATCGAAATTATGCGCGACGTATCCCGTCTTGCCATGCTGAACTATGTATTGTGGTCCACCTACTGCGGTGACGATGGCAGGAACTCCCGAGGAGAGAGCTTCGAGCACGGCAAGGCCGAAGGTATCGGTTTCTGAGGGAAACACGAACAGATCCATATTGGCGAATGCGCGCGACAAATCTCTTCCGGTCAGCACGCCCGAAAATTCTGCACCCCGCATGTTGTGTCGCAGCCAGGTTGCTTCTGCACCTTGACCTATCGCAACCATCTTAAAATTTCGATGGCCGCGAGCGAGAAGCGCCTGCTCAAGCTGCGCAAGGCAGCGCACGTTCTTCTCAGCGGCGAGCCGTCCCACGTATCCAATAGTGAAGGGACCGCCGTCGCGATCGCGGTAGTGCGGACTGAAAATCGCAGTATCTACGCTATGTGACATCAAGAAACAAGGCTTACCGGTCGCCTGCTTGAGCTTCTCGACTATTTCCTGGTTTGGCGCGAAAAGCAGCCGTGGGATTCGGTAAAAATATGTTGCCGCTCTGAAGCTCCAGTGTTCAGCCGCGCTCAGCAATCTGGCAGACGCGGGCTTGGGCAAGAATGCGAGCAGCGGAGAAAGTCGACACCGGGCATACTGATGCACATTTGTCTGCCAATTAGCGGCCAGCGGAATCTGAAGTTTATGGGCGATTAGGGCACCGAGCATCCCGACGTCGCTGGGACCCGTAATGTGCACCACATCGGGCTCGAAGTCTCTCACCAAGCGGATCACTTCCCTATAATGAAGCCAGAAGGCAAGGTCGTATTGATGAGTCTCGTCGAGCGGGAACCTCATTGCACTACGCCGAAGCTGGATCCTGGTTACAGAACCCTCAGTCACGATCTCGTCGAGCGGACCTGCGTGGATGGTTATGAATGGGAGCTCGCGGTTCCGCGCAAATGCTTCAAAGTGTCGGCTGGTATTGGCGACTCCGTCCACTTCGTTGAAAGCGTCGGGGAAGAAAGCGACTCTCAGCTTCCCTCGATCTTTATTTCTCACGACATTGCCTCACATGCGTGATCCGGCCGGAGTTCTATATTTTCCATATCTTTAAAAATCTGTCCCAATACCCTCTGCAGGGCAGCATTTTCCATTAGCCGCATGACTGCGAAAATCCGTTCGATAAAAGCTGGGGGTGCCTTCCAGAGAGCCGAAATCTGTTGTTCGCCCACGGCTGACTGGTCGGGATGAAAGACTCGATCGTCCCAATGGCGACTGCCCGACGAATATCCCGGATAGTCGCGAATCACGTCAAGTACGGCTTGGGCGGTGCGGATGCCGAGGGGTTCCGCATACTGCGGCATAAAAAGCACATGGCTACGCTTTTCGACCCTGATTTCGTTCATAAACTCGCCGAACATGCGGCGCGCGTCAAGTTGAGGGCGCCGCTGGGCTCGCATCCATGCCGGTCTCCTCCAGAGATGAGTAACCGACGCCAGAGCCGGGCTAATTCGATGACGCCGTTGTTTTCGCTCCGGCTACGAGTAGCGTTAAGTTCAAAGGCGTGCAGGAATTCAATGTTACTTTTCAAGAATCGCCCGAGAACTTGCGTGTACAGTTCCGGCCGCAGGCCGCAAAGGTTCCAAAGGGGATGGTTGAAAATCACGAGCACCTCAGGGCACTCGTGCAGCATTGCCAGCAGTTCAGCGAGCTGACGAAGGGACCCGTGGTCCGTGTACGCCCCTAGATCGTTCACAATTGCTTGCGCCCGAGTGCCCGGCAGATTGTGTACTCCGAGATGAAATACGGCTCCTTCGAACGGTACGCTCCACTCTAGGGCAAGCGGAATCTCGCTGGCGTCCTTGGACGCTCGCAACAAGTTCGGCGCGGAGATGCTGTCATGGTCGGTCAGTGAAACCAGAGCTGCCAGTGCAAGGGTTTTTTCGATCTGATTGCTTTCTACTTCTAGAGCCAATTTGGGAGTCAAAGGCGGAGTCCAGTAAGCCCGCACCCAGTCAACCGGGATGGTCGATCGGCGCTTCTGGCGTTCCAGCGCCCAGCGGAGGAGCGGTCTTCTTTGCGTGAACTCCAGGATGAATCGAAGGCTTTCTTTAGAGTGATTGGTGTGACTGTGAAGTGAGACACCCGATCGATACTTTTTGCCGACATCTGGTTCGTTCCATAAACAGGAAAGATGATTTAGGGCCACCGCTCTTAGCCTCACTCGATATGTAGGAACAACCCGATAAATCTGCCATCATTCTTCACCGCAGTCCGGAGAGGCCCTTCAGTCGAGAATGTGACATAGTCCGTTCAGAACAATTGGTTACATTTGTGCACTAAATTGATTTTCGCGGTAGCGTGGCGGTTGGGTAAAAAATTCAAAGCACGACCGGACCGCATCCCAAAGAACGCGAACCCAGGCCCCAATAACGCAACTGACGCGGGACCTAAGGTCACTCCTAACATGACCGAGAAACATGACCCCGAAGCCCAATAACGGCCTCCTCGTCGAACTTTTTATGATTTCCTTTGAGTTTGTGGCCAAAGGCTTATTGACTATAAAAGGGTGACAACGGCGTTTCTCTACAGGAAAGCTTGTAATGAGGAGTCTCGCACTTGTTTCGGACGATGTGGAACGCAGTTCAGCGAGCCGCTTTTCGTTGCCCTAGTTTCTCACCCGCCCGGAGCGTCGAGCCAACTGGAGATCAGCATATTCGTTGTGAATTAAACCGGTCCCGATATGAACGCCATGGCCATCAGCCACATCTATGGAACCTGCCGTTCCGCACCTACCTTACATGCCTTGCCAGATAAGGGCTCCAGACCCATTCGTGCTAATATGTGTCTACCTGTCTGGTCTTACAAGCCCGTCGTGCTGCCTTCGGGGGAGGGCCAGCATGACGGACTTTTAAAGATCATCCTTTAATCCACAGGCTGGAAGCATCCAGTGATACTGGTAGGAAATTTCGCGTTTCACATCCAACGAGATGACTACATAGAGAGGACTCATTTCTCTTTTGGCCGTCGTGCGCACGCCCGACCATTTCCGCCGGAGACGTTCCGAGGATTTCAGCCATTCGTTCGTTTGAGTAGGCGGTCTTAGCCTCTGCGTCGATGATCCAAATACCGTGGTCTTGTTTTCCTTCCATTTGAACCCACCTAATATAAGGACTCCCCGATTTTGTTTGAGCATGTGGTGTGGGCGGTATTGTAGTTTCTCATGATGAGCCGGGTCGACATGGGCGCGATGCCTACCCCCGTCGTGCACATCGAGGCGCGAAGATCCATACCCTTTTTCGGGTAAGGTCGCGCAGTGTTCCAACCCATAAAATCAGGTCGGGGCTGATAGCTTTAGGTTGGTAAGGGTCTTAACTTTCGAATGAAGCACGGCCGCCCCCTGTACTTTCGTAACCGTCCGCTGTGAACCGTCTTGACAAGCGTGGATGTGTGGATGGCAAGTGGCCACAACACTGGAAGTGGACACTTACGGCGTAGGATTATCTATTGATTTCGTCAGTGAAGATGCCGATGGTGAGTGCCTTGTCGATGGCTTGATCAAGGCGCACAAGCAACTGCGACAAGCTCTNTCCACGGCGGCGCAGGAGCATGGCGTAGGTGCAGTCTTCGTCGGCAGCCGTGGCAACGCATCCGACGGGGCGCAGCATCCCGATGGTGATCTCACCATCCTCGATCAACTCTGCGATGTTCGAAAGCGACGAGACTACGACGGAACTGTCTGCTTTCTTGTTTACGCTGCGAGTTCGGACGGCACGTTGGCGGCGAGATTCCACGGCAGGAGCTCCTCGATGCGGTTGATTGGGTGATCAGCAATGCGGACGAGCACTTGGCGCAGATAGGCCTCAGGATCGAGGCCGTTGAGTTTGGCGGAGCCGATCAGGCTGTAGATCGCCGCGGCGCGTTCCCCGCCCGCATCCGATCCGGCAAACAGGTAGTTCTTCCGGCCCAGGGCCACCCCACGCAAAGAGCGTTCGGCAGCGTTGTTGTCGATCTCGATGTGTCCATCTTCTATATAGAGCGTCAGAGCATCCCAGCGCGAGAGCGCGTAACGGATGGCCACCGTCGTCTCCGACTTGCGCGAGAGCTTCGACAAGGTGGCCTCGAACCACTGTCGCAGAGAATCAACGAGCGGCTTGGCCTGCATCTGGCGAACGGCTCGGCGTTCATCCGGCGGTCGACCGCGAATCGGTTCCTCGACTCCATACAGCGCGCCGATCCGCTGCAGCGCCTCCCGTGCCACCGGCGAACTGTGTGCCTGTTCCAGATCGTAGAAGTGACGGCGCACGTGTGCCCAGCACGCGGCATGCTGGATGCGGCCATCTTCATAGAGGTGATTGAATCCGGCATAGGCATCCGCCTGCAGCGTACCGCGAAACTTCTTCAGATGCTGCGCGGGATGTTCGCCTTTGCGATCTGGTGAGTAGGCAAACCACACCGCCGGTGCCGCCGTGTCGCCAGCAGGACGATCATCGCGAACGTAAGTCCACAAGCGCCCCGTCTTGGTCTTGCCATTCCCCGGTGACAACACCGGCACCGGCGTGTCGTCGGCGTGCAACTTGCCTGCCGCCATCACGTAACGTCGCAGCGCTTCCACCAGCGGCTCCAGCAACCGGCTTGTGCTGCCCACCCAGTCGGCCAAGGTCGAGCGCTCTAGCTCCACATCCTGTCGCGCGTACATCTCCGATTGCCGATAGAGTGGCAAGTGATCGCAGTACTTCGAGACCAGCACATGCGCCAGCAGTCCCGGCCCCGCTACGCCGCGCTCGATCGGACGGCTGGGCGCTTCGGCCTGCACAATGCAGTCRCACTTCGTGCAGCTCAGCTTCGTGCGCACGTGCCGAATCACCACGAAACTGGCGGGCACATACTCCAGCATCTCTGAAACATCTTCGCCCAGCTTCCGCAGCTCGCCCTGGCATTGCGGGCACACCGTTTCCTTCGGCTCGTGCCGGCGCGTTTGTCGCGGAAGATGATCCGGCAGAGCGCGTCGCGTGGGTTTCGCTGCCGCAGGAGTCGAAGAGGCGATGATGGGAGCGGGTTCTGCCGCGTGGCACTCTTTCTCGCTGCGATACGATTCCAGTTCCTCCAGCCGCAACTCCAACTGCTCGATCTGCCGCTGTAGCTTTTCCGACTTCCGCCCGAACTGCATGCGATGCAGCTTGGCCAGCAGTAACTGCAGATGCTCAATCTCGCGCTCGCGCGACTGCAACTGCTCCTGCGTGGCGGTCAGCCTGTCTTCGGCAGAAAGTAACTGTTCGTGTTGGGCCAGGATCAGCGCTCGTAATGCTTCCCCAGGAAGGGCGTTCAGATCGGGAAGCGAAGCCACTGACATACGCGGAGTATCGCATGAACTCGCACGTTCTCATCCCGGTGCGCGCGAAAAAAATTGTGCAAAGAATCTCGCAGGTTACACCGACAACTGCGGCTCCCAGGTGCGCTCCGGCCGCCGCCAATCGATGCCTTCCAACAACATCGATAACTGGGCTCGCGTCAGCAAAACCGTGCCGCTCGTGGCCTGTGGCCACACAAAGCGTCCGCGCTCTAATCGCTTCGCGAACAGACACAGCCCGTCACCGTCATACCAGAGAACCTTGATGAGATCGCCGCGCCGTCCACGAAACACAAACACATGCCCGGAGAACGGCTTCTGCTCCAGCTTGGTCTCAACCAACGCGCTCAGCCCGGTGAAGCCGCGACGCAAGTCGGTTACGCCTGCCGCGATCCAAATGCGCGTGTTGGACGGCAACGCAATCATGCTCGCAGGCACTCCAGCAACACCCGCACCAACGCCGGATCGGCGCTGCCTTCGATGCGCACCTGCGCCTGCCGCAGTTCGATGTGGATCGTGCTCGGCTGTCGCTTCCCATCATCGGCGGAACTACGCTCCATCGGCAGAGGCGCCGGCACACTCTCGCTCACCCGAACCGGCAGCAACTTCATCGCCGGCTTACGGTCCCCAAGTCTTCCTGCCAGGTACAGCCGACGCCAGCCAAACACCTGGTTAGCGTTCACCCCGTGCGCTCGCGCTACCCGTGCCACCGACGCGCCTTCGACCAACGTCTCTTCGACGATCCGCCGCTTCTCCGCAATACTGCGCCGTTGCCGCTGGGGTGCGACCGAGGGCTCTCTGCCTTGGGGAATGACTGCAACTTGCTGGAAAGTGTCCATCTCCGCTCCAAGTGGACACGATCGCTAAGTGCCCACTTGGCGAGAATGGCTCTCATTTATGGGAATGTCCAGACGGTCACAACCGGACGCTTACTACGCGATTAACACCAGGCGGGAATCCCTGCATCAGCGCCTTGCTGGATTTGACCAACGGTTTAGGTCCGGACGTAGTCATCGAAGCCGTTGGTCTGCCCCAAACCTTTCGCGCGGCTGTGGAAGAAGTAACATTCACTGGACGCGTAGTCTATATTGGCTATGCTAAAGAGCCTATCGCGTACGAAACTTGGCTCTTTGTCCAGAAGGAACTCGATATCCTGGGTTCTCGAAATGCGTTGCAGGAGGACTTTCGGCGAGTGATCGATATGCTGGAGGACCGTCGTTTTCCGGTTGATGAAGTCGTGAGCGCTATGATCCGCATCGAGGAAGGTCCGGACTTCTTGCGGGCGTGGAGCGAGAATCCTTCCCGGTTCAGCAAGATCATGATTTACACGGATTGAGTCGTGTAGCCAACGGGGAACCGTAGCGGTCCAGTTTCGGAGTCGAGGGAAAACGCAGAATGCATGTTTCTACGACGGGAACTGCTGGTTCATCCCAGGATCACGTACCCAACCGTCTTTTTCCTGGGGGACACCTGCTTTCCTTCGTTCTGATGACCGCGCTGTTCTTCCTGTGGGGAATCTCAAACTATTTCAATGACTGTTGATTCGCCAGTTCATGAAGTCGTTTGCGATTTCACGTTTTCAGGCTAGCCTCGTGCAAGAAATCTATCCCGGTCCTTCGTCGCTACCGTGCAAAATGAACTCCCTAAGTCTGGTCGTGTGAGTCTTTCGAGATTAGCTCAAGCCCGCTTATCTGTTCTGTTTCTGCGCGTTCGCCCATAATTCTTCCCGCTTTGGCCATCCACTCTTCCTTGCCCATCACTTTCATCACAATCAACACAAGAACACCCACGACAAGCCACACAGCTACGACCCAAGGCGCATACGCGGTAGGGGGATCGGGCCACGGATTCAGAGAGTTGCGTCCAACAAACAAAAGCGCGATTGTTCCCAAAAGAGGGAAGACAGCATGCAAAATTAAATTGAACTCGTTTTTCCGCACCCTGGAGTAGTACAAAAATACACCGAGATTTCCCGCACTATAAATAAAGATAAGGGCAAATGTCAGTACTGTCCCCATGAACTCGAATTCATTCTCGGGCCCAATCAAATATCCAAGACCGAGGCCAATTGCGAACATAACCAGTATTTGCAGCTTGACTGCATTTGTGGGAGTTTTGTATCTAGGGTGTATCGCTGAAAGTTGTTTAGGCAATGCTCCAGAGCGCGACATTGCGAACCAGACTCTAGTGGCCCCGTTATTTCCGGCAACTGCGACCGCGATCATAGAGTTGAGCAATGCCAAGATAATCACTACCCAGGCTCGTCCCCAGGATTGTCTTGCTAGCACGAATGTCGGATTCACCGGTGAGTGCAGAAAACTCTGCACATTGCTCGTTCCCCACCTGAGTATGAGTCCCCATGAACACACTACCAGAAAGATCCCCATGAAAAGTATCGAAGACAGAATCGCTTTTGGAAGGTTTCGTCGAGGATTCTTACTTTCCTCTGCAAGAGGCGCCACCCCTTCCCAACCCGAGAGTGCGAAAATGGAGAATACGACCGCCAGATAGAGGCCGTTCGTGCTTAACGCATTGGCCGGATTGAAGGAGGACAGATTGAGACCTCCATTCCCGGGTCGGAAAAAGCCTGAAAGGCTTAGAATCAGCACTGCAATGATTTCCGTCGTGCCAAACAGAATGAGCATTCTCGCCGAGAGCTCGATTCCTCGATAACTTGTAAACGCAACCAGCGATCCCGCGGCGAATAGGAAGAGCCACCACGGAAATATCAAGTGGTATTCCACCCTAAGCACCGTCTCAAGCACGCTCCCAATGTAGGCCAGACAAAAGCCCGCTACTGTTGGGTCGTATAAGAAATAAAGCCATGCGGTGAGAAAACCGATTCGCGGGTGCACCGTTCGGCTCACATAAGTGTAGTATCCACCGGCGCTGGGGAGGTGCTTTGCAAGCTGACTAAGGGAGATACCTAGAATGCCCACAATCAGGAAGGCTAGCAAGTAGGCCAATGGTGCTGCGATCCCCGCTTGAGATGTAGTGAGTTGAATCGTGAACAAGAGTGCGGTAGCCGGAGCAATATGGGTAACGGCCTGCATTAGTATGTCGAGTAGTCCCAGAGCGCCAGCACGAAGTTCAGTCTGTTCTATAACTGCAGCATCACGTTCCGTGTTTTTAGTGGTATTCAGAGGATATCCGTTCTCTTGGGTAATGTTTCCTTTTGGGCGTAGAAATGAGGATGAGTGCGTAGGTGACCGATACACTTTGTCTAACTTTGTCTGTAACTTTCTCAAGATAAGTCTTCGGCAGATTGTAAGGTAGGCGGATCTCCATCCAGAAGGACCTGCGAAGCCAACTCACAGGGCGTTATTCCAAAGATCGGAGGACATATCAGTATTCACGATTTCAATTGAGCCGCAACGCGGACGTCGAAGTCCTTTCATTCCGACCTCGATGGGTATTTAGTCTTCTAGCAAACCCATTAAAGGCCCTTAACGAGTCGGCTGAACAAGTATCTTTACATGCTTGCCTGTCTCATGAAGCAGACCGTGGTAGCCTTCCTCAACCAGAGCGTCTAGACCGATACGATCGGTGATCAGAACATCACCGCGAAATCGGGGATCCGTCATCATTGAAATGGTTTCTGGATAAACACCGTATCCGCCCATGCTTCCGGTTACATCCTTTTCTCTGAACACAAGATCCGTTAGATCCAGGGCAGTAGGCTCTTCGAAGACACCCATTACCACAAGCCGTCCCCTGGTTCGCGTCAACTTACCGGCCATGAGGGCCGTTGTCCGCAGGCCTGCACATTCCATTACGACATCGAATCCCTGGCCATCGGTTATTTCGAGGGCTCGTTTCTCTGCGTCTTCTCGGCCCGGATTGATTACAATGTCGGCACCGCAAAGTTTCGCTGCCTCGATCCGCTTTTCGGCAATTTCGACGACCGTTATGCTCTTCGCACCACGGATACGAGCCGCCATTAAGGCCATCAGTCCTATCGGACCAGCGCCGACAATAGCAACATGATCCTCGGGACCATGTTGGCCCCGCGCAACTGCCCGTACCGTCGCAGAAAATGGCTCAACTAACGCGCCGATTTCGTCGTCGATCTCATTCGGCAAGTGGAAGCACTGATAGGTAAAAAGGTTAACTCGCTCTGCCAAAGCTCCACCTGACCACGACAGGCCCAAGAATGCAACTTGATCACACTGACCCATTGAACCGGATCGACACCAACGACATCGTCCGCATCCAATGATTGGGCAGGCAGCAATCCGGTCTCCCGGTGAAAAGTCCTCAACATCGTCCCCCACGGCTACGACTCGCCCACACATTTCGTGACCGATGATAACCGGAGCAGTAACACCGGTCAGCGGATGAGGTTTGTGAAATGGAATGTAGAGTGGGCCACCCACATATTCGTGCAAATCAGTTCCGCAGATGCCGCACCGGGCGACCTCTACCTGAATCTGTCTCGGAGGCGGCTTTGGCGGATCCGGAACGGACTTGACGCGGACGTCCTCTCTACCATACCAAACAGCTGCTCTCACGATTGACTCCGTTCCTGAAAACCTGATGTGCGTACAGAATCGCTGGATGAGACTCGGACAGCAAATTCCTGCGTCCACTGCTATACATGAAGCACTAAACGTTCGGCAGGGTTCGGTACGGAATGTCCAGAGAGTGGTGGAAATTGCGTGCGGACCTGCTAGGATCCGCGCGCTGTCAGTCCACGCTCGGCAGTAATGGCGCTTCTCACCATTCCCGCTTTACCCAACGTCTTGTGAACCCGTACCCGCACGGGAAAACTTCCGAGGGGAAGGTTTTCACCGTCAATGATCAGCGTTTGCCGTAACCCGTGCCGCTAGCGGTCCCTGAAGCCGTAAAGTTGCTATTCCCATATCTCCCGCTGGGGCCTTCGTTAGACCAAAAACCCGGATTCCCCGTAGAAAAAGCGTTGTCTGCAATTCGGAATTGCCGTTTGCAGGCCCGGTGGGGCCGGATGCATACCTCGGAGTTGTGGAAACGCTGGAAATATGTTGATCACCATGAAATCCAGATAATGTGGCATACCAGTTAGCGCCTGGTGTTCCGGCGGTCCAGAGGCCCCCCGCAATGAACGGCGCCGCATTGGGAAAGTCGGTGGTGGAGCTAGTCGTATGGGCCGGAGCACTCGAAGCCGTGTCCGAAGCCGTAAAGCTACTAATCCCATAAGTGCCGCTGGGACCTTCGTTAAACCCAAAACCCGGATTCCCTTTGGAAAAGGTGTTATCTGTAATTTGGAATTGTTGTTTGCCGTTCTTGTAGGCTGTGATGGTGTTCCCGACAATTGTTCCTTTCACCACGTCACCGGTTGCGACACCATAATCTGGTCCGTGAAGTTCCTTAAGAAACGTCCAATGGGGTGGCGCGCTTGATGGACCGTCCCAGGTAGCGATTGCTAAGTAGGGAGTTCCAGTTTTACCTACGACACTCCACATGATTTCGTAGCCGGTGGCATCCTGTGGCGAAGTTCGCAAGCGAATTTCCACTTCTGGATGCCCGGAGGGGTCTACTTGACGCACCGTTGCCTGTGCCGTTTGATCCGGGTTCCAGGTCCCCGTCAATAGAGCCAGCGAATCGCCAAAACGGGCCGGCCCGGTGGGGCCGGATGCATACCCCGGAGTTGTGGAGACACTGGAAATATGTTGATCACCCTTAAAGCCGACGAGCGTAGCATACCAATTAACACCGGGTGTGCCGGCAGTGATCCAACGGCCGCCCTCAGAAATGAGCGGTTCGGCATTGGGGAAGTCGGTAGTGTAGCTAGTCGCATTTGCTGGTGTGGGGAGCGTTCCGAGGTACAACAGCAGCGCTGTCGCACCAATTAGAACCCCACTCTTAGCTCGTCGATGCATCTGTGCCCCGTTGAATGTCATCTACCCCTCCGTAGCGGCGTTAGAATTCTAAGCGGAACGTTGCCTGGCCCTGCCGGTTGCTGATTTGTGAGCTTAGGTTGATAATCTGCCCAAATGTTGCGTCGAGAGAATTCATATCGGGAGCTTGCAGTTGCGTCCGATTAAAGGCGTTGAAATAGTCAACCCGTAAAGTGGCACGCACATTCTCGGTGACACGAAAGTGCTTCATGATGGCGACATTTTCCTGCCTCAAAGGTGGAGTTCGCAAACTTGCATAGGATCGCACTGCATCGCCGATTTGCCAAGGGCCGAGGTTGACGAAAGCATTAGTCGGGAATTGTACTGGCGGTGTCGCCGTCTTACCTTTGAAAAAGTCTTTCGACAAACCGTAGTCAAACGTTTTTATGTCCACGCCCGGAACCACATTCGGCCGGGCGTTAAAATTAGTTAGCAGCGGGTTATTGTTGTTAAAAGGTCCCAATGGAAAACCGCCCGCATAAGTCAAGAGTGCGCTGACCTGCCATCCTCCCAATACCTGCCCCAAGAGACCCTTTGAATTCAGATATTTTTTCCCGTAGCCGATAGGCAGTTCATAAGTTGTGGCGACGTTTACAAAGTACTTCTGGTCAGTGTTAGAAGGTGTATATTCCGACTTCTGGTTGTATCCATCTTGCGAGTTGTATTGGAAAAATCCAGTTCCAGCCGATTCATTTGCCAAATTTGTTGCTAGCGTAAAATTGGCCAGGTAGGATAAGCCGTTAGAAAAGCGCTTCTCTCCCTGCACCTGCAGCGCGTTGTAAAAGGATGTCGCGTCCAATTCAAAAGTGTTATAGATGGCGGAGTATTGTGGGAACGGACTTAGAGCCCGTATTACGGTCGCCGACGTTCCAAACTGTTGAACGAAACCTGGATAAGGAATCTTAATGCCGGCGGCAACGGCGTCCGGAGAAGTCACAAGCTCCCCTAAAAGACTCCCGTATTTTAAGACGGACGTAGGGGGCTGGTTGGGCTGCAGCAATGAAGAGAGCATGTTGTTCGCACGGTTGCCGACATACGCCACCGATAGAAACATATTCCACGGAAGTTGTCGCTGGACACCAAAGTTCCACGCGTTAAGCACGGGCGCTCTACCCATCGTCTTTGGATTGAAGCCCATAATGATGCTTCCGTTCCCGATCGATGGGCTAAAAGGAGTTGGTGACGGCGAGGGCAATGGGGTCGCATCCCAATTGCCATAAGCGGGAGACGTCGTACCGTTTGGCTGTGCGATAAATTGCCCGCTCAACAGAGAAGAATAAAAGAAGCCAACTTGGGTGCTTCCAAATGACGAAGCGCCGCCATCCAGATAAGTCATGTAAAACCCGGACCGGATCACGGTCTTGGAATTCAGCATGAAGGCGAAGCCCACTCTGGGCTGGAGGTCCTTCCAGTGGATCTCCGCGCGGTTAATTCCGGCACATCCGGCGCAATTGCCAAATTTGGTGGCGCCACCGGGCAGATTGCCAGCGCCGGGATCGGGCACCACAGGAAGGTTGGCATTGCAGCACGGCGAGTTGAGATCTGTAAAATTCATATAGACGATCTGGTTATTATTTTCTGTAAAGGGAACCATGACATCCCAGCGAAGGCCCAGATTCACGGTTAGGCGTTGGTTAATCTTGATGTCGTCCTGGACATAGGTAGCAAAACGGTTGCTTCGCAACTTCACCGCCGTCGGCGAAATGCGTGCTGCACCATCTGCTTCGCCGAGAAGGAAACTTGCGAAGGAGCTGCCGTAGCTGCCGAAATTGGGATTGTTGGGATCGGGGACAGAGGTCGCCCTTTGGCTAAAAGCGAACGCACCCCCACAATCTCCGCACGAGAAAAGATCCTGGTAAGCACGCCGAAACTCACCGCCAAAGTTGAAAGTGTTGCGCCCTTTGCTCCACAGCCAATTGTTGACAAGCACGATGCCTAATTTGCGGCTAGTCTCCTCGGTAAGTGCGCCGGGCAAACCTGCTGCCTGTTGGCTCGAGCTGGCTCCCCAGCTCGACGGCTGATTCTGACCATCGAATACAATCAGTGGGAATGTGGTGCCGTTAACTACACCCGGAAAGTTGACGCCCATTTTCGCGTTGGTTTGTCCGGTGATTGATCCAATCCAATCTCCGCCCGCTGTCATTACCAGGCTGGGGTTTATGGTTTTCACATAATTCAGCAACCATCCAGAACCAAGCTGTGTGTTGTTGACTTCACTCTGCAGCGGGTTGCTGCTGGAAACGATTGGAGCGGAGGTAAAGGAAGGCGAATTCACGGAATTCCGCCATTGACTGAAGTGGATACTTTGAGACGCGCTCAGATTGTGGTCGATGGTATACGCCCAAACAGTCTGTCTAATTGGGATCGAAGAAACGGCTGGAAGCGCATTACTTTGCAGACCGGAAACTAAACCGGCGCTGTTCGGGTCTGGGATAAATGGCAGAATTGACTTTGCAAGAGCGCTGAAGCGCGATTGGGGAATGATATTGCCAGGGAAAGGCTGGCCCGTTGTGGGATCATAGATGGGGATCACTACGCCGCTGCCGTTCACAAATTGGCTAAAATCGCCGTTCTTCATAGCTACGCTCGGTACGGTACCGATAGCGTTCTGAGCTTGGTTTTGCCTAAACCAGTCCGCACTGAAATGGAAGAACGTGCGATTCTTCCCGTTGTATAGTTTGGGCAGAATGACCGGGCCCCCAACGGTAAAGCCATAGTTGTTCTGCTGATTCACGGGCGGGGCAGGGTGTCCGTCGGCGCTGAAGTGCGTCGGGAAGAATCCTGAGGAATCGAACAGCTGATTGCGCAGGATTTCGAAGCCATCTCCATGGAATTGATTCGTGCCTGACGCCATCTGGTAGGTGACGGCCCCTTGCCCCAACCCATATCGTGCATCGAACGTGGAGCTATTGACACGAAACTCGCTCACCGCCTCATAGGGCGGATTTATGTAGGTTTGGTTGCCAGAGTATTCCACGAATGCCACAGGGACGCCGTTGAATTGAACTGCATTTTGGAAAGTCTCTCCGCCATCGATATTATGGGAGGTGGCTGTCCCCTGCACGCCCGGCGCAAGAAACATGAACGAATCGATCTGCCGCGCCAAGCCGTTGATTTCTACGGGAACGGTCTTGACCAACTCAGGTTCGAGGGTTGTACCTATTATTGGCGACGTTGTCTCCAACGAGAGGGCCGATCCTTGCACCTGCACAGTCTCGTTTGTGCTGCCAGGCACGAGCTGAAAGTTAGCCATCGATATGCTGGCGACTTCTACTATGATATCTGTCTGGGTTCTTTTGAATTGAGGTGCGTTCACCGTGACTGAATACTGTCCAGGGTTTAATCCGACGACCGTAAAGGTGCCTTCCGGAGAGGTGACCGCCGAAGATACCACGCCTGTTGCGCCGTTTGTAACCGTCACACTGGCACCGGTAATGACGGCCCCGGATGGATCCGTGACGGTGCCATGAATGCCATTCACTACCTGAGCATTCAGTCGAATGCTCAAAAATGGCACGACAATAGCAAGCATAAGGGCCATCCGAAAAGCAATACCAGTCCAGCTTTGAAAACGCCTACAGGAACAACCTGATCTCTGGCTCATTGCCTCACCCTCCTCGAATTGCTCCGTCATCTATTCATGAATCGAGCCCAACCTAAGGCCAGAATGCGGTCCGGCGTGATTATTATGCTCGCGTGCATAACCCCTCTGACCGGGACGGCTTCGCTGACTGTCCATTAATCTAAAGAAACTGCAAATCGCCGCGATATCATGATCTTTTTTTTTTTTGATGTGTGACTACGAATGGCCCATGAACCGAAACTCGACATGTATCATCGGGAACTGAAAGTCAGCGGCGGCGAAAGTCCCCGGACGAATACAGTACCGAAAGGTCACGGCCGAGTGGCAGATTGTGCCGCTGTTCGCGGCAATTAGAAGCAGGTGAGCGTGCAACCGATATTTGCCACGGGTGGGGATCACCCAAGCAACTTGCTACTTAAAGGACCAGGCAGTATGCCGAGCACGGAGTGATCTGCAGGTCGGGAAAAGGGGCGATCGAAGACACGCTTGTTTTTCGAACATCTTATGCGGCCTGATCGTATCGGTGACGCAAAAAGTACCGGTGAGTCTCCATTCAGAATGCTCTGAATGGAGATCTGCCCAGCGCACATAAAGGTGTTTCAGGAAAAGCGGGATAGCTCAGTACTCACCCGCCGTTATGGTGATAGCGTCGGTACGCTGCCGGAGTCATTCCAACCAACTTATGGAAAATCGATCCGAAATAACTTTGGGCGCAAAAGCCCACTTCCTGCGCAATGTCCGAGATAGGCCTGTCGGTGTTGGCTAGGAGCACCTGCGCCTGCTCCACCCGGCGGTGTTTGAGATAGTCCATGAATGACCGGCCAGTCACCCGTTTAAAGAAATTCATGAAATGGGATTCACTCATCCCGCAAAGTCGCGCCGCTGCCGACAATTGAATCGCGGTTCCAATGTCGTTATCGAGAAACTCGAATAAGGGGCGAAAACGATCCAGCGCGCGTTGTTGGCGGTGAAAAGTCTCGACTGTAGTGGCGTGCGAGGAATACTGGTTTACCAGTAAAGTTAGAATCATCTTGAGGTACGTCTTGATGGCCAGACGCGACCATATGGAAGACCCAGGAAGTTCCGAGCGAATGCTCTGCATGAGATCGAAAACCTTGCTGGGAACTCCAGTTTTCCCTGGCACAATATGCGGAAACTTAGCGTCCTGAAGAAGAAACGGCGCCAAGTAGTGAGCGCTATCCGCGCTTCCATCACTTCGGATCAAATCGGGATCGAAGAAAAGCGCGGCAATCGTAGCCCGCGAGTTCGGGGGGCATTCGGCGGAATGATGGAGCGTGCTCCCGATGATACTCAGATCCCCTTCGTTCATAGGCAAAAGACGGTCTTGGACGTGGAATGCTGATGGCCCAGAGCACAGAAAAAACACCTCAAAGTAGTCGTGACGGTTCCTCTGCACGGTATTCCGACCGTCGCAGGCCAGAAAACGCACGTCAACTGGTAGCGCTCGGTCAAACGGCCAGAAATGAACGCCCTCTGCATTAATCTGGGGCTGAAAAAGGCAGTATTGATCCTCACAGAATCGCTTTGGCACCGTCACACTCTCAGCGTTTGCCGGTCGCCATAGGGCCGGAGGCGGCGCAGTCGAAGCACTGCCTAAACGGTGATTTCGACTCTCCATGAATTCCTCCCTAGAGAACACCCAATCTCAATCGATAAAGCGAGCATGGTACTGCCGTGAAGGCAAACTTTTCAAGCACTTTCTATGAGCAGTCAGCATCTTAATCTTAGCTACTCCCCGAGTGAAGGCTTTGCCCTGAATCTGTCTGCTTAGGCACTCCTGAATTTGTAGAAGTCTCATAGCGCAGACTAGGAAGGCCGCAAGACCTGGCTCTGACTGTAACAGGTAACCAGACACAGCTTGTCCTCGTCGGGATGTGATGATCATGCAAGAAAACATGAAGGTGGGTATCTGCTTGACTCAGGTAGCCCCAATAGGTAGTGTTTGGGGATGTTGGAAGAGTACCCCCGAAATCTGACGGAGTT
>JRHI01001755.1_pt1 | contig 16940 bp, 16 predicted proteins | sample 215371 | NCBI WGS metagenome assembly JRHI01 (sample SAMN02929681, study PRJNA255918) | sediment metagenome | biome: cave system; feature: Ice Cave; material: Sediment; isolation source: sediment from deep within a dark volcanic ice cave with no known source of... ...
CCTGGCGGGAGGCGGCCTTCGGTGCTCCAGACGACCCCCTTAACGCCGACGAGGCGTTTTGCAACAGGCTGCCTCGTTTCTGAGACGCTCGTCATGTGTCTCAAACCCTCGACCGTGCTCCTCAGACGCGAATCCGCTCGCCGCTGGCCGGATCGAAGAGGTAGATCTTCCGAGCATTCAAGCTGACGGTCACGTATTCGCCGAGGCCGAACTCACTATCGGGATCGGTGCTGGCCTTCAGCATGACACCACCCAGGTCGAGGTCGACGTAGGTGACGGACCCAACCGGCTCGACGAGACTGACCGTGCTGCCGATACCCTCGCCGCCCTCCCGAGAGAGGAGCAGGTGCTCGGGTCGGACGCCCAGATTCACCGTGGGCAACGAGCGCGGGATTCGGAAATCGGGCAGCTGCCAGCGCACGTGGCCGCCGTCCACGATGAGGATCGAGCCGCCGTCACCTGGTTCAAGATGACCGTTCAGAAAGTTCATCTTCGGACTGCCGATGAAGCCGGCGACAAAGAGGTTGACCGGGTCGTTGTAGATCCGCTGCGGTGTGTCGTACTGCTGGAGAACGCCGGCGTGCATGATCGCCACCCGATCCGAGAGGACCATCGCCTCCTCCTGGTCGTGCGTGACGAAGATCGTCGTCGTGCCCAATTCCTTCTGTAACCGCTTGATTTCGGTCCGGGTCGACACGCGGAGCGCGGCGTCGAGGTTGGAGAGCGGCTCGTCCATCAGGAAGACGACCGGATTGCGCACGATGGCTCGCCCCAGCGCGACGCGCTGCCGCTGACCGCCCGAAAGATGGGCCGGCCGGCGCTGGAGGAGACCGTCGACGCCGAGCATTTCGGCCACCCGCCGGACTTGCTTGTCGACGGTCGGCTTGGGTGTTTTTTGGAGCCGGAGCCCGAAGGCCATGTTCTCGAACACGGTCATGTGCGGGTAGAGCGCGTAATCCTGGAAAACCATCGCGATGTCGCGGTCGCGCGGTGAGAACTCATTGACAACCTGGCTATCGAAAAGGATCGAGCCGGCTGTCGGCTCCTCCAGCCCGGCGATGCAGGCAAGTGTCGTACTCTTGCCGCACCCGGACGGTCCAACGAGCGTCACGAACTCGCCGTCCTGAATCTGCAAGTCGAGGTGATCGACGGCGAGGACGTTACCGAAGTGCTTGGACAGCCCTTGCAGCGTCACTGACGCCATCCCAATCCCTCCCCCCGTATCTCAGGCGGTGGTGGCGCCGGCCGCGGCGCGCGCTTGAGCTTGCCCGGTATCGACAGCGGGACGGTGTCGACCACGACTGCCTCAGTCGAGAGAAGCATCACCGCCGCGCTGACGGCACACTCCAGCGCCGCGCAGACCACCGCGGTCGGATCGAAAATGCCGCGCTGGGCGAGGTCGGCGACGTCATCCCGTCGCACGTCGTAGCCGATCGCCGGGTTGTGCAGCTGCTCTTGCCGGGCACGCACGCTTGCCACCGTCGCGCTCGCCTCCCGCCCGTTGTTGCGCGCAAGCCAGGCCAAGGGGGACTCCAGCGCCTTCGCCAGCACCGCCGCTCCGCGTCCCTCTGCCCGATCGCCCGCTTGGCTGTTCAACGAGTCGGCCGCGCGGAGCAGAGCGAGCCCACCCCCGAGCACCACACCATCGGCGAGCGCGGCCGCCAGCACCGTCACCGCCCGCTCGGCTTGGTGCAGGCGATGTTTCATCTCCCGCTCGTTCAGCCCGCCGACCTTGACGAGCGCAACGCGACCCTGCAGACGAGCGATCCGCTCGTGGAACTTCCGCTTGTCGTACTCGTCATGAGCCCAATGGATGTCGGAGCGGATCTGTCGACAGCGCTGCTCGATGGCGCTCGGTTCGCCCTTGCCCTCGACGATCACCGTCCATTCCGTCGTTGCCTCCACGCGACCGGCGCGACCGAGATCGGCTAATTGCACGGAGTCGAGGCGACGGCCGAGCGCACTCGTGATGACTCGACCGCCGGTGTAGACGGCGATGTCCTGCATGAAGTCACGTCGGCGGTGCTGCCAATCGGGCGGGTTCACCACCGCGCAGTTGAAGAGACCGCTCTGCTTATTGGCGGCCAACAGGCTCAGCGCGGCGCCCTCGATGCCATCGCAGATGACGACGAGGTCGCGGTGGGGGACCGGCGTCAACGCCTCCAGCGTCGGCAGGACGTCGCCGATCTCGCTCAGCTTCGCGTCGGTCAGCAGGATCCAGGGCTCCACGACGACGGCCTTCGATCCGTAGTGGTCCGAGACGAACAGCGGCGACGCCAGCCCGCGATCGTAGTGCCAGCCATGCACGCGCTCGACCTCGACCCGGTCGCGAGGGGATGATTCGGCGAACACGACGCCGGTCGGTCCGACTTGATCGTACGCGGCGGCGACAGCCTCCCCGACCGCGCGGTCGCTGGCCGCCGTGACGGCGACTGCACGAATCACGGGAGGTCCCGCGACGGGGCGCGCTTGAGCCCGCACCTCGGCGACGACCTGCTGCGCTGCCTCCTCGATTCCACCGCGGATCGCGACCGGCGAAGCGCCAGCCGCGAGCTGAGTCAGCGCGCCATGCATCAGCGCTTGCGCGAGGACGACGGCCGTCGCGGCGCCGTCTCCGCCGCGGTTGCGCGTGTGCTTCGCCACGTCGTCGATCAGTCGGGCGCCCATGTTCGCGAACGGATCGCCGAGGTCGATCTGCCATGTTGTCTCGACGGCGTCGTGGGCGAAGACGCTCTGCTCGGTGTGTGGATTGCGAAAGAGCACGCCCCGCCCGTTCGGCCCCAGCGTGCGGCCGACCGCCGCCGCACTGAGGTCGATGCCTCGCAACAGCGCCTCACGCGCCTCTTGACCGAAGTGGAGTGCTTTCGCCATCGTTTTCGATCAGCCGGCGAGCAATTCGGCGACCTTCACCGGTCGTCCCTCGGCGATCGAGCGCTCGGTCGCCTCGATCATGGCGGTCACCGCCACGCCGTCGGCGGCGGCAATTGCCGGCTCGCCGCCGTCGAGCACGCAATCGACCAGATTCCGTTGCGCGCCCCACCACGTAGTCGGCAGCTTAAAGTAGTTCCAGAGCGACGGCCGTGCCCACATGTGTTTGTTGACCTTGTCCGACGAGAGCTCGAATCCCTGGCGAATCCCGTCAAAGCCGATCCGACCCGCGCTTCCGTTGACCGTCAACTCGAACTCGACGATCGCCGGCCAGGCCTCCGGCAGGATCCAGGAGGTCTCGAACGTCGCGAAGCTCTGGTCGAACTTGACGACTGCCTGGATCGCGTCGAAAGCGTTGATCCCCTTCGCGGCGAGGATCTTCTTGACGCCGACGGCGTAGACCTCCGACGCCTCTTGGCCAAGAAACCAGCGCATGAGATCCATCGTGTGCGCGAACAGGAACCACTGCGGGCCGGATCTGCCGGCCCAGGAGAGCATCTGCGTCGGGACCCAGATCGTGTCGCTGCAGCGGCAGTAGGCGAACACCGGCTCGCCGATCTCGCCCGACTGGATACTTTCCCGGAGATTGATGAAACTCGGGTTCCACCGGTTGCCGAGGTTGATCGTGAGCTTGAGCCCCTTCTGGTGGGCGAGCGCGACCATTGCCTGCGCTTCGTTCGTCACCGTCGCTAACGGTTTCTCGACGACGACGTGCTTGCCCGCTTCGAGCATCTTCATCGTCGCCTCGAAGTGGAGGTGGTCGGGCGTCGCGACGCTGACGACCTGCGCGTCGGAATTGGCGACGTCGTCGATGTGCGTCGTCGCGCGACAGCCGAAGCGCTCGGCGACCTTCTTCGCGCGGTCGCCGTTGAGGTCATGCACGAGGACAAGCTCCGAGCGCGCGTAGTCGTGGTACGTCTCGGCATGCTGCTCGCCGATCAGCCCGACGCCGATGACCGCTACTTCGATCTTATCCGAAGCCACGTCTCCCGCTCCTTCTTGCTGCCCACCGATTGGACCTTGTTGCCATTGCTAGCCGCTCAGTCGCGGCGGCACGGCATGCCGTACCCCTACGAATTCCCCGTCCTTGGCGATGTCATGGGTAGGAAGGTGCGCCCTCTCCCTTCGTAGCGGTGCCTTCCTACCCTTTCACCGCGCCGGCGAGCATGCCACGCAGGAGGTAGCGCTGGAACACAAGCGTAATCAGGATCGGTGGGACGATGGCGAAAATGCCGGCCGCAAACAACAGGCCAGGGTTGTAGATCCGCTGATCGGAGACGAACTGCGCGATCCTGGTCGGGAGCGTCTGCGAGTGGAGCGTGCTCGTCAGCAAGATCGCGTAGATGAACTCGTTCCAGGCGACCAGAAAGCAGAAGATCGCCGCCGCGACCAGCCCTGGTACCGCGACCGGGATGACGATCCGCCGGAAGGTCTGCAAGCGCGTCGCGCCGTCGACGAACGCCGCCCGCTCCATGTTGGCCGGCAGCGTTTCGAAGTAGCCTTTCATCACCCAGATGCTCAGGGGCAGGATCACGCTCGACATGGCGATCACCAGTCCGCGCTTGGTATCGACCAGGTCGAACTTCCGGAAGATCATGAAGAAGGGGACCGCCAGTGTCAGCGGCGGGATCATCCGCGTCATCATCAGGAGCCAGAGCGAGAGCGAGGTGAATCGATACCGGGTGTAGCGGGCGAAGGCGTAGCCGGCCGGCGCGCCGATCAGGAGGTTGATCAGCGTCGTCGCGGTCGCGACGATTGCGCTGTTCTGCATCGAGGTGAGGATCGCCCGCCCCTGGACGGAGCTGCCGCCGCCTTGCGTCTTGACTTCCTCCCCAAAGATGACGTTGTGGTAGTTCTCGAACGTGATCGGATGCGGGAACCAGCTCGGCGGATGGTTGAGGATGCCCTCGGTTGGGGACAGACTGGCATTCAGCAGGACGTAGAATGGCCCGAGCGACCAAAGGGCGATCAGCGCCACCACCGCGTAGAGCCCCACGCGGCGCAGGCGCTTCGCCACGCGGGGCGGGAGGAGTGGCTTCCGTACCTGCGGCGTTACAAACTCGAGCTCGGCGCGCCAGGAGCGCGTGGAGCCCGACCACAACGCGGCGCTTGGCGTCGCCTCCGCGATCGGCGAACCCTTGTCGCGTCCCGTCAGGACGCGGAAATAGACGACCGCCAGGAGGAGACTGATCAGGCTGAGGACGTAGAGGATCGCCGTCCCCTCACCGTACCTCGCGAAGTTGAAGAACGTGATGAAGCCGAGCCAGGAGAGGACGGTCGTCGCCTCGCCGGGCCCGCCCTGAGTCACGACGTAGATCAAGTCGAAGGTCATCACCGCGTTGATCGTGTTGAGGATGACGACCAGCAAGAGCATCGGCCGCAGCCAGGGGAGCGTGATCTTCCGGAAGCGATGGAAGGCGCCGGCACCGTCGATCCGTGCGGCGTTGTAGAGGTTGCCCGGAATCGACTGGAGACCGGCGAGAAGCAACAACCCGCTGAGCGGCGCGCTCTGCCAGATCGAGGCGACCGCGACCAGGAGGAGCGCCCGACGGGCCTCCGCCAGGAAGGGGACGTAGTCCTTGATCAGGCCAAACTGGTAGAGCAGGCCGTTGAGGACGCCGTACTCGCCGCTGTACATCAGTGTGAAGAGCTTCCCGACGACGACCGGCGCGACCGCCCACGGCATGAGCATCACGCTGCGCACGACACCGCGTGCTTTAAACTGCTCGTTCAGCGCCAGCGCCAGCAGCAGACCCAGGACCGTGCCTCCGACCACGACGACGGCACTGAACCACATTGTGCGGACGAAGGAGTCGCTGAACGCCTGTTGCGGAATGACTTTGCGGTAGTTGGCGAGCCCAACGTATCGCCAGCGATGAGTCATGAGATTGATATGGTTGAGGCTCATCCAGAAGGAGTATCCCCAAGGGTAGCCCATCACCGCGAGCACCCCGATCAAGGCAGGGGTGATCATAGCCAGAGCAAAGCGCCGCTCCGCCCGCTCTCGATGCGAGAGACCGAGTCGCACCCGCACCACCGATTGGGTAGTGCGGGTGCGCAGATCAGCCAGCGCCATAACGGTGAACGCTCCCCTCGGGTTGCGAACGCGCACGGGGATTCGCGCCCATTGCTGAACGGGTGGGCGCGTTGCTGGACAATCCCTGAGTCAGCCGACGCCAGGAGGAACCCCGTGATCGGGTCTCCCCGCCAGGGCTACTCCCCGTACTCTTTCTTGAGATCGCCGTGGAGCTTGAGCAGATTCTTGATGACGTCGTCGATCGACTCCTTGCCCTGCATGTACTGCTGGACCTCGGTCATCATCTGCCAGTTCCACTCGGGGAACCAGAGGGTCTTCTCCATAGGCCGGCCCTTGGAATTCTCCAACTGCTTGACGTGGACGTTCATGTCCCGCCACTTCTGCCACGCGGCGACGACCTCCGGGTCCTGCATGACGTCTTTGTGCGGCGAGCCGAGGCCGGTTTCCAGCGCCCAGCGCTTGTTGCCGTGGTACTGGCCGTCCTTGCCCTTGCCGCCGAGCCACTGCATGAGGTTCCACGCGCGCTGGCGATCGACATCCTTCGCGCCCATCAGGTAGCAGGCGGTCCAGGAGAAGGTCTGGCCGGTCTTGCCCGGCATCGGCGCGTTGCCGACCATCCCTTTGATGTTCGATTTCTCGCCGAGGTTGAATCCCTGCTGATCGTAGTCGTGGACGACCATATAGGTATGCTTGCCGGTCATATACGCCGGCACCGACTCCCCTTCCTGGGTGAGAATATCGGGCGGCGTGATCCCCGAGTCGAGCCACTTTTTGTGCATCTCGAGGACCTTCTTGAAGGCGACGCCGCCGTCCTTGAAGGTGGGATTATTCTGCTCGTCGAAGACTGGTTCGCCTTCGGAGTACAGGATCGCGAAGAGGCTCCAGGAGAGCGACGCCCATTCGTGATTCTGAGCGCTGAGGAACGGGTGCTCGGAGATGCCTTTGCTTTGGAGTTCCTTCGCCTGGGCGACCATCTCGTCCCACGATTTAGCCGGTTGGAGATTGGCCTTTGAGAGGTGGTCTTTGTTGTAGACGAACGCGTTGTAGCCGGAGTAGTACGGCAGGCCGCCCAGCTTGCCGTTAGGGAGCGAAAGATTCTGCACGCCGAAGGGGAGCATTTCCTGCTTGTAGAAATCGGTCGGGTTGTCGGTCACCCCCTCAACGTCCGAGATGAAGCCGAACTTCCACCAGCGATACTGGTACTCGGTCTCCGAGTACAGAACCGACGGCTTCTCGCCCCCGAGCAACTTGGTCTCGACGATCTGATGGTAATTGCCACCGGTCGTCAAGTGATACTCGACCTGCTCCGTGTAAGCAGACTTGAACTTGTCGACGTTGTCCTGAACGATTTCGGGGTGGTAGCCCCAACCGACCATCGAAACGGGTCCGGATTGCGCCTCGACCCGCCGCGTGCCGAGCCCGAGCAAGCCGACGATGACGGGAGCGCTCATACCGAGCACCGTTGCGCGCTTGACGATCTCGCGCCGACTGAGCCGCCCGGCCAGCGCGTCGCTGACCAACTCTCCACGGGTCCCGATCGTTGCCTCGTTCACCATCGCGTGCTCCTCTCATGCAAACGAACGGCGGACCGCCGACTGGACGCCGGGGAGCGTCCACCTCCTTGAAAACCCGACGCTGCACGAACAACGGACACCAATGCCGGCTGAGCAGGGACTCAAGGAACTCGATGCACTATATCCAGGAAGTTTTGGGCCGTCAACTACCCGCCGGTCGGCGCAGGGCGATCCCATTGGGAGTCGGCAGCTTGCCTGAGGCGAGGCGGGCCGGGATACTGGCGGGCCTGACCCGCCGCCTTCCCGCCCCGGAGGCCCCGCATGGACTCGCTCGCCGGTGCCGCGCTGCGTACCCACTGTGCCAACCTGCCCGACCCCCACTCCGGCCGCACCGTGCACCCCGACCCAGCAGGGAGGCGATTTCCTGGCCGCCGCCTTGGCCTCCGGCCGGCGGATCCGGCTCCTGAGCGTCCTGGACCTGTTCACTCGCGACGCCCTGGCGATCGAGGTCGACGTCTCGCTGCCGGGCGTGCGGGTCGTCACCGTGCGGGACCGGTTGGCCTCGGAGTTGACGGGTCGGGCGCTCGATGCGTGGGCGGCGGAGCGCGGCGTGCGGTTGCGCTGCATCGCCCCGGGCAAGCCGAGCCGGAACGGGTTCGTCGAGCGCTGCAACGGGCGGTTCCGGGACGAGTGCCTCGACCGCTCGTGGTTCACCAACGTCGCCGACGCCCGGGCCGCCGTCGAAGGCTGGCGGCTCGACGACCATGGCAGCCGCCCCCACCGCGCCCTCGGCTACCGGACGCCGGACGAGACCCGAGCCACGTTCGAGGCGAGGAACACTACTACGACCACGACGACGACAGAGATCGGGGATCACAAGATGGGCGGATGGTCAACTGACCGTCGGCTCGTCGTTCAACCGTGCGGGACCTCGGTCCTGATGAGAATTCACGCGTACGTACTGACCATCTCGGCGGGACGTTTGTTTGTCCTAGGTTGGGCCACGGAAGGCCCGCGGCGGGTCAGGACTTTGCGGCGGTGCCATGCGATTGCGCACGTCGCGCCACCTGAGCATGATTCGGTCAGGAGATGGACGCTCCACGGTTTCCCGCGGCGTGCGGCGCAGGGGCGGCGCCGGCGGACACCGAGGACCAGTGAGGCCCGACCCTGGCTCGTCCCGAGTCAGACAGGCGGTGACCCGGAGTGGCGCAGCCCCGTGAGCGACCCGTATATCGTCGAGGCGGCCTCCGTGGGTGAGCCGTGTCCGAGGCCGGTGGTGAACGATCCCCCAGTGGATGAGGAGCGCCCACCGGTCTGCCCGCGCTGCCACCGGCGTTTGGTCATCCTCTCAACGCAATGGACGAGGGACGCGGCGGGCGGCACGGTCCGCCGGCAACTCTGGGGATGTCCGCGGGGTCACGCCACGGCCTACCGCACGGGTGGTTCCTTCAGCCCGATCGACGTGCTGGTCGACGTGGTCGGCTGAGCGAAGGCGGCAGGTTTCGCGCTCAGGCGCGTTGGGCGAGGCCTCGTCTGGGCGCTGGGTACACAGACGTCGTACTCTGTGCCCCATCCTCCGTCCTCAGCGCTTCGCGTTGGCAGCGGCTGCGGCGAGGCGGTCGACCGCGTCGGCTGAGAGTGGGTAGAGCGTGCAGATGACGTGGCCGACGCCGGCGGCGGCGTAGGCACGGAGACCGGCGGCGACGTCGTCGCCGGAGCCGGCGAGGAATTTGGCGGGGTCGTCCGCGGTTTCGGGCACCGTTCCCAGATCGGGGAAGGCGACATTCAGTCCGGCGGTGACTTCGAGCGTCGCCGGGTCGCGCCCAACGTCGGCGCAGGCGGCTGCGAGGGCGGCGCGCGGTTCGGCCAGGGCATCGATCTGACCGAGCCAGGCGGTGTTCCAACTGTCGGCGTACTCAGCGGTCAGGCGCAGCATGCGCGGCTTGAACGAGGCGATCAGGACGGGGATCGGGCGGGCGGGACGAGGGAGCAGTTCGCAGCTCGGCGCCGCGTAGTGCCGCCCGGTAACGTCGACCGCCCCGGAGCGGACGAGCGGCACGATGATCTTCAGCGCCTCCTCGAAGCGATCGACCAGGTGGTCGAAGGGGATGCCGAAGGCGTCAAATTCCGGTTGGTGCCAGCCGGCGCCGAGACCGAGGATGATGCGGCCGCCGCTGACTTCGTCGAGGGTGACCGCCATCTTGGCGAGAACGGCTGGGTTGCGGAACGGGACACAGAGGACGAGCGCGCCGAGCTCGACCCGCTTCGTCGCCTCGGCGAGGGCTGACCAGATCGTCCAACCTTCCCAGACGCCGGCCGGGTCCTTCTCCGGGAAGTGAAAAATGAGGTGGTCGTAGATCCAGACCGAGTCGAGGCCGGCCGCTTCCGCCCGCAGGGCGAGGTCGCGGATTTCCGGGTAGCTCAGTGTTCGTCCGAGATCCTCTTGTTTCCCCAGCGGCACCATGAGCCCGACCTTCACTCTCGCCTCCTCTGGCTGCGGTTGGTTGGCATCCCCGCCGGCGGAATCATCGCCGATGAAGCCGATCTGTCGAACCCGGCGGCCGGCGCGGTCTGGCGGCGCTTGAGCCGCCCGGTGGCCAGGACGAAGTAGGTGTCGATCTGGCGCAGGCGAGCGCAGGCGGCGATGCCGCCTGCGAGGGCACGGTCACGGACCAGGCGTACGCCGGCCGGGTCGCAGCGGACGTTCAGTTCGAGGTTGAGCAGGGGATCCAGCGAGCTCTGCAAACCCAGCTGTCGTCCTTGAACGTCGGGCAGATCAAACGAGACCCGGTCCGCCCACAGGAGATACACTCTAGGCGGCATGACGGTGTTTCGCAAGCGGGGTGATCTCCGAGAGCACCGCATGCGAGCGGGGCAGACATCGCCCGGAGGGCACCCGCAGAGGGCAGCCGGTCCGCCCCGACGGAACCGCGGAGCGCTGGCGGCATCGTCGCGCGTCCGCCCGATCAGTGCGGGGGATGGGTGACGACGGCGAGAACGGAGGCGCGGGCGCCGGGTGGGTATCGCCTGGTCCTGGCTACCGAGACGTTTCGGCGCTTCTGGCTGGCGCTGCTCTTTGCCCGAGTGGGCGAGGCGATCGCGTCGGTGGCGATGCCGTTGCTGGTCTACCGGATCACGGGCTCGGCGGGCCTGATCAGCCTGATCTTCGTCGTCCAGATGGCGCCGCGGGTCATGCTGGCGCCAGTCGCGGGGTTGCTGGCGGACCAGCTCGATCGGCGGCGGTTGCTGATCGGCGCGACCGCCGGGCGGGCGATCGGCGTGGCGATCCTGCCGCTGGCGACCGAGGTCTGGCAGATCGGGCTCATCGCGGCGCTGGTGGCGGTCGGCACGGCGATCGCGGACCCGGCCCAGATGGCCGCCCTCCCGACCACCGTCGAGGCGCCCCTCCTCGTCCCGGCGCTGTCGGTAACGCAGGTGACCGGTGGCGTGACGCGGATCGTGGGGCCGGCGCTCGGGGCCGGGCTCGTCGGCGCCTACGGGCCGAACCCGGCGTTCTGGCTCCAAACGGCCTGCTTTCTGTGCTCGATCGTGTGGCTCCGGCGGCTGCGGCTGCCGCATCCGATGCCGGACTGGGCCGGCAGAGGCTTGCTGCAGACGGCATGGCAAGAAATCGCGACCGGTTTGCGGACCGTCTGGCACACCCCGGTCGTCCGCGGGATCTCGGCGGCGGAGGCGCTGTGGAGTCTGATCGGCGCCGTGCTCGTGATCGCCGGGGTGGTCTATACCCAGGAGACGCTGAAGCTCGGCGACCGGGCCGATCTGACGTTCGGGCTCCTGACCGCGACGATGAGCGCCGGGGCGGTGCTCGGGGCGCTGATCGCGGGGCGCGTCGAGCGGCGGATCGGACGCCCCTTCCTGATGGCGATCGGCTACCTCGGGCCGCTCCTCCTCCTTCCGGTCGGGCTGGTCCCGCCGCTGCCGGTCCTATTCGGGTGCTGGTTCGCACTCGGATTTGCGGATGCCTGGGCGGTGATCGCCATGCAAGCCTACCTCGCGGAGGCGGTGCCGAGCCATCTGCGGGGACGGGTCTATGCGACGTGGAGCGCGGTCGTCATGCTCGCTTCGCTTGGGTGCTTCGCGCTGATCGGCTGGCTGACGGCGCGCCTGGGCGCGCCGGCGACGCTGGCGCTCGCCGGTGGTGTGGTCGGGTTTGGCGCGCCGCTGCTGCTCGTGGTCACCGGGGCACTCGCGGCCGTGCGCCATGCATCGAGCACCGGCGCCGGGCCGCCCGGTGATTCGGACCACCGCCGGGACGTGCCGGCGGCGCGGGAACGCGCCTGAGGCTGCCTCAGGTACAATCCGCGGTGGCCCGCGAACCGAAGGGCGGTTCGCGCATACGTCATGGTGGGCCGGGGAGCCAGCGCAATGAGTCCACTCCTGGGGCGGAAGAAAGATCTCGGGCAGCCGGCCTGGTTCGGCACATCCCACACCGCGCCGAAGGCATTGGGCGACGGGTGGCGCTTCTCCCTTAAGGGCTCGCCGCGTCACTACGACGATGTCCAGCGGATCATCGAGTCCGACCCCGGTGCGGAGATCTATTTCGGCGAGGCGCTGACCTACGAGCGGGGAGCCGGTGTCGCCCTCTGGCGAATCGAGGCGCGCAGCTTCGACTGGCTGCCAAAGCTCTACGATTGGTGGACCGAGCAGGAGCGGATCGAGCCGATCCAGTTCACCTTCCACCTGTATCTGCCGAGCGATCTCAAGTACCCGGCGCTCAATCTGCGGGAGCATCTGCCCGCCGAGGTCGCGGCCTTCATCAAGGCAAACGCCCCGCGCAGTGAGCGAGACGCCAACGCGGCGGCGCGCCGATTCTAACAGGCTGTTCGGAACGTGGCGCTTGGCGCTTTATCAGGCGGGCCATGCGGTGGACGGACCACGACCAGTGGTGCCCATCCCGACGTTCCGGACAGTCTGTAAGTCCGTTCGGGATCGGCGTCCGGCCGCGCCGGTGACGGCGCGGGGCTAAAGCCGGCTGCGCACCGAGCCGGAACAGCCACACGAACTGAGCGGATGCACCACTTAGGTCGTCGCCGGTAGGCGACCAATCTCGCGCTGGTAGCTGGCCTCGCTGCCGATCCAGGTGGCGCCGCCGGCGTAGTGCTCCTTTTTCCAGATGGGGACGATCTCCTTGATGCGCTCGATCGCGTAGCGGCAGGCGTCGAATGCCGCGTCGCGGTGCGGCGAGGAGACGGCGATCACGACGCTCGCCTCACCAACCTGGAGCAAACCGGTGCGGTGGACGATCGCCACCCGCTCGATGCCCCAACGCTCGCCGATCTCGGCGCCGATCCGGGCCAGCATCTTTTCGGCGGCCGGGGCGTACGCCTCGTAGTCGAGGGCGGTCACGCCTTGCCCACGGGCGTGATCGCGGACCGTGCCGGTGAAGGTGACGGTGGCGCCGGAGGCGGGGTCGGCGACAGCGGTCTCGACCGCGCGGGCGTCGAGCGGGTCCGTCGTGATGCGGAACAGTCCGGCCGCCGCGCCGCCGCTCACGGGCGGAATCAGGGCCAGCTCGTCGCCATCGGCGAGGGGCCGATCTGCCTGGGTGTACTCCTGGTTGACCATCAGCATCACCGAGCGCTTGAGACCGGCGAGACGCGGCGCCTCGAGGGCGATCTGGTCAAACAGCGCCCCGGCGGTCGTGCCATCCGGCACGTCGCGAGTTTCTTCGGAGCGCCCCAGCGTTTCCCGCACCATCGCGAAATAGCGGAGATGGATCCGCATGCTTCCCTTACCCCGTTCCTTCCATCCGCTCGACGACCGTCGCGATCCCCTGTCCAACGCCGATGCACATCGTCACCAGCCCGTAGCGCCCCTTCCGGCGGGCAAGCTCGTAGACAAGCGTCGTCATCAGGCGGGCACCGGTCGAGCCGAGCGGGTGGCCGAGGGCGATCGCGCCGCCGTTCGGGTTGACCTTGTCCGGGTCGAGACCGAGCCCGCGGATGCAGGCGACCGCTTGGGCGGCGAACGCCTCGTTCAGCTCAACGGCGTCGAGGTCGGCAACCGTGATCCCCGCCCGGGCCAGCGCCTTGCGCGTCGCGGGCACCGGTCCGAGACCCATGGACGCCGGGTCCACGCCGGCGACCGCCGTCGCGACGATCCGCGCGACCGGCGTCAGGCCGAGCCGCGCAGCCGCCGTCGCCTCGACGACGAGGAGGGCCGCCGCGCCGTCGTTGATGCCGCTCGCGTTGCCAGCCGTCACCGTGCCGTCGTCGCGGAAGGCGGGCGTGAGACTGGCCAGCGCGTCGGGCGTCGTCTCCGGCCGGGGCGGCTCGTCGGCGGCGGCGACGAGCGGCTCGCCTCTTGACCGGGCAACGGTGACCGGCACGATCTCGCGGCGGAAGCGCCCCGCGGCGATCGCCGCCGCGGCGCGCCGCTGGCTCTCCAGGGCGAATCGATCCTGGTCTTGCCGGCTGATCTGGCATCGCTCCGCCACGTTCTCGGCGGTTTCGCCCATGCTGTAGGGGTAATAGAGCGCCGCCAGGACAGGGTTGGTGAACCGCCAGCCGATGGTGGTGTCGTAGAGGGTCCGGTTGCCGCGGGGGTATCCCGCCTCCGGCTTGGCCAGCACGAGCGGTGCCCGCGACATGCTCTCGACGCCGCCCGCGATGAAGACGTCGCCCTCGCTGGCCCGAATCGCGTGAAAGGCGTCGTTGACCGCCTGTAAACCCGAGCCGCAAAGGCGGTTGACCGTCTGCCCGGGGACCTCGACCGGCAACCCGGCGAGCAGTGCCGCCATCCGCGCGACGTTGCGGTTGTCCTCGCCGGCCTGGTTGGCGCAGCCGAAGATCACGTCCTCGATCAGACTCGGGTCGATCCCCGACCGCTTGACCACCTCCCGAATCGTGAGCGCGGCCAGATCGTCCGGCCGAACATCCTTCAGCACGCCGCCGTAGCGCCCGACCGGTGTCCGAACCGCCTCGACGATGACCGCCTCGCGCACGCTGGACGCCATTTGGGGTTCCGCTCTGATTCCGCGATGGGGCAATACGCTGCCACGCGTCCGACGATTGCGCGCAGTATAGTCCGCCCGCTCTGGGGATCCATCCGGGAGGGCGGGAGCACCCCACGGAACCGTGTTGAGGCCGTGCGCCCCGCCCGCCAGTCTGTCTTGATCTCGGCCACGGCTATGGGCGAGCGATCGCGCCGACGGCTCACGGAATCCGCCGCGCCCAGATTGAGTCCGGGAAGCGGTCCAGGATCTCTTGCCACAGCGCGTACAGCGCTGGATTGGAGTGCGTCTTGAGGTAGGTGGCGATGCCGCGCCAATAGATGGCTTCCGCGGCGAACGGGCCGTCCGGGTTCCGCTCGGTCGCGGCGGCCAGCAGCGCGATCGCGCGGTCGTACTCGCCCCAACGGAGGCGGGCGTTCGCCTCGCCGATATCGAGCAGGTCGAGAAAGTCGGCGGGGGGCAGATAGTTGATGGAGCGGTAGTGGTCCGTCCCACGACGGTCGGCGAACAGAATGGTCGGCGTCCAGACCACATTGAGCTGGCGCGTGACGGCCCGGTCCTGGAACAGATCCAGGCGCAGCGGGACGAAGCGTCCGCTGATGGCGGCGATGACGGCGGGGTCCGGATACGTCACGGTATCCAGCTTGGCGCAGCCGTGTCACGGGTCTTTCCAGACGTCGACCAGGACCACCCGCCGCGTGACCCGTGCCTCGGCGAGGGCGTCCTGCCAGCCGGTGAGCCAGCGGATCGCAGCTTCAGGCGGCCCTGCGTCTGTCATCGGCGCTCGGAGATGACCGGAGCCGCGGCTGCGGTGGAACCCTCCGACCCGCCGTAGTAACCCGGTGGGGGGCCAACTGCGCCGTAATACAAGAACTCGGGGGCGAGGTCGGCGCCCGTCGGCCAAAAGACAGATCCGAAGGTTGGGTCGATGGCCGCTTGGGCAAAGACGTCTGGATCTCGCAGGGACGCGAAGACTTCCCCGTCAAGGTAAGGCTCGATATCGAGCGATCGTTGCGCACCGTCTTCGAAGGTTACCTCGATGATATAAAGGCGTACAATGCGTACAGAAACGGCCGCTTCGAACATGGATCCTCCTGACCGATCAATCGAGGGGCTTGATCTTGGCGATCGACTTCAGCATCCGAGCCCGGTTCCAGTTGTCCAGTAGCGCGCGCTGATGCCGCGATGCCCAGTCACCGACCAACCGCTCGGCGCGTACCGGCAATCGACCGGCTAACACATGAATGGGGTCGATGCCGACGATCGCCTTGTATTCCCCGTACCGAACGTGAACATGTGGCTGCCCATGCTCGTTGTGGAACATCTCCACGATGATGCCGTAGCACTCCGACACTCGCGGCACTGCTCCTCCCTGTTCGCTCCGCCGCATCCCGCGCTCGGCAAGTATACGTGGCTTCTCTCGGCACCCGCCGCAACATGGTAACGCTCCGCGCTCTGCCTCGGCGCTTGACACAGCAATGGTGGCAAGAGCGAGCGACCGGCTGCCCGAGGCACATATAATCATCCGCCATGACTCAAGACGCGGCGCAACCACGGGAGACGAACAGACACCGGGCGGCGCAGGAGGCCACCGGATTGGTGCCGTCGCGGCGGCAGTACCTCGACCTGAAGGGTCGGCATCCGGACGCCATCCTCCTCTACCGGCTGGGCGACTTCTACGAGACGTTCGACGACGACGCGAAGGTCGTCGCCCGCGACGCGCGGATCACGCTGACCAGCCGCAACTTCGGTCGCAACGGTCGCGTGCCGATGGCCGGCATCCCCCACCACGCGCTCAACCACTACCTGGGTCGACTCCTCGCCGCCGGGCACAGCGTGGCCATCGCCGAGCAGGTCAGTGAGCCGGGGCGCGGTCTGGTCGACCGCGCCGTGATGCGCGTGCTCACGCCCGGCACAGTTGCCGAGCCTGCCCTGCTGCCGGCGGGCGAGAACCGCTACCTGGCCGCCTTGCACGCGCTCGGCGACCGGCACGGACTGGCGTGGGTCGACGTCAGCACCGGCGAGTTCGCCGTCGTCGAGTTCTCCGGGCCAGAGGCGGCCGGCGGTTTGGTCGAGGACCTAGCCCGGCTCAACCCGGCCGAGTGCCTGACCTCGGACAACGTCGCCCCGGACGTCGCCGCACTCGGCCACCGGACGCGCCTCGAACGCTGGCACTTCGAGCCGGAACGCGCCCGCGCCGCCCTCTGCCGGCAGTTTGGCACCCGCTCGCTGGCGTCGTACGGGTGCGAGGACGCCCCCGCCGCGGTCGGGGCGGCGGGCGCGATCCTGGCCTACCTGTCCCGCACGAACCCCGCGCTGCTTCCCTTGCTGACCGGTCTGCGCACCGAGACGGGTGGCGGCCGCGTCGGTCTCGATGCCGCCACTCGCCGTAACCTCGAGCTGACTCGCAGCCTCCGGACCGGCGGCAGCCGGGGCAGTCTGCTCGGCGTGCTCGACGAGACGCGCACCGCCATGGGCGCGCGTGCCC
>JRHI01001756.1_pt1 | contig 16938 bp, 15 predicted proteins | sample 215371 | NCBI WGS metagenome assembly JRHI01 (sample SAMN02929681, study PRJNA255918) | sediment metagenome | biome: cave system; feature: Ice Cave; material: Sediment; isolation source: sediment from deep within a dark volcanic ice cave with no known source of... ...
CGGGAGCGGGCGGCGTCGATCAGGAGCGGGGTGAACCGCTGAACCCACCGCTGCAGGGTCGCGTGGTCGACTTGGACGCGCCGCTCGGCGAGCAGTGCGACAGTGCCACAACGGGTTCCGCCGGCTCCCCGCCGAGACGGGCCGTTACAGGCCTGTTGTCATTGTGCGGTTTACGGTCCGGCACCGCCATCTAGACTGCGGGTGACCGTCAAGTAAGGGGAGTACCTTGGAACCACAGCACGTCATCAAGCTCGCTCGTCGCTGGACGCTGCCGGTCACAGTGCTCAGCGTCCTGGCGGCCGGGCCGCCTACACCGCCAGCCGGGGCATGACCCCGAGCTACGAGTCGACTGGCAGCCTTCTCATCGTGGCGGCGCCGCGACAGTCCGTGAACGGCTTCAGCCTCTCCCCCAGCCAGGCGATCGCCACCCAGGCCGCCCTCATCACGCAGCGGCCGCTTCTCTCCAAGGTGATCTCCGACCTGTACCTCAGCATGTCGCCGGAGCAGCTGAGCGCGCACACCAAGGTCACCCCACAGGCCGACACCGAGCTGCTCACCGTGACCGTCACGGACAGGCAGCCGAAGCTGGCCACGGACCTGGTGAACACGCTGATGGCGGACTTCGTGGCGGATGTGAGCCGGGCATACCGGGACCGTGACGCTCAGTCTCTTGCGGCCCTCGGCTCACAGATCTCCACACTGCAGGACACCCTGGGCACGGAGCAGGCGGACCTCGTCACCCAGCGTGCCGAGCACCGCGACACCGCCGCCCTCGACGCGCAGATCCAGACCAACCAGTCGCTGCTGCGCCAGCTGACCGTGGAGTACGGCACGCTTCGCTCGCAGCTCACCCAGGACCTCGACAGCGTGCGCATCGCATCGCCCGGGATCCTTCCGGCGGCGCCCAGCTCACCGAAGGTGCTGACCAACACCGCGGTGGGCGCTCTCGCGGGGCTGCTGATCGGGGGCGGCCTCGCCACGCTGCTGCAGTTCCTCGATCAGGGGCTGCTCACCGAGGAGGACGTCCGCCAGAAGCTCGGGCTCACCGCCCTCGCCGTCATCCCCCGGTACGACACCGGCCGGCGGGGCGGCGCCGCCGCGGCGGAGCGGCGTGCCGAGGCGGCCGGAGAGGCCTACCGGCGGCTGCGCACCAATGTGCTGTTCAGCGCGATCGACCGTCAGCTGTCAAGCATCGTCGTGACCTCGGCACAGCCGTCCGAAACAAAGACGCGAACCGCGGCGAATCTGGCCGCGGTCGTCGCGGGAGCCGGCGAGAAGGTGCTGCTCGTGGACGCCGACCTCCGGCATCCCAGTCAGCACCGCATCTTCGACCACCCCATCACCCCGGGGAAGTCGGAGATGCTCCTTCTGGCCAGCCGTGTCAAGACGCCACAGCTGTACGAGCTCCCCACCACGGTCCCGAACCTCGGGCTGCTGCCGGCGGGAACCGTGCCTCCCAATCCTGCGGAGCTGCTCTCCTCCCGCCATCTGCGCGATCTGGTGGACCGCATGACGCACGAGCACGACCTCGTCATCATCGACACGGCGCCGATGGGCGTCGTCACCGACGGCCTCAGCCTCGCGTCCAGGGCCGCCGGGTCGATCATCGTGATCGAGGCCGGGCGCACCAACGCCCGCCAGGTGCGCGCCACCGTCGACGCCCTGAACCGGGTGGGGGCGAACGTGCTCGGCGTCGTCCTCAACAAGGTGCGCGACCGGCATGCGCACCTCCAGACCTACTACGGAGACTACCGGCGGGGCGGCGTCCGGCCCATCGGCGACATCAGCCCGGCGGGCACCGCGCGCAGCCCGGGCGCGGCATTCGACTCCGTGGCATCGTTCACTCCGCTGGTCGGCAGCGCCGCTGCCGCGGGCGAGCAGTGAGCACCCCAGCGCCCGAGAGGGCGTCGGGGGCCACCCACTGGCCCGCGCTCGACGGGCTCCGAGCCCTCAGCGTCCTGGCGGTGGTCATGCTCCACGCGGGCTCCCGGTTCGGGCGCGGCGGCGACACCGGGGTTGACGTCTTCTTCGTCCTCAGCGGGTTCCTGATCACCGCGATCCTGCTCCGCGAGCACGATCGCAGCGGGCGGATCCGGCTCTCGGCATTCTACCGCCGCCGCTTCCTCCGGCTCTTCCCGGCGCTGGCGCTGCTGCTTGCCTGCCTCACCGCCTACTTCCTCGCACGCCCGAGCGGGCTGGGCTGGGACACCATCCATGCCATCCATGCCATCCCCGTCACCCTGCTCTATGTGATGAACTGGGTGGCGGTGGCGACCGACATGCACATCGGGGTGCTCGGCCACACCTGGTCTCTCGCCGTCGAGGAGCAGTTCTACCTCATTTGGCCGGTCTGCCTGTGGCTCGCCCTCCGGAGGGGAGCGAGCACCCGGGCGCTGGTCACGATCGCCGGCGCCGGAGTCGCCGCAGGCACGCTCTGGAGGGCCTGGCTGTTCCACTCCGGACAGGGCTGGTCGCATGTCTCGCTCGGATCGGACACTCGAGGCGACGCCCTGCTCCTCGGCTGCCTGGCTGGCACCCTGGTGATCCGCAGCCGGCCCTGGCTTCTCCGTCATCAGGCGTGGCTGCGACCTGCAGCCTGGGCGGCGGCCGCTGTTCTGTGCCTCGTCACCATCGTGGGGCTCGATCACAGCTCGAAGGTCTACGGTGGCTGGAGCCTGGTTCACCTGGCTGCGGCCGTGCTGATCCTCCAGCTCGTTCTGCTGCCCCGCGGCGCCGTGCACCGGACGCTGAGCCGCAGGCCGCTGGTCCTGCTCGGCCGGATCTCCTACGGCGTCTACCTCTGGCAGACCCCGCTGATCCTCCTGATCAAGGACCAATGGCCCACAATGCCGGCGCGGGCGGTGCTGCCGGTATCGCTCCTCGCCACCCTGGCATGCGCCAGCGCCTCGTACGTCCTGGTCGAGCGACCGCTGCTGAAGTTCAAGAGCGAGTCACTCCGCATCCCGGCACTGCGACGGCTCATCCCGGTGCCGAGGGCCGACCGGCCGTGAGCACCCCCGCGCTCGTCGAGCGTCTGTCACCCCTGCCGGGCGCGGAGGAGCGCTCCGCCGCCTCGCTGGAGGGGGCGGAGGGGACCGCCGCCCGCAACGCGCGGGTGCTCCTGGTCATGAGCGTGGCGCAGCGGGCGCTCTCGCTCGTCGTCCTCGCCCTGCTGGCGCGGCTGCTGTCGGTCGCCGACCTCGGCGTCGTGGGCACCGCCGCGGCGCTCGCCTCCCTCTTCGGCACCCTCTGTGACCTGGGAATCGAGGTCGCCTCGATCCGCGCATTCTCGGAGCTCGAGGAGCGTGGCCTCGACGGCAGAGCCACGCTGGGAGCGGCGCTGCTGCTCCGCGGCGTCCTCGGCGTCGCCGGCTTCCTCGTCGGCGGGTGCGTCCTCATCCTCGGCCCCTTCTCCGTCGAGGTCAGGCTGGCGGGGTTGATCGGCCTGGCACCGGTGATGAACCCGCTCTGGCCCGTGTACGGGGCGGTGCTGCAGTCGCGGCTGCAGGTCAGCAGGTTGCGCGCCGTGGGCATCGCCAGTGCGGTCGTCTCGGGGTGCGCGGCGGTCGCGGTGGCGGTGGCGGGAGGTGGCGCCATCGGGGTGCTCGGCAGCCAGGCGGTCGTGGCCGCCGCCTCCAGCCTCCTGATCCTGCGGCTGGGACGCCGGATGCAACGCGCCCGCCTCCGCGGGGCGGCGGCCGCGATGCGCGGCCTGGTCGGGTTCGCCTGGCGCCTGGGCATCGCCGGCCTCCTGGGCAACCTGTACTACCGCCTCGACACCGTGCTGCTCGGCGCGGTGGCGCCGGGCCTCGCCGTGGCCATGTACTACTCCGCGTACCGTCTCACCGAGGCCCTCGCCATCTTTCCCGGGGTGATCGTCACCGCCGCCATGCCGGTGCTGACGCGGCTCCTGGTCGCCGACCCGGAGAGGGCCCACGCGCTGTCTCGACGGCTGATGCGCGTCATCCTCGCGATCGGCCTGTTCTTCGCGGTGGCGGGCTCTCTGTCGGCCCCACTCGTGGTCCACCTCCTCTATGGCCGGCAGTACCTCGACGCGGTTCCGCTGATCCAGACGCTGCTGGCCGCGACCGTTCTGATGTTCGTCAACAGTGCCTGCTATCAGAGCCAAGTCGCCTTCGGTCGGGCTCGTCCTCTCCTGCACGGAGCCGTCCTGGCCGCGGTCGTGAACGTTGCGGCGAACGCCCTGCTCATCCCGCGTCTCGGCGCGGAGGGGGCCGCGCTGGCGACGGTGCTCACCGAGGCGGTCATGGTGCTTCCACTGCTTCCGTGGCTGCGTCGCCAGCACGGCCTCCGACCGGGCCGGCTGCTCTGGGGCGTCGCCGTCGGCGGCCTCAGCCTCGGGGTGCTCAGCATGCTCGCCGGCCATGCGCCACTCCTGCTCGGCGCAGCGGCCGCCGCACCGGCCGGTGTTCTTGTCGTCGTCATCAGCGGGGCACTCGACCCGGCTGCGCTCCGCCAGTTCAGCAAGGGACCTCGAAGGTGGCTGACCCAACTGTCACGGTGATCATCGTCAACTGGAACAGCGGGGCGGACCTGTCCAGGCTGCTCCAGGACCTCGACGGCCAGCGCGATGTCGCCATCGACACCCTCGTGGTCGACAACGGATCGTCGGACGACTCGCTGCAGCGGGCGCACGACGCGGGCCTCCGCTACGATGCGCTCCTCACCGGCGAGAACCTCGGCTACTCGGGCGGGAACAACCGCGGCTTCGCCGCGCGTCCCACCGCCGACCTGGTGCTGGTGATCAATCCCGACGTCCGCCTCGACGACCGCTTCGTCGTCCGCCGGCTGGCCGATCTCCTCGTCGACCACCCGCAGCTCGCGGCGCTCGCCCCCACCATCACCGTGGGTGAGGACGTCATCGAGTACCGCGCGAGCGAGATCGACCTGGAGCGTGCCATCGCGCTCCACCGCGAGACCCATGTCGAGTCCTGGTCCGAGGGCACGCCCGAGGTGGTGGAGCTGTGCTGGATCGACGGCGCCGCCCTGCTCTTCCGCCGGCAGGCGCTGGACGAGATCGGCGGGTTCGACGCCCGGTTCTTCCTCTTCCAGGAGGAGGTCGACTGGTGCCTTCGCGCCGCCGACGCCGGGTGGCGGGTCGGTGTGGCGCGCGACCTCCGCGTCCGGCACGCACGATCCTCGAGCTTCGGGCTCTCCACCAAGGGGGCGTACTACTACTGGCGCAACCTCTACCTGCTCTGCCACAAGCATGCGCGAGGCCGGGTGGGGTGGCGCTGGCACTGGGGACGTCAGCTGCTGCGCTTCTCGCTGCGCCGGCGTCACCTGCGCGACGGTCGCTCGCTGCGGGCGCTGACCGCCGCCGCGGACGCGATTCGGGGCCGATACGGACCTGCGGCCGACGACCGCAGGCGGGCCGCCTGAGATGCGCGACCGCATCGACGTGGGATGGTGGGCCGGCTCGCTGCCCCTGGCCGAGCCGTATGGCGAGCAGCTGCATTACCTCGAATGCAGCAGCGCGCTGGTCGCGGCCGGTGTCGACGCCGCATGGCTGCTCACCGGTCATGAGAGCGCGGCGGAGCGCGACCGCCTCGCCCAGCACCGCATCCCGGTGCGCTTGCCGCGGCTGCCGTGGCCACCATGGCGAGTGGTCCGTACGCTCGGGATGCCCCGTTTACCGTGGATGACCACGTCACCGCGGCTGCTCCACCTGTGGCGGCTGACCACCGTGCCTCCCTTCGACGGCCCGGTGGTGGCATCCGTGCTCGATACGCTGATCTGGGAGGCGGAGGCCGTCGGTCCCCGGTACCGGGCCATCGCCGACGGTGCGCTGCGACGCGCCGATCGCATCATGACGTCGACCGAATACACCGCTCGCGCCATCCAGCGCGTGCTGAACTGGCCGCGCGAGCGTCTCGACATCGTCGGCGCCGGCGTCGACCTCCGCCTCTTCCACCCCGCCCCCTGTCCGGACGATCAGGAGGTGCGACGGCGCCACGATCTCCCGGAGGTTTTTGTGCTCTACTGTGGGGGCTGGGTCCCTCGCAAGGGGCTGGACGTCCTCGCCGAAGCCCTCGAGGAGATGAACCCTGACGATCGTCCAACCGTCGTGCTCACCGGCCGGCCCGGCTCCGCGTGGGCCCATGACGTCGCCGCCCGTCTCGACAGGCTTGGGGCACGACGGCTCGGCTACGTGACCAGGGCCGAGATCCCCGCACTGATGCGGCTCGCTCGATGCGTCGCGTTTCCCAGCATCGAGGAGGGCTTCGGACTTCCGGTGGTCGAGGCGCAGGCATGCGGAACCGCGGTGGTGACCACCGACGCCGGCGCGATCCTCGAGGTGAGCGGCGGCGACGCCTTCATCGCCACCGCCGGCGACCCGAGCGGCTTTCGAGCGCAGCTCGAGCGGGCGCTCGACGCGCCCGGGCAGCACCGCCAGGCGGCCCTGTCCAACGCGGCGCATCACGGGTGGGAGCGGGGTGCCGGCCGCATCGCCGAGGTCTACGCGCGACTGCTAGGAACCCCGTCGGAGAGCTCGCCGGCGACCGGAGCACCATCCGCATGCTGAACCACGGACCCACCCGCCGGCTGAACGCCTACGTCCTCGCCGCCGACCCCGGTCACATCGAGGAGAGCGTGCGCTCCTACTACGATGCGGTGCAGCGCATCGTCGTGTCGTACGACGCCGGCGGTCGCGGCTGGACCGGCAGTCCCATCGACGTCGATCGCTGTCTCGAGCGCCTGCGAGCCATCGACCACGACGGCAAGATGACCTTCTGCCGAGGCGACTTCTCCTCCTCCGACTGCACACCGATGCAGAAGGATACCCACCAGCGACAGGTCGCGCTCTCCCAGGCCGGCGAGGGCGCCGACTGGGTGCTCCAGATCGACACCGACGAGGTGCTGCCGAATCCCGGGGCGCTCATGGCCATGCTCGAGCGTGCGGAGTCACAGCAGATCGGCTCGGTCGAGTGGCCCATGCGCCTGCTCTTCGCCCGTCTGCGTGACGGCCGGCTCCTCGAGGTCTGCAGCGAGGATCGCCACGAGCGGTTCGAGTACCCGGGCCCGGTCGCGGTGCGGCCCGGCGTCACCCTCGTCGACGCCCGGCGTGCCAGGGGCAGTTACCTGCGCCCCACCGTCCGCGGCGACGAGCGCAGCCTTCAGATCAGCCGTCCCGCCGAGGCCGAGGAGGTGCGACTGGCGGTGCTGGAGAGCCGCGACGCCATCCTCCACTACTCGTGGGTCGGTTCTCCCCAGCGGATACGGCACAAGATCAGCTCGTGGGGCCACAACGACTCCTGGCGCTCGTGGCGCTTCTACTACCTCCGGTGGAGGCCGGCTCCGTACGTGTGGCGGTGGCTGCGCGATTTCCATCCGTTCGCGAAGGGCCTCTGGCCCGCCCTGATGCCGTATGCCCCGCCGGGTCTCGAGGCACCGATGAGCATGACGAGTGCCTCGGTGAAGCCGCTCTGGTGGCGTGCCCTTCGCGGCGTCCCGCCGGTTCGATGGGCGTTCCGCTGGGCGACGGGTGTATGGGACGATCTGCGTCTCTACCTGCTGGCCCTCACGGGGCGCGTTCCCTCCCATCGCCTGCGCAACCTCATCTACCGGCGCGCCGGACTCCGCCTTGCGCGATCGAGCTCCATCCACTGGGGCGCCCGCTTCTTCTTCCCACAGGGAATCACCGTGGGCGAGTTCACGACCATCGGGAACGACGCCTTCTTCGACGGCCGTGAGGGGCTGACCATCGGATCCTGCGTCAACATCGCCGCCGAGGTGCGCATCTACACGCGCGAGCACGACATCGACGCCCCCGACTTCGCCGAGATCGGTGGCCCGGTGGTGATCGAGGACTATGCGTATGTCGGCACCAGGGTCACCATCCTTCCCGGGGTCCGCATCGGGAGGGGGGCCGTGGTGGCATCGGGCGCGGTGGTCACCAGGGACGTTCCACCCCACACGCTGGTGGGCGGGGTGCCGGCGAAGACGATCCGGGAGCGGAGCACGGACCTCGAGTACCGCCTCGGCTACCGGAAGCGGTTCCAGTAACCGGCAGGAGAGGTCCGTCGTGCGCGTGCTTCGCGTCTATCCTGGCGCCAACGATCCCCGTCACCTGCAGAGGGAGCTGGCACTCCGCCGCCTCGGCGTGGAGGTCGGCCTGGTCCTCCCCGAGAGATACGGCTTCGACTGGGTGGTGGCTCCGGTCGAACCCGAGCTGCGCGCATGGCGCTCCCCGCTGCTCAACCCGGGCAGCATCCCCGTACATCTCTGGAACCGCCGCGTCATCCGCAGGGCGATGAGGGAGTTCTCCCCTGACGTCGTCGACATCCACGAGGAGCCGTACTTTCCCAGCGGCGCCCAGGGAGCCTGGGCCGCCGCGGGCCGCCCGCTGGTGATGTACACCGCCAGAATCTTCTCAAGCCGCTCCCCCGGCCCATCGCCGCGATGCAGCGATGGGTGCTGCGCCGGACCACGGCGTGCTATCCGTGCAGCAGCGAAGCGGGCGCGTGGAGGTGGTGCCGATCGGAGTGGACGACGCCATCTTCGGGGTGCAGCCAACCGGTGACCGAGTCGGGTTCATCGGGCGCTTCGTCGAGGAGAAGGGCGTTCGCGACCTGCTGGGCCTGGGCCCCCGGCTGCTGTGCATCGGCGACGGACCTCTGCGCGGTGAGCTCCTGAGCGCGGGCGCGGAGGTCCGCCAGGCCCGGACGGTCGAGGAGCTGTGCGCGGCGCTCTCGGAGATGGCGATCCTGCTGGCCCGCTCGCGCACCACCTCCACCTGGAAGGAGCAGTTCGGCAGGATGGTCGCCGAGGTGATGGCGGCCGGCGTTCCCGCACACTACAGCTGGTCGCGGGTGGCCGAGCGCATGGTCGACGTCTACGGCGCCGCCATGGCACAGGCGGCGTGAGACCGTCGTGAACACGGTGCGACCGCTGCTTCTCAGCCTCGAACCCTGGGACCAGGTGTGGCGCCGCAACCAGCAGCTCGCGTCACGCATCCCCGGAACCGTCTTCGTGGAGCCCTCTCCTCCCGGCGTCCGTACCCGGCGGCGCACCGTGCACGGCGTCACCGTCGTGACCACCCCGAAGCCACTCCCGTTCCGCTGGCCGGCGGGGCGGTGGCTGCACGCCCGGGCTCGCGGCCCGTGCTCTTCGCCGGCTCACCGCGGGCGCCCCAGTGGTCACCTGGGCGACCCACACGTACCACGAGCCGGTGACCCGCGCTCTCAACGCCCCCGTCCTCTACGATCGGACCGACGACTGGCCCGCAATGGAGACCCATCCCGTGGCCAGGGAGGCGGTGCGGCGCCTGGACGCTGCCCTGGTGAAGCGGGCGGACGCCGTGGTGGTGGTCTCGGAGGGGATGCGCGAGCAGACGCGGCCGGATGCCCGCCTGGTGCCGAACGGTGTCGATCTCACCGCGTTCCGTGCGACAACACCGCGCCCGCGGGGCACCTGTCTGCGCGCCGGCTACGTCGGCACCCTCGATCTGTYCCGCATTGACTACGCGGTGCTGGAGGAGATGGCCCGCCTCCCCGGGCTCGAGCTGGTCGTGGCCGGCCCGGGGACGCCACCCGCCGGCGCCACCAGCCTCGGGGTGGTCGACCACGCCGCGGTCCCCGACGTCCTGCTCGGCTGCGACCTGCTGGTCGCCCCCTACCGCACCGATGAACCGGCCAACCGGACCTCGGACGCACTCAAGCTCTATGAGTACTTCGCCACCGGGCTCCCCGTCATCGCCACCGCCACCGCCTGGTTCGAGCGCTATCCCGACCTCGTCATCCCCTGGCCCGCGCCGGTTCCCCTCGAGCAGGCCTGCCAGGCACAGCGGGCCAATGCCGAGCGCCGCCGCGCCATCGCGCACGACGCCGACTGGTCAGCACGGGCGGCGGTCATGGCGGACCTGATCCGGGCCCTGGGTTCCAGGAGGTGACGCGGTGACCCTCGGTGTGATCGTCATCACCCACCAGAGCGCGCAGCACATCGGCAGCTGCCTGGCTGCGCTGCTCGAGGGCGGCAGCGCACCACCCCTGCGGATCGTGGTCTGGGACAACGCCTCCACCGACGACAGCGCCGGCGTGGCCCGGAGCCGGGCTCCGATGGCCGAGGCCGTCGCCTGCCCCGAGAATCTCGGCTTCGCCGCGGCGGTCAACCGCGCCGCCGCACTCATGCCCGGGCTGGACCTCCTGCTCCTCAATCCCGACGCCGTGCTGGCCCCCGGAAGCCTCTGCGGCATGGCCGCGGTGCTGCGCGACCACCCCGGTGTCGCGGTGACCGGTGCCCGCCTCGTCGACTCCGCGGACGCCCCCCAGCCGGATTCGTGGTCCTTCCCCACCCCGCTGCGCACCACCGTCGGAGCCTTCGCCGGCCTGGGACGGGCCTACCGGGTGCGGCGACACGCCGGTGACGGCTTCGACGATGTCGGCGACGCCCTCGTACCCTTCACGGCGGCGGTCCTGCGACGCACCGTCTTCGACCGGCTCGGCGGCCTCGACGAGAGCTTCTGGCTCTACGGAGAGGACGCCGACTACTGCTACCGCGCCCGGCGCTCGGGTGGACGCATCGCAGTCGTCCACCAGGCCCGGGCACGCCACGTGGGCGGGGCGAGCAGCAGCTCGCAATTCCGGTCCTTCCGGGTGCTCGAGGGTGGGGACCGGTTCCGGGGCATCCACTTCTCCAGGCTCGGTGCGGCCGTTGCGGCGTGCGCACTGCGGATGGGGGCGGCCAGCCGGGTGTGGTGGACGGCGGCCGCGGCGCGGCTCGGGGGAGGCGATCCCACCGCCCGTCCGGAGTGGCGCGACGTGGCGAGCTACTACCGCCGATGAGCGTCGACGGGCGCACGCCAACGGTGCTCCAGGTGATCCTCTCCACAGAGCTCCATGGGACCGAACGCCATGTGGCCGAGCTGTGCAGAACCCTCCGCTCTCGGGGGTGGCGCACCATCGTCGCGGTGCGCGCCGACATCGGACCGGAGCTCCGCTCGCTGTACGGCGAGGTCGCCGAGCTCCACCCGCTCCCTCCTGTTCCACCACCGCTGGTCATTCCCGTGCTCGCCCGTCGCGCGCGCCGGGATCGCGTGGATGTCGTCCACGGCCACCTGGGCCAGGGAAGCGTCGCCGCCATCGGAGCCGGACGCCTGGCCTCGGTTCCGGCGGTGACCACGTCGCACTTCGTCGTCTCACGTCACGCCACGCGCCGGGGCTCGCGGATGCGACGCGCCGTGTACCGCACCATCCTCCGCCGCGCGCAGGCGGTGATCGCGGTCTCCGGTGCGGTGGAGGCGGCGGTCCGCGAGATGCACGGACCCGGCGGTCCTCCCGTGCACATGATCTGGAACGGCATCGCCCGCCTGCCATCCGACCCGCCGCCCAGCGCACCGCCTCCGAGACCGGCGATCGTCTACATCGGACGACTAGATCCCGAGAAGCAGGTCGACGCCCTCATCCGGGCGGTCGCCCGGCTGGGGGTCGAGTCTGAGTTCTGGATCGCGGGCGCGGGCGCCGAGGAGGCGTCGCTGCGACGGCTGGCCGACGAGATCTGTGCCGGCAGGGTGCGCTTCCTCGGCCAGGTCGCCGACACCACGGCACTGCTGCGCCAGGCCGCCGTTCTCACTCTGCCGAGCCGCGCCGAGGCCTTCGGACTGGTGGTCATCGAGGCGATGCGGGCCGGCAGGGCCGTGGTCGGCTTCGCGGCGGGAGCGCTTCCCGAGATCGTCGTCGACGGTGAGACGGGGGCGCTCGTGCCCTCGGGCGACATCTCCGCACTGACCGCCGCGCTTGGGAAGCTCGTCACCGAGCCCGAGCTCGCGCAGCGGTACGGCCAGGCGGGACGGCGACGCTTCTCCGAGCTCTTCACCTCTGAGCGCATGGCGGAGCGCGCCGAGGCCGTGTACCGCGGACTGACGAACGATCGACAGCGCGGCGGCTGACCCGAGGGTGCCGGACATCCACCGCCCTGCTGTGGAACCGTCTATCCGGGTGCTCATCGTCGGTCACGTGAGCGCTCTCTCCGGCGCGGAGATCGCCCTGGTGCGCATCATCCCGGACCTCGGCCGCCATGGTGTCGAGGTCCACGTCTGTCTCGGCGAGGACGGGCCGATCGCCGAGCTGGCCCGGTCCGCCGGCGCGAATGTTCACCTGCTCGACCTACCGGCCGACCTTCGCGACCACCGCCGTGCCGAGACCCGCCTCCTCCGTGACGGGGTGCGGTTCTCGATGAAGATCACCTCGGCCGCCCGGGGGGTCGCGGCGCTCTGCCAGCGGCACCGCATCGACCTCGTCGCCACCCATTCCCTCAAGGCCCTCGTGTACGGATCCCTCGGGGCGCGCCTCGCGGGCCGCTCGCTGGTATGGCAGGTTCACGACATCATCGGCCCTCCCTACCTCGGACGCGACGCTCGTAGGATGATCCGGCTGGCGGGGGCCGTCCTGCGACCCGCTGCGGTTCTCGTCCCCTCCCGGGTCGTCGCCACCTCGCTGACCGGTCCCGGCCTGCGCAGGCCGGTGGTCGTGCCCCATGGCGTGGCGCCTCCGGGACAGCCTGATCCCATCCCGCTGCAGGGCCCTCTGCGCCTGGGGATGGCGGCGCGGCTCACCGAGTGGAAGGGACAGGCGATCGCGGTCGCGGCCATGCCCCGCATCCTGGCGGCGTTTCCGGACGCATGCCTGGAGCTGGCGGGTGGGGCCCTGTTCGGCGAGACCGAGTACGTCACACGGTTGCAGGAGCAGATCGCCTCGCACGGACTGGAGGAGCGCGTCCGGCTGGTGGGTCATGTCTCCGACGTCTTCGCCTTCTACAGCAACGTCGACGTCGCTCTCCACACCTCGATCCAGCCGGAGCCGTACGGGCTCTCGATCATCGTGGCCCTCGCCGTCGGCCGGCCGGTGGTGGCGTCGCGGGACGGTGGTGTTTTGGAGACGCTCGAGGGCGACTCCGGCTCGATCCTGGTTCCTCCGGGAGACGCCGATGCGCTCGCGGCCGGGGTCCTGCAGCTGGCGTCGGAGGGCAGAGCTGCACTCAGAGAGCGCGGAGAGCGAGCCCCGCGGCACGCCCGACGGTTCGACCTCGCACTCGAGGCCGAGCGCACCGCCGACCTTTACCGGTCGGTCCTCAGGGCGAGGCGTCGGTAGCGGCGGCCACGGCAGCGCTATCACGGCGCCACGCGAGCGCCGCCCCCACCACCATCCACGGAAGCGTCTGGCTACCGTGCACCCAGCGCCGGCCAGGGACGGTGCGTGCACGACGGCACGGAGCGTCAGAGCCTCGAACGCGGCCAGCGACCACAGCGCCCCGCGCAGCGCGGTGCGCCGCCATTCCGTGAGCAGCAGCGGCACGATGCCGCCGACCAGCAGGGCGGCGTCACTGATGCTGACCGCGTCGTTCAGCGGCCCGAGACGCTGCCCAACCCAGACGGCGGGAACCGCGACGATGGCGAACCAGGGCCGCCCCGTGAGCAGGAGGGCCGCCGAGAGGCACACCGCCGGGAGCACCACGGCCACCGCCGGCTGCGCTGCGGCGACGGCACCGTCGGCACCGCCACCACCAGCGCCGCGATCGCGAGCAGGACATGCAAGAGCCCTCTGGCGCCCTGGCCAGGGGTCCGACAGCCTCACCCGCGTGATCCCGATCATCGAAAGAGCACCTCTCTCACGCAGCCCGCATCTCCTCCAGCGCGAGCTCCTGCAGCCGCTGGATGAACCGTGTCTCGTCGAACCGCCGAGCCTGCGCATGAAGCGTCTGCATGCTCCAGCTCTCATCAAGGAGCCGCCGCAGACTCGCGGCGATCGCCCGGGGCTCCGGAGGGTCGAAGTACAGGCCGGTCTCGCCCTCGACGACGGTGTCGAGGGAGCCACCCCACCGAAGCACCGCCACCGGCTTGCCGAAGGCGGCGGCCTCGAGCGGAGGCAGCCTGGTTCCCTTCCCGGGGGGGGACCGTCGGTGAGGGGTGCTCACCCTGCTGATCACCCGCGGCCCCGGCTTCATGGTGGTGTCTCCCACCGCCGCGGTTCCGGCCGGCCTGGGCAGCGAGGGCAACGGTGGGGTCAAGTCCACCCACACGGCGCTGTTCCTCGGTCTCGGGGGCACCGCCCTCGCGCTGGCGCTGGTCAGTGGCGCGGTGGCCCTCCGCCGTCGCGCCGGGACGGACTGAGCCTCTCCGGCTCGGGCAGCCGCACGTGCAGATGTGCGACGACGGAAGGCCTGAGGCCGTCGCCTCGGCCCCTCGCCTTGGTCCTGATCACCGTGGCCGCCTCCGCCTGTGGTCGCCCGGGGCCGGTGCCGGCGCCCTCCGCCATCCGGGGCTGGCGGTGCCGCGGAGCACCGCGGCGTCACCTCCGTCATCGTGGGCCATCTCGACACCAACCTCGAGACCCGGCCGATTGCCGTATTCTGGAGGCTCCGTGACCTTCATGCTGGCGATGGATGCCGTCGCGGTCACCGGCGGCGACGGCCGCGTCCTGCGTCTCTCGGTCACCTCGCTCGACTGCGATCAGGCCGAGAAGGCACCCCTGGAGCAGATCTTCGGCGCCTCCGACGTGAGCGTTCGCAGCTGGTCACCTGCGCCGGGACCTGGCGGGGCTCGAAGCTCGGCTACAGCCAGCGACTGGTGGTCACGGCGGCAATGGACAGGGCATGAGACTGCTGCGGACGCGTCCCCCGGACGCCCAGGAGATCATGCCGGGCCTGCTCATCGGCAGCGCTCCCGACCGCCGCCAGTGCGAGGCCCTGGCACGCGGCGGCGTCAGCCTCGTCGTCGACCTTCGGGCCGAGGCGACCAGCGTGGGAGAGCACTGGCCGTCCCACGTGGCCGTGCACCACTTCCCCATCGCCGACCGGCATGCTCCCGGTCTCGACGAGCTCGACCAGCTGGTCCGCCGGATCATCCACACCATCGGCGACGGTGGCATCGTGCTGGTTCACTGCGAGGCCGGCCTCGGCCGCACTCCGACGGTCGGCTGCGCCGTCCTCATGCACATCGGCTACGACCTCTCGAGTGCGTACCGTGCCCTCCACGACCGCCGGCCCAGCGTGGCGCCGACGGACCGCCAGGTCGACCTGCTCCGCCGGTATGAGCGTTGCCGATCCGAGGCGACGGATCCACGCCTGCTCAGCCCGCAAGGCGTCACCCGACGCCCCAGCCATGAGGCAAGGATAGGACCATGACCTCCCTCGACAGCAGCCTGCACGTCCTCGCGGGTCACTGCCGGTTCTGGACAGCGCCGCCCGTTTCGCAGCAGGCACCCTGCCGTACATCATCGGGCTGGTGGTGATCGTCGCGCTCTGGCGGCGCCGTGCGGCGCTCCGCGCGGGCACGGCCGCGGCCCTCGGCGCCATCTCCGCGCTGGGCGTTGGCTCGGTCCTCGCCGCCGCCTGGGACCGCCCCGCCCCTTCGTGGCCGGGCACTTCACCCCACTCGTCGCCCACGCCGTCGACTCCTCCTTCCCCTCCGACTACCTGATGGCGCTGGGTGCCTGTCCATGGGCGCACTGCTGGCCTGGCGCCTCGTCGGCGTGGTGGCGGGCGGCCTCTCGGCGGTGGGTCGCGGCGGCCCGTGCCGTCACCGGCGTGCACTACATCAGCGACGTCATCGTCAGCTTCGTCATCGGCGCCGCCCTCACCCTCGCAGCCTGGTACGCGATCCGGCCTTTGGTGCCCCACATCGAGGCGCTCGACAGCGTGCTGGCCAGGCTCCGGCTGCGACCTCCTGGGCGAGCCGGGCTCGCTGATATAGCCCGTCTCACCGAGCGCCTGGCTGCCGGCACCCTTCCCACGAGGGCCACTCTGATACCCTCGTTGTCATCATCAATGGCACCGAGGTGCGGCGCATGGATACAGCACGCGTCCGCGACGAGGGCGCCGACCGAGGCAGCGCAGTGGAGCGCGCCGAGGAGTTCGCCGCTGAACATGATGCCATCGCGGCCGACTTCTCCCTCGAGCAGGACGAGCACCCCGACATCGACCCTGGGCAGTCGCCGGACCGTGCAGAGGGACTCCTGGGCGGGTTGCGGAGATCGCCGGTCCGAGCCGTCGCCGGGCGGCTCCGTGCGGAGGCACGGATCGCCTCCTGGCCGTTGAGGGCTCGGTGGCGACGAGACGCGCAGCTCTCTCCACGAGCGATCGTCCGTGACCCCCGACTCGTGGAGATCGGCCGCCGGGTGCTCCTGGGGCGCGAGGCGGAGCTGTGGGCATTCTGCGAACGTCCCGGCGGCGGGCCGGGGATCAGGCTCGCCGAGCGTGCCGACATCCGCTCCCACGCCCTGCTCCACGCCTACGGAGGACACATCGACGTCGGCGTGCACTCCTGCGTCAACCACTTCTGTTTCATCAACGCGGCGGGCGGCGTCACGATCGGCGACGAGGTGATGATCGGCACGGGGACGGCGATCCTCTCGAGCGAGCACGGGATCGCCCTGTCCGGCACTCCCATGACCCGTCAACCATCCCGGGTGGCACCGGTCGTGGTCGAGGACAACGTCTATATCGGGGCGAATGCGGTGATTCAGGCCGGTGTCAAGATTGGCACGGGCGCCGTCGTCGCCAGCGGCGCGGTCGTCCGGCAGGACGTGCGTCCAGGTGACATCGTGGGAGGCGTACCGGCCCGTGTCATCAGGCGCCGGGAGGACCGGTAGCGGTCAGCGGCTCTCGCGCGGGGACACCGGTTGGTAGTTCCGCCGGTAGAAATCCCAGTACTCACCCGTCTTCAACGGACGCCACCAGACCTCGTTGTCCCGGTACCAGGTGACCGTCTCGCGCATCGCCGCCGCGAAGCTGATTCGAGGAGCCCAGCCGAGAGCCCGCAGCCTGCCGGTGTCCACCGCATAGCGTCGGTCGTGGCCGCGGCGGTCACGCACGAACTGCATGAGGCTGGACGGCTTCCCGAGCAACTCCAGAACGGTGTTGGCGACGGTGATCCCGTAGGTAGGTTCGGCAACGTTACCTGGCCCCACTTCGGGCTGAAAC
>JRHI01001757.1_pt1 | contig 16927 bp, 16 predicted proteins | sample 215371 | NCBI WGS metagenome assembly JRHI01 (sample SAMN02929681, study PRJNA255918) | sediment metagenome | biome: cave system; feature: Ice Cave; material: Sediment; isolation source: sediment from deep within a dark volcanic ice cave with no known source of... ...
GGGGGCCGCCAGGTTAAGTGAGGCATTTGGACTCCCCTGGTTGCCAGAGATGCTGCGTCCGCGGATCATCCGAATCGCTGCAGCTCCAAACGACCCCCCACCGAACCTCCCCCCGCACGGCGGGAGGAGGACCTGAAGATGAGTTGGAGGGGGACTTGGAGATGAGCTTGAGTGGGTTTGCGTCACGGTGTGCGCGCCTGCCCCCCGCTTCTCCGTCAAGCCATTCCGAGTTCCCAGCGTGCATCCTCGGTCATCCGCTCGGGAGTCCAGGGCGGGTCGTAAACGATCTCGACGCCGGCGTCCTTGACGCCTGGAATCTCCAGCAGGTGCTCGCGGACGTCCTGCATCACCTCCGCCGCCATGGGGCAGCCGAGAGCGGTGAGCGTCATCTTCACGTCGACGCGCTCCTTGGGCTGATCGACGTTGATCTCGTAGATGAGGCCGAGGTCAACGATGTTGACCGGGATCTCGGGGTCGTAGCACTCGTGCAGCTTCTCGAGCACGATGCCCTCGTTGACGGCCGCCATCGCATTCACTTCGCTCATCACTTCTCCACCGGCAGGCCGGCCTCCTTCCAGGCGTCAAAGCCGCCCCTGAAATTGACGACATCCTTGACACCGAGGGCAACCGCCATCTCGGAGGCCACCGCCGAGCGGTTGCCGACGGCGCATTGGAAAACTGTTCGGTCCCGAAACTGGTGGCCGGCCGGGTTCGCCAGGATCGCACCCAGCGGCACATGCTGCGCGCCCGGCAGGTGGCCGCGGTCCCACTCCCAATCGTCGCGGACGTCGACCAGCTCATAGCCCTCGGCGATCAGCTTCCTGACCTCTTCGAGCTGTGCCTCTCGGAAACTCTCTTCGGCCTTTGCCTCGCTCATTCGTCCTCCTCCGTTGACCAGTCGCCCAATCCCCAGGCGCCCACTTTCAATACCTTCAGGGAGAGCAACGCGCACTTGACGCGGGCGGGCGAGATGTCGATGCCCAGGTCCTCGAACACGTCCTCCTTGCTTATCTTCCGCGCCTCAGCGAGCGTGATGCCGTGGAGCCGTTCGGTGAGCAGGGAAGCTGAAGCCTGCGAGATGGCGCAGCCCCGGCCGTGGAAGCGAACGTCGGCGATGATGCCGTCCTTCACCAACAGGTCGATGCCGATGACATCGCCGCAGAGCGGGTTGTCCTCCTCGTGGGACAGCGTGGCGCCCTCCAGCCGGCCGAAGTTCCTCGGGTTCTTGTAGTGATCGAGGATGTACTCGCGATAGAACTGTTCGTCCACAGGTTCCTTTTGGATCGACATGTCAGGCAAAGATCCTCTGCGCGTCGGCGATGCCCTCGATCAGCACATCCACCTCCTCGCGCTTGGTGTACAGGTAGAAGGAGGCGCGCGCGGTGGCGGTCACGCCGAGCCGGTCCATCAGCGGTTGGGCGCAGTGCTGGCCGGCGCGGATCGCCACCTGATGGCGGTCCAGGATCGTGGCGAGGTCGTGGGGATGGATTCCCGCCACATCGAAAGCCACGACCCCGGCGCGCTCCGAGGCGGGAGGGCCATACACCGTGAGGCCGGGCAGGTCACCCAGAGCCTCCATGGCGTACTCGGTGATCTCCCGCTCGTGCCCGCGCACGCTGTCCATTCCCACGGCATCCAGGTAGTCAAAGGCGGCGCCCAAGCCGATCAGCTGCGCGATCGGCATCGTCCCAGCCTCGAACCGCGTCGGAATCTCGGCATAGGTGGTGCCCTCGCGGCTGACCTTCTTGATCATGTCGCCGCCGCTCAGGAAGGGATCCATGCCTTCCAGAATCTCGCGTCGACCGTAGAGAATTCCCGCACCGGTCGGTCCCAGCATCTTGTGCGAGGAAAAGGCGTAGAAGTCGCAGCCGACATCCTGAACATCGATGCCGGCGTGGGGCGCTCCCTGCGCGCCGTCAACGAGCACCACCGCGCCCGCCGCACGAGCCGCGGCGGTCATCTCCTTAACGGGGTTGATGGTGCCCATCGCGTTGGAGACCTGACCGAAAGCGACGAGCTTGGGCGACTGGTCGAGGAGAGCCCTGAATTGGTCCTGCCGCAACCGGCCCGACTCGTCGATATCCACCCACTCGACCCGGGCCCCCTTTTCAGCCGCCAGGATCTGCCAGGGGACAATGTTGGAATGGTGCTCCAGGATGGTCAGGACGATCAGGTCGCCCGGACCGATGTTCCGCCTGCCCCAGCCGTAGGCGACCAGGTTGATCCCCTCGGTCGTGCCCCGCGTGAAGACGATCTCCCTTGTTGAAGCGGCGTTGATGAAGCGCTTGGCCTTTGCCCGAGTCCCCTCGTAGCGTTCGGTCGCCAGCTCACTGATGCGATAGGCGCTGCGGTGGATGTTGGCATTGAACTTGGTGTGGTACTCCTCCATCGCGTCCAGCACCTGGCGGGGCCGTTGCGAGGTGTTGGCGCTGTCGAGGTAGACAACGCCGGTGTCGAAGATCGGGAAATCCCGCCTCACGGCATCGACGTCGTACACCCTAGACCTCGACGTAGACGTCGCCACCCTGCACCGTCACGGGATAAGTCTTCGCCGGCATCACCGCCGGGAGGCCGGTCACGTGTCCGTCCTTCAGATCAAAGCGGGAGCCATGCTGCGGGCACTCCACCTGCGTCCCCCAGATCTCGCCGTCCGAGAGGAAGAACTCTTCGTGGGTGCACACATCGGCGATCGCGTAGAACTCGCCGTCCTCGGCGTGGGCCAGACAGATCTCAACCCCCTCGCAGATCACCTGCTTGAGAGAGTCGAGCGGCATCTCATCCGTCGCGGCGACGCGGCACCTAGCCAAGCCTGAGTTCCAGTTCCTCCTGGACCAGCCGCCTCGCCTGCTCGAACGGGATCCGGTCGACGACCTCGCCGAAGAAGCCCTGCACGATCATCCGGGTGGCCGTCGCGTGCGGGATCCCGCGGCTCACCAGGTAGAAGAGGTGCATCGGATCGATCGGGCCCACGGTCGCGCCGTGAGTGCACCGGACATCGTTGTTGTCGATCTCGAGCATCGGGATGGAGGTCGCCTTGGCCTTGTCCGAGAGGACCAGGTTGCGATTCGCCTGGTAGGCGTCCGACCGCGCGGCCCCCTTCTCGATGTGGATGAGGCCGGCGTAAACCGTTCGCGCGGTGTCCCGCAGCGCGCCCTTGAAGAGAAGATCGCTGGAGGTGTCACCGACCTTGTGGTCCTGCAGGGTGTGGAAGTCGTAAAACTGGTCGTCGGAGCCGAAGTAGACGCCCTTCAGCTCGGCCGTCGCGCCGGGGCCTTCCAGGCTGGCCTCGCAGCGGATCTTGGCAAACCGGCCGCCCAGGGTGACATTGAAGATCCGGACCGTTCCGTCCTTGCCGACGTGTGCCCTCTGATCGGCGAACTGGTAGGCATGGCGGCCCCACTTCTGGAGGGCGACGTAGCCGACCTCGGCTCCCTCGCCGACGAATATCTCCGCCGAGCCGCTGGTCAGCGCCGACTGCTCGAGGGAGGGGGAGAGGAATTCGTCGAGGTAGTTGAAACGGCTGTTCTTGCCGGCCACGATCAGGGTGTGGGGGAGGACGGCGGCGCCGCCACCCGACGACCAGAACTGGCCGAGGATCGGCCGGTCCAGCTCGACGTTGTCGGGAACGTAGAGCAGGGTTCCGCCGCTGAAGAGCGCGCCGTGGATAGCGGTGAACTTGTCGCGGTCGGCGAGAATCTGGCTGAAAAGGTGCTTGCGGACCAGTTCGGGATGTTCGCGGGCAGCCTGGCTCAGCGGCATGAAGACGACGCCCTTGGCGGCAAGCTCGGGATCCGCCTGGACGACGCCGGGCTCGGAGCCGCGCTGGCGCAGCACGCCGGCGGCGCCCTCGATCGCCACGCCGGGCGGTCCGCCATTGGCCTCCTCGAAGGAGCGGAACGATTCCAGGTTCAGGCCCTTGAAATCGATCCGCCGCCATTCCTCGTTGGCGCGGTCGGGCATCCCGATCTTCTCGTAGATGTTCCACGCCTCGAGCCGGCGGGCACGCAGCCAGTCGGGCTCTCCGTGGAGGCTGGCGATCTCCTCCACGGACTCCCTGGTGAACGCCATCAGCCTACGGACCCCTCCATCTCGAGCTGGATGAGCCGGTTGAGCTCCACCGCGTATTCGAGTGGGAGCTCCTTGGTGAACGGTTCGATGAACCCGTTGACGATCATCGTCTCGGCCTCGTTGAGGCTGATGCCGCGGGACATCAGGTAGAAGAGCATCTCGTCGCTCACCTTGCTGACCGTCGCCTCGTGACCCAGGGTCACGTTCTCCGCGTCGACGTCGTTGTAGGGATAGGTGTCAGAGCGCGACTCGTCGTCCAGGAGCAACGCGTCGCACTTGACGAACGACTTGCAGTTGTTGGCCCCCGGATAGACCTTTATGTGGCCGCGGTAGCTGGTCCGGCCACCGGCCTTGGAGATCGACTTCGAGGTGATGGTCGAGGTGGTGTTGGGGGCGACGTGGATCATCTTGCCGCCGGCGTCCTGGTGCTGGCCCTTGCCGGCGAAGGCGACGCTCAGAACGTCTCCCTTGGCGCCGGGCTCCATCAGGTAGACCGACGGATATTTCATGGTGATCTGCGAGCCGAGGTTTCCATCGACCCACTCCATGGTGGCGTCCCCGTAGACCACCGCCCGCTTGGTGACCAGGTTGTAGACGTTGGTGGACCAGTTCTGGATGGTCGTGTATCGGCAGCGGGCGTTCCGCTTGACGATGATCTCAACCACAGCGCTGTGCAGTGAATCGGTGGTGTAGATCGGGGCGGTGCAGCCCTCGATGTAGTGCACGAAGCTGTCCTCGTCGCAGATGATCAGCGTCCGCTCGAACTGGCCCATGTTCTCGGCATTGATCCGGAAGTAGGCCTGCAGGGGGATGTCCACCCGAACACCCTTGGGGACGTAGATGAAGGAGCCGCCGGACCAGACCGCGGTGTTGAGCGCGGCGAACTTGTTGTCGGCCGGCGGGATGATGGTTCCGAAGTACTCCTTGAACAGCTCCGGGTACTCGCGCAGCGCGGTGTCCGTGTCGGTGAAGATCACGCCCTGGTCGGTGAGCTTTTGGTGCAGGGAGTGGTAGACCACCTCGGACTCGTACTGCGCGCTGACGCCGGCCAGGAATTTTCGCTCCGCCTCGGGAATCCCGAGCTTGTCGAAGGTGCGCTTGATGTCCTCGGGCACCTCGTCCCAGGTGGTGCCCTGCTTCTCGGTTGACTTGAGGAAGTAAAAGATGTTGTCGAAATCGATGACGGAGAGGTCGGCGCCCCAGGTCGGCATCTTCTTCTTGAGGAAGATCTCGTATGAGCGCAGGCGCATCTTGGTCATCCACTCCGGCTCGCCCTTCATCCAGGAGATCTCCTGGACGATCTCGGGGGTCAGCCCACGCTTGGCCTTGAAAACGAACTTCTCGGGATCGAAGAAGCCGTACTTCTCCCGATAGTCATCGCCGACGTTGATCTTGGGTGCGACCGCCATTTAGACCACCTCCTGTGCCGCGGGCTCGTCGACCCACTGTGCGTAACCGTGCTCTTCGAGCCGATCGGCGACCTCCGGGCCACCGCTGAGGACAAAGTTTCCATTCACCAGGACGTGGACGAAGTCGGGCTTGATGAATTCAAGGATGCGTGTGTAGTGGGTGATGATGAGAATCCCGAGCGAGGGTCCGCGTTGCTGATTGATTGCATCGCTGACGTACTTGATCGAGTCGATGTCGAGACCCGAATCGGTCTCATCGAGGATGGCGATCTCCGGCCGGAGGACGGCCATCTGGAGGATCTCGACCCGCTTTTTCTCGCCGCCTGAAAAACCCTCGTTGATGTAGCGGCTCAGAAAGCTGCGGTCGATCTTCAGGGTCTCCAGGTAGGGCTCGACCAGCGACCGGAACTCCTTGGGCGTGATCGCCTTCGACTTGTCCTTGCCGTCATAGCCGCGATGCGCGTTGAGCGCGGTGCGCAGGAAGTTGTTCATGGTGATACCGGGCACAACGATCGGGTACTGGAGGGCCAGGAAGAGGCCCAGCCGGCTCCGCTCGTCCGGCGACAGCTCGAGGATGTTCTGACCCTTGAAGAGGACCTCGCCGCCACCCACGACGTAACCGGGGTGACCCATCAGGGTGTGCGACAGCGTCGACTTGCCCGATCCATTGGGCCCCATCACCGCGTGGACTTCGCCCTTGTTGATGCTCAGCGAGATGCCCTTGAGAATCTCGCGATTCTCGACGCTCACCCGCAGGTCCCTGATTTCGAGGTCAGCCATTGATTTCCCTATCCCCTTCCAGTTTTTGCTACTTGCTCTTGACGACGTAGGTGCAGTGCTGGTCCGAATTGGCAAGCCATGTCGTCCGCTCCACGTCCGATTGGAGGAGCCTTTCGTACATCGAAAGCTCTCGGTGGCACGGGTGCCCGGTCTGGGCGGCGACATCGGCGATCGGGCAGTTGCAGTGGCGGATCACGAAAGTGCCATCGCCATTGTCCTTCACTTCGGTCATGTGACCGGAGGCCGAAGCCATTTCGGCGAGCAGGCGGACTCGACTGCCGAGGTCCTGGCCCTCGAGAAGTGGGAGGACCGCCGCCTCGACACGCTGAGATCGCTCGGCGAAGAACCTATCCACCTCCGCCGGGCTCAGGAAGTTCACCAGCTCGGTCGCCAGCTCGCGATGGGCGTGTGGAAAGTGGGTTGCCGCGGCTGCGGTCAGGCGGTAGACGTGCTCAGGCCGACCCGGGCCCGCCGGCGCCTGGTGACCGCGCTCGACCAGGCCCTCTGTCAGCAGGGACTCGAGGTGCCGCAGGGCCCCCTGCTTGGAGACCTCCAGGTGCATGGCCACCTCGGCCAATGTGGCCGGACTCTTCGCCTTGAGCAGGGCAAGGACCGCCTCTCTGCGCCTTTCCACCCCTGAATTCTATTCATTTATCAACTCCTCTGTTGATAAATGGTCAGCTGACTGACTGGTTCCCGGCCGCCCCCACCGTACGGTGCGTGGACTTCTCAGATAACCTGACATTGGGAATGTGGGGACTGATCCGGCAACGGATGCTTGTGGCTGCGCTGTGCGGGGGTTTGGTGGCAATTCTGCCTATGACGGTGCTGGCGGCAGCAGCGCCCGCGCTGGGATCAGCCGCGAACTTTGCTGTGCTGGCCGCATCGACGGTCACGAATACGGGGCCGACCTCGATCGCGGGCCAGCTCGGGCTCTACCCGGGGACGGCGGTCACCGGATTCCCACCCGGTGTGTCCGGCGTCCAGCACACTGCCGACGCCATCGCCCTCCAGGCCAAGAACGACCTCGCCGCCGCGTATTTGAACGCAGCCGGGCAAACCTGCACTGCGCCTTTGACCGGGGATCTCGGCGGCCGAACCCTGACGGCAGGGGTGTACTGCTTTTCGAGTTCGGCTCAGCTGACGGCGCGGCTGACCTTGGACGGTCCGAATGTCTACGTCTTCCAGATCGGGAGCACCCTCGTAACGGCGCCCGGCGCCAGTGTGTTCCTCACAAATGGTGCTCTGCCCGGGCAGGTGTTCTGGCAGGTCGGCAGCTCCGCGACCATCGACACCTCGACCCACTTTGCGGGGAACATCATGGCCCTGGCCTCGATCACCATGAACACCGGAGCATCACTTGACGGCAGGGCACTCGCGCGGACCGGCGCTGTGACGCTCCAGTCAAACGTCATCGATCTCCCCACCCCGCCGCCCCCTCCCGTACTGCCGCCGCCGCCGCCGGCGCCGGCGCTGCCTCCCCCACCGGTCGCGCTGCCGGCCCCACCTGGCTTGCCCGATCCGCTGCCCGCCGGCGCGCTGCCCAATCCTGCCCTTCCGGCGCCCGCCCCGCCCGCGCCCGCCGCACCGGCCGCCAGCGTCGAAACGACACCGGCCCCCGGCGCAGCTTCGAGTGAGCCGGCGACCGGCAGCGTCGCCGCCGACCACTCGCTGGTTCGTGGTCGCCAGGGCCTGCGAACGGCCGTCGATTCGTCATCCGCGACCTGCCAGGGCGGTGATTGCGCGCCCTCGCTCTGTCCGGCACTGGTGCCGGCCTCCCTCTCCGCGGGCTGCGCGACCGCCTCCCGGCTGCCGGCATTGATCGGGCTCGCGGCCACCGGCCTGCCCGTCCTCTCCCTTGCGGTGGGGTTGGTGCTTCTCATCGCCGGCCTGCTGGTGTCCCGCCGCCGCCGCGTCCTTCGCCGTCCCAGCGATTAGATCCCGGCGAGCCGCTCTGCCTGGATTGTCGCGAGGCGGACCGCCTCCCTCGCCTGTGCGGGACCGGCCGGCGCCGCCACCGTCACCTCGGACATCGCCCGGCCGACCCGGAAGAGCACCCTGATCAGACGGTAGTCGGGCGATCCGCTGAGCGGTTCCTCCCAGACCTGGCTCTCCAGGCCGACATCCCCGGCGACCAGTTGGCGGGCGCCGCGCGCGGGCTCCGCTGACTGCTCCCGGCGCAGGCCGCCGGCCGCGGCATCGGCGGTCGCATAGATGAGGACGATGCTCTCCACGGCTCGGAAGTCACGGCTGGCCGGTTCGCCGCTCTGGAACACCACATCCCAGCTGTCAGGCGCAGTGCCGTTGCCTCCGCCGAACTGGGCCGGTCCCGCCTGGACCGCCCGATAACCGGCTGGCAGATCGCCCGCGCGAAGGGTCAGCGCGGCTGCTCTCGGCTGGTCTGGTGAGCCAGAGGCCGAGGCGACGGGGCCCGGGCTGGTGGCGACGGGAGGCTGGGTCAGGGGCGCGCGGTCGGCAGGCATCAGGAGGTCCCGGAGGACGAAGACGACGGCGACCAGCGCCGCCGCCGTGGCCGCCACCAGCAGCAGGTCGAAGAACCGGCGGAGAGGGACTCGGCCGGGCTGGTCCGCCGGCGGTGGGGGATCCGGGCTCGCGGGGGCGGCGAGGAACCGCTCGGCCTGCCGGGGACGGGGTGGATCCGGCCGTCCGTAAACCTGCCGGGGAGGTCCGGCGAGGTGGCCCCCATAGCTCGGCGGGGGGTCGAGATTATGCTCGATGATCTCGCCGCCACCGCTGACCGCGTCAGGGTGACGGTCACGCTCCATCACATCAAAAGCCTACTGTCTGGAGCCAGGCAACCCGATTTGACTCGGAGCTGAGGAGATCCCCCGCGCTGCCGTTTAGGCGAGCACCAGCTCTGCCAATCGATCCACCTGGGCGGGCACGGGAGCCGTCATGCAGAAGAAGAGCTCGTCACAGCCGACCGCTTTATATGCGGTGAGGCGTTCCATGATCGTCGCGGCATCCTTAGCCGCGCCTCCCCATACGCGCTCGCCGTATGCCCCGTAATAATCGCGCAGGTTGGCCTCGCCGGCGGCCTGGTCCTCGGGTCCCCCGAGAGCGAAGTGAAGTAGAGAAGGGCGCGGAATTCAGGTTGGCCTGCCCTGCCCGCTTCGCGCCACGCGCCGGTCACCCTCTCCCGCATCTCGGCAAGGCCCGACGGGGTCCCTCCGCCCTGGGTGTAGCCGCGCCCGTATTTCACGATGCGGGCCAGATTCTGGGGCGCGCCACCACCGAAGAGCATCGGCACCGACTCTTTCACCGGCCTCACTGTCACCGCCCGATCGGTACCGGGCAACGGCTCGCCACGCCAGGCCCGATGAATCAGCTCGAGTGACTGGTCCCAACGGCGGCCGCGGGTGTGGAAGTCGTGCGGGCCGACCGCGAAGTCATCCTCGCGGCTCCCAACGCCCACCCCCAGCACCAGCCGGCCGCCGGAGATCCGATCCAGGCTCGCCGCCTGCTTGGCCAGCAGCAGGGACTCGCGCGCCGGCCCGAGCAGGACGTTGGTGAAGAGCCCGATTCGCTCGGTCGCCCCGGCGGCCGCGGCCAGGGTGATCAGCTCCTCATAGCCCGGGTAGGCGATCCTCCCGATCGTGCCCAGGGAGGCGAAACCGCGCTGCTCGGCAAGCCGGGCGAGCTTGATGTAGAGCGCCCCGTCGGCCATCTCGGGCACGGCATTGGGCAGGCCCAGGCTGATCCTCATCGCACCGAAGACAATAGTCCGCGGTGGCAGACGATTTCAGTTCCCTCACCGAAGACGAGCTGGCCGCGCGGGTTTCCGAGTTGCGCGAACGGATGCGTCCGCTCCAGGGCGAGCTCGAGGTCCTCCGGGCGGAACGGGATGTCCTTCTCACCGAGCTGCGTCGCCGTGAGCGCCTGGTGGCGATGGCCAGCCGGCGTGACATCAAGACGGCCATGCGGGCCGGTGAATTGCCCAACCTGGCCGACCTCGTGGCCGCCTCGTCCTCAGGCTCCTTCGATGACTACGTGTACAACCTCAAGACGGGTGGGGACGTGCGGCTCGGGTTCCCCGGGGCTCGCGCGCAGACGATCACCTTCACCGACGGCCGCCAGGCGGCTCAGGCGCACGACCTGGCAGAGAGCGCCCGGTTCTTCGCTGCGGGCTGGGAGTTCGGGGCGCCCGGCAAGCCCGGCATCCGCATCCACTTTCCCGGCACTCGGACTGAGCGGCTGGTGGAGCCGGCGACGGTATTTGCGCGGCCCCTGAATGGCTGAGGGCCGGCCGGCCGGAGGCGGCGCCAAGGGCAGGCCGGCCTCGCTCGCCTCTCGCGCCGTCGGCAACGCGGCCATGCTGCTGGCCGCCCGCGTGGTCTCGCGGTTGATCGCGCTGGTCACCGTCTTCGCCACCGCCAATGCCCTTCTCCCGGCCCGCAACGGTGTCTTTCAGACGACCGTCACCTACACCTCGCTGATCTCGATCTTGATCGATCTCGGCTTCAACACGCTGTACACCCGCGAGGCTGCCCGCAACCCCGAGCGACTCCCTCACTTCCTGCGCAACGTGCTCAGCACCCGGGCCCTCCTCGCCATCCCGGCGCTGGTTGTGCTGGCTGTCACGATGCGCTTCTCAGGCATCTTTTCGCTGCTTCTGCCCGCCTTCGTCCTCATGGTGCTGAGCGCGTATTCGAACGTGCTCCGGAGCACCTTCTATGCGACCGGCCGGCTCGGCTACGAAGCGGTGGCCATCCTCGCCGAGGCGGTGATCCTGCTCGCGGCGACCCTCTACGGCGTGTTCACCCACCGCGGAGTCGATTACTTCCTGTGGGCCTACGTGGCCGGCTACGCCTTCACCTGCGTCTACTTCGTCTGCGTCATCGCGCTCCGTGGCATTGCCCGCTTCAGCTGGGAATTCGACCTCGGCTTCCTGCGCTCGTGGCTGCGGTTGAGCCTCCCCTTTGCGCTGGCCTTCGTCGTCACGACCCTCTACTTCAAGATCGACATCCCGATCCTCCTCCATTTCAGGTCGTACCAGGAGGTCGGTTGGTACCTGTTCGCGTACAAACCCGTCGAGGCGCTGCTCTTCGTACCGGTGACGATCCTCAATGTCGCCTTCCCCGTCCTATCCATCTACCACCGCGACTCACCCGACAAGCTGCTCCACGCCACCGGCCGGTTCTTCAGGGTCCTGTTCGCGCTGGGCTGGCCGATGACGGTGGGTATCGCCATGCTCGCTGGCGGCATCAATGGTCTCTTCGATAGAAGCGGCCAGTACGAGCCCGCGGCGGCGGCTCTCCAGGTGCTCGGCCTGGGCGTTTTCCTGATGTTCGTGACCAATGCGTTCATCGCCGCGCTCAACTCGATGGATCGCCAGCTTCTGTTCACCTGGGCGGCACTCGTCAGCCTGGCCGTGAATGTAGGCCTCAACCTGTTCCTCATCCCACGTTTTGGGTACCTCGGCGCAGCCTGGGCGACCGACCTGACCGAGGTCGCGCTCCTGGTCACGGGCTACCTGATGGTGAGAAGGGTTCTCGGCCCGGTGCCGGTCTTCCGGCTCGGCTGGCGGATCCTGCTGGCGGGCGCGGTGATGGGCCTCGTGCTATTTCCGTTTCGGGCTGTTCACGGCCCCTGGGTGCTGGTTGCGATACTGGTCGGCGTGCTCGCTTATGGCCTGGGACTCATGCTCTTCAGGGCCGTTGGCCGCGACGAGCTGGCTCTGGTCAGGCGCGCCCTCCGCCGGAGGAGCTGAGGTTCCCCAATGTGCGGGATAGCCGGCTTTTGGGGGGCGCCCGATCCCGACCTGCTCCAGGCCATGAACACCTGCCTGCGTCACCGCGGGCCGGACGAGGACGGCTTCCTCGCACATCCCAGCGCCAGCCTGGGCATGCGGCGGCTGGCGATCATCGACATCGAGGGCGGGCAGCAGCCGATCGGGAACGAGGACGGCAAGATCCAGTGCGTCTACAACGGCGAGATTTACAACTACCGCGAGCTTCGCGGCGAGCTCGAGAAAGCGGGTCACCGGTTCCATACCAGGTCGGACACCGAGGTCATCGTGCACGGCTACGAGGAGTGGGGGCCGGCCTGCTTCGCTCATTTCAACGGGATGTGGGCAGTGGCCCTCCTCGACGACCGCAATGGGTCGGCGCAGCTGCTGCTGGCGCGCGACCACTTCGGGATCAAGCCGCTGTATTACGCCCGTTCGGGAGCCAGGCTCCTGTGGGGGAGCGAGGTGAAGAGCCTCCTCCAGGACCGCGGCCTGCGCACCGCGCCCAATGGCCAGCGCATCCACGATTACCTCCAGGCGGGCTTCCACGACCACTCACCCGACTCCTTTTTCGAAGGCGTCCGCCAGCTGCCGGCGGCGAGTTACGCCATCGTCGATTCGGAGGGGATGCGGGAGAGCACCTACTGGCACCCTGAGCTGAGCGAGGGCGGCAGCGCGGACCCCGAGGAGTTCAGGGCCCTCTTCGAGAAATCGGTGGAACGGCGGCTGGTGGCCGAGGTGCCCGTGGGCACCGCGCTCTCGGGGGGGCTGGACTCCTCGACGATCGTCATGTTCATGACCGACCTGCTCCGCAAGCGGGTGCCCGACGCGGTCTCGATGGGCGACCACGTCAAGACCTTTTCGGCAGTTTTCGACGGCGATCCGATCGACGAGCGCCGTTACATCGACATCGTGCTGGCAGCGTCGGGTGCCGAGAGCCACCTTGTCCGGCCCACCGCGACCCAATTCCTGGAGGAGGTGGGGGAGGTGGTCTGGCACCAGGAGGAGCCGATGGTCTCGACGGGCCCCTATGCCCAGTGGTGCGTGATGCGCAAGGCGCGCGAACAGGTCACGGTGATGCTTGACGGCCAGGGCGGCGATGAGCTGCTCGCGGGCTACGTTCCCTATCAGTTCGTCTATCTTCGCCAGCTCCTCCGCCAGCGTCGCTTTGGCACCCTTCTGCGGGAGGCATGGCAGGCGCGGGACGTGCTCTGGCCGCTCGTCCGGCGGCGGCTGCAAGACCGTGGCAAGGCCTTCCGGGTCGGGTCCCTGATCCGGCCGGAGTTCCGCGCCTCGGTCGCGCCGCCCCGCGACACGCGCGTGCGCGACAACCTGAAGCAGCGGCTGGTGCAGGACCTGACCGTGTACAGCCTCCCCTCCCTGTTGCGTTACGAGGACCGCAATTCGATGGCCTTCTCCGTCGAATCGCGGGTGCCCTACCTCGACCAGGAGCTCGTCGAGTGGATCTTCAGACTTCCCGACAGTGCGATCATCAGGGGCGGCTGGAGCCGGGCGATTCTGCGCGACGGCCTTCGCGGCCTGCTGCCCGATGAGATCCGTCTGCGGCGCTGGAAGGTCGGTTTCACCACCCCGGAATTTCGATGGCTGCGGGCGGAGCGGGCCTGGATCCAGGGTCTCCTGCGCTCCCCGCTCTACTGCTCCCGGCCGTACTGGGATGGCCTGGCGGTGGCGGCGGCGTTCGACGCGATCTGTGAGGACAGGTTGGAGGAGCACCCCTTCATCTGGCGGACGATCAACCTCGAGGTCTGGCTACGCACTTTCTTCGGGCCCATCGGGGCGGCGCAGACGGGCATCCGGCCGGCCGCCGAATTGACGCGGTTGGGCGACGAGGCGGCGGCGACGATCGCGGGCACGCCGGCCGCCGAAGCTGTGCTCCGGGACTTCGCACCCAACCCCGGCCACCATCTGTTCCAGCAGGCAGCCGGCGGCGGCATCTATGCCCGCTGTCCGCTGCGCTCGCGCAAGGTGGCCGCCGGCGACGAGTTGCTCGATGCCATCGGCGAGGCGCTGGCGGACCGCTCCCTTCTGCCCGACGACATCCTCGCACTGAGTGAGAAGGCGGTGGCGGTGAGCCAGGGCCGCTCGATACCGATTGCGGAGATCCACCCCGGCGCGCCGGCCCGGCTTCTCTCGCGGTTCGTCAGGCGCAGCCCCGTCGGGATTGGCATCGCAATGCCGGAAACGATGCAGCTGGCCATCGAGGAGGTCGGGCTCCCCCGCATCCTGCTGGCGGCCGCCGCCTCGGTTGCCACCAAACCGTTCGGGCGGCGGGGGACCTTCTACCGCATCGCCGGCCCCCGGGTGGCGGCCATCGACGGCCCGACCCCGTACACCATCCCTCCCTCGAACACTCACGCCAAGCGGGCGCCGGCTGACCCTGACGGGGTGGCCGGCAACCTGGCGGCCCAGCTGGGCTGCCGCGTAGTGATCGTCGATGCCAATGACATCGGAGYGGTCGTCCTCGGTTCCAGCCGGGGGGTGGATGCGGCTCTGGTCTGCTCGCTCTTCCGAGACAATCCGCTGGGCCAGAAGAGCGAGCAGACTCCATTTGCGATCTTGCGGCGGGTGGATATCGCCAAAAGGCAGGCAGGGCAGGACTAAACTCTCGGCCGTCTGTCTTGACTAAGCGGCTCCAGCAACACAGGACCTCGAGGGGTCACCGGACCCGCGCCCGAATCCACGCCTTCTGGTCACCGATCGGCCAGCGAGCTCGACGAAACGGCCGACTGAGGCTGCTCGGCGTGGTGATGGCGGGTCTCCTCGTGCTCGCCGGCATGGGCGACGTGTACGCCGAACAGTACCTGTCGACCCTGCCTTCGGTGAAGGGCCTCGACGCGGCCAGCTTCACGGGAGACACCTTCATCTACGACCGGAACGGAGTGCAGCTGGCCGATCTCGGCGACAACGGGAACCACCGCCAGTACCTGACGCTCAAGCAGATCTCGCCTCTCATGGTCAAAGCGACCATCGATATCGAGGACAAAAACTTCTACCGCAACTCGGGCTTCGATCTGACGGGCATCGCCCGCGCCGCGGTCGACAACTACCGCAGCCGACGGGTGGTCGGCGGTGGCAGCACCATCACCCAGCAGCTGGCCAAGCAGATCCTCCTCACACCCGAGCAGTCCTACAACCGGAAGATGAAGGAGCTGGTGCTCGCCTACCAGCTGAGCCAGACCTACACCAAGGACCAGGTCCTCGAGCTCTATCTGAACAAGAGCTACTACGGCCAGCAGGCCTATGGGGTGGAGGCGGCCGCCCAGACCTACTTCAAGAAGCCGGCCAAGGACCTCGACGCGGCGGAGTCGGCGCTGCTCGCCGGAATACCCCAGGCGCCCACCGAATGGAACCCGATCACCCATCCCGAACGGGCCAAGCTGCGGCAGCTCGAGGTTCTCCACGCGATGACCAACCAGCGGCACCTGACGCCCGAAGAGTCGGCCGCCGCCGCCGCCCGGGTTCTCGACATCAAACCGCCCCGGAACGAGTTCAAAGCGCCGCATTTCGTGAACTACGTGCAGGACGAGCTGCGCCGGCTGGGCTTCAAGCCCGGCATTCAGCAGCTCTTCGTCACGACCACCCTCGACTACGGCAAGCAGAAGATGGCAGAGGACATCATCCGGGACAACCTGGCCAACATGCGCTGGCGGGACCCGGGTGGCCAGCTTCACTCGGGGATGACATCGCTCGATCCCCACACCGCGCAGATCATCACGTTCGTCGGCAGCGACGATTACAACAGCGAGGCCGGCCAGTACGACTACATCTATGAACGCTCCCGAAACACGGGTTCATCGATGAAGGTGTTCACCTATGCGGCGGCCCTCAACAGTCGCCGGGTCACGACCGAGTCGCTGATCGTCGATGGTCCCAGCCCCTACTTTCTTCCGGGCGGCGGGACTGGGTTCTTCAACTACGACAAGAGCACTCACGGGACCCTCCCACTGCGCGAGGCCTGGTCCAATTCGCTGAACATCCCGGCCCTCAAGGTCGAGCTCGTCGTGGGGGTGCCGGCGGTGGTCGAATTCGAGCGCGACATCGGTCTTTTCCCGGAGGCACCGGTCAACGGTCAAAACGACCCTCGGGCGCCCCTGGCGGCCTACGGCGCCTCGCTGACCCTGGGCGGCTACCCGGTGAAGATCCTGGACGAGGCGCACGCCCTGGCCACCATCGCCAATATGGGGGTCTATCACGACCTGGAGGGAGTGCTGAGCGTCAAAGATGTCCGCGGCAAGGTCCTCTACCAGACGAATCCAGAGGCCAGCCGTCGCCAGGCGATCGATCCCGGCGTCGCCTTCATCACCGCACAGGTGATGTCCGACAACTTCAACCGCCGCCAGATCTTCGGCCTCAATTCCACCCTCCATTGGAGTGACAGGACGGTCGCTGCCAAAACCGGCACGTCGGACGACTTCAAGGACGACGTGGTGCTCGCCTTCACCCCCGACCTGGCGACCGTCTTCTGGATCGGGGACACCCTGGACAACACGCACTTCATGATCCGCGGGTCAAGCGCCGAGGCGACCATCGCCCCCACTCTTCACCAGTTCGTCATCCAGGCGCTCAAAGGGGTCCCGGGCGACAAGTGGTACGCGCAGCCCGGCAACGTCGTGCGGGGCGACCCGGCGACCCAGCCCCACGCCTGGTTTTTGGCCGACCAGCGCAACGTGCCGAAGCTGTCGGGCGAGATGACCTCGCCGTCCCCATCACCGAGCCCCAGCGCCATCCCCGCGGATCCCAGCCTCGGCCCGTCACCGCTGGCCGTGCCCGCCTCGCCCTCCCCCCGGCCCCAGCCGAGTTCGACGCCCAACCTGCCTCCGTTCCCGCTCCCCAGCCCCACCCCGACCCCGGGCGACGGTAACCACTAGTGGACTGTAACGGCTGAATGAGGTACAGGCCG
>JRHI01001758.1_pt1 | contig 16923 bp, 15 predicted proteins | sample 215371 | NCBI WGS metagenome assembly JRHI01 (sample SAMN02929681, study PRJNA255918) | sediment metagenome | biome: cave system; feature: Ice Cave; material: Sediment; isolation source: sediment from deep within a dark volcanic ice cave with no known source of... ...
GAACTGCTCGAGGGCTCGGAATCGGGTCATCAGAAACACCCCGACAAGGGCGAGCCGGATGTAGATCCCGCTGACTGCGGCGTGCCGGAGCCTGAGAGCGCCACGCAAGCTGGCGAACCGCACGACCGACATGGTTCGATTGCCATCTCCGCTATCATATATCATCGCAAGTGTGGTGTCAAGGCTCGGGCCGTCGCCCAGGAGGTCGGTTTCGACCGGAAGGCGCTCTTCGGAGATCGCCTCTACGCGACCCGGGGCGCTTCGGGGCCCAGCTGGTCGAGGGCGCGGGAGCAGGGCCCGGAGAAGATCGTGGTAACGCACCTATTGTTCAAGGTGCGCAACCTCGACCTGGACACCATCGAGGAGATCGCTCGGCTTGGAGCGATGCCCGAGTTCGGATACTGCACAGTCTCGCTGGCGTGGCACTACGCCACCCCCGAGCTTGTAGTCGAGGACTTCCCGGGTCGGCGCCGTGCGGTACCTCCTGGTGTCCGACAGGGCAACGCCCCCAACCCGCTGCTGTCCGAGGCCTTGCGCATCTTCGCCCAGACGCTGGGGTGGTAGAGGACGATGTCCGCCGCATGACCGCCGCCAACACCGCCGACCTCGTGGACGTGGACGCAGCCCCGGAGGGCCCAAACGATGCCGACCGCATCTGGGCGGCGGCGCCGCGCGCCGATCTTTGCACCTTCACGGGCGAGCCCGACGGTGACGTGCTCGTGCACGCCCACGTCCCCGCCACGACTGAGCGGAGCCGCTGCCCCGCCCACCGCGCTGCGGCCGACGATCGCGACTCAATCCGCCTCCGGCTGTTCGTCGGTGGCGAGCGCTGCCCTGTAGCCGGCGGGATCGGTCGGCCCCTCGGTGCAGATGACGAGGAGGCGGCTGGCGGCATCCAGGCTCAGGACTCGGCGGCCGGCTTCGGCGCTGTCGCCGTCGGCTGCCATAACCGCCTCAAACCCCGCCAGCCCGGCCGCCCCCGACTCACCAGCGCTAACCCCGACTGCCGCGAGGTCGCGCATGGCAGCGCAGGCCGCCTCGTCGGAGATGGCGCAGTACGCGTCGATGCCCTGGGAGACCAGCGGCCAAGCGACGATTGAGGGGGTGCCGCAGTTGAGCCCGGCCATGATCGACTTCTGGGGACCGGGCAGTGTCACCCGCCGGCCCGCCTCCATCGACGCAAGCACGCATGCCGCGTCGGCCGGCTCGACCCCGAGAAGGGCCGGCCTGTCCACCCGGCCCCGCCGGCGGTAGTGCCGAACGACCGCCGACGCGAGCGCCCCCACGCCGATCTGCACCGCCACGACGTCGGGTGACGTTCCTCGGGGGAGCGCCGACTCGATTTCGGTGAAGATCGTAGCGTAGCCCTGGGCGACGGCCCGGGGTACCTCGACGTAGCCGGGCCACGAGGTGTCCGAAACCACTATGTGGTGGGCGTCGGCTCGGGCGGTGGCCACGGCCACCGCGTCGTCATAGGAGCCCTCCACGACCGTGAGCCGCGCCCCCTCCTCCTCCACGGCGTCGATCCGGGCCGGCGCGGTCCCGGCCGGGACGTAGACCTCCGAGGCCAGTCCGAGCAGGTTTGCCATGCGGGCCACGGCCCGGCCGTGATTGCCGTCGGTGGCGGTAACGAGGGTTAAGGGCCCGAGCGTCGCCGCCCACGAGGCCAGATCCCCCAGATCCCGCCACACCGGCGCGGTGCCGGCGTGGAGGACCAAGGCCCGGTAGCAACCCCACGAGGCCCCGAGCATCTTGAAGGAGGGCAGCCCGAAGCGAGACGACTCATCCTTGACCCACACCCGGGCGATGCCAAGGCGATCGGCGAGCTCGGGGACATCGACGAGCGGCGTCGGGGCGTAGCCCGGCAGCCGCCGGTGGAAGTCGGTGGCGCCCGCCGTCGGCTCGTCGCCGGCCACGAAAGAGCGGGCACCGTTCCGCACGACCACGCGAAGCCCCCGAGCGTCCGCCGCATGCTGTACGGCCGGCCTGGGACTCACGCCTTCTCCCGTCCCGAGCGCACCACCCGACGCAGGCGAGTCGCCTGCCACAGCTCCAATGGCCGCTCGGGACTGGTTAGGTCGACGTCGAGGAGGCGGGCGATCTTGGCGAGCCGGTAGTTCAGGCTAGGGCGATCTAGTGACAGAGCGGCGGCGGCTGCCTTACGACCGCTGGCGGCGCAGACCACCTCTAACGTCCGGAGCAGAGTGGGATCGCTCGCCACCGCCCCGATGATGGCGTCGACGTAGGCCGACACGCCATCGCCGAGCGGGATCTGGGACAGCAGGCGCTCAACCCTGAGTTCCTCAAAGTGGACCACGACGCAAGCGGACGTCCCCGACGCGCGCAGCACCACAACGGCGTCGGAGCGCGACCGGCGCACGCCCTGAAGCCCGGTGCGGGCCGGGGCGGTTGGCCGCGGCCGAGCATCTGCGGGGCCTCGGCCGAGCGATCGAGCAGCCACAGCCGCTGGGACACCAAAGCGCCGGTAGAGGGGCGGATACGTCCATATAGGCGATATGAGCGGACCGGGATGACCGGGAACCCGTGGTCGTCGGCGAGCCGAGCACACGCCGGGGCCGAGCGCGGGGACGTAGGCCCCGAGCTTGACCGGGACCCAGCGACGCCCGTTCGGTGGAGCTCGGGCGGCGGGTCGGCGAGGCGTTCGGGGTGGTCCCGCCACGCGTAGCGGCGGTGAAGAGAAACTCCCCACCCCGCAGCCTGCGCGCAACGTCGGGGACGTCGATCGCCTTGATGCCAGTCACCACCCCGTCCATACCCGCCTTGCCCCAGAACATTGGCTCCCACCATAGCGGGCAGGTCGACAACGTCCCGGCCCGTCAGCTGCGCCGGACGCCTCCTGGCTGAGGGCGCGCCACCATCGGCGCGCCTTTGTCCCGGGGCCACGGTTCGTCCCCGGTTGTGATGCCATCGTTCCGCATTCGGAGCGTCAGCAGTGGTTAAGCATGTTCGTCCGCCCGTCGCACACCTGTCCCGCTGATAGCGGGCCTTTTCCGCAACGCTCACCACCCCGGCTCTTGACCGACGCAGCTTGCGGTGGTTTGGTTTTCCGCTTGTTCGGCGAGTCCGGAGGGCCAAGCTCCATCACCGGCACAATCGTCGCCGCACCCGGCCCGCCGGCACGAATTAGCTGTAACGACCTAACCGAGTTTTCCGACACCGACAGGCTCCACTCCAGCCCCGCATGAACGGGCGTAAGGCGTCGCCGGTGGGCTCCAGCGGCTCAGGATTGCCGCCGAGGTCGACCATGGGGTCGATCAAGACGCATAAGCCTCGGCCCATTCGATCCAGCCGTGGGCGTCGCTTCCCGGCTGGCCGGAACAGAGCGCCTCTCGGGCTGTGGCGGCCCAGGCTCGGATCTCGTTGGCGACGCCACGCTCAACCTGAGAGCTCGGTGGACCCAGCATTACAGAACACCGCCCGCACGTCCAGCGACCGGAGTAAGTCATATGTTGTCGCGGCGGTAGGCATGATCTGGCTCCCCGAACTTGTTGATTGTTGACATGACGGGCGCCGGGGGGTTTGCCCGAGGATTAGCAGGTCGCTCCGACCCTCGACCGCATCGGACGGCCCGGTGACGAGCCGACCTCCCGAACACGAGCTCAGGGAAGGGCACGACCCGGGTTCTCCTCGGTGTCGTGAGGGACGGACAGCGCGTGCACCTGACGTAGCCGCAGGGCCAGCCACAGTTCGAGCTGGCGCTCGGGCACCGTCAGGTCGACGCCGAGTAGCCTGGCGATCTTCTCGAGGCGGTACTCCAGGCTCGAGCGGTGGAGCGGGAGCTTCTTCGCCGTGGCGAGCTTCCGGCCGCCGGACTCGACGTACACCTGGACGGTCCGGACCAGCTCCGGGTCACCCTCGATGGCCCCGATCGTGGCGCGCACGTACTGCACCGTGACCTCAGTCGGGGGGATCTGGCTGAGGAGACGCTCGACGCCGAGGTCGTTGAAGTGCACGACCCCGCCCGTGCCGATTCGACTGCGCGTCTGGTAGGCGATCATGGCCTCCGAACGAGACCGGCGGAGGCCCTCGAGACCGGCGTGCACGGACCCGATGGCGATCACGGGACGGCGGAGGTTGTGCTGGTAAGCCACCTGGAGGAGCCGGTCACCCACACGATCCATGGCATCGACCGTCGTGTCGTGATCGGACTGCACCAGCACCGCGGTCCAGTCGCCGTCGGGACCGATGGCGTGCGGTATGGTCCCGAGGGAGCGCGACAGGTCCCGGCGCAAGGCGTCGAGCTGCTCCGGGGTAGGCCGCTCCGAGGATCCCACGATGAGGGCGGCACAGGGACGGGCCAGACGGAGCCCGAGGGCGAGTGCCCGTTCGACCGCTTCCTCGCTGGTCAGCTCGTCCCCGAGGAGCGAGCTCACGAGGAACGCCGTCGCCTCACTGCGGCCCTCGAGACGGGCGAGGCGTTTGAGCAACAGGAAGGAGACCAACTGAGCGGCATGCGCCAGGGTGAACTGGGCAAAGTCATCGAGGCGCGCACCGTCCTCTACCGCGACCAGCACCCCTCGGATCTCCCGCGCCACCACGAGTGCCGCACAGAGCCCGCCGCGGCCGTCGCTGAAGGTGCGTCGAACCGCGGTGCGGCCGATGGGAAGGCTGGTCGCCGGGAGCACCGAGGCGACGATCGCGGCGACCTCACCATCGATCCCGTCCAAGGCGGTGGTGAGGCTGCTGCCGTCCGCATGGACGACGATTACGACGTCGTCGATGAGATCGACGACGTACACCGGGTTGTCGATCTGACGGCTGAGCACGCCGGCCACGCGTTCGATCGACTGTTCGTCGAGGCCAGGAACGAGCAGCTGCTGCTCGGTGTCGTGGAGGCGCTCGAACATCCAGAGCCGCCGGGCCCTCAGCTGTTCGTTGAGGGGGTCGATGACGTCCATGTACGCGACCGACTCCGGGAGCCGGATGATCGGGAAGCCGAGCTCTTCGGCGACCGAGCACGCCTGGGCAGGAATGGCATCGAGATAGGTCCCGAGCTTGAGGACGAGTGCGGAGACCTTCAGGCGGTCGAAGTCGCGAAGGGCATCCACCAACTGGGTCGGAACGCTCCGCCAGGCATAACCGGCCGTGAACAGGAGCTCGCCGCCTCGGAGCCACCGGGAGATGTCGGGCACCTCGACGATGTTGACGCCGGTGACGTTCCTGGTGATGCCGGCGCTGCCGGCGACGAGCTCGGCGTCCCTCATCTCGTGCATCGCGAGGACGTCCCGCACGGACAGCGCTTCGACTTCGTTCACAGGGCGGAACCTAGCCGTCCGGGCCGGACCGTCCCCGGGGGGACGGCCCACGATCTGTTCGGCGGACCGTCTCGCCTGGTCCTTCGGTGACCAGCACGAGGACCGACGCCTCCGGACCCAGCCCGGCAGCTCGTGTGACGTCGGGCTCCGCGGCGGCGAGGAGCTCGGCCAGGCCACCGAGAGCGGCATCACCGGTCTCGACGGTTCGACGCTACGGCGGCCAGCCTGCACATGGAGCCACGAGCCTGCTTGTCGTCGATCGCCACGGCACGCTTGCGAGCAGAGGCCACGCCAGGAGCGAAGGCGTTCCACAGTTGAGCCCGGCCATGATCGAACGGTGCGGTCCTAGGCCCGTCACGGGTGCCGGGCCTGCAGTGAGCAAAGCACGCACGCAACGGTACGGGGCTCGTCTGTGACCACCCGCGTGTCCCGAGCTCGCCCGCCGCCCCGTAACGGCGCAGGGCGGCCCAGGCCAACGCTCCGACTCCGACGGGCACGACGACCGTCGTTGGGACCGCTCCGTCTGCTTGTTCCAGCGGGCGGTCGATCTCGGCGAAGATCGTGCCGTACCCCTCGCTCACCCAGGCCGGTACCCGCTCGTAGGCCGGCCAGGAGGTGGCCGACATGACCAGCGAGCGGGCACGTAGCCGGGCAGCTGCGCGCGGAAGGCGAGGACGTCTACGGGCGAGGTGCTGGTCTCCACCCGGCCCGGTAAGGGGTTGGCCCAGACATCGATGCTCCCCAGTGCGGCCCGCACCCGTCGCGGCACCGGCTCGAACGGCGTCACGCCTCCCCGGATCCTGCCGCGGGACCGGCGTCGCGCAGCAGGGCCAGCACCCGTTCGGGGGTCATGGGCAGACGCGCCGGGCGACGGCCCACCGCGTCGGCGATGGCGCTGGCGATGGCCGCCGCCGGTGGACCGATGGGCGGCTCCCCGATGCCCCGGGCGTTGAGCGGACCCTTCCCCTCACCACTCTGGACCAGCTCGACACGGATGTCGGGCATATCGAGGGCGCTAGGGATCAGATAGTTCGCGAACAGCGGCGACGCTGGCCGGCCCTCGTCGAGGACGATCTCCTCCATCAGGGCGTAGCCGAGCCCTTGCATGGCGCCCCCTTGTATCTGGCCCTCGACGCGCAGCGGGTTGATCGCCCGGCCCACGTCGTGGGAGGCGACATACTTGAGGACCCGCACCTCCCCGGTCTCCACGTCGACTTCGACCTCTGCGGCGTGGGTGCCGTAGGTGTAGTCCGGGAAGGTGGAGCCCTGTCCGGTCTCGGGGTCGAACACCCCGGCCTCGGCGCGCCAGGTGACCAGCACGGCCGTCTCGATCTGGCGGCTCTCGCACTCCTTGGCCAGCTCGGCGAGCATTACGCCGCGCGCCGAGCTGTCGGTCGTCACGGCCATCCCGTCCTCGAAGCCCACGTCCTCGGGGGGAACGTTGAGCAGGTCGGCCGCGACGGGGAGGAGGCGTTCTCGAAGGGCTCTCGCCGCCGCGAGCACGGCATTGCCGGACATGAAGAGCTGACGAGTGGCGAACGTGCCTCCGGCAGGCGGGGTGAGGGCCGTGTCACCGATGTAGACGCTGATGTCGTCGAGAGGCACTCCCACGATCTCCGACGCGATCTGGCAGAGGCTCGCGGCCTGTCCGGCACCGACGTCGGTGACCCCAGAGCGCACCAGGAGCGTGCCGTCCCGCTGCAGGGTCAACCACGCCGATGCCCGGTCCCGGAACCAGATCGTGCGCCCGTAGGGCTGCATGTTGCACGCGAATCCTCGCCCGACCCGCTTGTTCTGCCCGCTCGGCAGGGCTCGATCGCCGAGAGCACCGAGAGCCCGATCGGCGGTCTCTCTCACCGCCACTGCCGTCTCGAGGACCTCGCCTGTCGGGATCGTGTCGCCCTTCTGGAGGAAGTTCCGCTCTCGCAGCTCCCGGCGGTCCATCCCCAGCGCATCAGCCAGGCGGTCCATCTGCGACTCGTAGCCGAACACAACCTGCATGGCGCCGAAGCCGCGGAACGCGCTGGTGGGCACATTGTTAGTGAACACGGCCCGTGACCGGATCGCGACGTTCGGCACGCGATAGGGGCCGCAGGACAAGGCGCCCCCGGCGAACATGATGCGGGCGCTCAGGTAGGGATAGGCGCCGGCATCGCCGAGGATGTCGATCTCCTGGGCGACGAGGGTGCCGTCGGCCCGCGCTCCGGTGCGGTACCGCATGACGAAGGGATGCCGCTTGGTGCTGGCGACGACGGACTCCTGGCGGTCCCACACCATCCGCACCGGTCGGCCGGTGTGCCACACCAGCAGGGCCAGGTACGGCTCCACGGTCATGTCCTCTTTCCCGCCGAACGCGCCGCCCATGTACGAGGCGATCACCCGAACCCGGCTCTCGGGGAGGTTGAGGATCTCGGAGATCTGGACGGCGTGCTCGATGACCTGGGCCGATACCCGTAGCGTAACCACGTCGTTCTCGATCCAGCCGACGCCGGCTTCGGGCTCGAGATAGGCGTGTTCGACGCGCTGGGTGACGTACTCGCCCTCGACGACCACGTCGGCGTCGCGCAGCGCCGACTCTGCGTCGCCTCGGCGAAACCGCCAGGTCACGAGAGTGTTGCCCTCGTCGTGGACCAGGGGCGCCCCTTCCGCCAGGGCGTCGGCGACGGAGAACACCCCCGGTTGCTCGTCGTACTCGACCACGACCATCTCGGCGGCGTCATCGGCGATCTGCTGGCTGGTAGCGGCGATCAGGGCGATGGGTTCGCCGAGATACCGCACCCTGTCCTCGGCGAGCACGGGCATCGAGATCAGCAGCTCGCCGAGACCCCCGCTCGCCTTCTCGACGATCGAGTTGCTCGGGACGTCGGCGGCGGTCAGGACGGCCTCGACCCCCTGCAGCGCCCGGGCCTGCGAGGTGTCGACGCTCACGATCCTGGCCGAAGGCACCTCGACGCGCACGACGCGCCCGTGGAGCATTCCGGGGAGTCCCCAGTCGGCCGCGTAGACCAGGGACCCTTTCACCTTGTCGACGAAATCGTGGTGCGCGAGCGGCTGGCCCACGACACGGAACGCCGTGTCCTCTCTGGTCGCCACGACCTCGGTGGGAGTGGTCATGCCGCGTCACCCGTCCCGGTGCGCTGCGCCCGAGCATAGTCCTCGACGGCGTCGAGGATCTTCGTGTAGCCGGTACAACGACAGAGGTTACCGACGAGCTCGTAGCGGATCTCCTCACGCGTCGGATCCGGCTTCCGGGCGAGGAGGGCGAGCACGGTCAACATCACCCCGGGCGTGCAGAAGCCGCACTGGGCGCCACCGTGGCGGAGGAACGCCTCCTGCAGGGGGTGCAGCGAGCCGTCCTCTCCGAGCAGGCCCGAGAGGGTTTCGATGCGACGTCCCGCCGCTTGGACCGCGAACATGAGACAGGCGCTGATCGGCTCGCCGTCTATCAGCACCGTGCACGTCCCGCACACCCCCTCGCCGCACCCGTAGCGAACCTCCCGGAGCCCAACCTGGTCGTGCAGGACGTCCAGCAGCAGGTCGTGGTCCTCTGCCCATACGTCACGTCGACGACCGTTGACCTGCAAGGACAGAAGGTGCTTGTTCATCGGTTCTCCCTTGCTCTCGTCAGCGACTCCGCGAGTGCTCGCGCCGAGAGCACGGCGACGAGCTGCTTGCGATACCACCCGCTGGCGTGCACGTCGGTCTCTGGATCCGTGGCATCCGCGATCCCGTCGGCGACCGCGGCGAGATCGGCGGACGTCGGATCCCGGTCGACCAGCGTCGAGAGCGGTTGCGACGCAGCCATCACTGGGCGCTGGTCCACACCCACCAGGGCCAGCTGCGCGTCCCGGACCGTCCGGCCGTCCTCGGCCACCGTGACGGTGGCCGCCACACCGACGGTGGCGAAGTCCGCCGCCCGTCGGACCATCTCGTGGAAGCTCCAGCCCTGGCGCTTCCCGATGCCGGGTACGAGCACTTCGGTCACCACCTCGTCAGCTCGCAGCACCGTGGTGAGGTAGGTGACGAACAGCTCCCGAACAGGGATCGTCCGCTCGCCTTGTGGCCCCAGGGCGACGACATCCGCGCCGAGGGCGAGGGCCACGCACGAGATCTCCGCGGTCGGGTCGGCTTGAGCGAGACTCCCGCCGACGGTCCCCCGGGTGCGGACCCGGACGTTGCCGACGTGCGCGACTGCCGTCGACAGGAGGGGGCAGTGGGTCCGCACGAGCGGAGAGTCGATCACCGCCTGGTGTCGAGTCATGGCCGGCAGGGCGAGCATCCCGTCGCGGCGCAACGACGGGACCTCCCCGTCCAGGGCGTTGATGTCGACGAGGACCGAGGGCCGGGCCAACCGGAGGTTGAGCATCGGGACGAGGCTCTGGCCCCCGGCCAGCACCCGTGCGTCTTCCCCGTACTCGCTGAGGGCGGCAACCGCAGCCTCGTAGCTGTCGACCCGGACATAGGTGAACGCGGCCGGGACCATGTTCAGTCCGTGGAGGCGTCGGCCGCGGTCATCTTCGCCAGCTCAGCAACGGTCGCCGCCAGGACGGCCTGGTTGCTGGTCACGACCGGCACCCCCATCCGATCGATCAGCGCGGGACGGGCAGCCACGCCGACAAGGTTGGTGCACGACGCGAAAAGCAACTCGATACTGCAGTCCTTGAAGCTCGCGGCGGCGAAGTCGCAGAGCTCCTCCGGCGTCACCAAGGCGATGGCGAAATTGTCCGTGATGCCCATGCCCGCGATCCGCGCTACCCGCACGCCGTCGGCCTCGATGCTCTCCTTGATCTTCTCGTTGAGCTCGTCGATGTAGGGCGTTACCACCCCGATGACCGACGCACCCGAGGACACGATCGCCCCACGCACCGACTGGATGGTGCTGACCGTCGGCGCGGCCGTGAGCTCGCTGATCATGGCGCACAACTCGGTGTCGTAGTCGTTGCCACGCAGCGCACCAGCGCTCGTACACCCGAACACGACGACGTCCGGCCGGGCGGTGCCCATGTCGCGGGCGGCCGGCTCGATGAACTCGTCGAGCATCCGGGCCTCTGCCTCTGCGGTGGTGTCAGCCATGTACATGCGCCCGGTGTGCAAGGTGGCGTCCTCGGGGAGACCTCGAGCGAAGTCGGCCTCCATCATGGTGTTGGACGACGGGACGAGGAGTCCCACCCGTCGCACTCGCGGCGCCGTCACTGCGCCTCCAGGACCCGGCCAGGCGACGTGGACGTAGCCGCTGACGGTCCGTCCTTCAGGTTGCGGTAGATGGTCAACTCCTCCTCGCTGGGGGCGGATACCACCGAGAGCTCCTCGGCGACCAGCAACTCGAAACCCGTCTGCTCGAGGACCTGCTCGACGGTCACACCTTCTTGCAGCGCCCGGAGTCGCATCCGGCGTGACTCCGGCTCGAAGTCCAGGTGGGCCAAGTCGGTGACAACCCAGGGGACTCCGCCGAAGATCAGGCCCGCTTCCTCTCTCGACCGGCCACCGCTCAGGTACGCCGGACTGGTGACGAAATCGACCTCCTCGACGAAACGACGCCGCTCGTGGGCGGTGACGATGAAGATCTCGTTGCAGAGCGAGATGATGTCGTTGGCGCCGCCGCTGCCGGGAAGGCGGACTGTCGGGGAGTCCGGCTCGCCGATGATGCTGGTGTTGATGTTGCCGAACATGTCGACCTGGGCCGCGCCGAGAAAGCCGTAATCGAAGAAGCCTCGCTGGGCGAAGAGGAAGATATCGGTGATGTCGGTCAACATCTCCCCGCCGAACGCGGCGCGCATCTCGTTGGTGGAGATCGGGAGCGCGCCCGGCAGGAGACGCGCCCCGATAATCCCGCCCTCGAGGACGATGGTGAGGTCGGGCGCCTGACGGCGCTTAGCAACAGCGCTCGCCAGCAACGGCGTCCCCACGCCGGCGAAGACGACCCTTTGGTCCCGGAGAAGCCGACTGGCGGTGATGGCCATGATTTCTTCGGGGGTGGCGGTCATTGGGGCAGCAGCTCCGCGGCTCGCTGGGACTGTCGGGCCAGGCGCTCCGGTCCGACGGCGTCGAGAAACGCCTGGAAGTCAGCCACCGTCGTCACGTGGCGTTCGACGTACCTGCGGACGGCGTCGAGCCCGCCGGCGCGCTGCTCGGCGACGTAGTCGTCGAAGTGCTCCATGTCGGCCTCGTACAGGCCGTAACACTCGTGGGGGTACGCTCCGAAGGGCGCTTCGACGACCGCGTCGACGGCGAAGTGGGGCAGGAACGTGCTGGCCGGGTCTCGCCTGATGACGTCCTCCGACACGATGCGCTCGGCTGACACGATGACCGTACGGGCGGCGCGGGCCATGTCCACGTCCATGTGCCGGTAGCCGTCGACCTGGGCGTTGCCGTACACGTCGGCCCGGTGCACATGGATCAACGCCACGTCGGGGTGGAGGGCGGGCACAGCGAGAAGCTTCTCCTTCGTGTACGGGCAGTCGACGGTGACCACGTCTCGGGCGGTGGCCAGGTCCGACCCGAGCATCGTGAACGTCGGGAGGAACGGCACCCCCATGGCCCCGGCTTTGTACCGCAGCCCGATGGCAAGGTGGCTCCACTCGTCGTAGGAGGCCAGTCCGCCCTCGACATAGCTGCGCAGGACCGGCGAGAGGCCCCACCGCAACCCGATGCCCATCCAACTCGTGACGATGCGATCCGCAGCCCCGGTCACGAGGAACAGCTCCGCTTCGTAACAGGTGAGCGGCCGCGAGAGCGTCAACGCCCTGCGCCCGGCCCTCAGCACACCGAAGAGCAGGGACATGGGCGTCCGGGAGTACAAGGTGCCTCCCACGGCGATGTGGTCGCCGTCGCGGACCCGTCGGGCCGCTTCGTCGGCTGTCACCACCTTGTTGACTCGTGCCCGCTCGCGCTGCTCGAGATCAGCCCGGGCCTGGCGCACCGCGGTCTCCGGCATCACGACGCCCGCTCGACGCGGGAGGCAAGGAGGGGCAGCACCTCGGATGCCAGACGCTGCACTTGTTCGGACTCATAGTTGCAGGGCACGAACACGATGTGCTGTGCGCCGGCATCGAGGTGGGCGGAGATCTGCTCGGCGCACTGTTCGGGCGTACCCCGGATTGCGCTCTCCGGCGTGGACTCGCTCCATTCGGCGCAGTCGAAGTACTCGGCCACGAAATCGACCGCCCGCTTGGTGGCCACCTCGTAGCTACGGTCGATGCAGAGCGGCAACTGGGCCACGTTGGTCAGGCTCGACGGGTCGCGTCCTTCCTCTTCGGCGAACGCCAGCACCTTGGCCCATGCCTGCTCGAAGCTTGCCGCGGTGTAGAAGTAGGTGAGCCAACCGTCGCCCATCCTCGCGACCCTCCGGAGGACACGGTCGACGTAGCCGCCGACGAGGACCTGGGGCCGGACCCTCGGCCGAGGGGACATCCGGACGTGTGTGAGGCGGCGGTTGTCGCCGGCGCCGACGTCGGTGATGTCATCTTCGGACCACAGCCGCTGGAGGAGTTTCAGGTTCCGCTCGAAGATCCGCCCTCGCCGGTTGAACGGCACGCCCGTCGCCTCGAACTCGCGCTCGTACCATCCGACGGCCATGCCGAGTGACAGGCGCCCGCCGCTCAGGTCCTGGATGGTTCCCGAGCTTTTGGCTAACAGGAGCGGGTCCCGGATCGGAAGCACCAGCACGGCGGTGCCGAGGGTGATGTGCTCGGTGCTCACCGCGAGCGCGGTGAGCACTGTGAGCGACTCGAGGAAAGGGAAGGGCCGGCGCGCCCCCAGGAAGAGGTGGTCCCACGCCCAGAGCGAGTCGAAGCCGAGACGCTCGGCAGTGGCCGCGTACTCGAAGATCCGGTCAAAGGACGGGACCTTGGACTCCGGCGTGAAGTTTTCGAGTGCCAAGCCGAACGCCACCATCTCACTCCTCTTCATGGGGTCACAGGGTGTCGAGTTCATGGGTTCACGGGTGTCGAGGACCTGGGATCAGCCCGCTCTCCCCTTTGGCCAGTATGTCGAGGGGCGCCTCCAGTGACTACGGGCGCGATGTCGGAGCCGCAGGCTGGTTATCAGACACTCTGCTGGGAGATCCGATGGAGCGCCGTCGCTAGGGTGGGACGATCAAGGAGGCCAGGTGATGAGCAAGCGCAGCTACGGCGGACCGCTGGTCGACATGAGTGGGGCGATCGACCTGCACTGCCACCCATTTCCGGATCTCTTCCCCCGCCTCGCCGACGACATCGACATCGCCATCGCCGCCCGGGATGCCGGCATGAAGGCGATCGTTCTCAAGTGCCATCACGAGAGTACCGTCTCACGAGCCTATCTGGTGCAGCGCATCGTGCCCGGCATCCGCGTATTCGGAGGGGTGGTGCTCAACACCTACGTCGGCGGCCTGAACCCGGCCGCGGTCGAAGCCGCGCTCCGCCTCGGCGGCAAGGAGGTCTGGATGCCGACGGTCGACGCCGGGTACCACGCCCAGGTCCATGGCTCGACGGGCGGCTACGACAGCCAGGGCGGGGGGCGCCAGGAGGCAGAGGGCATCTGGGTCACCGACCGGGACGACAAACTGCGGCCGGAGGTGCTCGAGATCCTGTCGCTGATCGCCGAACGCAATGCCATCCTCGGGACGTGCCACCTCTCCCCGAAGGAGATCGTGAGGCTGGTGACGGAGGCCCGGGCCCTCGGGGTGGAGAAGATCGTGATCACCCACCCGTTCTTTAAGGTTCCCAACCTCACGCTCGACGTCATCGAGGAGCTGGTCCGGCTCGGAGCGATGCCGGAGTTCGGCTATTGCACCGTGTCACCGGCGTGGCACTACTCAACTCCGGAGATCGTCAGTGAGGCCATCAACCGTGTCGGCGCCTCTCGGTGCCTTCTGGTCTCCGACACCGGTCAACGCCACAACCCGATGCCCTCCGAGGCCCTCCGCGTCTTCTCCCAGACGCTTTTCGAGAAGGGGGTGTCCGAAACTGACGTTCGTGCCATGACGTGCGCCAATCCCTATGACCTCCTCGACCTCGACAGCGCCGAGGTCGTGCCAGACGACGCCGACCTGACATGGGCCAGCGCATTGAGCCATGATCCCTGCACCACGCCCGACACCGCGCCGCACGTACATCCAGGCAGCTGACATCTATACGGCACCGACGGTGGAGGCCGCCGAGACCAAGTTGTTGGAGTTCACCGACCCGCTGGGCCGAGCGCTATCCGGCCATGGCCGGCGTGGGGAAGCGGGCCTGGCCCGAGTTCGTCCCGTTCCTGGCGTTCCGGTCGAGATCCGCAGGTTGATCTATACGACGGATGAAGAAGTCAACCCCTCGAGCCGATAATTTTGGTTTGGCCTTCCCGGGAGGCTGGTTGGGAGGGCGGTCAAGACCGGCCGGACGGCGCCCGGAGGGTAAGTCTTGACGGCCCGGTCACGACGCGGCCGGACAATGGTTCGCGAGCCCTTCGGAGCTCGCCGGTAGCGCGTTCCGGCCGGGCGTGTCGGGTGCCGGCGCTCGACGCTGTGGCGATACGCGGGTCTCTGCTTGTTCGAGAACGGCCCTTTCGCGGGCGCGGACGTCCTTGAGGGAATAGTCGGCGGCCGGGCCTTGTGGCCTTTGCGAGCAGGGTCGCCGGCGCGTAGCTCGAGCGCACGCTGTTTCTTGGCGAGTAGGGACGGGCGAAGGAACGCCTCGTCGGTTTCGTCGTGGACGAGATGCCAGCCGATAACCAACAGTTTGCGGCGACGGTCGCTATCTGGAACCCGCGGCGAGCCTTGACCCGCTCGTGGGTGCTTCGCCCGGGTTCGCTGGAGGACCAGACCCACGCGGGAGGTGACCTGGCGACGTAGCGCCTTGGTGGCATCGTAGGCCAGCCACACCGCCGGCAGATAGTCAGCGGCGAGCAGGCTTGGCCAGGACCCGCGCGTCGACCTTGTCGGTCTTGATCTTCGCTTCTGTGATCGCTCGGGACTTGAACGGATTGGACACGACGACCTCCGCGACAGGTTTACCCAACAGCCCTGCGATCGCGGCCGTTTCATCGTCGCTTCCAACGAGCCGATCCGAGGGCGAAGCGTCTTCGCGAACGCCCGTAACCCCTCGGGCGACGTCAGCCACCTCCCGGCATCGGTCACCCGACCACGATCCCAAATCGCCACCTGAGCGAACTCACGGTGCACGTCCAACCCCACACACCTCGCCATTGCCCGTCCCCTCCTCGATCGGCGCTTCCAACGGCTGTGGGGAATGAGCATCCCCCGGTTTCCCGGAACATCAACCCGTCCGGCAAAACGGGGAAGCTCAACGCTCTTGTGAGCTCTGGGCGCAGGATGCTCAGCGGGCATGGGTGCGACTTAATCCGCAGCTCAGCAGCCCGGACCGAGTTTCCGGCACCCACAGGTCGCGAGTCTGGCGATCTGCCCTCCGGCGTCGCCGCACGTCGATGCCGGCGTGCTGGTGATTCAGCCTCGGCCGGCGCTTAAGCGTCCACTACCGGAGTCGACAAGACTCGCCTGTCGCCCTGTGGCAAGTTGTACGGGCCTTTGGACTGGCCGACGCCACCGACGTCCGTACGCAAGGTGTCGTTACGACGTCTTCGGAGTCCCGTGGTCACGAAGTCGGCGCTGGTCTGGCTCTGTCGCCTTTGTACGCCGGGTTAGCTGCTCACAAAACTCTGAATGGCGGCGTCGGCGAGCGTCAGGTGAAGTCTGACGGTCGTGCGAATCGTATCTTCGTCGCGGCTGCACATGGCCTGGAAAATGTCGTGATGCTGCCGACAGGTTACTTCCACGCTGTCCGGTATCGCCATCCCGAGGCGGAGATAGCGGTCCGACATCTGCCACAGGTGCAAGAGCGTTCGCATGATGGTCGGGTTGGCGACTGGAGCCAGAATGGCCTCATGGAACCGACGGTTCGCAGAAGTAAATCGCTCCGACGTTGGAACTCTAGATGCGCTGTCCGTACTGACAAGCGCGAGCCGGATTGCTTCAACGTGTACGCCGTTCATGGTCATCGCCGACCGAACCGCGACTTCGGGCTCGATGATTCGGCGCAGGTCGTAGATGTCGATCAGCTCCTTAACCGAGACTGAAGCGGCCAGAGCACCCTTTCGGGGGACGTTGACGACAAGGTCTTCGACCTCAAGTCGTGCCAGTGCCTCTCGGACGGGAATGTGAGAAATGTCGAATGCCTCTTGAATCTTGCGTATTACGATTTTCTCGCCGGGCGCGATTCTCCCCGTCAGGATCTGCTCGCGAAGATGCTTGACGAGTGCCTCCACGAGCGAACTTCCGGCGATGTCAGCTGCTCGGACTGCGCGGCTCACGTCAGCCTTCCTCCCGCTATCACGCGCGGTGTGGTGCGTTGTTCGGGCGATCCCCGAGCATCACATGGTCGCACAGAAGCCTTCCACGGGCCTGCAGGGGACGCCTTCCGGCAAGGTCCTTCGACAAGTGCATCCTGCCCTGGCTGGCGAACGGAGCATCGCTCACCTTTGCTCGAGCGGACAACCGGGCGAGTCTAAAAGAACCTGGTCGTGCATCGATGTCACGCCGATGACGTCGGAAGTCACTGGTCTGGTCCCCGCACGGTCGTGATGTGACCTTTGGGCACTCGCTGGCCTTTAGGCCGTATCCTGCACCCGTCGGGCACTGGCTACACGCGTCTTGGGCGTCGTCTTCGAAGTG
>JRHI01001759.1_pt1 | contig 16922 bp, 11 predicted proteins | sample 215371 | NCBI WGS metagenome assembly JRHI01 (sample SAMN02929681, study PRJNA255918) | sediment metagenome | biome: cave system; feature: Ice Cave; material: Sediment; isolation source: sediment from deep within a dark volcanic ice cave with no known source of... ...
CCTCCATACCGGTCCCAATAAAGCTATGCTACAGCGTTTGCGAGAGCAGGTACTGGATGCCAACTTGGAACTGGTGCGACGAGGTCTCGTCCAGTATACGTTCGGCAATGTCAGTGGCATCTCTCGCAACGACGGCTTGGTCGTTATTAAGCCCAGCGGTGTTCCCTACGAAAAGATGACGTCGGAGCATTTGGTTGTCACCGATCTCGAAGGAAAGGTTGTTGAAGGCGACTGGCGACCCTCCTCGGACTTGGCCACTCATCTGGTCCTCTACAGAGCTTTCCCAACAATTGGCGGCATCGCTCATACGCATTCGGAGTACGCCACCGCGTGGGCCCAGGCCCGGCGGCCCATTCCATGTTTCGGGACCACACATGCCGACTATTTTCACGGACCGGTACGGGTCACGGAGGAGATGTCGGATGAAGAGATTGCAGGCGCGTACGAAGAAAATACCGGACATGCCATTGTGCGAAGCCTGCAAAAGCTGGAGGTTGGGACACCCGGGATTTTGGTAGCCAATCATGGACCTTTTGTTTGGGGAATTCATGCTGAGGCGGCGGCGCATAATGCGGCGATTCTGGAATCTCTGGCACGCATGGCATATTTCACGGTTACATTGAACGGCGCTGCTCCACCCATTGGATCCAGCCTCCACGACAAGCATTACCTCAGAAAACACGGTAAGAACGCCTATTACGGTCAGGCCAAGGACAAACAATGATGCTACTGCTAGCGACCGCAGTACCCACTCGGCTGGTGCATCTCGGTCCCGTCGATGTGGTTATCGTGATTTTCTATTTTGCCCTGGTGTTGACGATCGGCTGGTATTTAAAAGGCCGGGCCAATACGGGTGAAGACTTCTTCATGGCGGGTCGGGAGATGACGGCGTGGGTGGCCGGCCTAAGTTTTCTATCCGCCAATCTGGGAGCGCTCGAATTGATGGGATGGGCAGGATCGGCTTATCAATACGGCATTCTGGCGACGCACTGGTATTGGATCGGCGCCATTCCCGCCATGCTATTCCTGGCGCTGGTGATGATGCCGTTCTACTACATTTCCAAGACGCACTCGGTGCCGGGATATCTGCAACTTCGATTCGGCGAGCCCAGCCGCGCGCTGTCGGCCGTGTCGTTCGCGCTCATGACCGTGCTGATGAGCGGCGTCAATATGTTTGCCATGGCCAAGGTCATGCAGATTGTCCTCGGGTGGGACATCAACTTCAGTATCTGGGTCTCGTCGCTGACAGTCGCCATCTATGTGACGCTGGGCGGCCTGCGCTCCGCCATCTTTAATGAAGTGCTGCAGTTTTTCCTCATCTGGGCTGGCGCTTTGCTCATTCCGATTCTTGGATTATACGAAGCGGGAGGGTGGTCCCACCTCAAAGTGCTGATTGCACAAAGAGCCTCGGAACAATATATCCATCTCTGGGCGGGACTGGGATCGTTCAGCAACAACCCGATGGGGATCAATTGGGCGGGCATTGTTTTTGGACTGGGCACGGTGATTTCGATGGGTTACTGGACGACGGACTTTCTGGTCGTGCAGCGCATTCTAGCGGCGAAAGATATTCGCAGCGCGGAAATGGCTCCCATTATCGGTGCAGGCTTCAAGATGTTTGTGCCGATCATCGTGATTTTGCCTGGATTGCTCGGTTTGGCGCTGCTGCCCGAGAAGTTAGTTCCGGAATCGGTGGCGGCGCTTACCGGCGGACACAGCTATAACGATGTTCTTCCGCTCATGCTGGCGCGGTACTGCGGTCCCGGATTGCTCGGGCTTGGGGTGACGGCGCTGATTGCAGGCTTTATGTCGGGGATGGCGGGGAATGTGAGCGCGTTCACGACGGTCTGGACGTACGACATTTACCGGCCGCTCTTCAATAGCAAAGGCACTGATCGTCATTACGTGAACATGGGGCGCTGGACCACGATCATCGGCGTGCTGATCAGCGTAGCAACGGCGTATCTAGTGATGCAGTTCGCCAGCATCATGGACTACGTGCAGGCCTTGTTCAGTTTCTTCATCGCTCCGCTGTTTGGCACGGTCGTGCTCGGGATGCTCTGGAAGCGGGCGACCGGGCCCGGCGGATTTTGGGGATTGCTGTGCGGAACGCTTTCTTCGATCAGCATGTGGACGTGGGTAAAACTGGATCCCTCGGCGTTGCGCTATGTGGCGCTTTCGCCGAATGCCAAAGGCCTGGCGCAGGATATGTATCAGGCTCTATGGTCGTTTATTGTTTGCGTGGTAGTGACCGTCGCGGTAAGCCTGGCGACGAAACCCATGCCGGACAAGGCATTGACGGGCCTGGTCTATGGCCTGACGGAAATTCCGTCGGTCGGAGACATCCCGCTGCATCAGAAGCCTCTTTTCTGGGCGGCGGTGTTGACGGTGATCTTTTTTATCTTGAACATCATTTTTTGGTAACCAACTTTCGCCAGGCGGAGGCACGCAGCATGATTTCAATCTGGTTTTTCATCGGCATCTCATTGGCCGTGAATGGTGCGCTAATCCTCGCTGCCGGAATTTACCAACTGGTACGTCCACCGGTAAATCCTGGGGTCGTGCTGTTCCAGTTGCACGCTAACGTGTGGTGGGGAGCGGCCTTGCTGGTGTTTGGTCTGACCTATTGTTTAAAGTTTGCGCCGCGGCGACAGTTGTAAGACAAGCCGTTTTTCGAAAGGGCGTATTAATGTCGGCAAAAAAGATGGCCATGGGCTTGATCGTGGGCAACCGCGGCTTCTTTCCCGATCACCTGGCCAAAAGTGGACGCGAGGAAATGCTTCGTGTGCTGCAGGCCGCGGGTATCGAGGTGATCGCACTAACTCCGGAAGAAAGCAAGTACGGAGCCGTCGAAACCCGGGAGGAATCGCGGCGCTGCGCCGACCTTTTCAAGCGCAACCGCGAACGAATCGACGGAATCGTGGTTACGCTGCCCAACTTTGGCGAAGAGCGCGCGATTGCCGATGCCTTGCGTCTGGCGGATCTCCGCGTGCCAGTGCTGATTCAAGCGACACCAGATGACCCCGCGAAAATGACTATTGCCTCCCGCCGCGACAGCTTCTGCGGAAAAATGTCGGCGTGTAACAACCTCAGGCAGTACGGCATTCCATATTCCATTACCGCATTGCATACTGAGAGTCCCGAATCACCTGAGTTCGCCAAGGACCTGGAATGGTTCGCTGGAGTTTGCCGGGTCGTGAACGGGTTTCGAAACCTGCGAGTCGGCGCCATTGGCGCGCGTCCGACAGCGTTCAATACTGTGCGCTACAGTGAGAAGATTTTGGAATCGCAGGGCATCTCCATTGAGACGCTCGATCTTTCCGAGGTGCTGGGCCGGATTGAGCGCATGAAAGATAACGACGACCAGGCGCAGGCGAAGCTCGCGGCCATCAAGAAATATGTCGATGCCGGCAGTGTGCCTGCGGCGGCCTTGATAAAGATGGCGAAACTGGGTGCTGTGGTGGATCAGTGGATGGCCGCGACCGAAGTTACAATCAGCGCGGTGCAGTGCTGGACTTCCATTGAAGAGAATCTCGGCGTAGTTCCCTGCACTGTCATGAGCATGATGAGCAACGAACTGTTGTCCAGCGCCTGCGAGGTGGACATTTGCGGCGTACTGGGCATGCACGCTCTTCAGCTTGCTTCGGGCAGTCCTTCCGCCCTTCTCGACTGGAACAACAACTACGGATCGGACCCGAACAAGGCCGTCTGCTTCCACTGCTCGAACCTGCCCAAACACTTCTTCCGTTCAGTAAAGATGGACTTTCAGGAAATTATTGCCGGCACCGTCGGAAAAGAGAACACGTTCGGCACCTGCGTTGGGTTAATCAAGCCGGAAAAGATGAGCTTTGCGCGCTTCTCGACCAACGACACGGCAGGCAAGATGCGCGGCTACGTCGGCGAAGGACGGTTCACCGACGACCCGCTGAACACCTTCGGCGGCGCGGGTGTCGTCGAGATTGGGCAGATGCAGAAGTTGCTGCGCCACATCTGCGAGAACGGATTCGAACACCATGTTGCGGCTAACCTTTCGACAGTTGCATCGGCGGTGCATGAGGCAACCACCCGCTACCTGGGCTGGGACATGTACTGGCACGGCTGCGATGACGGAGCCTGCTGATGGCGATCGTGGCAGGAGTGGATTTTGGCACGCTGAGCGTGCGCGTCTCGCTGTTTGGCAGTGAATGCGGCCTGCTGGCATCGGCGGTGCAAGAATTCCCGCTGCATCGCAAACGCGAAGATCCGGAACACGCGACTCAATCCCACGACGATCACATGCGGGCGTTGGCCGCCGCAACGCGCGAAGCGGTTATGAAGGCGGGCATCGCAGGCGACCAGGTGCAAGCCATCGCGCTCGACACCACGGGCTCATCCGTCATTCCCGTCGGCAAGAACATGCAACCGCTCGGCGAATACTACTTGTGGTGCGATCACCGCGCGAAGAGCGAGGCGGCTGAGATAACCGAAGTGGCGCGGCGTGAGAGGCTCGAAGCGATTCAATGGTGCGGAGGGGTGTACTCGTCGGAGTGGGGTTTTTCGAAGTTGCTGCACTGGCTCCGCCACAATCCGGAAAAACGACCCGAGTTCGTCTCCGCGTTCGAGCACTGCGACATGGTGGTGGCCACCCTCTGCGGTATTACGGACCCTGCGAAAGTAAAGCGCAGCATTTGCGCTATGGGACACAAGTGGCTGTGGAATCGGCAACTGGGCGGTCTTCCACCAGAAAGTTTTCTGGTGAAGGTGGACCCTCTTTTTACGAACGTCCGGGGAAAACTGGATGGCGAGTATGCTACCTCCGATCAGATCGCTGGCACGCTGTCGGCGTACTGGGCCGAACAGCTGGGGCTTAAGGCAGGAATTCCGATCCCAGTAGGAGCGTTCGACGCACATTGGGATGCGATTGGCGCGGGTTGCCGAACCGACGACATGGTGAACGTCGTAGGCACATCGACTTGTATCGTTGGAATTACTCCGTCGGTCAACCTGGTGCCGGGGGTTTGCGGCGTTGTACAGGGAAGTGTGCATCCGCAACGCACGGGAATCGAAGCCGGGCTTTCCGCGGTTGGTGACATATTCAGTGCGATTGCTTCCCGTGCCGGCACCGACGTCCAGACTCTGAGCCGCGGTTTGGAAACCTATCGCGCGGGGCAGACTGGCTTATTGCGAATGACGTGGGACAACGGCGACCGCACCGTGCTGGTGAACCCCAATCTACGCGGTGTAACACTGGGATGGAACCTGCAGAGCACACTTCAGGATGAACTTTTCGCCGCCATAGAAGGGACCGCTTTTCATACACGGGTGATCCTGGACCGAATGGCGGAGCATGGCGTGGCCATTAAACGTGTGATCAATGCGGGGGGGATTCCGCAGAAAAATGACGTGCTGAATCAGGTCTATGCTAGTGTGCTGGGACGCACTGTGCTGGTTCCGAGTAAGAGCGTTCTGAGCCTGGGATCCGCAATTTTTGCTTTTCTGGCGGCTGGTGCCTTCAAGACTATCGAGGAAGCGCAGGATAAGATTTGCCCTCCGTACCGCACCTTCATACCGAATGAATCTGCGCAACGCGTTTATAGCGATCTATATCCTTTATATAGTAAGTTATATTTCACTCTCGGCCAACGGGGTAGCGACCGTCTGGGCGACATCCTGCCAACATTAATTGCCTTGGCAGAATCAGCAGTAGTCCCGGCAACCGCGTAGAGGAAGAAGCGAGGTGCAACAATGAGCGTTCAGAACGTTCTACGAATGATTACGCTGTTTGGTTTGTGGTTGGCAGTATTGGGCATGACAGCGGAGGCTAAGACGAAGGTGACAAGTCAGGCATTTGGAAAGGCGCCGGATGGCACTCCGGTTGAAATTTATACGCTGAGCGACGGCGCGTTTGAAGCTCGAATCGCGACCTATGGCGGGATTCTGGTATCGATGAAAGCGCCCGACCGCAACGGCAAAGCGGCGGATGTAGTGCTTGGCTTCGACGATGTCGACGGCTATGTGTCCAACTTTAACAGCCCTTCGTCCGCGTTCTTTGGGGCAATCATAGGCCGCTACGGAAATCGCATCGCGCACGGCAGCTTTACGTTGGATGGTCAGAAGTATTCCCTGCCCCTGAACAACGGCGACAACAGTCTGCACGGCGGGCCGCACGGCTTCAACAATGTGGTGTGGAAGGCGAAGTCGATCGCCGACGGAGTGGCACTGACTTACCTGAGCAAAGACGGCGAGGCGGGATATCCGGGTAACCTGACAGTTATCGTGCGGTACACACTGAAGAAAGGGGATCTGCGAATTGAGTACTCGGCGACAACGGACAAGGGCACCGTCGTCAACCTGACTAATCATGCCTATTTCAACCTTGCAGGGCAGGGCGACATCTTGAAGCACGAACTTATTCTCCATGCGTCGCACTTTACTCCGGTAGATGCCGGACTGATTCCCACTGGTGAGAAGAAGTCGGTGGAATCGACGCCTTTTGATTTTCGCAAAGCGACTGCGGTTGGAGCGCGAATCAACGCCGACGATGCTCAGCTTCACCTGGGTCACGGCTACGACCACAACTGGGTGCTGGATAGTGGCGGCGGCAAATTAGCGGAAGCCGCCGAGCTCTACGATCCAGGCAGTGGACGGGTGCTAAAAGTCTTGACTGATCAGCCGGGAATACAGTTCTACACCGGAAATTTCCTCGACGGATCGATCAAAGGCAAAGGTGGGAAACCGGACGAACAGCATGCAGCACTTTGCCTGGAGACGCAGCATTTCCCGGACTCTCCCAATCACCCCGATTTTCCAACGACCGAGTTAAAACCTGGACAGCACTATCACACAGTCACGGTCTACAGCTTCTCTGCCCGGTAACAGATATGGAATCTCATGTTCGCCGGAATCAGGGACCGCGCCAGAAACGGTTCGCGACGAAGAGAACCTATTCGCAGTTCCAGTCTTAGCAACAGGCAGAATCATCTTTTCTCCTGCCTTGTTCTCGGTGGCTGCTAGGTCAGTGCCTGTATGGAATTACCTCGGCTACGACGAACCTAACCACACATACGCTCCGAATGGCAAATAACTGCTCGGTGAATTGGCGGCAGCGAATGCCGTGCCAGTTTACCAACCTAACTCGCTGTCAAGAAAAATCTAATACTTCTTTATTAGTCAGGCTCCCGGTGCTCCGGCCAGACCCTTGTAGTTTGCTCAAGCTCTGATTCGCCCTTGGTCCCTACGGGCGCCCTGGCTGGGCCGGAGCGTCCCGTGCGAAAGGCGCCCTGCATCTCGCTTGTAGACCAAGTCGCTCGAGATGTCAGCCAGCGCTGCACCTCTTCAACGATCAGCCTCCGGGAGAGAACCAGTCCAATTTACCCGGCCCATTGAATGACAGTGTAGGAACGTGCCGGCAGTTCGACTTTGGTACGCCCGCCGGTGGTCGAAGGTTTGTCTACTGCCTGGGGCATAACCCGCTTGGGGGCGTCGAAGGTGTTAAAGGCTTTCAAGTCGCTACCGGTCAGCGTGGTGGAACCTAGTACCTGGCTCGGCGCTTTATCTTGCCAATAAATCTCAACCGCACGAGCCTTATTCAGGTCCCGGTTTAAGATAAACATTGAGACCGTCCCGTCTTCGCGGTTCAGGGTTGCAACCGCGTCCAAGTAAGGAATCTGGCCCATCTGAGAAACTTCATAAGTGGGCGACACCACCAACAAGTTGAGAACGCTGCCGCGCGCATATTTCAATGCGAAACTGTAAGGATAAAAAATACTTTGTCGCAGTGCCCCCTTGGGGTTGGTCATGATGGGAGCAATAACATTGATAAGTTGCGCCAGGCAGGCGATCTTCACGCGATCGGCGTTACGCATCAGTGTATTCAGAATCCCCCCCACTAGCAGGGCGTCTTCAAGGTTATAGACCTCTTCCAATAGATGCGGAGCCTCTTGCTCATGCCCATTGACCGCGTCGCCGCTACGGGCGCGGTACCACACGTTCCATTCGTCAAACGATAGCCAGAGCTTTTTGGGCGATCGCTTGTGTCCCTGTACAAAGTCGCAGACAGCGAGCGATTCCGCGATCTGACGCTCCATGCTCAGGTTCATGGCCAAGTATTTCGTGCTGTCGCCCCCGGTGTCTTCCTGGGTGTTACCAAAGTAGCGATGCAGCGACAGGCCGTCGACATGTTCATAGCATTGTTCTAAGACCTCACGGTCCCACTCCAGGTAGGTTGGCATAGCAGAATGGCTTGATCCGCAGGCGATGAGTTTCAGTGACGGATCTACGTAGTGCATCTGCCGAGCGGCATCCTGCGCTTTCATCCCGTACTCAGTCGCAGTCATGTGTCCGATCTGCCATGGACCGTCCATTTCGTTCCCCAGGCACCAGTGCTCGACCTTGTAGGGCTGCGCGATGCCGTGGCTGCGCCTCAACTCGCTCCATTTTGTGCCTTTCTCTACGTTGCAGTACTCGACCAGGGCCGCGGCTTTTTCTGGCGTACCTGTTCCCAGATTGAGTCCCATCAGGGGACGGGCGCCAACCAGCTTGCACCATGCCATGAATTCATTTGTGCCGAACTGGTTGGTCTCGATTGTGTTCCATGCCTTGTCGAGCATGCGCGGGCGGTCTTTTTTTGGCCCGACACCGTCGAGCCAGTTGTAGCCCGACACGAAGTTGCCGCCTGGGTAGCGAATGATCGGAACTCCGAGCTGTCGCACCTCGTCGATCACGTCCTTGCGAAATCCGTTCGCGTCCGAAAAGCTTGAACCCGGATCGTAGATACCTTCGTAGATGGCCCGCCCCAGATGCTCCAGGAATGAACCGAACAGGTTTGGATCGAGAGGTGAAATCGTGCGGCGAGAGTCGACATAAATACGTGTTCCGTCGCCAGATGCAACCGAAGATGTTTGAGCAAAGGAGAACCGGGGAAGAAGCAGGTCAGCGGAGCAAGCTATCCCAGCTCCGGCGATTTGTTGCAGGAAGTGTCGTCTGTTAGTGGAAAACATGATGTGCATTCTCCTGTAACGATCGGTCGAAAAGAAAATCCTGGTCGGACGTACCCTCTGTACGCCCCGACCTGCAAACGTTTACTTGCGAGGGCTCACAGCCAGCCGACGGGCATTATCCACAGATAGGCTCCGTCTGTAAACGATTACCGCTGCACTCTTGTTGCGTTTCTTGAATCTGGACGCCCCACACGGTCTCCCGGTCAGAATCACACTGGAGTGACTCGCGTCAGAAATATCGGGTGTACACCCTCGGCGACGCAGGGGCGAGCCCGTCAACAATTCGAAGCTTGAATCTCTACCCGGGGCAAATGATCCGAACGACGCGAATGTCAGGGCTTTCCTCGGCCCGTCAGGTCGTGAATCAGTTTTACCTCGGCTTCGCGGTAGGGTTGTCCGTCTGGGTAGAGTACTTCATGAAACCAGACGGCCGGTTCATCGACGATATATGGGTGCCGCCAGGAATCCCATGGGTAATAAGTTTGTGTCTTCCCCGCGACAAAACCCCAATTGATGGCTCCAACCTTATATTTTTTCGCGAGGGGCAACACCGTATCAAATGTGCTCCCTGCGCCGCGCGCCATGTATTCCGTGCAGAACACCGCGCGATTAAACTTCTGCAGGAACAGCACTTCCTTCTCAAAGCTCTCCGGCCACCCATAGTTGTGGAAAGTGATCACATCGGAGTTCTCCAGTTGGATCTGCTGAGTCTTCGTGAGTGGCGTGCCCTTCATGAAATCAATGTCCCAAACCCCGCTGGTCAGGGGCTGCGATGGTTGCGCTTCTCTCGCCCAGGAGAAAACCTTCGGCAACATTTCCTCCACGACTTGCGCTTTGTTCTTCAGTTCTTGTTTTGGATAGCTGCCATCATTGGTGTTTGAGGGTTCGTTCCATAGATCCCAACCCAGAACGCGAGCATCGTTGGCGAACGCCCGGATCACTCCCACTACGTAGGCTTTCAGCCTCTCCTGCTGGGCTGGGTCCCCCAGGGCTGAGGCGCCCGGAGATTGTACCCACCCCGAATTGTGAACGCCAGGCACGGGAGGATGCTGCAAGCCGAGCTTTGGAAGCGGATCCCAGCACGAATCAAATAGTACGAACAGCGGCTTGATGTGGTGCCGAGAGGAAATCTCGAGGAATCGATCAATGCGCTCCTTGAAACCCTGCGGGTTCTCCTGCCACAGCAGGTCATGAAGAAATACGCGCATGGTGTTCATCCCCATACTCTCCGCCCAACCCAGTTCTTTGTCGATTTCAGCCGGATCGAATGTCGACGCCTGCCACATCTCCAGTTGGTTGATCGCATCGGCGGGAATATAGTTGCTGCCGACCAGCCAAGGCTGCTGGCTGTACCAGCTTGTCGCTTTCTCTTCCGTCCAGCGGGAGGTCTGAGCAAAAACGGAGGTTGGTCCCGCAGAAAGTGTTAAGACGATGAAGATGAGTGCCACGCACGTAGCCCGTCGTTTTGAAACCATGGTCGCGCCCCTCCCCGAGATGACGCCATCGCGTTCGATATGCGATCGCGCAGTTGTAAAAGATTGCTAGCGCCATGCACGTTACCATATTCGGTCGGATCTGAAACAGCTGCGTGGGTCGAATACTATAACGGATCGCCGCAGTCAAAGTATGGGCCCCTCCGTGCGATGAACGGAAGTCCCGAGCCGTTTCACGTGCGGTATTAAGAAATCGGAAACGAGATATGGGGCGACTGGGTTCGGGGCCACAGCAATGCCGCGACCTATGCCAACAATCTAGATCGCTACGTTGAGAAAATGACAGCAGTTGATCCTTCCATCAGGATCATCGCCACTGGTGATAACAATCTTGAATGGGACATCGCCGTCCTGCGGATTGAGGGCCGAAATATCGACTATCTTTCCGCCCACCACTAATACGGTGACGCTGAGAGCAAGGTAGACGGTAATCGCTTTGGGCCCGTCCGCTGGGCTTCGAGCCGCGCAGCGCTGACATCCTGATTCACCGCCGTTAAAACAAGTTGCTTGTCGTGAAGCGAGGCTAAGCCCCTCAATCCCCAAAAGCGGGCCGGCTTACCATCGCGGTCATAGGTCACGTGCGGTGCGGAAAAAAATGATGCGCTGGCTCTGCTCATTCTGGTGATCGGCGTACATGGCGGAAACCTGACCGACCGGCGTCACGCAGAACTTGTCCTCATGCGCGAGATACAGACTGTTCAGGCAACTGATGAGCTGTGCGCAATTGGCCATTGCGACTTTCTCAGGATGGCGATTGAAGATGTCGAGCGTCATCCCGCTGAAGACTGCGTCTCGCAGGGTCGGGATATGCTCGAGTTGGTGGGTCGAAGTGGCTTCGCCTGCGGGAGCGAAGCCTTACCGCGATGCTTGCGGAACATCGATCGGATGATTTGCTGTGCGCTTTTTCTTTTCTGGCATTGTCGAAACCCGGAAGAGCGCCACTCCATGAGATGGCACAGTAATCGAAAGCGAACTTTCACCGCCGAAATTCCGGTGCTCCCACAAGTCACGTACCACGTAGTTCGATTGGTCGAATCCGAAATCATGCCATGAGTAGTTGAGCGCTTCACTCTGCTCGCTAACATTGAAAATAGCTAAATATTGGGAACCATCGCCGGCCGCTTGCGCCACCCAGATGACTGTCTTCTCGGTAGTGATGACGGGATGGGCGGAACTGGAGTGCTGGTCCATGGCGATCACGTCTGCATTGGTGAGGAATGCGGTAGTCCATGCATCACTTGACGGAAGATCGCCGCCGATCATAAGGGGAGACCGGAAGACCGCCCAGAGAGTGAGCAGGGTGCGTTGTTCGTCGTGCGTGAGACGCGTCCAGCGCGGCTTTCCCCAACCGGGGGAAGGCCCCAGATATCCAATTGGTAGCATGTCCGCATCGGGCCAGTGGCCAGGTTCCGAATATTGGGCCCACTTACTCATCCGGGGAAATTGATCCCCGAGTCCTTGCGGGTAGTCGACTGTGCTGTGCCAAAGGTCCCAGACATCATCGGAGATGCGCCACATTTGCGCATACTGTTTCATCTCCGGGACTTTCTCGACCGGTGCTGCGCCCGGAGAGAGACTAAGGACGACGGGCCGCCCGGTATTGCGGAGAGCCCCGCTCAACATCCGGATGTCGTCGCCCTTGTAAGGACGGCTGCTGATGCAATCCACCTTGATCAAGTCGACTCCCCAACTTGCATACAGACGGGCGATGGAGTCGTAGTAGTCCTGAGCCGCAGGCGCGGTTGCGTTCGTGCCATAGTTGTCCGGATTCCACGGGCAGGTCTCGCCCGTGTTCGCGGCCTCATCGGCATGGTAGCGAGATCCTTCAATGGGAAGTTTTTTCTCAACGGCTGATTTTGGCACGCCGCGAAGAATATGAATTCCGAATTTCAATCCTAACGAATGCACATAGTCCGCGAGAGGCTTGAAGCCGGCACCACCGGCAGCCGAGGGAAAGCGATTGATCGGCGGGACGTATCGACCATATTCATCAAGACTGAACTGCGATTTAGGAGAATTTCCTTCTGGAGATGGATTCAGCACAAACCATTCCATATCGACGACCACATACTCCCATCCGGAGGACTTCAGGTGATCGGCAAGCCAGCGAGCGTTGGCTTTGAACTGATCTTCATTGATCGTCGTGCCATACGAATCCCAACTGTTCCATCCCATGGGAGGAGTCGCGGCCAGGGGCACGCTGCCGCTCGAAGACGACTGCGACAACGCGTTACCGGTCAGGAGAACAGTTGCTAGTAACCATCGAACAACAATCAGCCATCGACCAACAACCGCACAGGACGGGAAGGCGGCGGAATCGCAAATCGAGTTGTCAGGCTGCTCAGACAACTGTCGTTCTCCGGGAGTTGACGATGATGCACATCTCTTAAGCGACTGCGGAAGCTTTGTGAACCAACTTCGCAATGCGCATTAGCGTCGGCACAGGTGCCAGTGGATTTTCCAGCCTCTTCGATCGCAAAAAACGGATCGAGGTAACGGCGGATAAATCTGCACTTACCCGCGCTCGAGCCTCGGGGATCCGGTTGGCACGCGGAAAAGGCTCGCGCAATCGTTTACCAAACCCTGTGAAAGTAGAGTAGCGCGGCCGCTTTTGTCAAATTTGTCGCTGATATGCACCGCAGCCAAACCATACGGTCCCCCGTCTTGCTCTGGGCCGTTATATGGATAAAGGCCAGAATGGCCCGCATCCGGTATTTGCTCCGTCCTCGTCGCAGTGACAAGTGGCGCAAACTGTGCTCAGTCAACATCTGACGCAACTTCGCAAGAAGATCAAGACGCACGCGGACGCCGGCTTGCGTGCGCCGCGGCACATGTTTCTGAGAAGAGTCGAAGTCGGTTCTCAAAACCTGATCTTACAATCCAAGTGCCGCCACGTATTTAGCCAGCCAAGGTACCCCAACCCGAAACTTCAATCCTTAGGTACTCGAATCGGAGATGGGGCGTCTCCGGAAAAACCTTGCGCGTGATAAGATTAAACATGATTCGGATGCCGGACTTTACACTCTGCGCCACACGTTTTTGACCGAAGGCGGGAGAGCGCACGGACGGCTTTTACGTTGCGGTGCATCACCAGGCACGACACCATCAAGACCACGATGCGTTATTTCCAACCTGCGGCGAAACTTGCGGAAGTGGTGGAACTGGCAGACACACCATCTTGAGGGGGTGGCGCCGAAAGGCGTGGGGGTTCAAATCCCCCCTTCCGCACCAATTTTGCAGAATAAATAAGTTGCGCTCAGCGTGACGGAGAGTTCTCCCGCTTCCGCACTATGTATTTGGTTTTGTGTTTTCCAGACACGGACAATCAAGGACGTACTCTAGAATCGGATATAGGACAAATTTGACTTCATGATTACACTCATCACGCTCGTTCACATCGTGGTCTGCTTTTTCATCATTGTAGTAGTGCTTTTGCAGAGCGGAAAAAGCGGCGATATCTCAGCCGCATTCGGCGGACAGGGTAGTCAGACAGCGTTTGGTCCCCGGGGAGCCGCCAGCGTCCTTTCGAAAGCGACGACGTGGTCGGCCGTGGCTTTTATGGTGACCTCCATCACGCTGTCCATCTATGCCTCCCGTCATGCCGGCGTAAGCTCGGTGTTGCAAGGTCTCAAATCGCAACCGACGAAGACTCAGCCGGCACCCAAACCCGCGGCACCTCCTATACAGAAGTAGTCGTCCGGCCGAGACCGCGGGCACGCCGCGTTAGAATGCCGCATCCCGGCCGGTATTCGAAAAAACTGTGACTTGCACTCTATCTTCCTGAATGTAAAACACAGCATCGGCGGGAGCGCTTTGCAAAAATATCGTTTGCTTTCGCGACACAGCCCAGGTTTTCTGTCTCCGCTGATGGCCGCGATAAGATCGCAGGGAGCAAACTCCCGGGCTTATAGCCGAAGGAACGATCGTGGAGGGAACGATTTTGGGCGCGTGTTTCTGGCATTGAGCTGACAACGGCGCAATCACGGCGGGTGTTATCCTAGTCGTGAGCCCCCGGTAAGGCTGTAATCTTCACATGTCCAACCAAAACATTCCTGAATCCCACTCTGCTACTGAAGCCTCCGAATCTTTCAGCGACATCTTTTCGCAATACGAAAAAAGCCGTGGGAGAAAGGCTGAAGACCGTGGCAAGCAAATCGAAGGCACAGTGATTGCTATTTCAGCCGAGTCGGTTTTTCTTGATATTGGCTTTAAAAGCGAAGGCACCCTGCCGCTATCGGTTTTTGCGAGGGGTGGCGAGGCCGTAAAAGCCGGCGACAAGCTACGTGTCTCGGTCACGGGCCGCGATCCCGAAGGCTACTACGAACTTTCTCTTTCGAAGGTCGAGCAGCCCAGGGATTGGTCTGCCCTCGAGCTCGCCTTCGCCGAGAAGTCAACGATCGTGGGCACAGTAACCGGCGTGATTAAAGGCGGACTGAGTGTGGATGTAGGGGTGCGGGCGTTCATGCCAGCGTCTCGGAGCGGAGTGCGGGATGCCGCCGAAATGGAAAAGTTGGTGGGGCAGCAGATTCGCTGCCGTATCATCAAACTCGAAGTGACCGACGAAGACGTGGTGGTGGACCGCCGCGCCATTGCCGAAGAGGAAGAGCGCTCCACGAAAGACCGCCGCTACTCCGAGATTCGGGTGGGTGAAACGGTTCGCGGTACGGTTCGCAGCCTTACCGATTACGGCGCATTCGTCGATCTCGGTGGTCTGGACGCTCTGCTGCATGTTGGCGACATTGCCTGGGGACGGGTCAACAAACCCGCTGACGTGCTTACCGCAGGGCAGCAGCTCGACGTGAAAGTGCTCAAGATCGACAGCGATGCGGACAAGCGACGCGTTTCCGTTGGCATGAAACAGCTGCAACCGAATCCGTGGGATTCGGTGACCGAAAAATATAAATTAGGGGAGCGAGTGCGTGGCGCTGTGACCCGCGTAGTTGAGTTCGGAGCGTTTGTAGAACTGGAGCCGGGCATAGAAGGCTTGATCCATGTTTCGGAAATGTCATGGGCCAAGAAAGTGAGAATTGCCAGCGACGTGGTGAAGCCGGGTGAAACCGTGGACGCTGTGATTCTTGGAGTAAAAGCTGAGGAGCGGCGGATTTCGCTGGGCCTGAAGCAAGCACTGGGTGACCCCTGGGCAGACGTGGAGAAGTTTGCGGTGGGCTCGGTCATTGAGGGGCCGGTCACGAACCTAACAAAGTTTGGCGCATTCGTTCAGCTGTCCGAGGGAGTCGAGGGCATGATTCACATCAGCGATATGACCGCTGACAAATGGGATCAGCGCATTAATCATCCGCAGGAAGTATTGCGCGTCGGCCAGCAGGTCAAAGCGCAGGTACTCGCGATTGATAAGCAAAAGCGACAATTAAAGCTGGGCATGAAGCAGTTGATACCCAGCGGCCTGGACGAATACATTTCTGAACACAAGGAAGGCGATGTGGTCACGGGCCGCATGATCGATCAGTCCGGCGATTCCGCGCGTGTGGAGCTCGGCGAAGGCATCCTGGGCATTTGCCGGATTGTCGCGGCGAAGAGCTCAACGAAAGAGTTCACCGAAAAACAAACGCCGCCTGAATCGCGGCCAGATCTGTCGTCCTTCAGTTCCATGCTTAACGCCCGATGGAAAGGCGGGACGGCCGGCGGCGCGCCCCAACCCGAGGCTGTACGAGCCGGGCAGATTCGTAGCTTTCGCATCTCCAAGCTCGATCCGTTGGCTAAGCGCTTTGAATTGGAGTTAGCAAATCCAGACGCCGCGTCACCGCGATAACGCAATCGAATTTAGAGGACTCCTTTGCCCTTCGACGATCTCCGCCAATGGATTGCCGCGCTCGACCGTGCTGGCGAACTCAAGCGCATCCACACCGAAGTCGATCCCATCCTGGAAGTCGCCGAAATTACTGATCGTGTGAGCAAAAGTGTCGGCGGCAGCGCCAACCGTTTGCGCACCAGTGCCTCGCCCGTGGAGCCAGGTACGCCCTGGAAACCTGGTGGCCCCGCCCTGCTCTTCCAAAACATTAAGGGCTACCCCGGATCCCAGCTACTTATTAATCAGTTCGGCTCTGAAACCCGCATGAAGCGGGCCCTTGGCGTGACGTCTTTCGACGAATTCGCTGAGCGCATGCGGGTATTTATGGACCTTAAGTCTCCCCAGGGATTCCTCGACAAGCTGAAGATGCTTCCCCTCCTCGCGGAGGCGGGAAAGTTTTTCCCGCGCACAGTGGCAACGGGTCCCTGCAAAGAAGTGATCAAGCGCGACGGCTTCTCACTGCTCGACTTCCCTATCCTGCAGTGCTGGCCTCGAGACGCCGGACGCTTCATCACGCTGCCCTGCGTGGTCACCCGCGACATGAAGTCCGGCAAGCGTAACGTGGGTATGTATCGCATGCAGATCTACGACGGGCAAACGGCAGGCATGCATTGGCAGAGACAGAAGGTCGCCGCCGAGCAC
>JRHI01001760.1_pt1 | contig 16915 bp, 20 predicted proteins | sample 215371 | NCBI WGS metagenome assembly JRHI01 (sample SAMN02929681, study PRJNA255918) | sediment metagenome | biome: cave system; feature: Ice Cave; material: Sediment; isolation source: sediment from deep within a dark volcanic ice cave with no known source of... ...
GAACAGATGGAAGTAGACAAACATCATAGGAGAACCAAGAATGAAAAAGGTGACACTGCTTTCTTTCGCGTTTGCCTTAATGTTGTCCGTCGTGACTTTCGCTCAGGACACGATGAAAAATGACAATATGAAGGCTGAGAAGATGTCCAAAACAGCCGTTAGCCTTGAGGGCAAGGTCGGAGAAGACGGGAAAATGTTTGTTGGAGACAAAGACAGCAAGAGTTGGAAGGTGAGCAACCCAGAGGCCCTGAAGGGCCATGAAGGACATCATGTCAGAGTGAAGGCACACGTGGATGCTGATAAAGATGAAATTCACGTAGTGTCGGTGAAGATGCTGAAAAGCAAAATGAAAGACAATGACAAAATGAAATAGCGCGGCACTCTTGAATTATGTAGCGGTTGTTCTAGGGCCAGCGGGTCATCCTGGCCTTTTTTCTTTCCGGGCTGGTGCTCACCCGGCCTGGTAGTCGCGGGGTTTTTCCGGGTCGGTCTTGTGCTTTGGGGAGATACAGCGTATGCGCAACGATCCAATTCCGATCAGTCACTCTCCGCTGTTAGGTATGGTTGTGTCAAGTTCGAATTCGAGGGGCCAACTCATTCCAGCAAACAGTGCACGAACTGATGCGCTATCGCTGGCGTGCCAGGGTCTGGCGGAAGACAAACTCAGCACAAGCCAGTCTTCGTTCTTCCACCTTGTGATGCTGGTTTTCGGCGCGGTGAATAAGTTCGGCGAAGTCAAAGCCCTGGAAGCGAGTATCCAGTGATGCAACCTGCGCCATAACGCGCCACAGTGCTCGTTTTCCATGAATTCCTATGACTAGAAATTCAAGCGCTTCAAATGTCCCGAGCCCATCAGCGGAGCCATGCTTGAGTTTTAAGCGGCTGATTTTTTCCGCGAGCCAAGCACCCCACTCTTTCATTCCACCGGCACCGCCTCCCGCACGTTCCGTTAGCCTTGCAAGGACTTCGCGGTCCGCCTCAACTTCTGCGAGCACTTCTGCGGCAAATTTACCGAGCGGTTCTCCAGCAAAATGGTCGCGCATAGCCTTGAGCAGTTCAATCGCATGTAGCGCGCCAGCCAGGTGATCCTGTAGGTACGTTGTAAGAGCAACGCTTCCCATCTTAAGATTCTCCCTCTGGCGGAATTCCACATTTATTCGACCGTACCTGCACTGCGGACCCTTCCGGGGCGAGTTTTTCCGGTGCGGATAGTTCCGCATCGTCGGGGAATTCGGCGGCTAAGTCTCACTGGTGATCATGTCGTTTTCATGTTCATGCTCGATGACTCTGGGTTTCCAATCCGATGCTCTCCGAGGGACTCATAACTCTCTGGCCGGGACGACTCGAAGTCGTGCCTCACATTCTGCTGATCCTAACGTAGCGGCCCATGTCTGGAACCGCCATCAGAAATACATATCCCGCGAAAAGCAACGTTGCTATCCCAACACCACTGGTGATTGCTAATAATGTCTTCGTCTTCATGAGATCTCCTTGAGATAATCTTACTCTTGGATGTCTTTTTAGGATGAAGAGAAGCCCAGAAAACAGCCAGGAACTGCAGGAAGGCCTGTCCTGGCATGATTCCTGTCGATCAAGACTAGGTCCTTTTGTCATTTTGCGCTGCTTCCAAAGTTCTGTAGAGCATCAACGAGAGAGAATCCGTTAGAATATGCCGAGTTAGCGCGGTGCACCCTAACGTGGTACGTTATCCGCACAGCCTCCAATCCAGAATCCTTCCTAGGTTCGATTTGTGAGGGAAGAATCGGAGCGGAGTTCCGGCGTGCTTTCAAGGAGAAATCGAAAATGCCGGGGGCCGAAATTCGCCGGAAAACTCAGAGTCCCATCCCTGAACTCGATGTTCTTTGGGTTACAGCCGGTCTTGGATGTGATGGCGACACCATCGCCATGACGGCCGCCACCCAGCCAAGCATCGAGGATATTCTTCTCGGGCAAATTCCCTGGATTCCGAAGGTCGTCTTTCATAACCCCTTCCTCGCCGCCGAAAATGGCGACGAGTTCATGGCCTTCTTCCACCGAGCTGCCGAAGACAAATCAGCCACACCCTTCATCCTCGTCATCGAGGGGTCGATTCCGAACGAAAATAACAAAGACGAAGGATACTGGGCGTCGTTCGGTACCGATCAAAAGACCGGCCAACCCATTAGCACATGTGAGTGGATTGACCGCCTCGCACCCAAAGCGTGGGCGGTGGTGGCAGCAGGAACTTGCGCCACGTACGGGGGCGTTCACGCCATGGAAGGCAATCCCACGGGATGTATGGGTCTTCCCGACTACCTGGGCTGGGAGTGGAAGTCAAAAGCAGAGATTGCCATCGTGTGCGTGCCTGGCTGTCCGGTACAGCCCGACAATCTTATGGAAACGCTTCTGTATTTGCTCTACATGGCGTCCGGCCGCGCGCCCATGATTCCGCTCGATGATGCGTTGCGGCCGACCTGGCTTTTTGGCAACACCGTGCATGAAGGTTGCGACCGCGGCGGCTATTACGAGCAGGCTCAGTTTGCCGAAGAATACGGATCTCCGCTTTGTATTGTAAAGCTGGGATGTTGGGGGCCGGTGGTTCAGTGCAACGTGGGAAAGCGGGGATGGATGGGCGGGATTGGTGGATGTCCCAATGTTGGCGGTATCTGCATCGGATGTACCATGCCAGGCTTTCCCGACAAGTTTATGCCTTTTATGAATCAGCCGCCGGGCTCTCTTTTGTCGTCAGCTGCGGTTCAGACTTATGGACGTGCGATTCATGCCTTGCGCCGCTTCACGCAATCATCGCTGAACAAGGAGCCCAGTTGGCGCAAGCCAACCCGTGGCAGGGCGACAGAGGGCCCGAAAAAATAAGCCGAAGCTGGACTTTCGCGCGGTGCTGCTTCACTAGTGCTTGAGGAGTCGGAATGGTTTCGTTTTCATGGCCGAATAAAACGAACGGCACGCCCGACGATCGTCTTTCTAACCATCGTCCTCCCGCGGTGGTTGAGGCGGACCTGAATCCCTTGGAAGCTGAGCAAATTCTCCAGGGCTTGGCCGGAGTCTTCAGCCGCCAACACAATCCTGCGACGGCAAGACACGTCGTGTATCCTCCAGAACGGCCAAACCAAGCATGGTCCGACGATACACAACTCCCCAATCTGGAAGCCAGATATCGCGCCCTGGTCGAGCAGATTCCTGCGGTCGTCTTCATGGCCTATCTTGATCGCGGCATCGGCGAGGCCTACGTCAGCCCACAGATTGAAGCGGCGCTGGGTTTCTCCCAAGAAGAATGGCTGGAAGATCCCGTGCACTGGTACAGCCACATCCATCCGGACGACAAGCAGCGCTGGAGCACGGAAGCGGCCGAGCTGTTTCTAACCGGCAACCCGCTGCGTTCAGCGTATCGCGTGGTTTCACGCGATGGCCGCGTCATCTGGTTTCATTGCGAAGCCAAAATGATCCGCAAGGAAGACGGTGAACCCTGGTTCATCCACGGTGTGGGTTTTGATATTACGGATCTGAAGCGGACCCAAGAGGCTTTGCAGGAAGAGCGCAATGTGGTCTCCGCCATTCTCCACACTGTGGGAGCTTTGGTGGTGGTGCTGGATCCGGAGGGCAGCATCATCCGTTTCAACCGGGCCTGCGAACAAACCAGTGGATATTCGTTCGCTGATGTTGGCGGCCGGAAAATCTGGGACCTGTTTATGGTTCCGGAAGAGGTGGACCGCTTCAAGTCAATCTTTCAGCAACTCTGTTTGGACCAGTTGCACAGCGACTATGAGGGCTATCTGGTGAAGCGGGACGGTGCTCGCCGTTTGATCGCCTGGTCAAGCACGGTGCTTTCTGGCAACGACGGGACGCCGACCTGCATTATCGCCACCGGAATCGACATCACCGAGCACAAACATCTGGAGAGAACAATTCTGGAGATCAGCGCCCGTGAACAGCGCCGCATCGGACAAGACCTGCACGATGGCTTGGGCCAGCATCTGACCGGCATCGCATTCATGAGCAAGGTACAGGAACAAAAGCTTATGGAAAAAGGCGTGCCCGAGGCCGGCGACGCCGCCAAGATCGTGAACTTGGTGAATGAGGCAATCAACAAGACCCGCGAATTGGCGCGCGGATTGCTTCCGGTTGTGTCTGACGCGCAGGGGCTGATGTCAGCCCTGCAGCAATGGGCAGGCGAAGTGGAAGATTTATTCGCAGTCAGCTGCCGATTCCAGTGTCTTACTCCCGTACTGATCCATGACGACACTGTGGCCACGCATCTCTACCACGTTGCCCGGGAGGCAGTGAACAATGCGATCAAGCACGGTCACGCCCGCCAGATTGTCATTCGCCTGGCTGCCGACGAGTACCAAGGAGCTCTTACAATCCAGGATGACGGCTGCGGGATTGGTAGTACTGTTCCCGGTAATAAAGGGATGGGCCTTCATCTGATGAGCTACCGGGCCAGGATGGTCGGAGGTTCGTTCGAGGTGCAGCGCGCCCCCATCGGCGGAACCGTAGTGACCTGTTTGTTTCCGGTCTCGCCGCCGGTCGCGGACGAAGGAATCAAGTGAAGAGTGAAAAGTGAACGATGAGCGTGACTTACAAATCGCAGAACCAAACCGTCACCAAGAAAAGAGTCCTGGTGGTTGATGACCATCCCATCGTGCGCCAGGGGCTGGCGTTGCTGATCAACCGGGAGCCCGATTTGGTGGTCTGCGGCGAAGCTGAAGAGGCGATGGGCGCGATGCACGTGCTGGCCTCGGCCCGGCCCGATGTTCTCATCGTGGATATCTCGCTGAATGGCCCCGATGGCCTCGATCTGCTGAAAAATATCCGCATCAGTCATCCCAGTCTGCCGGTGTTGATCCTCTCGATGCACGATGAGTCGATCTACGCGGAACGGGCGTTGCGCGCGGGCGCGAATGGCTACATCATGAAGCAGGAAGCCACCGAAAAAGTACTGGTCGCCGTGCGCCGCATTCTGAGTGGTGAGATTTATGTGAGTGAGCGCATCGCGAGCAAAATGCTCAAGCACTACATCACCGGCTCTGGCGCTCTGCGAAATTCCTCCATCGCCGACCTCAGTGACCGCGAACTGGAAGTGTTCCGTCTGATTGGAGAGGGACACGGAACCCGGCAGATTGCCGAAGAACTGCACATCAGCGTAAAAACCGTTGAATCCTACCAGGCCCACATCAAGGAAAAGCTCTCATTGCGCAGCGCCCGCGAGCTCATGCAGCACGCCATTGAGTGGAATATGAACGAAAAAACTGCGTAGAAGTGTGTGTGCCCGCAATCACCCAAGCTCGCCGCAAATTCCGCTCTGGCTCCCTTGATGGGTTTGCCAATGCCGTTTGTTTTTCACCTAGATGTACTTCCTAGTCATCAGGGGATTCCCGATAGAAAAAATAGTGATACCACGGAACTGAAAAAGTGGTGCTCCCGCTTGTAGCTACCCACGCAATCGTGGATTCTAACTCCGCACATTTTTATTCTATTTCGATTCGGGAACCCGGTTCGGAACGGAGAGAACTGCTCCTAGTTGGGGTTGCTCTCCTTGTGCGATTTCTATTCGTGGGAATACGGCCTCCGTTCTTACAAGTTGGGTGGGAAAGGAGAAGGCAGTTATGGCATCAGAAACAGTTCCGTACGGTCGGGTCACGCAAAAACCATCACCTGTAGCCGAGGTACACATCCTGTGGATCACCGCCGGTCTCGGTTGTGATGGAGACTCGGTTTCAGTAACCGCGGCTACTCAACCCAGCATTGAAGATTCTCTTGGGAGCGATCCCTGGACTACCCAAGGTGCACTTGCACAATCCCGTCCTAGCATACGAAGTCGGCGACGACTTCATGAAATTCTGGTACATGGGGGAAAAGGGTCAGCTCGATCCTTTCGTCCTGGTGGTTGAAGGCTCCATCCCGAACGAGAAAATTAAGAAGGAAGGTTACTGGGCTGGTCTCGGAACCGATCCCAAGACCAACCAGCCCATTACTACCAACGAGTGGATTGACCGCCTTGCTCCCAAGGCCTTGGCTGTTGTGGCCTGCGGCACCTGTGCAACGTACGGCGGCATCCCGCCATGGAAGGCAATCCCACGGGCGCGATGGGACTGGCGGATTACTTGGGTTGGGACTGGAAATCAAAAGCCGGTCTGCCCATCGTGAATGTTCCCGGGTGTCCGGTACAGCCAGACAATTTCATGGAAACCGTGCTGTACCTGCTCTACCAGGTCGCTGGACTGGCGCCCATGATTCCGCTCGACGATCAGTTGCGCCCTACGTGGCTGTTCGGCAGGACGGTCCATGAGGGCTGCGACAGAGCCGGTTACTACGAGCAGGGCGACTTTGCCGAAGTGTACGGTTCCCCAAAGTGCATCGTGAAGTTGGGATGCTGGGGCCCGGTAGTAAACTGCAACGTTCCCAAGAGAGGATGGATGGCTGGAATTGGCGGATGCCCGAACGTAGGAGGCATTTGCATTGGATGCACCATGCCTGGTTTCCCCGACAAGTTCATGCCCTTTATGGATGAGCCACCAGGGGCGAAGGTCTCCAGCGCAGCCGTCGGCGCCTATGGGCGAGCCATTCGCGCGTTGCGCTCATTGACCCAGTCCACCGTTAACAAAGAACCCAAGTGGCGCCATCCTCGCGCTGAACTGACCACCGGGTTCCATCCGAGATCGTACTAAGAGAGCCACTGAAAATCCAAAGGAGCGATCGCAATGAGCACGATTACAGCACCGACAAAGGATGTTCCCAGCAAAAAAGGGAACCTGGTGGAGATGAACTGGGACCCGATCACTCGAATCGTGGGGAGCCTGGGCATCTTTACTAAGATCGACTTCGAGAATCGCCATGTGGTCGAATGTCACAGTACCTCATCCATTTTCCGCGGCTACAGCATCTTCATGAAAGGTAAAGACCCGCGCGACGCGCACTTCATCACAGCCGCATTTGCGGCATTTGCGGCGACAACCATGCGACCTGCGCCACCTACGCGCAGAATATGGCCTTCGGCGTAAAGCCGCCTCCGATTGCCGAGTGGATCGTCAATCTCGGCGAAGCTGCCGAGTACATGTTCGATCACAATATTTTCCAGGACAATCTGGTCGGCGTAGACTTCTGCGAGCAGATGGTCAAGGAGACCAACCCTAAAGTCTGGGCGAAAGCTCAATCGACGCCGGCGCCGCACTCCAATCTCCATGGATACCGCACCATCGCCGACATCATGACCGCGCTCAACCCGTTTACCGGAACTTTCTATCGCGAAGCTCTGGTCATGAGCCGCATGACGCGTGAGATGTTCTGCCTGATGGAAGGCCGACACGTTCATCCCTCCACTCTGTATCCGGGCGGGGTAGGCACAGTGCCCACCATCCAACTGTTTACCGACTATCTGGTCCGCCTGATGAAGTACGTGGAGTTCATGAAGAAGGTCGTTCCCCTGCATGACGACCTGTTCGACTTCTTCTACCAGGCGCTTCCCGGCTACGAAGAAGTGGGCCGTCGCCGTGTGCTGCTGGCCTGTTGGGGATCGTTCAACGATCCCGATGTCTGCGACTACACCTATAAGAACATGACAAATTGGGGTCGCAGACTGGCGCGCGGTGAGCTTGATCTCGAAGCCGATCTTCGTTCTGACACCCGCTCTGTGCTCCCATTGGTCGAAACTCTTATTCACGCCGCCGGACCGGGCATCCGCTGGATGCGTGATCCAACTCGCGGCGGTGCCGCTACGTCTCTGAATGAGTTGGCGCGCGATTGCAAATTGGGGATGGTTCTCTTTGAAGATCAGATTCCGGTGCGCGATATCGTCCGCGGCGCCTGTGAGTTGCTCGGACTCGATCCGCTGCACATTGCGAATGAAGGGCAGTTCCTGGCCGTTGTCTCTGCAGAGTACGCCGACGCCGCGCTCAATGCATTGAGCCTGGCGCCGGGTGGAAGTGAAGCGCGGGTGATCGGTGAAGTTCGTGAACAGCCCGCTGGCACGGTGCTGGTGACAACCCCGTACGGGGGCAGCCGGATCGTGGATATGCTCGTCGGCGATCCTTTGCCACGAATTTGTTAAGAGGAAGACGAAGGTGAATTTGTCGGAGACAGGCGCTATGGCGACGGCATGTGAACTCGCGAGCCAGGTTGAAGAGCGTCTGCTTGAGCGGAACCAACTGTTCGAGCACTTCTTTTCGCGGGAAGCACCGCGTCTGGCGGAAGCTTGCCGTGAGATGTCGGAACGCTTCCTGCACGGAGGGCGCCTGCTTGCCTTCGGGCGCGGGCCTTATGCGACCGATGCGCAGCACGTGTCTGTGGAGTTCGTTCATCCAGTGATCGTGGGTAAGCGCGCTTTGCCCGCGCTGGACCTGTCGGTTCTCTTTCGCCCATGGCTCGGAGCGATTCTTCATCCTGAAGACATTGTCATGGGATTCGGGCCGCCCGAGGGCGATCCCGAAGTGTGGGCGACGCTACAGCAAGCGCAGCGTCAGGACGCTATGACCTTCGCTCTGCCCGGCGCCGAGGGATCCTATGCAGTGGGCGCCGCCACGCAAGATCCGTTTATGCATCAGGAGATGATCGAAGTCCTTTATCACACCCTGTGGGAGACCGTACACGTCTTTTTTGAGCACCGAGAACTTGGCCATGAAGTGGGAGCATCGGGATTTCTCTATCCGTTCCTGGGCAAAGAAAAGCAAGGAACCACCAACCTGGTGGCTGAAGTGGCATCCTCCATCTTGATGAAAGCCCACGACGACACCAGACTTCGCGAGCAGTTGGCGCGGCAAGAGGCGGAGCAGATCAGCCGCACCACGCTTGCGGTTCACGAGCGTGTGCGTCTCGGCGGCAAGATCATTGTCTTCGGCAACGGCGGGTCTGCGACCGACGCCAACGATTTCGCCATCGATTGCGTGCTTCCGCCGCCTGGCTATCAACCCGTCCCTGCGGCGTCACTCTCCTTGGAACCGGCGAACATCACTGCCGTCGCCAATGACATCGGCACCGATGCAATTTTCCTTCGCCAGTTGATCGCACATGCTCGTCCGGAAGATGTTGCGATCGGTATTTCCACCAGCGGCGGATCGCGCAACATCATCATGGCGTTGGAAGAAGCGCGGAAGCGGAATCTGTTGACCGTGGCGCTGCTCGGCTACGACGGAGGCGAGATTAAGCGTAAGCGCCTGGCTGACTTTCCCATGGTGGTCGATTGCGACTATATCCCGCGCATCCAAGAGGTGCAGGCTTCGATCTACCACGTCATCCGGGAATCGTTGGAGGTGTTGAGCCATGGCAAGGCTTGAACTCTATGGAACCGCTCGCTGTCCCCACACCGGAGAAATGCGCGAATGGCTAGAGTGGAAGCGAAGTGAGTTTGTGGAGTACGACGTGGAAGCCGATCCCGTGGCGCGCGGACGCATGCGCGAGATCGCGTGCGGACGGCGCACCGTGCCCATCCTGGTCGAGGACGGCAAAGTAGTTCAAGTGGGGTGGCAAGGTCACGGTTGMATTGTCGATTTGTAATGGCGACGAGTAATGCGGACGAGCAGAAAAAATAAAAATGGCCAGCGCTTGTTCCATTCGAGTTCGGGGGGTAGTGCAGGGTGTGGGATTTCGTCCGTTTGTTTATCGCCTCGCCTGCGCCAATATTTTCGTTAGGAGAGACTTCAAATCTTCCAGGAGCAACTCGTTCTGGAAAACTCCTCCGGAAAGAACAATAGTATCCAGTGCGTGTCGACGAGAGATGACGTTCAGGGCATCGGACAAGCCTTGAGCGATTCCGCGCTGGAAGGATCGAGCAATTTCCTGCACATCGCGCCCGCGAACCCGGTCTTGCGCGACCCCGTCTTCATCCTCGTAAGCGATGGGCTCACTCGACCGGTTCGCGCTGGTCATGACCATGATTTCCGGAGCGCCGGCAGCGAAAAGCAAGTGGTGCAACGGCGTATAGGGCAGCATCACGCCGAGTTCGTTGTTCTCCGGGGCAATTCCGCTGAGTGTGATTCGTGCGGGCGCGAGGACGATGGGACGGGCGACGGAAGTCAGCAGCATTTCCGCTTCGGAAGAAAACTCGGCGACCATGCGGGCCGTCGCGACATCCCGCACCATCAACGCGAAGGGTTTTTCTTTCCGGTACTTGCGATCCCGCAAAGCCGCGACGGCTGCGGGATTCTGGGCATCGCATGCCAGGTGGTATCCGCCGAGTCCTTTCACCGCGAGAATCGCGCCGGCGCGAAGCATGTCGGCCACCCGGCGGATGCTCCCTTCATTTCCACCCGCCGTTTCATTGTTCGAGTGAAGATGTGGGTAAAGATAATAGCTTGGACCGCAGGCTGGGCAGGCGACGGGCTGCGCGTGAAAACGGCGGTTGCTCGGGTTCGCGTATTCCGCAGCACAGTAATCGTCGAGCTTCCAATCCTTCATCGTCGTATTAGGCCTGTCGTAAGGCAGGGCCACCACGACGGTGTAGCGCGGACCGCAGCAGCCTGGGGCAGGCGGCACTGGCGGCGTTCGACCGATTCGATGCCCCCGCGCGGGCGGACCGCGAACAGAGCGAGTAGGGAAAACCATGCACGAACTTTCCATTGCGATGAGCATCGTGGAACTGGCCGAGGAAGAGGCAGAGCGTCGCTCCGTTCAGGTTAATGCCGTGCATCTGAAGCTGGGGGCCCTGTCCGGCGTGGTGAAAGAGGCCCTTCTTGTTATGAAATGGCCTGCGAGAACACTCCGCTGCAAGGTTCTCGTCTCGTGGTGGAGGAGGTCTCCGTCCTGATCTTTTGCCCCAGTTGTCGAGCCCAGCGGCCTGTGAGCTCTGTGCAGTTGTTTTGTTGTTCGGAATGCGGTACGTCTGCTTCTGAAGTCGTGCAAGGGAAAGAACTCGAAGTCTTTGCACTGGAGATACAGGAATGCGCCCCGAACCCCGTTTGATCGAAGTCCGAAAGAATGTGCTGAAGCAAAATGACCTCGTGGCGGGGAGCCTCCGCGACCGCTTTCGAGCCGCCGGAGTCTTTGTCGTGAGCTTGGTTTCCAGCCCCGGCTCGGGGAAGACCGCGTTCCTCGAAAAGACTCTCACTGTGCTTCGCCCAAACTATCGCGTGGCCGCTCTGGTGGGGGACCTTGCCACCGAGAATGATGCGGTGCGTTTGGCGCGTAGTCAAGCCCCAGTCAAGCAGATCACGACTGGCACTCTCTGTCACCTCGAAGCAGCCATGGTGCAAAGCGCTCTGGAAGAATGGGATCTCAACCAGTTGGATTTCCTCTTTATTGAAAACGTCGGCAACCTGGTCTGTCCTTCTTCTTATGACCTGGGAGAAGATTTGCGACTGGTGCTCATTTCGGTAACCGAGGGCGAAGACAAACCGCTCAAGTACCCGACCATCTTCAACAGCGCCGACGTAGCAATCGTCACCAAGGTTGACTTGGCCGCAGCCGTTGAATTCAGCTGGGAGACCGCATACAAAAATATTCAAGCGGTACGCCCAGGGATGCCGGTCATTCAGCTTTCGGCGAAGACCGGCGAGGGAATGGAAAAGTACTTGGGATTTCTGGAGACGGGCCTGGCAGAGGTGCACCAGGCGGCAGCAGTATAAGCAATCTACTCTTCTCGCAACTCAGGCAAGACGCATGATCGGCTTTCTCTCCATCCTCGCGGTTGGATTTTTTCTGGGAATGCGTCACGCCACTGACCCCGACCAGGTCATCGCGGTCACAACCCTCGTCAGTAATCAGCGCAACAGTATGCGAGCGGCCATGGCCGTTGCATTTTGGGGCATTGGCCACCCCATCAGTATTTTCTTGGTCGGCGTTGCAGTCATTCTCTTCAATCTCGTCATTCCGGTGCGGGCCCGGGCTCAGCACGGAGTTCTCCGTCGCAGTGAAGCTGATGCTGAGTCTGCTGAAGATAGCTGGTTTCTGCGCTCGATTCCTGCTGGATCGGTCCGCACTCATGATGGAGAAGAAGTCACCCACGCTCAGAGTAGGACGAACTCCACTTAGTCTCAGGAGTTCAAACTGTGATTCTCGCCCTAGAGAGCGGACTGATAAGGCCGACGGACATGCGACGTAACTTCATGATTGGATTTCTCCCCGCGCAGCGGCTTTGCTCCGTTGCTCTGCTGCTTTGGTTTTGCAGCTCCGGTGTCGAGGCAGCAGCCACGACAGATCTCACAGGTAGTATGACCGACCCTCAGGGGCAACTCCTCCCTGATGCAATTGTCCGTCTGTTGCGGTGCGCGGACTCTACGCGGCGGGAAACCAAAACTGACGCACAGGGGCATTTCACTTTTAGCGGGCTGGACGGCGGGGAGTATCGAGTTACGGCGGAGTCGCCAGGCTTCGCAGTTCTTACCCGGACGATTGCGGTACAGGCCGATGGCCAGCAGACCGAAAATCTGCGGTTCTCCAGTGTGGCGTCGCAAAATGAATTGGTTACGGTTACCACAGCGGTGTCGGACGTTGGAATTTTTGAGCCGGATCCAGCGCAGCGGGTCATGATTCGCGATGAGACTCTAGACGCGAACCCAGGACGGCCGGGTATGCCGATCTCGATTCCTGGCATGCCGGTAGAGTCGCCAGCGGGAGGTGTGAAGCCACCACAGTACTTCACTCCCGGCGTAGCCGGCGATCACGGAGAACCGGTCGCCATGTTTTTCCAGATCGGCGGATATCTTTTCCCCAATAACTTGCCGGCCAACGCCCACGGCAACGGTTATGCCGACCCCAACGTCATCATCCCAGCCGCCATCGAGAGTCTGCAAACCGACGGGGCCGCCTTTAACGTGCGGGAAGGCAACAACGCCATAAACTCTTCGATCACATTTGGCCTCCGTGATCGCATCGAACCGATGATCCGGCTTACCGGCGACTCTCGGGACATGAATCTGATTACAGGTTGGAGCCCGACCAATCCGTCGAACCGGGCGTGGGTCGGAGCTGAAATCTCCTATGGCAATGGTTACCTTGGTCGCCTGGAACATCGCAAACAGTACAAGGGCAACCTCTCGAAGGTGTTCAGCTTTGGCAGACATGATCTATCGTTATACGGCATCGGCTATTACGGAACCGCCTTCCAGCCGGGACTGATACCCATTTACACCCCAACTCCCGATGATACGATTGACCCCCGCCAACACGAAGAGACCTCAAACGGCGCGCTAATTTTCAACGATGTCTGGCGCCTCACCGACCATCGTCAGTTCCAGTTCTCGGGATTCCATCGTTACTACACGCTGGACGTGCGGCCGAACTTCGGCAACGCATTAATCCGGCAGAGCGAGCATCGCAACGTGAACTCCGAGGACGTGCTCTATACAGACCGTTTCAGCAAGGCTGCATTCTTGTTGGCCGGCGTTGACTTTCGGCGCGAAGCACCGCGCGCTCTAAATCTGGACAAGGCCGATCTGCTGGTGTGTTCATACCGGACAACTCGAACAACCTGACCATCAATTTCTATAGTCCGTTCGTCGCTCTCGATGGCAAGCTACTGCCTTTCCTGCACTACAACGCAGGCTACCGGCTCGATCAAGTCACCGTCGACAATCAGGATTTACTCCGGCCAAGCTTCTCCTTCAACCGAAACGCAACCGTCAGTTCCCCGAAAGGCACGTTGACGTTCCTGCCGCCGGAGTCGGTGTCATACCTGCCGACGGTTTCACTGAGCTACGGCCAGGCTTTCCATATTGAAGACCCGCGAATCGGCACCACGGCCATTAAAGGCGGGACCATCGTGGCGAAGGCGAGAGCCTATCAGCTGGTAGCCAGCAAGACCGTGGCGAAAACTGAGTTCCGTCTAACGCTAACGCACGTCACGACCGCGCAGCAACTGGCGCGCATTTCCAACGACACGGGCTTGCAGCAGGACGAGGGTCCGGGGATTGTTAAGGCGCTGACATTCACTATCCGGCACAATTTTAACCGTGGTTTCGTGCAAAGCCTATTTTCCAGGGCGGACGCTCGGGATCGTCTCACTGGCCTGCCCACACCTGAGGCTCCACGACAGATTTGGGATATCCTGGCAACCGTAGACAAACTGCCCTTTCACCTAGTGGCACGAGGTCAATATGAGGAAGTGAGCCGAAAGCCACTGGGGGATGGATTCATTGCCGTGCCCGTTCGCGAATTTCGCGGTGCTGTAATCCGGCCATTTGAATCCAGAGGCTTCGACATCGGCGTCAATGTCTTCATCGTCAGCGGATACGGCGGTCAGACCCTGGAGACTCTGGCGCTTTCTGCAGAAGGCGCGCCATTCGAGCGTATCACTGGGTATCCACTGAAGTCTTATGTGAGCGCTTCCTACACCTATCATTTCCGGCGACGATAAGAGACTTAAGACGGGTAGCAAACAATTCCGTGGCTTCAGACAACTGTTGACGTCTCGCGGATGAATAGTGAGAAGCATTCCGAATAACTTGTTGTTAAGAAGGTCTTCAGTTGGACTGCAGACTGAAAGTAGGGTGAAGTGTTGAAGCTATTGAAGTGGATTCCCTGTGACAGGGCAGCGTTAACCAACTGAACTACGTCCCCACTGTTTTTTACGTTTATCGGAAACCCGCGTATTTAGTGGCTTTCCTCAGGTTCAATCGAGTCGCCTGCGTCGCCATTGTTCAACCCCGTAGAACCAAATCGCGAGGTTAATGTTACAGTCGCACCCACGCACTAAACAGCACGCAATGTGACCGCATTCGACCTCTTTTTTCCGCAGGCTGCAGGGGAATGGCGAGTCCGGGTGCGGGCCGCAGGGGCGAGTCGGATTCGTAAGGTATGCCACGTACGCGGCGTGCAGCCAAATTACAACCACTACCACAAGTTGAGATTATTCGACTGCGACGGCATACTTCCGGCGTCGTTCGAGGCCGAGAAGCGGTGGCGTTTTGGCTCGATCCTTGTCACGGGGAACTCCGCGCTCTGCAGGGGGCTCGGCATTTTTCCTGGTCCGCCCATTAGGCTTGCTGGCTGTCGGGGTCGCAATTGCTCCGTCGTCATCATTAAGAACAATGCTAAGGAGCGAGCTGTGGACGTGCAAGGTGTCTCCGATGTCGTAATTGATAAAGCCGAGCTTTCTGAATCGATTCATGAAGAAGCTGACCCGCGAGCGAGTGGTTCCGACCATCTCCGCCAGAGTCTCCTGGCTCAATCTTGGGACCGACATTTCGGACACTCCCTCTTTGCCGAATTGAGCCATCAAGAGAAGAACTCGCGCCAGCCTTCTTTCGCTGGAGTTAAAAAGTTGGTCGACCAAATCATCCTGATACCGGATGTTCCGCTTCAGCAAGTACTTGACGAACATGGCTGAGAGTTTTGGTTGCAGACCCATGGCCGCCATCATCGCCTTCTTCTCGACATGCAGCAGAACGCACTCTGTCAAAGCCAGTGCTGAAGACATGCGGAGGGGCTGTCCAGCAAGCCCGCCTTCTCCAAAAAAATCTGATTCGCTCAAAATGGCCAGGGTCGCTTCTTTCCCCCCCTCGGACACAACGCTGAGCTGTACTTTTCCCTCTTGAATAAAAAACAGTCCATCTGTCAGATCCCCTTGAGCAAATATTAAATGTTTCTTGGGGACAGACAGCAGTTCGCGGCCCTTTCCAATGGTTGAGAGAAAGGTGCGGGGATTAAACTCGATTTTTTTTCTTGCAGTCGTGACATGGTTTAGCAAAGTCCGTCCTAACTTGAAATGTAGCCACTGTCATTATGGTGGACGAACCAGTGCTAAGGATGGTCTGTAATGCTCACATTTGCAAAAGAAAGCCTAACCCGTGTAGTTCACCTCGCCTGTAGTGCTAACGCAACGTGGTCGCGGCTTGGCAGGAGGTGTGCAATAGTGACCAGATTCATGATTCCAGCAATGGGACAATGTAGACGCCTGCGCGAGAGAAGGTTCGAGTCCCCAACCCGCTCCAGGAGGATTTATGTGGATTCCTTCCAAACATTTTAGGTTGGCCCAGGCTCACTCCGAACTTGAAACATTAGCTCTGGAGCGCACTGCGGAACTGCAAAAACTTTCTCAGCGGTTGCTCGAGGTGCAGGATGAGGAGAGGCGCAAAGTAGCGCGCGATTTACACGACAGCACTGGCCAGACGCTGGCGGCACTAAAAATAAGTGTCTCGTTTTTGCAGGCGAGTTGCATAGTAGATCCGGCGACGCTGGCAATCGTTTCTGACATTGCGCAGTTGGCCGATCAGGCCATCGAAGAGATTCGAACAATGTCGTACCTGCTGCATCCGCCATTACTGGATGAAGTTGGATTTGCTTGCGCGGCGGAGTGGTATATCGAGGGATTCGCCAAACGGAGCGGTATCAGCGTCAGCGCGGATCTCACGAACTTGCCTARTACTACTGTGTTACAAACTGGATACCTTCAGCTGAAAGATTTTCCGGCCGCAGCGCCCCGTCATGTTCGTAGTAGCGGCTGTGGCGCTGCTTCTCCGGCGCGCCGGTGTCCCTCTCCTCTTCGTTCTTGTGCTCGTTCTTTTTCAGCCACATGGTCATTGTCCTTGCTCCCCGGCTCTGCCGTTCTTCATCGTTCTTACTATCGATGTCCCCTGAACAATCGTCCGAAGAACTCTCCGATATAAAAGAAGATCAGCGTCGTGATGCTGTAAGGCCGGAACTTGGTTCCTTCCGGCTCCCAAATCGGTGGTCGTCTCCACATCGAAATCTCCTTTCCGCTCTCTAGTTGTTGTCGGCATTGTTTCTCCCCGTAGCCTTCCCCAGCGCTCTGGCCACGTTAAAGGCGATGACTTGGGTCACCGAGTGAGGGCGATAGCCGGCGCCGGCAGAAGCCGCAGTCGTAGGACGACTGGCGTAATCGGACTTTCCGCCAGGTGTTCTTGGGGGAGGTGGCGCAGTGCTTGCCTCGCTGTTCGTTGCGCCGGCGATGCCGGAGCGCAGGAACGACGACATGGAAGCCGCCGGAGTTGGCGGCGGCATTGAAGAGGTAAGACCGGCGGACGTGCCG
>JRHI01001761.1_pt1 | contig 16910 bp, 12 predicted proteins | sample 215371 | NCBI WGS metagenome assembly JRHI01 (sample SAMN02929681, study PRJNA255918) | sediment metagenome | biome: cave system; feature: Ice Cave; material: Sediment; isolation source: sediment from deep within a dark volcanic ice cave with no known source of... ...
CCAGTTGAATCTGTTCGAGAGTTAGCCAGACAGTAGTGGCGGAAAAGGAGACTCATGGGCGGCACGATCCGGCAAGGACGCACGCACGCCAAGGGAGAAACACCCGCGACGATAGGTGAGTCGCAGCCTGTCGCGAACGCCGATATCCCCAGGGTAATCAGCCAGCCGGGCGCGCGGTCCTCCGGGCTACCCTACCGCTTGCCGCGGGCACCCTTCTTGGCGTCGGCCTCGGGCTCCTCGGGCAGGAAATCCTCGGGGCCCGTCTCGGCATCGGCCGCCTCCTCGCCCTCGGGGGCCGCTTGGAGCATCTTGTCGACGATGAGCCCTGCATTCTGGCGCACGGCCTTCTCGATCTCGGCGCCGATCTTGGGATGCTCCTTCAGGAACGCCTTGGTGTTCTCGCGGCCCTGGCCGATGCGCTCGCCGCCGAAGGAGAACCAGGCGCCCGACTTCTCGACGATGCCGGCCTTCACGCCCAGGTCGACCAGCTCGCCGGTCTTGGAGATGCCCCCGCCGTACATGATGTCGAATTCCACCTGCTTGAAGGGCGGCGCCACCTTGTTCTTGACGACCTTGACGCGGGTCTGGTTGCCGACCACCTCCTCGCGCTCCTTGATCTGCCCGATGCGGCGGATGTCGAGGCGCACGGAGGCGTAGAATTTCAGCGCATTGCCGCCCGTCGTCGTCTCGGGATTGCCGAACATGATGCCGATCTTCATGCGGATCTGATTGATGAAGATCACCATGCACTTCGATTTCGAGATCGATGCCGTGAGCTTGCGCAGCGCCTTGCTCATCAGGCGCGCCTGCATGCCGGGCTGCATGTCGCCCATCTCGCCCTCGAGCTCGGCCTTGGGCGTCAGCGCCGCGACCGAGTCGACGACCAGCACGTCGATGGCGCCGGAGCGCACCAGCGTATCGGCGATCTCGAGCGCCTGCTCGCCGGTGTCGGGCTGCGAGATCAGGAGGTCCGCGACCTTGACGCCAAGCTTGCCCGCATAGACGGGATCAAGCGCATGCTCGGCGTCGATGAAGCCGCAGATGCCGCCGGTCTTTTGCGCCTCCGCCACCACCTGCAGCGCGAGCGTGGTCTTGCCCGACGATTCAGGGCCGTAAATCTCGATGACGCGCCCGCGCGGCAGGCCGCCGATGCCGAGTGCGATGTCGAGGCCAAGGGAGCCGGAGGAGATCGCCTCGACGTCCATGGACTGATCATTGGCGCCGAGCCGCATGACCGAGCCCTTGCCGTGCATCTTCTCGATCTGCGTGAGCGCGTGCTCCAGCGCCTTCATCTTGTCCATCGCACCCCCTTCGACCACACGGAATTCCGGCTTCGTCATCATGTCCGTTCACCTTATGGCATGCGCGTTATGTTCTCAATTTCGACTCATATGTACATGATTTGTTCTTGTGCGTCCATTTTTGAGACGTCGTAGCGGCACGGCCACGCCCAGCGTGCGATCGGCTCGACGCCGCCTCGCAACGCTTCCCTTGCGCGCCCACCTGAAGCCATGTGCATGATGCCATTGGCCGCTAAGCACCCGCCAGAAAACGAGATATTCTAGGCGCTTCATCGGGGGCCGATTCGCGATTTCGATGTCGGAGGACACCAGCCAGCCGGGCGAGGCCAATTCGAAGGCCGTGACGGATGCCGCGACCGCCGCCGCGGCAGCCGAAATTGCGCCTGCGCCGGAAGTTGTATCACCTGAAGCCGACCCAGCCGGAGCCGCCGACGCTGCCACGGACACCTCGGGTGCCGTCCGCAACCTGTTCGGCGCGCTCGACGCCGACCAGCGCATCCGCATTGTGGTCAAGCAGAACGAGCGCACCCTGTGGGCCGGCGCCGCCGCCGTGACGCTCATCTATGTGGGCATCATCGCCCTGCAGGTGATGCAGCTCTCTCCCGCCGAGCTCGCCGAGATGGCAAAGCGCAAGCGTGGCCAGGATGCGCCGGAATCGATCAGCGTCGAGCTCGTCCCCGATCCCGATAAGACCTCCAAGACGCAGAAGTGGCAGGAGGGCCAGACTGCTGCGCAGAACCCGGAGCAGCCGCCGCAGCAGTACCAGCCGCCTCAGGTCGCGAGCCCGCAGCAGCCGCAGCTCCAGGAACCGCCCGCCAAGGAGGATCCGAAGGCGAAGGAGGAGGCAAAATCCGAGGACGAAGCCAAGCCCGAAGAGGATGCCCCTAAGGCCGATGAGGAGAAGCAGTTCGGACCGACGCTTCCCGATCTCAATACTCTCGTTGACGCCGCCGCGGCCGACCTCGACCGCAAGATCAAGGATGCGCTGGACCGGAAAAAGCAACAGCAGAGGCAGCGCGAGCAACGCCAGGCCGCGGCGCCCGGCGGCGCGCTGCAGATTCGCGGCACCGGCGCCTCCGGCCGCTCCGATCCGTTTTCGCGCAGCGTCATCGCTGCGCTGATGAAGACGCGCCCCGGCCCCTTTGCGCTGTGGGGACGCGTGCTCGTGTCGTTCCAGATCTCTGAATCGGGGCAGGTTGCTTACGTGCACCTGTTACAGTCGAGCGGGAACACGGCGCTCGATCAGGCGGCGATCAACGCTATCCGCAAGGCACAGTTCGAGCGCCCGCCGACCGGCCTGTCGCCGGACGACCGCACCTACATCATCGACTACATCTTCGGCTAATGCCCCTCGCGAATCGGCGTCGCGCCGACTGGCCGCGCGGCCCCGCGTCTGGGGCGACACGTCGTGAAGCCCCCGAATCGAGGCATGGTGCCGGCAGGAACCTCAAATCGCGGAGGGGCGTCATGCGCGTCACTGCACTGGCGAGCGTCGCATGCGGAATGCTCTCGTCGCTCGCGTACGCCGACGGCGTCGAAGCGCCCCCCAAGCTCGTCGCCGCCCCGAGCGGCTGGACCTATCAGTTCACACCTTACGGATGGGTGCCGTGGGTGAGCGGCGACGCCGTCGTGCGCGGCCGCAGCTTCTCCGTCAACGAAACGCCGATCGAGGTGCTCGAAGAGCTCAACTTCGCGTGGATGAGCTACCAGCAGGCCAAGAACGGGCCGCTGACGCTCTTCTCCGACGTCATCTACGCCAGCGTTGCCTCGGGCGGCTCGTTCGCAACCTCGAAAACCTTCTCGCCGAACGTCAACGGCACCCTCGGCGGCGCGCTCTCCGCCGACTACAAATATTGGATCATCGAGGCGGGCGGCACCTACGAGATCGCGAGCTGGAACTCGCGCGGCGGCCGCTATGCGACGCCCGACACCCAGCTCGAGCTGCTCGCCGGCGGCCGCTACTGGCACCAGGAGCTCGACATCGCGGTGGCACTTGCCGGCACTGTCAACGTCAACGGGCTGATCGTCTCGGGCGACCGCGCCTTGGCCCACTCCGGCGGAATCGAATGGGTCGATCCGTTCATCGGCGCGCGCATCCGCTTTCAGCCGGCGCCCGGCGAGGAGGTCGTGGTGCGCGGCGACATCGGCGGCTTCGGAGCGGGAAGCAAGTTCACTTGGCAGGCGCTAGCAACCTACAATTGGCAGGTCTGCCCGCAAGGGCCCATGCTGATCGACGGCTACGTCGGTTGGCGCGCGCTGCAGGTCGACTATGCGCAAGGGGCGGGCGTCGAGCGCTACGAGTTCGACGTGCTCCAGCAGGGCCCGGTCATGGGCTTCACCGGCCGGTTTTAAGCGCGAGCCCGGGAGGGCCGCACACCGGGTTTTAGCGGTGCTGCAACCGCCAGCCAATACCGTTCAGGCGGCGGTGTGCATTGCGGACAGCCATTCATCGCCCACGCGGGTCAACACGTGGCTGGATTTGGCATCAAGCCTTTTCCCTGTGTTCTCTTCGGGACCCGAGGCGGTATATTCGGTCGCGATCAAGATGACTGCGCCAAGTTGGCGAACGCCCAGGACCTTGATCCGAATTCTGGTCCAACCCTGCTCGACAATCCCTTGCAGCAGGCGGGCGATTTGTTCGCGACCTTCCACCACAACGTAACCGACGAGGATAGAGTCTGGTGTGTAGAGTTGAGCAACAGCCTGGGTTCCTAGCTCGTTCCAAGTCCTTTCCCACCGACCGATAAAGTCGCTGGCGATCTGATGCGGATTTTCGCTCACCGGCGCACCCTCATTGAGCCAAAGGCGACTTGTTCAAAGTTCCACTACCAGGCTCTCTCCCCACCGGAGCGAGGGGTGAAGATGGAGATAAGCGCGCCGATTTTCTGAGAGCAAAAACCTTTCCGACTGACAGGATTGGAAAGACGCTACCGCGCGAGCTCTTCCTTCACCTTGGCCGCGAGCTGCGGCAGCGAGAAGGGCTTGGGCAGGAACGAGAACTCCTCCTCCCCGAGGCTCGCCTTGAAGGCGTCGTTGGGATAGCCCGAGACGAAGATGATCTTGAGGTTCGGGTTCTTCTTGCGCAGCTCTTTGAGCAGCGTGGGGCCATCCATCTCCGGCATCACCACATCGGAGACGACAATGTCGATCTTGCCCTTGTTCTTCTCCATGACCTCGAGCGCCTCGACGCCGCTTGCGGCTTCGAGCACCTTGTAGCCCTGGCGCTTCAGCGCGCGCGCGGCGAAGTTGCGCACGACCTCCTCGTCCTCGACGAGAAGCACGCGGCCCGTGCCGGTGAGATCGGCGGCCTTGTGCTCCTTCTTTTTCTCCTTCGGCGCTACTTCTTCGTCCTTTTCACCGAGATGACGCGGAAGATAGATGCGGAAGGTCGTGCCCTTGCCAACCTCGCTCTCGGGATAGATGTAGCCGCCCGACTGCTTCACCATGCCGTAGACCGACGCGAGCCCGAGCCCGGTGCCCTTGCCGATGGCCTTCGTCGTGAAGAACGGCTCGAAGATCTTGTCCATCACCTCCGGGCTCATGCCGTGGCCCGTATCGCCGACCTCGATCAGCACGTACTCACCCGGCGCGATCTCGCGGTGGCCGAGCTTCTGGCTCTCGCGCTCGTGCACGTTGCGGGCGTTGATCGACAGCGTGCCGCCGTCCGGCATCGCGTCCTTGGCATTGGTGATCAGGTTGAACAGCGCCTGGCCGAACTCCTGCTTGTCCGCCATCACGTACCAGAGCTCTGGCGCGCTGGAGATCTTCAGCTCGTGCTTCTCGCCGAGATAGCGCTTGAGCATGTTGAAATCGTCGGTCAGCACCTCGCCGAGATTGATCACTTCGTTCTGCAGCGTCTGCTGGCGCGCGAGTGCCAACAGCTTGCGCACCAGCTCGGCCGCCCGGTTGGCGCTCTGCTTGATGTTCATGATGTCTTTGTAGGCGAGGTCCTTCGGCCGGTGCATGGTAAGCAGCATGTCCGAGAAGCCGAGGATCGCGGTCAGCATATTGTTGAAGTCGTGCGCGATGCCGCCCGCCAGCTTGCCGACAACGTCCATCTTCTGGCTCTGCGCGAACTTCGCTTCGAGCGCCTTCTGCTCGGTCGCGTCGACGACGTAGAGGATCGCCGCCTCGTGCTCGCCGCCGGCGGAGGCGAACGGGCTCATGTAGACGCGCGACACGTGATCGCGGCGCGCGCCCACCGTGATCTCGACGGGCTCGAGGTTCGCCCGCCCGGACAGCACACGCTTCAAGCCGGCCTCGACCGCGGCACGCGTCGCACCTTCCGCCGAGCGGCACAGGGCTTCGACCGCCGCGATGCCGATGCCGCCGGCGCCGTCGAGCACGAGCCTGGAGAAAGCGGCGTTTGCATTAGAGATGCGGCCGTCGGGGCCGAGGATGGCGATGCCGAACGGCGCCGACTGGAAGAAGCGAGCAAAGCGCGCGCCGCCGGCGTCGGGTTCGAATTCGGCTGCGCTCTCATCGGCAAGATTGAGCACGGCGAGTGTGAGGCCGTTCCCGCTCGGCATGGCGCGGGCAAAGAGGCGCGCCGGAACGATGCGGCCGTCCTCGCGCAGAAGCTCGACGTCGAGGCTCGCAACCTGCGTCGCGGCCCGGTCGAGCAGGCTGGCGACAAGGCCCCCGCCATCACCCGACGTGATGTCGGTGAGGGTCAGGCGCTGCACCAGCACCGAGCGCGAGGTTCGCCCAAGCCAGCGCGCGAGCGTAGCGTTGACGTGCAGCAGCGAGCCATCGCCGCTGACAGAGGCAAGGCCGACGGGGGCGGAATCGAACTGGGCGAGCTGCACCTCGACGTTCGCAAGTCGCGCGGCTTCCTGCATCCGCTCAACCGTGACGTCGGCGATGCGCCACACGACGAGCGCTTCCGAGACGCCTTCACCGTCGGTCTCGAAAGGATGCACGGAAACCCTGAGCTTCCTGCCGCCGCGCTGGCCGGGGCCAGCGCTCCGCAGGGCAAACTCCTCGATGAGTGTGTCGCCACGCTCGGCCGCGCGCGTGAGCCGGAACAACGCTGCGCTCGCCGGCGGCACGCCGGTGAACAGCTCCTGCAGGGTTGCAACGCCTGCCTCGTCGCTGCGACCGACCATCGCTGCAAAAGCTGCGTTGGCGTAGAGGCCCTCGCCGTCGCGGCGCGCGATCATGAGACCGCTATCGAGGGCATCGGTTGCCGCGGTGACGATCTCGGTCAACGGGCGGCGCTGGCCAAAGCGGACGTAGCCGGCAACGAAGGCGAACAGAAAGAAGAGTCCGATCGCGGCAAGCGCCACGATCGCCGCGACAAGCAGAAGCTTGCCCAGCCCGCTCACGATGAGCGCGACCGCGACGAGACTCCCCGCAAGGAGCGCCGCTATCATCGGCAGGCGGCTGCCGGATGCCTGTGCCGCATCGATTGTCTCGAAGGGCGCAGGCTGCAGCTCTATGGCATTGCGCTCACCCATGGCGGGGGAGGCTAGCTGATTCTGAGTACGCAAGGGTTGGGGAGGCCGCATGGCGGATTAAACTCTGTTACGCGTTACAAGCACAGTCCGCGAGGCTCGAAGTAACGGCCCGACCGAGCAACAAGCCCTGGGGCCGTTTCGGGGCGGCGGAGTGGCGCCGCACCGCTGTCACGGATCAACAGTTCAATCATTAGGGTTAAAATCGCATAAACCGGGGTTAAGCCTCTGAAATGGGCTGTCCCGAAACCGCCGTCGACTGAAGAAATGGTGAAGCCGCGCCCCGCGCTCCAAGCGTGGCGCAGACGGCGTGGGAAGCGCGGGGGCGAAGCCGGTTTTGCGGTCGGATGGCGCAAGAGCCGCGTTGCAGGCGTCGAGGGAAAGCGCTGTCGGGCGCACGCGTCGCGATGCGACGAACGCGCGCAACTCACCTCCAAGGAAGCGCCGACTCAGTCTTCGCGGTAGACGCGCTCGCGCCGCTCGTGGCGCTCCTGCGCCTCGACCGACAAGGTCGCGATCGGGCGCGCGTCGAGCCGCTTCAATCCGATCGGCTCGCCGGTCTCCTCGCAAAACCCGTAGGAGCCATCCTCGATGCGCGCGAGCGCGGCGTCGATCTTGGCGACGAGCTTGCGCTGGCGATCGCGCGCCCTGAGCTCGAGCGCGCGGTCGGTCTCGGACGTTGCGCGGTCGGCGAGATCGGCATGCTGCGTTGATTCCTCGTGCAACCCCGCAAGCGTCTCGCGCGTCTGGCGGATGATCTCCTCCTTCCACGCGAGCAGCTTCTGGCGGAAATACATCCGCTGCCGCTCGTTCATGAACGGCTCGTCCTCCGACGGGCGATAGTCGGGAGGCAAAACAATCGACGAAGCCTTGGCGCGTGACGCCATCTTTTTCCCCGCAGTTCTCTTGGTCGACGCCGCCTTAGCCTTGGGCGCCACGTCGGGCTTGCCCTTGGATGCGACCGCGGCGCTCACCTTGACGGAGCGCGTCGCGACCTTGCGGCCCACAGCGAGGGTCTTGGCGCTGCCAGCGCCCTTTGCATTTCGCTCGGCGTTTCGCTTGCTCATTCGTGCCTCCCTGGAGGCTTCAAGAGACCCGCGGCCGGGCCCTCAACCGGCGGCGACAAGCTGCTTTGGCGCACCTTCTCTATGGACCGCGACCTTCTGTCAAGCAGTTCCCGCGGTGTGATTAAGTGGCGGGCGCATCACAAAAAATGAGCCCCCCCGTCGGGCGGCAACCGCTCGCTTTTTTGTCGGAAGTGTGGCGCTATGGATGCTTGACGCGGAGGGCCGAGCGCGGCCCCATTTGCAGCTCTCCGGCGCAGCATCGCCGAGGCTCCACCCCGATTTCACCGGCCCCAGGAAGCCTGCAACCCCCGATGCGATTCGATGGCACCCGCCGCTACGTGGCGACCGACGACCTGAAGGTCGCGGTCAACGCCGCCATCACGCTCAGCCGCCCCCTCCTCGTCAAAGGCGAGCCCGGCACCGGCAAGACCGCGCTTGCGCTCGAGGTCGCCGACGCAATCGGGGTACCGATCATCGAGTGGCACATCAAGTCGACGACCAAGGCCCACCAGGGCCTCTACGAGTACGACGCCGTCTCGCGCCTGCGCGACAGCCAGCTCGGCGACGAGCGCGTCCACGACATCCGCAACTACATCAAGCGCGGCAAACTGTGGGACGCCTTCCAGCGCGACGTGCGCCCGGTGCTGCTGATCGACGAGATCGACAAGGCGGACATCGAGTTTCCCAACGATCTGCTGCAAGAGCTCGATCGCATGGAGTTCTTCGTCTACGAGACGGGCGAGACCATCAAGGCGGTCAACCGCCCCATTGTGATCATCACCTCCAACAACGAGAAGGAGCTGCCCGACGCCTTCTTGCGCCGCTGCTTCTTCCACTACATCAAGTTCCCCGATACCGAGACCATGCAGCGCATCGTGGATGTGCATTTCCCGGGCCTCAAGGGCCGGCTCGTGTCGGAGGCGATGCGCATCTTCTACGAGATCCGCGAAGTGCCGGGCGTCAAGAAGAAGCCCTCGACCTCGGAGCTGCTCGACTGGATCAAGCTGCTCTTGAACGAGGACATCTCGCCCGAGACGCTGCGCGAGACGGATCAGCGCAAGCTCATCCCGCCGCTCGCGGGCGCGCTGCTGAAGAACGAGCAGGACATGCATCTGTTTGAGCGCATCGCCTTCATGTCGCGCCGCAAGGGCGAGTGACGGCGGCCCAGCTCACAACTCATCACCAAAGATTGCGGATTGGTAACGTGCGGACGGCGCGCGTTCAGTAACGCGCGTAACTGCAACCGCGAAGAGACACGTGCGAGGCAAATTGGCGCGCCACGTGTTGAAAACATGAATGGGCCATGAAGGCGATCTTCAGTCATCGTTCAATCCCGACGGCTTAGAGTTTTCAACATCAAATCTGTGACGCGATTGGAGCGTGTCATGTCGGAATTCGTTCGCAGCGGTCTGATCATCCTCATGGGGGTGACGGTGATGGCTGCCGGAATCTTCGTCGTCTTCTATGGCTAACGCCGCGGCCTCGCCTTGCCGCAGCGCCCGCTTCGCACTAGCAAAGGAGACCCTGAGAGGTCCCCTTGCCGCTTTCCGACGACACCGCAGCCCGTGCCCTGCATCGCGCCGGTCTCTACCTAACCGACATGATGACGCCCACGCTCCGCCTCGGCGTGACCGGGCTGTCGCGCTCGGGCAAGACGGTGTTCATCACCACGCTCGTCCACAATCTCGTGTCGGGTGGCCGGCTGCCCTTCTTTTTTCCCGAGGCCGAGGGCCGCATCGAGCGCGCCTATCTCGAGCCGCAGCCCGACGACGCGGTCCCCCGCTTCGACTATGAGGAGCACCTGGAAACGCTTGGGCAGGATCCCCCGCAATGGCCCGAAAGCACCAAGCGCCTGAGCCAGCTCCGCGTAACGATCGAATTCCGCTCCGCGCAAGCCTTGCGCCGCTTCTTCGGCGTCTCCCGCCTCAACCTCGATGTCGTCGACTACCCCGGGGAATGGCTGATCGACCTGCCATTGCTGGAGGAGAGCTACGAGTCCTGGTCGGCGGATGCAGTTGAGCGCGCGCGCGCGCGGCACGCGCATGGCCCCGCCAAGGCGTGGCTCGAATTCCTGAGCTCGGTTGATCCTTATGCCCGCAAGGACGAGCAGGTTGCACTCAAGGGGGCGCGCTTCTTTGCCGACTACCTCAAAGCGGCGCGGGCCGAGGACCATGTGCTGCACACGACGGGTCCCGGCCGCTTCCTGATGCCGGGCGATCTCGAAGGCTCGCCGCTGCTCACCTTCTGCCCGCTGCCGCTCAAAGAGGGGCGCTCGATCCCGCGCGGCTCGCTCGCCGCCATGATGGCGCGGCGCTTCGAGAGCTATAAGTCGCACGTCGTGCGGCCGTTCTTTCGCGACCATTTCAGCCGGCTCGATCGCCAAATCGTGCTCGTCGACGTGCTCGGCCCCATGAACGAGGGGGGCGAGGCCATCGTCGACTTGCAGAACGCGCTCGACGGTGTGCTGCGCGTGTTCCGCATCGGGGGCGCCTCGTGGCTCAGTGCGCTCATCGGCCGGCGCATCGACAAGCTACTGTTCGCCGCGACCAAGGCCGACCACATCCATTCCTCGAGCCACGACCGCCTCGAAGCGATCCTGCGCCTCATCACCGAGCGCGCCATGGGCCGCGCGAGTGCGTCCGGAGCCGAGGTCGGCGTGCAGGCCCTCGCAGCCCTGCGGGCAACCTACGAAGCCGAAGCGAAAGTTGGCAGCGAGGTGCTTCCATGCATCGTCGGCGTGCCAATGCCGGGCGAGCGCATCGAGGGCAAGGTGTTCAACGGGCGCCAAGAGGCGGCCGTCTTCCCGGGCGACCTGCCGCAGAGCCCGAAGGATGCATTAAAGCCGGATGCGGCACCGGCGGGGCTGCACTTCGTGCGCTTCCGCCCCCCGCGCGTGCTGCCCCCCGGACCCGATGGCGAAGCCCCGGCGCTTCCCAATATTCGCCTCGATCGCGCGCTCGATTTCCTGCTGGCGGACTGGCTCGCATGACCATGGACTCCGACATCCGCAAACCGCGGGCGTTTGCTCCCGACGATCCCGCGCTACGCGCTGCGGGCGAGCCAGCGACGGGAGCGCCGGGCGCGCGTGAAGCCGGTCCCAGCGCTCGCCGCTCGCGGCAAACCGTACGCACGAGCGTACGCCCCACTGTCGCCGACCTGTCGCGCGGCATCCGCTGGGGTGGCATCCTGCTGTCGAGCCTCGTCGGGCTCCTCGCGCTGTCGACGACCCTGTGGTTTACCCGCTACGTCGAGGTTGCCGTCGAGCGCAATGACTGGGTCGGCTGGCTATCGTTCTCTCTGCTCTGCCTCCTCGGGTTCTCGGTGCTGGTCATCCTGCTGCGCGAGCTCTTCGGATTGTTCCGGCTGGCGCGCCTCGGCCGCTTGCGCACCTTGGTCAAGGAAGCGCTGAAGGATAAAGATCTCGCGCGCGAGCGGCGTGCGGTCAGCCACCTGACTGATATCCTTTCGGCCCGCGCCGACCTCGCCTGGCCGCTTGCCCGCCTCAAGGAGCACGAAGGAGCGGTGTTGAACGCCGGCGATCTGCTCGCGCTCGCCGACCGCGAGCTGATGATGCCGCTTGACCAGGAGGCGCGGCGCACGGTGCTCGCAGCCGCCAAGCGCATCGGCATGGTGACAGCGATCAGCCCGATGGTTTGGATTGCGATGCTGTACGTACTGGTCGAGAACCTGCGCATGCTGCGCGCGATCGCGGGGCTCTACGGCGGGCGCCCCGGACTCGTCGGCGGCTTACGCCTTGCGCGCCTCGTCATCGGCCACATCATCGCTACGGGTGGCGTCGCGCTTACCGACGATCTTTTGGGTCAGTTCCTAGGTCAGGACCTGTTGCGCCGTCTATCCCGGCGGCTCGGCGAGGGTGCGTTCAACGGTGCGCTGACGGCCCGCATCGGTGCGGCCGCGGTCGAGGTGTGCCGGCCCCTGCCGTTCATTGCCGCGCCACCGATCCGGGCGCGCGACATGCTGGCGGAAGCCTTCCGCCGCGCCGGCACGACCACGACGGGCGGCGCACCCCTGGCCGATTAAGCCGCGCGCGAGATCCCGCCGACGCCGTCGGGATCGAGGTCTTCGGGCTGGTTCGCCTCGTTCTGCGTGCGTGCGGCCCACTCGCCGCTCGCGCGGTTGGCGCTCTCGATGATGGCGGGCGGGCTGCGCGCCTCGCGCGTTGACAAGAGCGCTCTGGCGACGAACCCGGCAGGCCGCGAAGTGATCCAGCTCAAGGGCGCCGACAGGATGAGGCCGACGATCACCGGCGCCATCCACGCCATGACCTGCAGAGATGCTTCCGAGCAGACGAACGCGAGCAGAACACCGATCGTCGTATGGCGCCAATGGAAGCGCAGCGCGTCGGAAAAGCTCATGCTGATGCCGTTGCGCGTCTGCGGGCGCCAGCCGGAGTCGCGGCCGAGCAGCACCTGGAATACGGCCACCGTCTGCGTGACCATGAAGATCGGCGACAGCAGGATCGAGAACACGGCCTCGAGCACGACGCCGAAGATTGCCCGCAGCGTGCCGAGCGCCTCGCGCGCATAGCGCACGCGCTTCAATTCCAGCATTAGCCCCAGCGCCTTCGGCAGGAGCACGATGGTCATGGTGGCGAGCAGGAGCCGCAACGCGGCGCCGGGGTCGGTCACCGGCCAGATCGGGAACAGCGTCTTCTTGTCGATGAAGTAGCTCGGGATCATCTGCAGGCCCTGCAGGGCGAGCACGACGCCGACGATCAGCGAGGCCGCCCACACGACCGAGATGAGGTAGGAGGTCGCCCCCATCGCCAAGTGCACGCGCCCCATGGTGGTGAGGCCGCGGGCGCGCACGATCGACAGATGTTGCAGATTGCCCTGCGCCCAGCGCCGGTCTCGCGCGATGACATCGGGCAACGTCGGCGGCTGGCCCTCGTAGGAGCCCTCGACCGTCGGCACAATGTGCACACCCCAATCGGCGCGCTGCAAAAGGACGGCCTCGACGAAATCGTGGCTTTGGATGTCGCCGCCGAATGGCGCCGGGCCCGGCAGGGTCGGCAGGCCGGCGGCGGAAGCGAACGCCTGCGTGCGGATGATGGCGTTATGGCCCCAGTAGTTGCCCTGGTCGCGGTGCCAGGCGGCAAGACCCGTGGCGACCGACGGCCCGTACACGTTGGAGGCGAACTGCTGCAGGTACTGAAGCAGCGTCACCGCGCCGGTGAGCCGCGGGACCGTCTGGATGAGGCCTGCCTTCTCGTCGCGCTGCATCGCCAGCGCCAGGCGCACGAGCGTCGTGCCCGACATGACACTGTCGCCATCGAGGATGACGAAGTGCTCATAGGCCCCGCCGAAGCGGCTCACCCAGTCCTTGATGTTGCCCGACTTGCGGCCACGGTTCTCCCGGCGCCGACGATAGTAGACCGGGATGATCGACTGCAGGCTGCGCGCAAGCGCAGAGTAAGCGCGCTCCTCCGCCTTCCCGTCAGCCTCGCCGCGGGTGTCGGAGAGAATAAAGACGTCGAACGCGGGCGTGCGTCCCATGGACTGCAGCTCGAATGCGATCGCCTGGATCGTGCCCGCGATGCGCGATGGGGTCTCGTGATAGACGGGGAAGAGAATCGCCGTGCGCGACTTCAGCGGGCCTTCGGGCGGCGGCAGCGCGATCGTGTCCGCGTTCTCGCCGACGAACAGCGGCAGGAAGCCGAGGACGCCCGAAAGCGAGCCGAGCGCTATCCAGCCAAAGGCGATCGTTGACAGCACCAGGAACAAGAGCTGGATGGGCGTGAGCTGCGCCAGCCCGAGCACATGGTAGAGCTCGTAGGCGAAGGCGCCCGTCAGGATGCCGGTGCCGGTAAACAGCGCAGCCCGCGGGATCCAATAGCCTTTGCGCTCACGCTGGGCCTTCTCTGCGCGCTTGCCGAAATCCTGCTCGGGCATATCGAGCGGAGCCTCGGGCGGAAGCATGGAATTCTTCACATCCGACAATCGTCCGACGCGAAGGCCCGCATGGGGGTCGCTCATGATTTTGTCCATCGATAGAGCCAGCTCTCGGAGATTTGCTGCTCGCCAGCCCGCAGCACCAAACGCAGCTCGGAAAGATCGGTTCCCCCGGGGTCAAGCTCGAAGCTCACGCGCACGCCGTCGATCTCGGGGTTGGGATGCACGGTGACGTTCTCGACGGTGCCGGGATTGGCATTGACGATGGCGACGGGGAGCTGCGTCTTGCCGGAGACGGCTTCGCCTCCGAAGTCGACGACGAACAGCACCGAGCCGTCCTTGCGGCCCCTGCCGACACGGGTCGAGAGCGTGCGCGCGCCGCTCCACCCGACTGGGATGCCGTCGCTCCAGTACATGCGATAGGCAAACGCGAAGGGCCGGCCCGGCTCGGGCCCGCTCGCGGGCTTCCAATAGGCGACGATGTTGTCGTGGATCTCTTCGCTCGTCGGGATTTCGATGAGCTCGATGTAGCCCGACCCCCACGAGCCCTTGGGCTCGATCCACACCGTGGGGCGGCGCTCATAGCGCGCCTCGAGATCCTCGAATTCGTGGAACGAGCGGCTGCGTTGGCACAGCCCGAATCCCTTCGGCGCGCGATCCATGAAAGCGCTCGCCTGCAGCGTGCGCGGGTTCGTCAGCGGCCGCCACAGGCACTCGCCGTTGCCATTGTAGATGGCGAGCCCGTCGCTATCGTGCACTGCGGGTCGGAAATCATCGCCGATGCGGTGATGGCCGGGACCCGTGAGGTACATGCTGGTGAGCGGCCCAAGGCCCAAGTGAGTGAGCGCACGGCGCGGATAAAGAGTTGCTTCGACATCGACCGTCGTCGCCTCGCCTGGCTCGATCTCGAAGCGGTAGGCACCCGTCGTCGACGCGCTGTCGAGGAGCGCATGCACCGTGATGGAGCGCGCGTTGGGCTTCGGTTTTTCGATCCAGAAGGCGCGGAAGATCGGAAACTCCTCGCCACCCGGCCGCGCCGTGTCGATGGCTAGACCGCGCGCGGAGAGACCATATGTTTGTCCGCGTCCGACGGCGCGGAAATAGCTCGCACCCTGGAAGACGATGTACTCGTCGAGATAGTCGGGGCGATTGATGGGCCCATGCACGCGAAAGCCCGAGAACCCGTAGGGGGCTGCGCTACCCACGTCGCCCACGAGCGGCCCGAGCGAAAAGAGAGTGGAGTCCGCCATGAGACGGTGCGCGTCGCCGTTGTCGACGAGCCAGAGCTCGACGGGAGTGTCAAACAACCATCCCATCGGCAAAAGTTGGAGCTCGAAATCGAGCTTCTCTCCACGCCAGATCGCCTGGTCGGTGCGGAAGCGGATGTCGCGGAACTGATCGTAGCTGAGCTGCTGGAACGATTGGGGAAGCTTGACTGCCGGCTTGGCGAACGGCTGGGCCGCGAGCTGCTCGGCGAAAGCCTGCACGTGCGTCGGCCCGAAGGCCGCGCTGGCGTCGAAGGTCGGAAGCGCGCGCGCGCGCGTTGTTCCAATGAAGGGTGCGCCCATCCCGGCGAGCGCCAGCGCACCGGCTCGCATGAGGACCGCCCTGCGATCCACCCACGTACGATTCATCGTTGCGTGCTTTCCGTGCTTCTGAGCGTCCCCTCGCTGCGCCTTAACGCGCAACGCACCCGTAGCGTTCATTTGCCCAGAAAATCCCGTCCGCCTTTGGGCGGCGCAAGATCCCTCCAGAGTGGCGCTCAACGCCCTCTCCCGGTTCTTCCTTCCCGCGCTTTTCGAGGATTGGTGTCGGCCGCCTTGGCTACTCTCTAGGCTACTTTGACGGCCTTCCACTCACGCCAGACGAGCTTGCGACCGTCTGTCTGCGATCCATGTTTTGGCGCACTTGCTGCGCCGCAACAATCTATCGCAGCTAAGGATTCCGAGCAAGGGGCAGCAAGGCTTAGGTGGTAGATGCGCCGGTGCGTCGCATCCAGAGTTTCGACGCATTCGGCTCATAGTGTCGGCGAAAGTGAGGGCGGCTGCATGGTTAACGTGTCCCGGGGCTTGGGGAAGCCCTGAGGTAGGCCCTTGGGGGAGCCGTTATGATCCAGGAAGCGACGCTGATCGAAGCGATCTTGGGCTTTCGCGCTCAAATCGACTTCCTGTGGCAGTTCTTCGTGACCGTCCACATCGCGATTTTCGCGCTGCTCTTTATTTATGACGAGGCGGTCGAGAGCCTCAACATCATCGCCCGCATCTTTGCAATCGCCGGCGTGGCGCTGTTTGAGTGGATCAACTGCAAGGCCCTGGCAAACACCTACCTGTTGCTGGATGCGACCCTCGACCAGTACCGCACGCTCTACGGACAGGCAGATCGCTTCCAGCCGGACTTTTTCCGGCACTTCGTGAGCGCGAGCTTCGCCGATCGCCCGGCAACCGTCCTGGTGACCCACAGCATGGCCTTCGTGGTCATCATATTGGCGTTCCTGTCGCGGGAATTCGTGCAGACCCGCAAGAAGGGCCGCGAGGCCGGGGCCGGTTAAGTTGCAGTAGCTGTCACGCACGACCGATTCGGACCTGGGCAAGCCCTACGGACTGGGGTATTGGGGATAACCGGCGCAGCGAATTTCAGCTCAATAGGCTGAAAATGGCGAGAATACGGTGGGTTATGCCCTCAATCGGGCTCGTTGCAGAGTAGCCACAACCCCTGTGAATTCCGCAACGATCTGCGCCTAGCCCGTTTCCTGTGCATCCATTCTCTGCTTATGTTTTCCCCCGAGCGGTGATTCGGTCTCACGACCGCCGCGACGCGAGTTCGTGGAGTGGATTCGGGTTCGTAGGGAGTAGGCGGCACTTGTGCGTGGCGTCGCCATCAGAAAGTAAGCAGACGGGAGTAGGTCAATGAAAAAGTTAAGTCTGGGTGCCCTGGTGGCAGCAGGCCTGCTGATGGGCGGGCTTGGGGCCGGTAGCGCGTCCGCCGCCGATCTCGGGGGCAACTGCTGCGCTGATCTCGAGGAGCGTATTGCTGAGTTAGAGGCCACCACCGCCCGCAAAGGCAACCGCAAGGTGTCGCTGACCATCTCCGGTTGGGTCGCCGAGCAGGTCATGTGGTGGGATGACGGTGCTGCCAGAGGCACCTATGTGGGCGGCATCGGCCGCACGCTGGCCA